>JAESGL010000091.1_pt1 | contig 150732 bp, 105 predicted proteins | sample 9269711 | NCBI WGS metagenome assembly JAESGL01 (sample SAMN14515918, study PRJNA621676) | algae metagenome | isolation source: Kastovskya adunca ATA6-11-RM4 and co-occurring heterotrophs from soil and... | place: Chile: Atacama Desert | collected 2011-06-27 | reverse complement strand
TAAGAGTGATAAAGGCTTCTGCCTTAAGCTTCATGCGCTGCTTGGAAAATGCCTGCTTACTGCAGGCAGCATCAATCTTATCCTGTAGATAGCCCAGTAGCTTATTTAATTCTACAGCCAGACTACGATTGAACAAGTTAATCAGCCCCATGACCACCGTTGTAAAGCTAAGTTTCCTGGTTCTGCTAAAATCTTGCTCCCTTTGTTTATGGCTTTGCTCAAACTGCTTGTGAATAAGCAAATCTCTAAGCCTGTATAGTATGAGTAAATTCTTTTTTTTATACCAGATTGTTCCATAGATAAGCCCCTTTCCATTGATGCACAGTTACTTAACTTAAATCCCCTCCTTAAGTTGACAGCATTGGGATTGAAATCCGGGGCTAAATATGCTAGCCATCGGGTATGCTTTACTGGAAAGAAGTAATTCTACATTTCTTTATTAGTTGATGATTCTGACTGTTGCGCTGTGCTGGCAACTCTGGCTATTGTGCCGCAGCCGAAGCGCAATCGGCACATCGTGGCATTAAATAATCAGCATATCAATCCTCCATTGCTTTTTAGCAAAATACTGCCGTTGTTCGTAATAAGCATTTTTTAACAGCAATACATCGCCAATGGCTCCCTCAGCGCAATTCTACTATTTTAATGATCGTATTGTACAGGCCGATGAGGCCGTGCTGCCCCTGCAGGACCTAAGCATGTTCAGGGGCTATTCGATCTTTGATTACGCCCGTACCCATAAGGGAAGACCCCTGCTGCTGGAGCGCTACCTTAAGCGTTTCCGCAACTCTGCCCAAGCTTTAAAATTACCCCTGAAAAAGAGCGATAGGGAGTTAACCAGGGTTATAGAAGAGCTGATTGATCGTAATGGCTTTACAGAAAGCGGGGTGCGCCTGCTGCTAACGGGTGGGTATTCGCCGGATATGTTCACGCCGGCAGATCCAAACCTGATCATACGCATTGAAAACTCAACCCTTGCGCCACAAACAGCCTATACCGAAGGGGTTTCGCTGCTCACCGATGAGTATCTGCGCGACTGGCCCGAGGTAAAGCACACCAATTACCTGAATGTCATCAGGCACTGGCCCAGGGTGAGTGCAGCCGGCGCTACGGAAATACTCTACTATTGGCAGGGGGCGGTGCTGGAGTGTAGCCGCAGTAACTTTTTTATTGTGAAAGGGGGTAAAGTAATAACCGCTACAACCGAACATATACTGGCAGGCATTACCCGTGCAGGCGTTCTGGCGCTTGCACGGCAGCAGGACATTGAAACAGAGGAGCGCCATTTTTCATTAGAAGAGATGTGGCAGGCCGACGAAGCTTTTATCACCGGTACCACCAAACGGGTAATGCCGGTAGTGAAAATTGACGATCGCATCATTGGCAGCGGAAAGCCAGGACCTGTTAGCCAAAAGCTGCTACAGCTGTGGGGAGAGCAGGTGGAGGGATGTTAATGTGCTGATTAGGTAAGCTGCAGGTAAATCAGTTTCCATAAACTGGAGTGCCTGCGCAAAAATAAATATCCTTTCTCTACCCAGTACTAAATACTCAATACCCAATACTAATTACTAACATGACCATAGACTTATCAAATAAAAACATACTTGTAACTGGTGCCAGCCGCGGCATTGGCAGGGCAATAGCAGAAGCCCTCGCAAAAAGTGGCGCCCGAGTAGCGGTGCATTACAACAATAACAAAGAAGAAGCAGAAGCCCTTGCCGCACAGATTGGCAACGGGAGCAGGGCATTTGGTGCTGATTTAGGTACAGGTGATGGTCCGCTACAGCTGTGGCAGCAGGTAACAGATGCTTTTGGTAAGGTAGATGTGCTGGTAAACAATGCAGGTGTAGCCCTTAGCAGCGATATGGATAAGGACGATAAGGCATGGCTGCATGACTGGGGCCATACCATGATGGTAAACCTGAACGCCACCGCACTACTTTGTAAAAAAGCAGTGGCACATTTCAAACAGCAGGGTGGCGGGCGTATCATCAGCATCAGCAGCAGGGCAGCCTTTAGGGGCGATACAGCCGATTACCTCGCCTACGCAGCCAGCAAAGGCGGCATGGTAGCACTTACCCGCAGCCTGGCCAGGGCATATGGCAAGCAGGGCATCAAGGCCTTTATTATAGCGCCAGGTTTTACCCGTACCGATATGGCGCAGGATTTTATGGACCAGTATGGCGAAGACTATGCCCTGAATGACATTGCTCTTGATAAACTGACCGAACCTGCCGACATAGCGCCCACCATTGTTTTTTTAGCCAGTGGCCTGGCTGATCACGCCACCGGCAGTACCATTGATATCAACGCAGGCAGTTATGTACACTAGACTTGAGTGAGAAATCAGGAGCCAGAAATCAGCATAAAATAAAAGACAATGGATGATAGACCATAGACGTTTGATGATAGGGATGTCGCACATATTGTAGAATAAGCTGCATGGGATCGAACAGAAGGTAGGTGCAGACCACTGCTGTTATTCCCAAATCCATTGTCTTTTGTCTTAAATCTATTGCCTATGTTATGTTGTCTTGATGAAACATCAAACGGTTTATTCTTTTTAATCCGCTGCTTTGTTCGTTATTTTACAAGGCTATGACAAAACGGTGGGTATTAAAGGAACGAGCTGATGCGGAGACGGCTGCCCGCTTGTCGGAAGAAATAAACGTGGATCCCGTAATTGCTAATTTGCTGGTGCAAAGAGGTATTACGAGCTATGAAGAGGCTTTTAAGTTCTTTAGGCCGCAGCTGGAAGAACTGCACGACCCCTGGCAGATGAAAGACATGCACCTGGCTGTAGAGCGGCTGGAGCTTGCCATTGACCGGGGCGAAAGAATTTTAATTTACGGTGATTACGACGTTGATGGTACTACTTCTGTATCATTGGTCTATGGCTTCCTGCGGGAACATTATTCTAACCTGGACTTTTACATTCCAGACCGCTATAAAGAAGGTTACGGTATTTCAGACGATGGCATTACCTATGCCATTGAAGAAGATTTTGGGCTGGTCATCAGTCTGGACTGTGGTATCAAAGCCCTCAAAACCATTCAGCGTGCTGCAGAGGCCGGTGTAGATTTTATTGTGTGCGACCATCACCTGCCTGGCGATGTGCTGCCACCTGCCGTAGCGGTGCTGGATCCTAAACGGCCCGACTGCCCCTATCCCTACAAGGAGCTAAGCGGCTGTGGTATCGGTTTTAAATTTTTGCAGGCCTTTTGCCTTAAGAACGAAATTCCGCTGCAGCACCTTTATGAGTACCTCGACCTGACAGCTGTAAGCATTGCTGCTGATATTGTGCCCATTACCGGCGAAAACCGCATTTTAGCCTACTGGGGCCTTAAGAAGCTGAACAAACAGCCACGCCCGGGCCTTTCGGCACTCATAGAACAGGCAGGCTTCAAGAAAGAGATAGATATTACCAACGTTGTGTTCGGTATTGGTCCGCGCATTAATGCCTCCGGGCGTATTGCCCATGCAAAGGCAGCTGTAAACCTGTTGCTAACACAGGAGCAGGAGGAAGCAGCTTTTCTGGCAGAAGGCATCGATGATAAAAACTCGCAGCGCCGTAGTTTCGACAGCACCATCACCGAAGAGGCGCACGAAATGGTTAAGCAGGATCCGGAATTTAAGGCCGCCAAAACAACCGTGCTTTTCAAAAAAGACTGGCACAAGGGTGTGATTGGCATTGTGGCCTCTCGCTGCGTAGATTGCTACTACCGCCCTACCATAATACTTACTGAATCTAATAACAAAGCTACCGGCTCTGCACGTTCTGTAGTTGGGTTCGATATATATGAGGCCATTATGGAGTGCAGCGACCTGCTGCTTCAGTATGGCGGCCATATGTATGCTGCGGGGCTAACCATGGAGCTGGAAAACGTACCGCTTTTCAGGCAGCGGTTTGAGGAGGTGGTGGCCAGGCGCATACGGCCGGAGCAGCTCATTCCCCAGCTGGAGATAGACATACCCCTGGGCTTTGATCAGATCACGCCTAAGTTTTACAATGTGCTCAGGCAGATGTCGCCTTTTGGCCCTGAAAACCTGCAGCCTGTGTTTATGACAAAGCAGGTAAAGGCAGCCGGCAGAACCCGCATCATGAAAAACCGGCACCTGAAGGTATCGGTGGTAGAAGAAGAAACAGGTATTACTTTTGAAGCCGTTGGCTTCGATATGGCCGATTACTTTGATTTTATTGACAGCGGCATGCGTTTTGACATTGCATATACGTTGGAAGAGAATACCTTCTGGGGTGAAGGAACCCTGGAGTTATACCTGCGTGATATTAAATTTGAAGAATAATACAGCGCGCCCGAACAGCAAATAGCGCAAGCGGATATCCCTTATGATACTACGAGCCGAAAATCTGGTAAAGAAATATAAAAAGCGCACGGTTGTAAACCATATATCCGTGCAGGTAGAGCAGGGCGAAATTGTGGGCTTGCTGGGCCCTAACGGTGCTGGCAAAACCACTTCTTTTTACATGATTGTAGGCCTGATCAAGCCTAACGAAGGCCGTATTTTTTTAGAGGATGAAGAAATTACTGCGCTGCCCATGTACCGCCGTGCTAAAAAAGGCATTGGCTACCTGGCACAGGAGGCATCGGTTTTTCGCACCTTAACCGTAGAAGAAAACATTCTGGCTGTGCTGGAAATGACAAATCTTTCCAAAGCACAGCAAAGGGAAAAGATGGAGAGCCTGCTGGAGGAGTTTAGCCTTACGCATGTGCGCAAGAACCAGGGTATGGTGCTGAGTGGTGGTGAGCGCCGCCGTACCGAAATAGCCAGGGCGCTGGCGGTAGATCCTAAGTTTGTGCTGCTCGATGAACCCTTTGCCGGTGTAGACCCTATTGCCGTAGAAGAAATTCAAACAATAGTGGCGCAGCTGAAAAATAAGAATATAGGCATCCTTATTACCGACCACAACGTTAATGAAACATTGTCTATTACTGATAGAGCATACCTGATGTACGAGGGCCGCCTGCTGAAAGCTGGTTCTGCCGAAGAGCTTGCTTCTGACCCGCAGGTACGAAAGGTATATTTAGGTCAGCATTTCGAACTTCGCCGTAAAATCTGATTTTTTCAGCTATGCTGGATTTGTTTAACTCTGTTCTTACATGGTTCATGAAAAAGCGCATCCAGGAGGTGGAGCATTTCATGAACAATCCCCATGATGTACAGCAGCAGGTACTTCAAAACCTGCTCGATACTGCCAAAAATACCGAATGGGGCCAAAAATGGGCTTATGCAGATCTGCAGAAAAGCAGCGCTTACCAGGAGCGCGTACCCATTAGCACCTACGAGGAGCTTAAACCTTATATAGACCGTATGATGCGCGGGGAGCAGAACATCCTCTGGCCCGGCAAAATAGACTGGTTTGCTAAATCAAGCGGTACTACCAGCAGTCGTAGTAAGTTTATCCCTGTATCGCCCGAGGCACTGGAAGACTGTCATTACAAAGGCGGAAAAGACCTGATTTCTATCTACGTCAATAATTTTCCTGAAACCAAGATTTTTACTGGTAAGAACCTGGCCATTGGCGGCAGCCTGCAGGTAAACGAGCAGGACAGTGATGGTTCCTCCAAATATGGCGATATCTCTGCCATTATCATGCGAAACCTGCCCTTATGGGCACAGATAGTGCGTTCTCCAAGTCTGGAGGTAGCCCTGCTAAGTGAGTGGGATGAGAAGCTGGAGCGCATGGCCAATGAAACCATTAACGATAATATTACCAACCTGTCGGGGGTACCCACCTGGACGCTCCTGCTGATGGAGCGAATTCTGGAAATAACCGGAAAGCAGAACATGCTGGAGGTATGGCCTAACCTGGAGGTGTTTACCCATGGCGCCGTTTCCTTTACTCCCTATGAGCAGCTCTTCAAAAAGCTGGTCCCCACCAACACCATGTATTACCAGGAGGTATACAATGCCTCCGAAGGTTTCTTTGGTATACAGGACCAGACGCACAGCAAGGAAATGCTGCTCATGCTGGATTATGGGGTGTACTATGAATTTATAGAAACCTCTGAGCTGGAGAAAGAAAATCCTAAGGTGCTTACGCTCGACCAGGTACAGCTGGGTAAAAATTATGCACTCATCATCAGCACCAACGGAGGCTTGTGGCGGTATAATATTGGCGATACGGTAAAATTTACCTCCATTAATCCCTACCGCATTATTATCAGCGGGCGAACAAAGCATTTTATTAATGCTTTTGGCGAAGAGGTGGTGATAGAAAATGCAGAGCAGGCAATTGCCGAAGCCTGCCGCCAGACAAATGCGGAGATCGATAATTTTACGGCCGCTCCCAGGTACTTTGGTGAAAAAAGCAAGGCCAGCCATGAATGGATCATAGAGTTTGTGCACCCGCCAGAGGATAAGAATCGCTTTGAGCAGGTACTGGACGAAACGCTTCGTAAGGTCAATTCAGATTATGATGCCAAGCGTTTTAAAGACATGGCACTGCAGCCACCTATTATACATCATGCACCAAAAGGCACTTTTTACAGGTGGATGGAAAAGCGCGGTAAGCTTGGCGGCCAGAACAAAGTACCCCGCCTAAGCAACACCCGCGAGCATGTGGAAGATATTCTGCAGTTAATGAAAACCTGATTGTAGAGCGTGAGTACAAGGTATATGGTACAAAGTATATTGATATCAGCACAAGCACAGTCTGCTTAGGGCATCCATATACTATATACTATATACTTTGTACCATATACAGCGAAGCGCTTAGGCTTCTTTCCACTTAATGGTGCAACCAATGGCTTTGGTGCTGGTGGTTTTAGGCTTTTTACCGCTCATCAGTTGGCCAATTGCTTCCTCCACATACTTCTGGTCGGCAGCGGTGGCATCTTTATGGTTGTTGTCGATGGCGCCCACATACTCAACTTTAAAGCCTTTGGCCTCTTTGTTTAGTATGTAAATGTGTGGGGTGCGGGTGGCACCAAATGCTTTGGCAACAGCTCCGGTATTATCCTGCAGGTAAGGAAAGCCATAGGATTTTTCCTGGGCACGTTTCTGCATTTCCTGGTAACTATCGCCAGCCTGCTGGCTGGGATCATTTGGGTTAATAGCCACCACAGGATATCCTTTGGGAGCAAACTGTTTATTCAGGGCTATGATACGATCTTCGTAAAGCTTTGCATAGGGGCAGGTGTTGCAGGTGAACACCACAATAAGTCCTTTGGCATTGGCATAATTAGCCAGCGAGACCTCTTTACCATCAACATTACGGAGCTTAAAGTCGGCAACATAATCACCAACTTCGTAGCCTTGTGGCAGGGTAGCAGCACTAACCAGCACAAATAAAGCGCCTAGTACTAGTAAAAAAACATTTTTCATTGTTGGCTTTGGCTTATGGTACAGATGTATATTTATTTAACAGCGCCTCTAGTTCCTGTGGCTCCATTTTACCTTCTATCAGCTTGCGTTGCTTGCCAGATAGAATGATTGTGGTAGGGATTGCACCAGACCACTGTGGGTCCACCCGGTTGATAAAAGCGTTCTGGTCTGTTTCGTCCAGCAGCATAACGGTGCCGTTTAGCTTTTTCTTTTTTACAAAAGGCTTTACCCGGCTCTCGAGTATTTCAACATCATCCAGGCTTATGAAGTACATTTTTACGCCTTTGTCGGCATACGCTGCCTGGGCTTTGCTGAAATAGGGCATTTCTTCAATGCAGGGCCTGCACCAGGTTGCCCAGAAGTTAATCAGCACAACACCCTCTTTTGGCTGTTTTAACAGATTGTTCAGGTCTGCCAGCTTAATCACCTGCACATCCTGTGCAACGGCAGGTGCCAAACTAAATAATCCGAAAATCAGTAAGAGTAAAATCTTTTTCATGCAAAATCATATAGTTCAGAAAGATAACGCATGCCTGGTATAAAAAGTCCGAAGATGGGTTAAAAAATGATTATAAAGCTGAAAGCGATTGAAAACCTTAGCAGGAGTATATTGAAAGGAGCAGGTCTGCCGCATAATTAGCAATACTACTGCTGGTACTCCTTTGCCTCAAGATTAGATAAAGGAAATATGTGTAGCTTATCCTTTTCTCTGGCAGTAACAAAGGCAACATATTTTTCCCTGTTCAGCACGCAATAGTCAAAAAACATTAGTTTCTGATGGCGGTTCATTAGGTTCAGGTAAACATCATCTAACTGGTTCAATGCACTTGTGTGTTCTTCACCAGATAAGCCCGAAAGTTGAATATTATCAAAATTAAGGCTAATATATCGCTCAACGCCCTTCCCGCTCTCATGTAAGCTTCTGGCTGTCATGCTTGCAACAGTAATCAATAGGCCTACAGCACCAGGTACTCCTATAATGCCTGTATTATCTTCGTAATAATTACCAATATTGACTTGAATACCACCATTGTCCAGGGGCATAACGCAAAGCGATTTTTCGCCAAACATGATATTTCTGGATGGTACCCTAAAATCAGTTATGGGTTTGATATTTATTAAGCTTTTATGATACTGCTTAGTAGTAAAGCGTGGTTGTACACCAGAAAAAGTACTTTTTTTGTGTAGGTTGTAAGTTCCTGTTAGCTCCTCTTTTCCTAACTCATGGACGTTAAGCATCAGATCTCGTCTGTGATCGAAGAGCCTGTATATATAGCCATTATGATAATAAGAAAGTGATCTGTAGAAGTTTTGGTGATGCTCTTTATAAGTAAAGGAACTGGAGGTTTGAGACTCCAGGTTAAAATCTTCTACAAGCGTAGCAGGAGAGCCTTTGATAGTAGCATCTAATACTAAAATTAAATGCCCATTCTCATAAAAGGCTTTTAGCTTTTCTTTTGCATAATAAAGCAGCGGAACCTCTCCCTCCTGATTGAAAACAAATACTCCTTTTTTCAGTCTGTCGGTTAAAACTTTATTTTTAGCCTTGAACAAATAGGTGTTTAGCACCTTATCGCCGGCAAAGCTTCTAAAGATTAACTGATCATCATTACTAACTGTGATTAGTGCATGCACAGAGTCCATCTTTACAACAGCAGATAGTTTCTCTAGTTTTGTATCGAGTTCCAGGAGTGGCTTTTGAGTAGCTTTTCCACTAGAGGAAATATTAATATTTTTCAGAAGCAAATTTCGCTGTTCTGATAAAGTATAGATGTTGATACTACTGTCATTTGACTGGCTGCCTACAATTTCATCACCAAATGAACATTTGGCTTTTTCAGTAGATTCCTGGCCTTTTTGGGAAATATAACAAAAGTTTAATTTTGATATTTTGTCTTTGAAGATGATAAAGCGGGTGCCATTATTTAACTCTTCCAGGTGAATACTTTGAGGCTTTGCCGTATTGATCTTGACTGAAACAGGGCTTTGCGCTCCTGCATATAAGTTTATCAGTGCAAGTGCAAAAAGAAAAAATAGCCTGATCATTTTAACTCTGTATTGAATAAATGTGAAAAATCAACAATGATTGAAAATATAATTTTCAGCTAACAATTCCTACTATTCCCGCTGCTGGCGGATGAGACGTTTGCGGTAGGCGTTGAAGATGCGGCTTTTGGAAACAAAGCCGGCATAACGGCCTCCATATATTACAGGCAGGTTCCAGGCGCCGGTTTTTTCAAATTTATTCATCACCGATTCCATGTCTTCGTCCAGGAGCACCTCGGCCGGAGGTTGTCGCATAATGGTGTTGATGATGATCTTTTTTCGCTTTTCAATATCGAACATCACTTCCCGGATATCATCCAGGGTAATGATGCCTTTCAGAACGCCCTGTTCATCTACCACCGGAAAAATGTTGCGTGTGCTCATTTGTACCAGCTGTACCATTTGCTCTACAGTGGCGGTAGGCCTTATTTCCAGCAGGTCTGTTTCTACCAGTTTCTCCAGGGAAATAAGGCGTAGCACCTGCTTGTCTTTGTCATAAGGAATGAAATCGCCGCGTTCTATCAGGTTTTTGGTGTAGAAGGAGTAGCGCTGAAAGTAAGACGACACACTATAGGAGATGGCCGATACCAGCATAAGGGGCACAAACAGGGTATAGCCACCGGTTAATTCGGCTATCAGGAAGATGGCCGTGAGCGGGGCGTGCATAATGCCGCTCATTACGCCGCACATGCCCACCAGGGTAAAGTTGGCTACGTTAACATGGCCGGCAACCTGCACCACATTAATAAAGCGGGCAAAGAGAAAGCCGGTAACGGCACCCATAAAAAGCGAGGGTGCAAACACACCGCCGCTACCGCCGGCTCCCAGTGTAAGGGCAGAAGCAACAGGCTTGATCAGCAAAATACCTAACAGGAACAGCAGGAGGAAGTAAGGATTTTCCACCTCATCGAAGAACAGGCTGCGGCTGAGCAGGTAGTGGTCCTGGCCCTCGAGCATACCTGTAATGCTGTCGTAACCCTCGCCATAGATAGGTGGAAACACGAAAATAATCAGCCCCAGGCCAATACCACCCAACAGCGCGCGGGGAATGCGTGCATTGATCTTTCCGACCCAGCCCTCTACCGTGTACATTACCCTGTTAAAGTAAAAGGCAGTAATACCGCAAACAGCACCCAGCAGCAGAAAGTAGGGTGTTTCTATTGCCCGGAAAGGTTCTTCGAGCCTGAAGGTAAACAGCACATCCTGGCCCAGCAGCACCAGGGAAACGAGCTGTCCGCTTACCGAGGCAATCAGCAGTGGAATGAAAGAGGCAATGGTTACATCAGAAAGGATTACCTCTATGGCAAAGATTACACCTGCTATGGGAGAGTTAAAAATAGCGGCGATAGCACCGGCCGATCCGCAGCCAATGAGCATGGTGCGCTTCTTGTAGTTGAGGTGCATAAACTGGCCAATGTTGGAGCCAATGGCAGAGCCTGTTACTACAATTGGTGCCTCCAGCCCCACAGAACCACCAAAACCAACAGTAAGGGCGGAGGTGAGCATACGGGAGTACATTTTAGAGCGCTCTATGATGCTGCTCTTTTTGGAAATGATGTAGAGAATATCGGTAATACCATGGCCCAGCTTTTCCTTCAGTACAAAATGGGCCAGCAGCACCGTAAGTAAAATACCGATGAGCGGATAGGTGATATAGAGAATATTGGCGAAATCGTAGTGGAAGAAGCCGGTGAGGCTGTTCTGGATCAGGTGGACGGCTGATTTTAGCGTTACTGCCGCCAGGCCGGAAATCATCCCGATGATTCCTGCCAGGATAAGTACAAAGTTTTTATTGTTGATGTGCTTGATGCGCCAGATTAAAAAGCGCGCCAGCAGGCTATTACCGTTCATTCCCCAAGACTTCCAGACAGGGCGCAAGTTAGGCCAAAGATGTTTCTTATGTAAAGCTTTTTTGGCTTATTATATAGGCTGTTCATCAACAATTTAGTGGGCAGGAACCTGTACCGCTATCTTTACTGTTTACCGAACAGCTTTTGTATATTTGCTGCCATGTTCAATAAAATCAAAGACTTTTACGCCAGGTATAAGCAATACATGCTGGTAGACGTGCTCATGTACGGCGCCATGATCCTGCTGATCATTCTGTTGTTTGTATTTTTTGGCTAAGGCTCTTTACTCATCTCCCACGGCTGATTCGGCTAAGAGTCCCAGCTCTCCCATGTCTTTCTTGGCGTTGATGCCCATTGCTTTTAGCTTTTCGGCGCGGCTTAGGAGGTTGCCCTTGCCGGTGCTTAGCTTTTTCATGGCTTCGGAGTAAGTCTCCTGGCTCTTGTCCAGCAAAGCCCCTATCTTCTCCAGCTCCTGCACAAAACCATAGAATTTGTCGTAAAGTCTGCCACTCTCTTCTGCAATTTGCAGGGCATTCTGGTTTTGCTTTTCGTATTTCCAGATAGAGGCCGTGGTGCGCAGCGTAGCCAGCAGGGTGGTAGGGCTAACGATAATCACCTTACGCTCCCAGGCATACTGAAAGAGTCCGCCGCCGCCCTGGCTGCCACTGCTGCCGGAGCCACCGGGGCTGTCGGTTTCGGAACTTAGCGCCAGGCTGAAAGAGGCTTCGATGGGTACAAAGAGCAGCACAAAATCTGGTGTATTGAGCTTGTGCAGGCGGTAGTAGTGCTTTTCTGATAGCCCTTTTACGTGGCTTCGAAGGCTGTGAATATGCTGCTTCAGGTAGTTGAGCCGCTCGGTTTCGTCGAGGCAGTTGCAGAAAGATTCGTATGCCTTGAGCGATACTTTAGCATCGATAATAAGGTGGCGGCCTTCGGGCAGGCGTACAATTACATCGGGCCGCTGCGCCTGGCCATCTTCGCCGCGCAGGCCCATATCTTCGCCCTGCAGCAGGTATTCGCTGCCACGCTGCAGACCGCTGCTCTCCAGTATGCGCTCCAGCACCAGTTCACCCCAATTGCCCTGTGTTTTATTGTCGCCTTTAAGCGCCTGGGTAAGGTTGCGGGCTTCTTCGCTCATTTGCTGGTTCAGGCGTGCCAGCCGCTCCAGCTCTCCCTTCAGCACCTCGCTCTGCACCGTCTGGCTTTCCTGGTTCTTCTCTACCCGCTGTTCAAAAGAGGCAATGCGCTCCTTCAGGGGGTCCAGGATCAGGCGCAGGCGTTCGCTGTTGCTATCGGCCAGCTGCTCGCGCTGCTGGCTTAGTACCTGGTGGGCCAGGTTTTCAAACTGCTGGCGTAGCTGTTCCTGCAGCTGTCGCATTTCTTCCTTTTGCGTACTGAGTTTTTCCTGCAGGTGGCGGTTGGTGGTTTGGGCTTCTACCAGGCTGCTGCGCAGGTCGGCTTCTGAAAACTGTAGCTGCTCCCGCTCCTGCAGCATGCGGTTGTGCTGCTCCTGCAGGCGCTGGTGCCTGTCGTGGGCCAGCTGGGCACGTTGCTCGGCTTCTGCAAACTTTTGCCCGGCCTCTTTCTCTTTTTTAAGCAGATGCAGGCACCCAAAGAGTAAGAGCAGGCTGCTGCCGGCAGAAAAAACAAGGAGCAGGAGTGGAAGACCAGTCATTTAATATCGGAATGTTTCTACCAATATAAAGGATTACGCCTGATTTTGGTAGAAGTATTGAGTATTGAGTATTGAGTATTGAGTATTGAGTATTGAGTATTGAGTATTGAGTATTTATCTGCCTTGGTGGCAAAGGTGAATATATCAGGCCGTAGAAAAGCAAAAGCCTTCTGCAGGAGCTGCAGAAGGCGATTGTAAAGGTAAACAAGCAAGAAAGGCTTTTAAACTGCGCTTATGTTGTAAAAACGGTAGTGAACGTAAAGCTTGTTTGACTTGAGGTATTCCAGGATAAAGCTGTAGAGCACATCGTATGAAATAATCTCCATGTCAACGCCAGGCTCTGACGGGATATCGATTTTGCGTAGTTTATTATAGTAGGTGCGACCTTTTTCTTCGATCTGGTCGTAGTTGAATTCTTTTTCGGTAACAATGCTCAGCAGGCGTATAAAGATGCTGTTGCGGTAGTTGTGGCGCTTATCCAGGTGTGTAGAGTTGTACTGCTGCAGTGCTTCCACACGGCGGCGAACCTCTTCAATGTTGCCATCGCGCAGCAGGTACATATACTGAATGATCAGGCGTGCGATGTTGTAAGAAGAGAACTCTTTTGGATAGTCTGGCATGGTATCCACAAATTTCTCCAGATTAAAGCCCCAGCGGAGCAGCTTGGAATCATTTACAAACACCAGGAATGCCCTGTAGATCTTCCAGCGCTTCTTTTCAAGATCTGGCAGCACGCTATAGTTTTTGTTAGTGCGTACTTTGCGGAAGATCTCGCCAGCTTTTTTGTAGTTCAGGCCCTTCATCATCAGCAGAAAATGCAGCTCCATAAAACGAAACCACTGGCTGCTGCCTGCTTTAAAAAGTTTGCTGGTTTTTTGTGCATAAGCACCACCACCATCGGCATCGCGCAGGCAGTAGTAGGCTTTTAGCTTGGTGAGCACCACATCATTTTTGTTCAGGTCTATCTCTACCAGGCTGTTGTCTTTTTTCAGATAGCGGTCTTCAATGGCATCGCACAGGCGAATGTTATCCTTAAAGTTCCAGCTAAGTTCGTTATAGAGCGTTTGCAGCATAAACACCAGGCGGTCTATCTGGCGGCTCTTATATTTCTGTGCGTACTTCTGCAGCTTTGCCACGGTTTCGGGTATGTTGCTCATTACCCGGTTTTGTGCACTTACAGACTTGTTCACAAACACCAGAATACCCTGATAGGCTGCTTCGGCTTCTTCTATGGCTTGTTTAAAGCTTTGGTAATAGGCCAGCTCCTCGCTTACTTCCTGGTAAGGAGTAACCTTGCCCTGTCTGGCAAAATCATTGCGTTGCAGTGTGAGGGCTTCAATAAGAATATCGATACACTCGAACTGCTTGGCATTTTTGATAAGTGTAGGCAGTACGTTAGCGGCAATTTCATGCGCACCCTCTTTTACCAGTATCTGGCATTGATGCAGCATGTGGCGGCATTCGTACTCGCACTTGTTATATAGGGTATAGGTAGTTTTGTCGTAATCGAGAAAGTAAAGGTGGTTGAGCAGTTTTTGCTTAAGCTTTGCCTTCGCATTGCGGTAGTTCCGGTTGCCGGGGTGGGAACGGAACATGGCTTTGGCGGCTTCATCATCGCTGAGGAACTGTCCGTTTATAATGCCATCATACAATTGGTTGTCTTTGGAGATTTCGTTTTTCCTAAAGTTCAGATTCACGAGCTGAATGCTGCGCTGTCCCCTTTTTTTGGTAATCTCAATGAGCTTAAGCAGGTCTTCCATAATGGCTGAGTGTTTGACATGGGGTGTTGTTAGTGCTGATTAGGTTGCGTGCGGTGGCAGTTCTGTAGTAAAAGGTTTTGGCTGTTCGTCAACTACAAGGCTCTGCTAATGTTAATGCTTTTTCCGTAAAAATATTACACACTAGTAAAATAATTAGCTTTAAGGATCTTTTGCAAGAAAAACTTAAATTATTTCGGCAAAAAGTTTTATTTATGTGGAATAAATACATTAAATTTGTAATATATCACAAAAATCTACTGTCGGATTAGGCTTGTTGCCGTGTATGATCGAAGGGTTTTTTAAAAGTACTGCACTATATTTTTAAAAATATTTTAAGAAGATAATGCAACTTACAAAGCTCAGAATCAGTATAAGATAGATAGATTTTTTAAGCATATTAAGCATAATCGGTATGGACAAGTTCAGAATCAACTACAAGTGTAACAAAATACCTAAGTCCAACTCGGGGTTAGAGGGCTTTACGGTAGACCGTACCTATACTGGCCGCTCCTTTAACGGATTGTTTGAGGTAACGCCGCAGTGGGGTAATGGTAAGCAAACTAAGCTGCTGCAACGTCAGGAGTTTGAGGAGTACTTTGAGGTAGTGCCTGTAGGTTTTCTGCATCAGCAAAGTGCCTGATTACCAGCAACAACATGCACGTACAGCAAATAAAAGAAACCTGCCTGTATATTAGCGATCTGGGCCGGTGCAGGGCCTTTTATGAAGGTAAACTGGAATTGCCTGTGATTGGCCTGGCCGAGCACAGGCATATTTTTTTTAGGGCAGGAAGCTCTGTACTGCTTTGTTTTATAGCGGAAAGCTCAAAAAAGTCTACTCATTTGCCCCCGCACTGGGCTACAGGCAAACAACATTTTGCTTTTCAGGTAGCAGCACCGGAATATGAAGCCTATAAGGATAAGATCCGGAACCTGGGCATAGCCATTACACACGAAGAGCTGTGGCCTAATGGCCTGGAGTCTTTCTATTTTGAAGACCCCGACGGACATGTGCTGGAGGTGGTGCCGGAAGGGCTCTGGGAAAAGAGCAAATAATGTCAATAACATCTGCCAGGCCTATTGCTGTTCGTTTCAGGCAGCCTATCCTCTGTTTGCGTTATCTGCTTACCTGTTGCCTTCAACCTACATTCTCAACACAATTTCTTTTCTGCTTAGCCATATACTCCAGACAGCGCAAGGTTTTTTTGTAGTTACACCGTTAGTGGCGGGGGCATTGTAAATAAAATGCTCTTTCCCCAGCGTCTGTATGTTTGATTCCAGGGGCAGGCTTTGTTCAACATTATAGCGGTAGGCATCCAGCACCTGCTGCTCAAGCGTACTTTCCGGTATTTGGTGCTGATCGAGCAGTGAATAGCATTTTATCTGGGCCTGGTACTGGTTTTGGAGTGAATCCAGCATTGACTGCAGAATTCGGGGGCAGCAGTTACTGCTGTCGGCCAGGCTGTTTGCCTGCAAAACTGCTACAATGGTTTGCCCCTGCTGCTGACCTGCTGCTGCAATTTCTCCTTCTTTTATGCGCCTTGGCTCACGGCGCCGCATTTCCTCCTGGAGTGTACCCGGGTCTAAACGACGCTGGCTGCCCGTATCACAGGCAGCCAGCAAACACAGCAACACAAAATATAATGGTTTACGAATGCTCATGTTTATGCACAACACTGGTGATGTTGGCAGCAAAGATAAGGTATTTGTGGGTGTTGGCGTACATATCCCTGGTTTTACCCGCAGAGGTTTTTACCAAAACTTCTTCTCCCTTTTTGTTTTTCAGGGTAAGCATGCCGTTCCAGATGTGGCCTTCGTCTAACACTTTTCTGGCCCTGCTTAGCTCATCTGCAGAGATCACCAGGTTGTGGAAGGCCATCTTTTGCAGCTCGCTCTCCTGATAACCAAGCACCTGAACAGCGGTTGCGTTTACCAGGTTTATCTTCAGGTTCTCATTCAGCTCAAACATCAGGTTGGTGCTGTTAATGATGTTTTCCTTTTCCTTGCGGTCCTGCTGGCTGCGCTCCATTTCTTCCTGCGTTGCCTGCAGTTCTTCCATGTTCTGGCGCATTTCTTCTTCCTGGGCACGCATTTGTTCTGTAAGCTGCTGAGAGTCTTCGAGCAAACGCTGGGTGCGTTCGTTTACTTTGGCAGAAGATAGCGTAGAGGCAATGCTCTCTGCAATTTTCTCAACAAATTCAATCTGGTAATCGGAGTAGGTGCTGAACGAGGCAATTTCTAAAAGGCCATAAACCTCGTCGTTCAGCTTCAGGGGCACAATTAAAATAGAGGTTGGGTTTGCTTCGCCCAGGCCCGAGGTAATGGAAATGTAATCATCGGGAATGTCGGTGAGGTAGATGGTCTCTTTCTCCAGCCATGCTTGGCCGGTAAGGCCATCGCCGGGGTATACCTTCTGTTCTACATACTTTTTCTTATCCCAGGCATAGCAGGCAGCCATTTCCAGGTAAGCATCTTGTGAGTTTTCGTCGTTTACAATATATAAACCACCCTGGTTGGCGCCTACATATTTTACAAGGTTACTGAGAATGGTATCGCTAAGGCTGTCAATGTTGTCGTTGCTTTTGCGCAGAATTTCGCCAAACCTGGCCAGCCCTTCTGTAGCCCAGTTCCGGCGGCTGTCTTCTTCTGCTACTTTCTGCAGGTTGTCACGCATTTCTATCAGCGAGTTGCCCAGCACATCTTCCTGGCTCAGGGGCTGAAAGTTTGCGGTGTAATTGCCTTTACCAATATTTTCGGCAAAGCCGGAGGTAGATCTTAAACCAATCACCAGTTTTTCCAGGGCAACAGCCATTTCTCCGATTTCGTCATTAGAGAACTTGCGGTTGTTATCTTCGGGCAGTATACCATTGCTAAGCTTGTATACTACACCTTTCATATAGGTAACAGGGCCTGTAATGGTACGGGTTATGATTAGTGCAATGATAAAACCAAGCACAATAACGATAATGCCCAGCGCAACAGTGGTGTTACCCAGGGTATCAAAAGAAGCTATCTGCAGCATGGTAGCTTCTTCTTTTTCTTCCAGCTTAGCTTCTATCAGGCTCTCCAGCTTTTTCTGCAGGTTGCCCATCTCTGGCAGGATCTGACTGGAGAGGGCCTCCTCAGCCATAAACTTAACCATAGAATCTTCATAATCTTCGAAAGTGCGAAGATTTGCCATAATCTCATTTTGCTGCACGGTAAAGATGGCGTCCAGCTGAGTGAAAATGGCTTTTATCTCGTTTTGCTGCTTTTGGTCCTCCCACTTGATCGAGAGTGCCTCCAGCTCCTTCTTCAGTACTGGGTACTCGTTGCGTTGCAGGCTGTCGAGTTTCTGCTGATCCTGCAGGTTGCGGTACATATACACCCAGTTGGTCACCAGCATTTTGGAGCGGCTTACCAGGTGGTTGAGATCACTGAGTTTGGCTACGGATGGGTCAATTACCTCGGTATTTTCCCGAATTATTGTACCGTTGTGCCGGATGGTTAGAATGCTGTAAATGGCATTGGCAGCAAAAATGGTAATCAGGATTAAAAACCCGCCTAATACTTTGTTGCCTATGGTAAACCTAAATCGTTTCATGCTGTTGCGTTACCTGTGTCTGCGCCTAAACTTTAATATTAATGTGGGCTGGTATTGTATTATCTGCATGTGGGCTTGCTGGTGTAAAATGTAAGTATCATCTACCTCTTCAAGCTTTTGGGTGCAGAATACTACATCCTGCCTAAACTTCTGTATATACCTTCAAAGCAAATTTTAAAAGCTCCTGGCTGATTTTAAGCCCGTGCATGTCTGTTGATGCCTGGTTTACCTCAAACTTCCAGCGGCCATCGTTCAGTATAAAGTTAATGGCACTGCCCTGCTCGGCCAGGCCTGATTTTTCGCTGATGATGAGGGTGGGCGAATTGGCCAGCTTTGCTCTCATAGCGGCAAGCTCTTTACTCTGACCTGACGGTAAGAATATCATGTGGCAGTCTTTTATCTCGTCGATGCTGTTGTATACAACAACCTCAATAGGCTTTCCATTAACGGTTTTTGATGCCGCCATTTCTTTTAATGGAGTGGTAATGCCTGATTTTCCAAGTACTCCAATTACAAAGCTGTTGCCCGGCGTGTTGTCGGGCCACTTAATGTATTTTGTAAAGTTGTAAATGAAAACGGTGTGGAATTTATAATCCGTTCCCTGGGCCTTTAGCCCGTGTTGCAACAGCAATATAAACGCTGCTGCTACCAAAGTTATCAGTCTTGCCTTTTTCATACCTATCTAAAAATGATGTTCTTCAAAATTAGAGGCTTAGCTTAGGTAAAACTGCTCATTGTTGCCGCTTATCTTAATCAGGTAATAAAAAGACGTTCTGTGCAGGGATTTGCACACCTACAAGAGGGGCAGCGGCTTATGTTTAAAATGTTTTTAGCCGGCAGGCGTTAAGCTCCGTACATTATAGTATTTTTGTAGTGTAATTGTTAGTAGGTATGCGAGATAAGTTAGACGCCATCCGTCATAGGTTTGAAGAAGTAAGCCAACTGATCATACAGCCCGAGTCTATGGCTGATATGGCAAAATACGGTAAGCTTAGCAAAGAGTATAAAGATCTGAGCAAGATCGTTAAGAAATACGATGAGTACCTGCAGGTAACTGGTAACCTCAAACAGGCCAGGGAAGTACTGAATACAGAAAAAGATCCCGAGTTCAGGGAAATGGCAAAAGCAGAGCTGGAAGAGCTGCAGCCCCGCGAAGAGGAGCTGGAAGAGGAGCTTAAGAAAATGCTGGTGCCTAAAGATCCCAATGACGATAAAAACGCCATTCTGGAGGTGCGCGCCGGCACCGGTGGAGACGAGGCAGCAATCTTTGCAGGCGACCTCTTTAAAATGTACCAGCGATTTTGCGAAAAGCAGGGCTGGAAAATGGAGGTGCTCGACCTTACCGAAGGTACCGCCGGTGGTTATAAAGAAATTATCAGCATGGTGAGCGGGCCTGAGGTGTACGGCCTGTTAAAATATGAATCGGGCGTACACCGCGTGCAGCGCGTGCCGGCCACCGAAACACAGGGACGTGTGCATACCTCTGCTGCAACCGTAGCAGTGCTGCCCGAGGTAGAAGATGTAGAGGTGGAAATTAACATGAACGATGTGCGTAAGGATACCTTCTGCTCCAGCGGACCAGGCGGCCAGTCGGTAAACACCACCTACTCGGCCATACGCCTTACCCACATTCCAAGCGGGCTGGTGGTAAGCTGCCAGGATGAGAAGTCGCAGATCAAAAACTTTGAAAAAGCCCTGAAGGTATTGCGCAGCCGCCTGTATGAAATGGAGCTTAGCAAGCACAATGCCGAAATAAGCGCCCAGCGCAAGTCTATGGTAGGCAGCGGCGACCGCTCCGATAAGATCCGCACCTACAATTACCCGCAAAGCCGGGTAACCGATCACCGCATTGGCTATACGGTTCATAACCTGCCAACGGTAATGGAAGGAGAGATCTTCGATTTTATTGAACAGCTGCGTATGGCCGAGCATGCCGAAAGATTAAAAGAAGGATCGGATAACGCTTGAAAATCCATCAGCTCACATACCTGATTCTGCTCTTACTAAGTGCTTTTGCCTGCGTACCCGAAGAGGAGGTGGTGCAGCATGAGGCTGTAGGCCTGCAGTTAAGTACCGATACTGTTTTTTTTGATACGCTGTTTACCACCGAACGCAGTGTTACCAAAAGGCTGCGAGTGTTTAACCCTGGCGATAAAACCATTGTGCTTGAGTCCATCGCACTGGCCGGAGGGGCGGAATCGCCCTATACCCTGTTTGTGAATGGCAGAAAGGGAAAAAGCTTTGGTGAGCAGCGTCTGCTGGGTGGCGACAGTCTGCTGCTACTGCTGGAAGCCCAACTGCCGCCCAGCAGCAGTTCTGAGCCAGTGCTTGTTTCAGATGCGGTTGTGCTCATTAACAGAGGGTACCGGCAGGAGGTGCCGGTGGTAGGCTGGGGGCAAAATGCACAGTTTATTGGCGATGTGGTGCTCAGCTGCAATACAATTTTTAATAATACCACGCCCTACGTAATTGAAAAATCTGTACTGGTAGATTCTGCCTGTTCACTTACCATAGAAAAGGGAGTAAGGCTGTATTTTAAGCCTGGTGCATTTCTGTACGTAAAGGGTACCCTTATTGCCGAGGGAGATTCAAGTAAAGCCGACCGTATTCTTTTCCGGAACCACCGGCTTGATCTGCAGTACGAAAATCAGCCGGGGCAGTGGGGGGGCATCATTATACTGGAGGGCAGCACCAACAACTACCTGCGCTATTGCGACATTCGCAATGCAGAAGTAGGTATTAGGGTGGGCACTCCCGATGATAACGACGAGCCGGACCTTTGGCTGGAAAACTGCCGGCTGGAAAACCACCTGCAGGCAGGCATACTTTGCTATACCTCAGATCTTGTGGCTGTTAATACACTGGTGTCAAATTGTGTAGGGCCTGCTGTGGCCAACCTGGCAGGCGGCAATTACCGATATACCCACTGCACCTTTGCCAGCTTTTTTACAGGCCAGCGCGATGCCCCTGCTGCTATTTTTGCAGATAATACGGTACTTGATAACGGCGAAGTGCTGGTGGCCAGCCTTACACTGGTGCTGCAAAACTCTATTATCTGGGGCAACTTATCAGCTGCAAACGAGTTACTGGTAGACAACAGTGGTGGCGCAGCAAGTGTGCTACAGCTGGAGCATAACCTTATCCGCAGCAATAATAATGCATATGCAGGTGATGGCAATATTCTGGATACAAGCCTGGGCTTTGTGAAGTTTCAGAACATAGGTGCCTATAATTTCAGGCCCGACAGCCTGTCGCCGGCAGTAAACGCTGCAAAGCCATTGGGTGTAGCGCTTGATTTGAGCGGCAAAACCCGCGACAGCCAGCCAGATATTGGTGCCTTTGAGTTTATACCAAAAAAATAAATTCACTCATTCACTCATTCACATTTTTAGCCGTGGTAGAATTTTTTCAGCAGGAATTAGAATTACCAGTCTTCAAAAGGGGCTATCATATAATTACCCGCCAGATTGTGGAGAACTGCTCTTTTTTGTCGCAGCTGGAAACGGGCATTCTGCACGTGTTTATACAACATACCTCGGCCTCTCTCACCATCAACGAAAATGCAGATCCCAGCGTGCGGGAAGATTTCAAAAGCTACTTCGACAGAATTGCCCCTGAAAACGCCCCTTACTACACCCACACCCAGGAGGGGCCCGATGATATGCCCGCTCATTTAAAAAATGCAATACTGGGTTGTTCGCTCTCCATTCCTGTTACAGGGGGAAGGCTTAATTTAGGCATCTGGCAGGGCATTTACCTTTGTGAACACCGCAACAATGGCGGCAGGCGCAAACTGGTATTAAGCGCCTGGGGCAGTACCCGCTAATCTTCTTTTCGCAGCAGCGCTTACGCTGAAATCAACCCTATTCCATACCAGGTACATCCCCTAAAACTGCTGCCAGCAGCTGCCTGCAGAATGGTAACGTAACTAGCCAGGCTAAACCCCGTAATATATATGGAATTGAGGAAAAACATTTTTTGTTTTTTTCAATTCTTGTTGTATGCAGTTGCTGATGGATAATTAAGAAAGGCCATCATGGTAACTGCTTCTCCTTCTCTACTCCTTATACCAGGATCAGCACTATTTTTTTGCTGAAGGCTATCCTTTCTTTTTTTAAACCAAATTATTAAAACAAATGGCTGAAATCAGAGTAGAACCAAAACGAAAAGCACCTATCTGGCCCTGGATTGTGGGCATTTTAATTCTTTTAGGCCTTATATGGCTGTTGGCAGAGGCCTTCAGTCGTGACGATGATGAATACGAGAATGACAGTATAGAAGAGGAAGAAGGCGTTGAAACTGAACCTGTAGGAAGTATTAATGCGGATACAGACAACCAGACACTGGTGTTAAATATTACCAGAGATCCCCTGGATTCAGAAAGTATAAATGCCGCATAAAACTGTGGCCTAATTTAATGCTAAATCACAGTTCAGGCTTATTAGCCGATCGGTGATTTGCAGTACTATTTAGTAAACAGCTAAAGCAATTTTTTCAATTTAAAGAAGATAGTGATGAAAGATTATGATAATGATCGCGTAAACGATCGCACCCGAAGTGGTGATAATTATAGAGATACTGCCGGCACAACCAACAACCTGATTCGTCTTAAAGATGCTGATGATCTTAAGATCGTAAAGCATGATTCTGATGTGCGTGGCTGGCCGGTGCTTACCTCCGATAATATGGAAGTTGGTAAAGTAGATGAACTGATTGTAGATACAAATGCAATGAAAGTTCGTTACATGGTAGTTGATCTGTACGACGACTACGCAGCCGATAAGATTGACCATTACCTGCTATTGCCAATTGGTGCAGCACGGCTGCATGAGAAAGATAACAAAGTTCTGGTGAGCGGTATCAAAACCACTACCGTACTTAATTATCCAGTGTACCGCGATACACCAATTACCCGTGACTACGAGCACTCCATCAGAACTTTTTTTGATCGTGGGGGTGTCATGAACAGCTCTTCAGGTGCCGTTGCAGGAACTCCTGGTGCTGTTGCTGGTACCCCTTCCAACACCATACCTTCCAATACAATGGACAGTCCTCGTACCGAGAGAACCATTATTCGTACCGATGAGGATCACATTCATGGAAATGTAAACGATGATACCCGCAGTATGCGTAGTACCGATAGCCCTGCTACCGGCAGAACTATTATTCGTACAGACGAAGATCACATATATGGACATGCTACCAATGCATCTGATGATGTACACGGTACTACCTCCAGGCACGATGTAGAAAGTTCTCATATGCAGGATCCTGATCGTATCGACGACGACACCCGTGCCGATACTGATTCACTCTCTGGTAGAAGCGACAGGCTTCGTGGTGAGCGCCGTGAGCCAATAACAGGCAATAAGCCTTTTGGTACACCCAACTTCTCCACGCCGGCAGATTTTAATGAGCGTTCGCAAACATCAGGCTTAACGCCACGTACCGGTAGCCTCGAAAACAAAGAAATTAATATGGGGCCTAGCGGTACTACCAAAGACGAGTGGGATGCGCAGCGTCCGCACCACCAGGAAGGCGAGTGGAACGATACCTCTAACCTGAACAGCTCCACCAGCCTATCTAATGATCCTAAGCGTGGATCTAGCCTGGGAAATGTAGAGAACCGCCCGCAGTACCATACCGACCGGGAACGACTGGCATCGCCAGAGCACGTAACCCGTAAACAGGGCGATCCTTCTACAGACAACTTCTACGATCATGAGCATTTCGATGAGGAAGAGTTCTACGTGCGTCGTCGCAGAAGAGAAGACTAAGGAAAAATACGTTTTCTCCTTGTAACAGAAAGCTGCTTGTGTATTCATGAGCAGCTTTCTTTTTTTAGCGGATGTTCCTGGTGAGGCGGTAGTAGTCGAAGAGGGTAGTTCTGAAAACTTTCCTGTCGGCTGGCTTATCCATGAAGGGCAGTTGTACGGAATCTGTGGGCAGAAAAAACAGCTGGCCCTGCTGAATGCCTTCATAAAGGCGGCTGGCAAACCGTAACTGTTCCATTTTATTATTGCTTTCCAGAATATATTCGCCTTCTTGCTGCTGGCGGTCCTGCCACTTAACAATGAGCGGCCTTACGTCGCCCAGTAGTTCATTAGCTTCTAAAACAATATAGGCTTCGTCGTAGCGCCAGTTAACCACCAGCGCCGGTATCAGCAGCGGGTAATCTGCCTCTTGTGTACGGTCCTGGTGCCTGAAGATGTCAAGCTTTGCAGCTTTCAGGTTCTGGTAGTCGTACTCGGTGCGGCGTAAGTTCCTGAAGAAAAGCTCTGCATCGTCAGTGGTGGCGAAATGCAGATTTTCTCTGTTTACCCGCTTTTTTGTGTCGCTATCGCAGGCAAACAGCAGTAGCAGCAGAATAGTGAACGAAAGATTTCTCATCAAGAAAATAAACCACTGAAGGCCTTCTTGGTTCCATTTATCAAGTAATGGCCTACCCTGGCATATAAAAACCGTTAAATTTGAGACATAAAATAGATTTTCAAAGAATGAAGACAATTTTGACCTATGTAGCCAGCTTGTTTATGCTGGCGAGCCTTAGCTCTTGTGGCTATAACACCATGGTATCTAAAGAAGAAGCTGTAGCTGGCCAGTGGGCACAGGTAGAAAACCAGTACCAGCGCCGGGCCGACCTGGTGCCAAACCTTGTGAATACTGTAAAAGGAGCTGCAGATTTTGAAAGAGGTACCCTTACCGAAGTAATAGAAGCAAGATCGAGGGCAACCTCTATTCAGGTTAATGCAGAAGATTTGAACCCGGAACAGATCCAGCGTTTTCAGGAGGCACAGGAGCAGTTAAGCGGTGCGCTTAGCCGTTTACTGGTGTCTGTTGAGCGATACCCGGAGCTGCGGGCCAACCAAAACTTTTTAGAACTACAGGCCCAGCTGGAGGGCACAGAAAACCGCATAGCCGTAGAGCGGGGCCGGTTTAACGAGAGTGTGCAGGATTATAATACCTATATCAGAAGCTTTCCGCAGAATATATTTGCCGGCATGTTTGGCTTTGAACGCAAAGGCACCTTTGAGGCACGGCCAGGTAGTGATGTACCACCAACCGTAGAATTTTAGTGCCTATGGCTAAGGATAGCTTAACCGAACAGGAGCGTAAGGCAGTAATTGCAGCCATAGAAGACGCCGAGATGGCAACCTCGGGCGAAATACGGGTGCACCTCGAAAATCACTGCAAGGGCGATCACCTCGATCGTGCTGCAGAACTGTTCTCTATGCTCAAAATGGACAAAACCGAGCTGCGCAATGGCGTGCTTTTTTACCTTGCCCTGAAAGATCACAAATTTGCTATTCTGGGAGATAAAGGGATCAATCAAAAAGTGCCGGAGCATTTCTGGGAAGATATCCGTGATCATATGCGGGCGCTTTTTAAAGAAGGAAAACTGACCCAGGGCTTATCAGAAGGTATTCGCATGGCCGGCGAGCAGCTGAAGGCTCATTTCCCTTACCAGAAAAACGACCGCAATGAACTGTCCGATGATATATCTTTTGGACAGTAACCAGGAAAAGAAAATGATGAAAAACCCCATAGTGTTGCTGGTGTTGATGCTCTGCTGCCTGGCAGCTTTTGCGCAGGTGCCGGCAGACAAGTTACCACCGCGACCCAATCCGCCACAGGCGGTGAACGACCTGGCAAATGTTATGAACAGCAGCCAGCAACAGCAGCTGGAGCAAAAGCTGAGGAATTACAACGACACCGCCAGCACAGCCATTGTAGTAGTTACCATTCAGAGTACCGGCGCCTATGAAATTGCCGACTATGCTACTGCCCTGGGCCACGCCTGGGGCGTAGGCCGCAGCGATGTAGACAATGGCTTGATTATTCTGGTTGCGCTTGAAGACCGTGAGGTTTGGATTGCCACTGGTTATGGCGTAGAAGGTGCGGTACCAGATGCAATTGCCAAAAGGGTGGTGGAGCAGATCATTAAGCCAAGATTCAGGCAAAACGATTATTACGGAGGCCTTAACGAAGCAACCTCTGCGCTAATGAGCTATGCCGCCGGCGAGTACAGCGATCTGGCTACAGGCCCGCAGCAGGAAAGACGAACCAGACAGGATGAGGGCAGCCCCATTGGTCTGGTGATGGCGCTTTTCTTCCTGATCTTCTTTATTATACTGCCCATGCGTGCGGCGCGCAGAGCCCAGCGCAGGCACCTTACCGGCAAGCGTGGCGGCGGTGGCTGCATGGGACCATTAGGTACGGCCATTTTGCTAAGTTCCATGGGCCGCAGAGGCGGCGGCTTCGGTGGTGGCGGTGGTTTTGGCGGCGGCGGAGGCGGTGGCTTCGGCGGCTTTGGTGGTGGTGGCTTTGGCGGCGGTGGGGCTGGTGGCAGCTGGTAGTAGCTAATAGCTAATACAGCCTCGGTAAAGCCAGCCTTTGGTAGGCAGCTATGGTAAAAGCCCTAATTCTGTAAACAATAGCAGCGCTTTTAAAGTAATTCTAGCAGCGGTTCTGTACAAAACCTGTACCGGAGCGCTGCTGTTTTTTTACTATAAAACCATAAGCCATGAAAGCTGCAATTATAAAACGCTACGGCTCTGCCGATTCTCTTCGTATTCAGGATGTGCCGCGCCCTACTCCCGCAGATGATGAGGTGCTGGTGCGGGTACGCGCCTCTTCCGTAAACCCCGTAGACTGGAAGATCCGGGAAGGCGGCTTGAAGCTTTTAACCGGCAGGGATTTTCCAAAGGTACTGGGCTCCGATTTTAGTGGCGAAATTGTAGAGGCTGGCGCTAACACCGATGGCTACGAACCGGGCCAGCTGGTTTACGGCATGAACAATGCTGTAAAAGGGGGTGCCTACGCCGAATACCTATCGGTTAAAATTAACAAGCTTGCGCCAAAGCCTACCAGTTTAAGCCACGAAGAGGCCGCTGCTGTACCCATGGCTGCCCTTACTGCCCTGCAGGGCTTAAAAAAAGGTGGGCTTAGAGCAGGGCTGAAAGTACTGGTGAATGGTGCATCTGGAGGTGTTGGCTCATTTGCCGTGCAGATTGCGCGGGCGTATCATGCCAGTGTAACGGGTGTTTGCAGCAGCCGGCATGTAGAGATGGTACAGAAGCTGGGTGCCGACCGTGTAGTTAATTATGAGAAAGAATCTCCCCTGCCCGATACCCCAACCTATGATCTGATTTTTGATGCGCACGGTACCATGTCGTTCAGCAAAGCCAGAAAAGCACTGCGGGAGCGGGGGCAGTTTGTCTCTACACTGCCTTCGGTAGATAAAGTGTTCTGGTCAGTTGTCTCTAAAGTTGTGGGTGACCAGAGCTCACACATCATTCATGTGAAGGTAAACCCCACCGACCTTAGCGAAATAAGAACACTGATAGATGATGGGCAGGTAAAGCCGGTAATCGATAGTGTATATCCGCTGGAGGATATTGACGAGGCACACCGCAAAAGCGAAGAAGGCCACGCCAGTGGTAAAATTGTGGTGAGCCTGTATGCCGAAGATACCGGCAAAAAGTAGAAAACAGGCTGCTGGTGAAGGCCCTGTTAGGTAGCGAATGCATTTGATGATTGAGCACCACCCGCAACAGGGTGGTGCTTTTTTTTGCTGACTATGATCGATAGTATGCTGAATAGCCTTTGCAGTATCTGTTAATTGTAAGCCCACAGGCCGCTGTTTACCTGCAGCTGCATAACTGGCATTATTTTGGATTAAGTATGCTAAATGCCTGGCGCTTCTTTGTGGCATATATGCCTTGCAGCGGCAGCATGAACGTCATCCTTAATTCTCATTTTATGAAGTTATATATTAAAATATTGCTTGCCGGGTTTTTTATCCTCCAGAGCTTTGCTGCCGTTGCGCAATCCAGAAGTGGCGGGCAGGAGGTGCTCATCATCATCAATGGCCAGCCAGCTACAGAGAAGGAATTACAGGCAATTACCGAAAACGAGCCTTATGAGATTCAGTATCTTTCTCCGCAAAAAGCGCAGGCACTTTACGGCCCTGCGGGCGCAAAGGGTGCTATGCTTTTAACCACAACACAAGTGAGTAAAGAAAACAAGCCACTGGTGGTGCTGAATGGCAGGCCTGTTCCGGCAGATTCTCTTGAGCAGCTGCCTTTTAAAAAAATAGATGTGCTGCGTGGCCGCCAGGCTATAAACCTCTATGGGCCTGCAGGGAAAGATGGTGTTTTGCTGGTAGAGGCCAGACCTGAAAAAGCTGACTTTTGGCTGGAAATTGTAAATGAAAAGGGCAAGCCGGTAAAAGGTGCGCAGCTCCTGGATAAAGAAGGCAATGTGCTGGCTACCACAAATAAATGCGGATTAGCCCTGTTAGAGAATTTTAAAAGGGGTAGCAGCGTTATAGTCAAAAGTAAGCGATACCAGCCACTTCAGCTTGGTGTTTCAGACCAAAAACTAAAAATTATTCTTTTAAAATAAAGGACTTGGTACATGCATAAACCCAAAATATTCTTTTATCAGCTCCTGGCTTTTGCCCTGCTTGTTGGTATTAACGTATCCTGTGAAAAAGATGAGGCAGTAGAGCCTGTCAATCCTGCTCCTACGCCCGAGGCAGAAGTATCTGATCTGCAGCTCGAGACCAATAACTGGATCTATGATGTGATGCAGGAGATTTACCTCTGGGAAGACGAATTACCCGCGGCTCCAAACAAAGAGCTGGAGCCCGAGGATTTTTACAACAGCCTGCTTTCGTCTAAGGACAGGTTTTCCTATATCATTGCTGATTACCAGGAGCTGATGAATAGCCTCAATGGCGTAAGCCGTGAGGCTGGTTATGAGTTTATGCTCAGCAGGTCTGGCGATAGTAATGTGGTGGCAGTGGTGCTGTATGTGAAGAAAGACTCACCAGCCCAGGCGGCAGGTTTGAAAAGGGGTGATGTAATCACCAGCATCAATGGGCAAACTATTACCATGTCGAACTACCAGGACCTGATTGCAGCGGCCGGAGAGAACCATACTGTTGACTACCGCCGTTTCAACGAGGTAAAAAATGCCTATGAAACACAGGCAGGTGTATCGCTGGCAGCAGTTGAGTTATCAGAAAACCCTAATTTTCTGGATACAGTGTATGTAGCACCCAATGGCAAAAAGGTGGGTTATTTTGTGTATAACTTCTTTTCTCCTGGTGTAGGTAACAGCAATACCTACGATCAGGAAATGGATAACATTATTGCTGATTTTAAGAGCAAGGGTGTAAATGAGCTGGTGCTGGACTTGCGCTACAACAGTGGCGGAGCTGTATCATCGGCAGCCAACCTGGCCAGCCTGGTGGGACAGAATGTAAACAGCAGCAAAGTATTTTACGAAAACCGCTGGAACCAGCTCTACCAGGACTACATCAGCGGCAGAGCCGATGGCGATGATATTTTAAGGGGCAAGTTCCTGACTAAAGATTTGACAATTGGCAACGACCTGGCCTCCGGTACCATTTATGTGCTGGTGGGTTCCAGAACTGCTTCAGCCAGTGAGCTAATCATTAATGGCTTAAAGCCTTATATGAATGTGGTGGTGATCGGCGAAAAAACAGTAGGTAAAAATGTGGGTTCAATTCCTATCGAAGACGAAGAAAATCCCGACAACCACTATGGCCTGTTGCCAATTGTGTTCCAGATCTACAACAGCCAGGGCCAATCAGACTATGCCGGAGGCTTTACCCCTGATGCCGGTAGTGAAATTGATGAATTTAGCCTGTTTCCTTTCAAGCAGCTGGGAGATATTAATGAGCCTCTGTTAGCACGTGCGCTGCAACTGATTAGCGGCGAAGGTGCCAGAATATCTACCAAAGCAGCGCGTGAGCTGGAGCCAATGACGCCTATTATGTCGTCGATTGATAAAAAGATCAGATCCAACAGGCTAATCCTGGATAAAGCACCTCAGTTATAAGCGGAACTTTGTGCCTATCATTATTTAAGAAGAAAAAAGCAGGAGTTGGTCCTGCTTTTTTGCTTTCTGCTGCAGTAGTGTGCTGCTTTAATTATGGGGTGGCGGAGAAAAGCCTGTCTCTACCGGCAGGTGTTATTGCGGTTTTTTACCTATCACAGCCACACAATTAGGAATGGTAAAGAAACGAATAAGCTTGTGGTGCTGCAGACCGGCTTCTTTTTGCCAGCCCTTCATCTCTTTTACTGTGTAGGTGCCGGCCGTGCTGCTTAAGGCAAAAAACAGATCGCTGCTGCTGCCAATCAGGTCTGAGTCTGTCTTTGGTTCAGGTCTTACAAAGTCCATAAGTACATAGTAGCCACCGGGCCTTAGGGCCCTGATTATTTTTTCAGCGATAAGCGTATTCTGGGCAATGCTGAAGTGATGGCTAAGGCTAGACATAAGCACAAGATCATACTGCTGCACCGGCAGCCTATCTTCCAGTATGTTGCCTGCTTTGTGCTGCACCTGACTGCCCATTCCTTCCCGCTCCAGGATTGGTTTCGCCCAATGAATTGCCTCCGGTAAATCCATTATGGTCGCCTGTAATGCTTTATGCTTCCGGCACAGTGCCACCGCGTGCAGGCCGTGCGAACCGCCTATGTCAAGCATCTGGCTGGCTCCACGGGGTACGGGCACCCGCTTGCCCACCTCTCTGCTTTGTGATCTGGCGGCAGATGCCATGGCATCCTGGTAGTAACTCCACTCCTGTTCTTTCAGGATGGTATGAAAGCCAAGTCCCTTGCCAGTTTTCAGGAAATCTCCCAGGTGATTCATCCAGTGCCAGCACACCCTGTTATCGAGCACCATCATAGCCGCTACAGAATCGGGGCTGCTGCGAAGCATCCACTTGCGGGAGAGTTTGGTGAGCTGCCACTGCTGACTTTTGTAGGCTACGTAGCCAGAAGAAGCCAGTACATTCATAAGGCTTTGGAGGGCCATTTCATGTAGTTTTAGTTGTTTTGCCAGCTGTTTAAGCGGCAGAGGAGTGGCTTCCAGCGCCTCAAAAACACCTGCATCTGTTGCCTCCAGAATGGCTCTTGAAAGAATAAAAGCAATATGACTATGACCTAAAGGCGTTGGCACCAGACCGGATTTTAAAGCAAGCCACTCAAGGGGATTCTGCGCAATGGCATCTAATTTCATAAAGGAGAGATATGAGGTTACGGTTAGGTAACAAAATTGTAGGCTCCGGGTTGTGGAAAAGTGAATGCGATTGCACAACTTGTACACTATGAATACCAAAACGAAGCCCGCGGTTGCCCTTGTGGCGCATGATAATAAAAAGAAAGACCTGATAGAATGGTGTCAGCATAATAAAGAGCTGCTGCAGGAATATCAGCTACTGGCCACCGGTACTACCGGAAAGCGTATCATGGAAGAAACCGGCCTGGAAGTAAAGCGCCTCAAAAGTGGTCCTCTGGGTGGTGACCTGCAGATTGGCGCTATGATTGCCGAAGGCACCGTAGATTATTTGATCTTTCTTTGGGATCCCCTGGAAGCACAGCCACACGATCCGGATGTAAAGGCACTGTTAAGAATTGCCGCTGTCTGGAACATACCGGTTGCCTGTAACCGTGCCACTGCCGACTACATCTTTACCTCACGCCTGCTGAACGAAAAGTACGAACGTAAGCGTCCTGATTACGCAGACTACCTGAACAGAAATATTGATACGGAAGAAGAAGCTGAAAAAAGCTAGCTTAAACCCCTGCAGGCCTGTGCTGGTTATGGAGGTATGAAATTACCTCTATCATTTTTTCTGCTGAAGCTACTCGCTTTGGCAGTATTGACCGGCAGCTGTAATGGCGAAAGAGCTGCAGAGGAGCGTGCAGATACCATTGTTATAACTACGCCAGGCCAGGATACTGCTGTTGTGGATACCCTTACCCGCCAGCCAGATGATGGTGTGGCTGTAGAAACTCCGGCTGATGAGCCAGTGCCGGAGGTTGTGGAAGATAAGCAGGCAAAGCAGCCGCAAGCGCAGCCACAGCAAGAAAAGCCAAGGCAGCCTAAAACTGCAGATCGAACACCTGCTAACAGCAATCCGCCAACAGGTTCTCCTGCCCCTGGCACTACTGGTGGTGTGTTGCGGGAGGGCAACTATCGCCTGCAGAGCGTACAGGGAGAAGGGCTACCGCTGGTACTCGACATGACCACCGACTGTGATACAAAGCTGATGAATGGAACACTGCAGTTGCAGAACGGCCGCTTTCAATTCCGGAGTGTTTCTGCAGAGGTTTGTGGGGGCCAAACAAGAAAGCAGGAGGAACATATTGCCGGCGGCAGCTATAGACTGGAAGGTAAGCGTATTTTTTTGAATGTAGAATCCGGAGAAATTTTAGGCGATGCAGCAGGTGTGGTAGAAGAGAGTACTATCAGGCTGCAGCAGATCAGCAACGGCGAAGAGCAACAGGAAGTAGACTGGGTGTTCCAATTGTAGCAATTAACAGCTTTGAAAAATAAAAAAGCCTTCTCTCATAAAGGGAAGGCTTTTTGGCTAAAGTTGGAAAGATAGATTTTTGATGTTTGAAGGGTTTATTCTTTGATGAACTTCTGAATATAAGTTGCCCCGCTTTCACCCAGAGAACGCAGGGTGTAGAGGCCAGAAGGCAGGGCAGACACATCTACCGGCAGCTGCTGGTTTTCTGATAAGGTGCCCTTCCACACTTTTTTACCAGTGATGTTGTACAGAACGGCGCTGGCAGACTTTTCACCTGCCAGTTCTATGTTCAGCACCTCTTTAGCAGGATTAGGATAGAGGCTGATGCCGGCAGCGACAGGGTCGGCCTGGTGCCCAACCAGCGGCTGCCCGGCAGTACGCAAATCTGCCAGACGCGTACTGCCACAGCTGCCTTCAAAGACCTTTACATTTCTAAAGTAGGAGGTTTGCTGGGCATAGCGGTCATCGTCGCATACAAATACAAGCTTGGAGAAGCTGCCTGTAAAGAAGCTGCCTACGGGTATGGTATATTTCTTCCAGGTGGTGCCGCTGTAATCATCATAGTTGGCAATGCCCAGGTTCTGATTTCCATAAACCCTGAAAGTGGTTTCAGGCGTTATCTTTTCATCGTTATCAAAAGAGATGCCCTGAACCTCTCCCATACGGGTACTGCGGTACTCAAACTCAAGTACGGTATTGGCAGTAACAGTGTAGTTAAATGGAATTTGCTTCCAGGTATTGCCGCTTATAAACAGAGTAGCGCCATTATCCTGCACCTGGTAGGTGCCGCCACCCTCCTGATCAGCAAAACTGCTAACACTATAGTTATTGAAGTTTAAGGCCGTGCAACTGGTATTGGTGCTGCCACTGCCAAGGCATATGTTTTTAGTTTCTGTTTTACCAAAGCTACCGGCACTGCTGGCCAGTACTTTACCGCCGGCATCTGTAAGGCTGTAATTTCCGCTTCCATGCGTACAGCAAATACCATCACCGTAGGCATCGTTAATAACAAAATCGTAACAGCCATTGGGCAGGCAAAATGTTTCGTTAATGGTAAGGCCGGGTGTATTATAAGGACCACCGGAAGCTACAATGCTGCCATTGCTGGCCTTTAGCTGCCAGCTTGTTTCAGTAGGAAATTCATCGAGCACCAGCTTTAACTTTACCTCATTGGTAGTACAGGCAGGCGGTGGTGTAGTGGTTCCTCCGCCTCCAAGTCCGCCTGAAGTCAGAAGGCTGGCGCGAAAACCACCATTACCAAACAAGGCCTGCATGCGGGCTTTCTGGCCGGCGGTAAACAGGTTCATGCAGGCATCGTCAGAATAATCCATGTAGTTCTGTACCATATCTACAGTACCGCAGCTGTTGTGACCTACGGCACATCCGTAGTTTGGTGCATCGGAAAGGGGGGTATCGCTTACATTGTCATCAACACCGCAGCCGCCATCGCCCCAGATGTGGTTCAGGTTTAGCCAGTGGCCCACCTCATGCGTGGTGGTGCGGCCCTTGTTAAAAGGAGCGGTTGCCGTGCCGGTGGTACCAAAGTATTTGTAACTGATTACCACACCATCGGTGGTGGCAGGGCCGCCGCCGGGATACTGTGCATAGCCAAGGGTGTTGCCACTAAGGTTGCATACCCAGATGTTAAGATAGTTGTCGGCGGGCCAGCCATTGCGGCCCCCTCTGTTAGAGAATTTAACCGCATCGTCTTTCGTGAAGCTGGTTGCGCTGGTAGAGGTGCGTGTAATGCCCGTGGTAGAGGTACCCATGTAGTTATGGGTGGCCAGTTTAAATTCTATCTCCACATCGGCTGCCTGGCTCCAGGTGTTATTGGCATCGGCATTGGTGCGCCTGAAGTCTTCGTTGAGCACTTGTATCTGGCTCCTGATCTGTGCATCACTGATGTTTTGTGTACTGTTATTATATACCACATGCACCACTACCGGAATGGTAATAACTCCTGTTGCCAGCTGGGCACCCTTGTGTTTCTGGATAAACCTGGCTGTTTGCTCTTCAATAGACCTTAAGGTCCTTGCCCGCTCGGGGTTTTTAGCTAATTGCTGCTCCAGTACTTCCATGGCGGCGCAGTTACGCTGCAGGGGTATATCGTTTTGCTGGCCATATGCGGCAGACAAAAACAATAAATTTGCGGCTAAAACAAGCACAATCGACAGATTATTCAAGCAGCTCAGAGGTAGATGTTTTGTCATGCGTGTGGTTTAAATTGTGGTAAGTTGATTTACGTCAGTAGTGTTTGTGATAAAGCATTGAGCAGGTATGTTTTCTTTTTGTAATACAGCACATAGCACTTTGTAACTATTAAATTTAATAAAATAGCTGCAACTCAAGTAGTTATTATTCTTTTTATTGCGCTGTAATCAAAAGAAAGTCAGTGTTTTAACACTAAGTAGCCTGCTGTAAGCAAAACCGGGGCCTGTGGCGGCACCGGTTTTCAAAGCTGAAGATTATACTCTTTTTATTCTGTAAAGGTTCTGCTATTCTTAATTCTTCCTTTCATCAGGCAGTATTACCGCTCATCACATTCATACATTTTCTGTGCAACCACTGGCGGTTGGGGCTCATCTAAGATCTAAATACAAGGATAACAAGCTTAAATAAGTACAAGAACATTTATCACAGCTATTAACCGCTTATACAAAGTACCTTGTTATGCACACTAGCTAGTTATACCTTGAATTACTTTTTAGCACAACCCCACTAACCATGAGACCAAGACATTTACTTTCCCTCGTTCTGTTAGCTGCCAGTACAGCTACCGTTTTTGCACAATCTACTTTAAAAGGTAAAGTTGTAGACGATAAGAATAAGCCTGTTGAGTTTGCCACCATCATGCTGCTTGATGTAGCAGACTCTGCCCTGGTAAAAGGAGCCATCAGTGATTCTGCCGGGCAATACATACTACCGCAAATTAAAGAAGGCCGCTACCTGCTAACCGCTAACATGATGGGCTATGAAAAAGCCTGGGCAGGACCCGTAGCAGTAGCGACCGGCGGTACACAGAGCCTGCCCCAGCTGCGCCTGCTGGAAATGGTGGAGCAAATGAAAGCTGTTACCGTAGTAGGGCAAAAGCCAATGGTAGAGCAGCATGCCGACCGCATGGTGGTAAATGTAGAAGGAAGTATACTGGCAACAGGTGGTAATGCCCTGGAAGTACTTGAAAAGTCGCCGGGCATTTCTGTAGACCAGGATGGCAACATAAGCCTGAACGGTAAGCAGGGAGTAATGGTGATGATTGATGGCAAACGCACCTACCTCTCCAGTGCAGATATCGCCAATATGCTGAAGAACATGACCAGTGATGCACTTGAGCAGGTAGAGATCATTACCAACCCCTCTGCCAAATACGATGCTGCCGGTAATTCGGGCATTATCAACATAAAAACAAAAAAAGGAAAGAATAATGGCACTAACGGCAGCTTTACCCTTGGCGGGGGCCATGGCCGCTTTGAAAGGGCAAATGCCGGACTTACGCTCAACCACCGCCAGGGTATTGTAAATGCCTTTGGTAGTTACAACTACGGCCTGAACAGGGGCTTTCAGGATTTAAATATCTATCGTACAGCTGTAGATGAGAATGGTATAAACACTTTTGATCAGAATAACTACATGCCCAACCACTGGAGAGGGCACAACTATAAAGCCGGCGTAGATATATTCCTGAACAAAAAGAATACCCTTGGTGTGATGGTAAACGGCAGCTTTGGCATCTGGGGTTCTAATTCAGATAATCAAGCATTGCACAGCATAGAGGGCAGGGGTACCGAAAGGCTCATCAGCACCCTGGGCGATATTGATGAATCTTACAGCAATACTACTGTAAACCTTAACTACCAGCGAACTTTTGATAAGCCCGGACAGGAGTTAACTTTCGATCTTGACTATTCGCGCTTTAGTGGCCGTAACGATAACTTCTTCGATAACCGCTTCCGCTACTATGATGCCAGGCCCGACAGTGTTTTTCTGCTGCGCAGTGCTTCTCCCTCCGACATTGATATATGGGTAGCAAAGCTGGACTACAGCCTGCCTGTTGGTAAGAGCAAGATAGAAATGGGTGCCAAATCCAGCTATGTATATTCTGATAACGATGCCCGCATAGAAAAGCAGGAAAATGAAGAAAACTGGGTAATGTGGGATAAGTTTACCAACGACTTTCTGTACCAGGAAAACATCAATGCAGCTTATGCAAACTGGAGTGGTTCCTTTGGTAAAACTACGGTAATGGCAGGTTTACGGGCAGAACATACCTGGTACCAGGGCGAGTCTGTAAAGAACGACAGCACGGCAAAAAATGAGTATCTGTCGCTCTTTCCAAGCGTGTTTGTGCAACGCCCGCTTAATGAAAAGAATATGTTGAACCTTTCGTACAGCCGCCGGGTAGACCGCCCCTCTTACCAGGACCTGAACCCGTTCTACTACCTGCTGGATGTAACCACCTATGGTAAAGGAAACCCGCTGCTGCAGCCTCAGTTTACACACCAGCTGCAGCTTAGCCATACGTTTAACCAGTCTATCGTAACCAACCTTTCTTACAGCGTAACCGACGGACCCATGACGGAGATACTGGAAACAGAAGGCCTGGATGCATTCCAGACAAAAAGGAACCTGGGTACGCTAAAGAACTGGAGCTTAAACATGTCGATACCCGTACCTGTAACCAAGTGGTGGAATATTCAGAACAACCTAAGTGCCTACCATAATAAATACGAAGGCCAGTACCTGGAGCAGGATCTTGATATTGAGCAGTTAACGGCCAGTATCTACATGATGAACAACATCAAGCTTCCCCACAACTTTTCGGCAGAGTTCTCGGGCTTTTACAGAACACCACAGGTGTGGGGCATCGTTAAAATTCAGAGCCAGTACATGGTGAATGCCGGTGTGCAGTACAGCTTCTGGGATAGCAATGCCAGCTTAAAACTGGGTGTTAACGATATATTCCGCACCATGAAGTTTGCCGGAGAGACCATCTTTGGAGAAAATACAATCAGAATTGATAACCGCTGGGATAACCGCCGGGTAAACCTGACCTTCAATTACCGCTTTGGTAATAAGGATGTGAAGCCTGTGGGCCGCAAAAGAGGCGCTTCATCTGATGAGCAGGATCGGATCAAAAGCAGTGGTAGCTAAAAAAATTGGTTAAAGTTGGAAAGTTGGAAAAGGAGCCCCTGTGTCGGGGGCTCTTTTTTTGCGCTGATACTCCTTGATTGGGGCAGTATTTATAAAGTGTGGAGGGTTGCGGAGTTCCAGTATATATGTAAGTGCTTACGTAATATGTTAAAGTATGTTAAAATTGCTGATATTGTACCTATTGTATAGCCTTAATATATCAGTTATCACTTTATTTAGCCGTTCCTCAAAATTAGTTAGTCCTTACGTGTAATGATAGATACCTTTATTCAGTCTATAAGAGTAGTTGAATATCCTGTAGTCGCGTTCATCACTAAAAATTACCGTTTATTACAAAGTACCTTGTATAACCTATAAGCATTTTTCATCTTCGTATAGATATTTCGCTCCAACAACCAACGCATATGATCACCAAACCTATACCCCTTCTTTGTCTGTTGCTTTGTATTGCAACAGCTGCCAGTGCCCAGACTGACCTGAAAGGTAAAGTTGTAGACGAGAACAACAAGCCCGTGGAGTTTGCCACAATAATGATTTTGAATGCTGCTGATTCTGTAATGGTAAAAGGTGCCATAAGCAATGCAGCGGGTACTTATGTATTTCCGCAGATAAAAGAAGGGCGCTACCTGCTAACGGCCTCCATGATGGGCTATGCCAAGGCCTGGGCAGGACCGGTTACAGTGGCATCTGGTGGTGCACCCGGCATGCCACAGCTGCAGCTTAAGGAAAATGTAGAGCAGCTAAATGCAGTAACCGTGGTTGGCCAGAAGCCCATGATTGAGCAGCAGGCCGATCGTACCGTAGTAAATGTGGAAGGTAGCATACTGGCCAGTGGCGGTAATGCGCTGGAGGTTTTAGAGAGAGCTCCTGGTGTAATTGTAGATAAGGACGATAACATAAACCTGAACGGCAAAAATGGTGTGATTGTGATGATTGATGGCCGCCGTACCCGTATGTCGGGCGCTGAGGTGGCTAATCTGCTGCGCAACATGCCCAGCGATGCCGTGCAGCGGGTTGATATTATTACCAACCCTTCTGCCAAATACGATGCAGATGGTAATTCAGGAATTATTGATATCCGTACAAAAAAGGGCAAGAGCGATGGTTTTAATGGCACGATCAATGCCGGTACCGGCTATGGCCGTTACGAGAAAGCCAACGGAGGCGTAAACCTTAACTACCGCAAAGGCAGCTATAACTGGTTTGGCAACTACAACTATAACTACGGTCGCCGCTATAGCGAAACTTTCCTGGATAGAAAGCTAGAGTATGGTAATGAGCAGATCATTTTCGATCAGAACAACTTCCGCCCTTTTACCTCGCACAACCAAAGCTTTAAGGCAGGGGTAGATTATGCCCTGAACGATAAAAACACATTTGGTATATCGGCTACAGGCTTTGTAAACTCCTGGGACCTGAGCCTGAACAATAATACGTATCAGTATAGGGTATCAGACGATTACCTGATAGAAGAGCTGCTTACCAGGGGTACTGTAGAAAACGGCATGAGCAACTATTCTTTTAATGCCAACTACCTAAGAACTTTTGGCAAGCCCGGACATGAGCTTACTGCCGATCTGGAATATACCCTTTTTGATGGCGAAAAAACAGATAATATTACCAACAGCTCTATATACGCCAATCCGGAGAATAATGTGCAGGAGGTAATTACGAGCCTTACCCCTTCAGACATTGATATTATAGTAGGCAAACTGGATTATACCCTGCCGCTGGAAAAAGGCAAAGTAGAGCTTGGTGCTAAAACCAGCTATGTAACCACCGATAACGATGTACAATTCTTCAATGTACTTGGTGAAGTTAAGGTAGTAGATCCTGCCAGAACCAACCATTACCTGTACAAGGAGCGCATTAATGCTGCTTACGCTAACTGGAGCCGCCCTTTTGGCAAATTAAATGCGCAGCTGGGCTTGCGGGCAGAGCACACCTGGTACGAGGGTAACTCCCTAACCAAGCAGGAGGTGCGCACCAGGGATTACCTTGAGTTTTTCCCTAGCGCTTTTCTGCAGTACAACATCAGCGAAAAGCATCAGGCTGGTTTATCGTACAGCCGCCGCATCGACAGGCCCTCTTACCAGATGCTGAACCCATTTGTGTACCTGCTGGATAAGTATACTTACTTCCAGGGCAACCCAGATTTGCAGCCACAATTTACCAATCAGCTGCAGGCCAACTATACCTTTATGAAATTGTATAGCATGAATGTAGGCTACAGCCATACTTCTGAGGTATATACACAGGTGCCAGAGCTAAACGAGGAGGATGAGCGTTACAGCTATTCAACCATGAAGAACCTGGCCGATCTCTATAACATGAGTGTGAACATCAGTGCTCCCTTTGATTTTACAAAATGGTGGAGCGCCCAGAACAGCTTTAGCCTGTTCCATAACCGCTACAAAGGCCCGCTGATGGGGGAGCAGCTGGATGTAAACATGCTCTCCTATAACCTGAACATTATGAACCGCTTTAAGCTGCCCAACGATTTTGCAGCAGAGTTAACCGGCTTTTACAACTCCCCTCAGGTTTATGGTGCCATGCGCTCCAGGGAAATGTGGGCTGTTAATGCAGGTGTTCAGTATACTTTCATGAATAAGGCAGCCACTTTAAAACTCAATGTGAACGACATTTTTGGAACCATGCGCTGGCAGGGCAAGCAAAACTTTGGTGGCATTGATATGACCATCCGCAACCAGTGGGAGAGCCGCCAGGCACGCCTGACCTTTACCTACAATTTTGGTAATAAGGATGTGAAGCCAATACGCCGCCGCAAAAGCGCCGGAGAAGAAGAGCAGCGCCGCCTGGATGGGGGCAACCAGAACTAAAAATATTCAAGCCTTATGCTTTGCAGTGGCAAGTAGCCAGGAGCAAAGTTTAAGTTAGCAATAAAGATCTTTTTTTGATTAGTGTTAGAAAAAAAGGCCTCCCGCTTGGGAGGCCCTTTTTTATTTATGCCACTTCAGGCAATATACATGCTGCCAATTCACTCCGTGAAGCAATCAGCTACCAGCGCGCAAACCTCCTCTACCACCAGTGGTTTTTGCAGGTAAGCTGTAAAGCCAAATTGCTGTGCGTGCGTAATATCTTTATGGTTATCGGAGCTGGTAAGTACTGCAACCTTTACTCTGTCAAGAAGCTGCCGGGCTTCCAGTTCTTCCATGAACTCAAAGCCATCCATTACGGGCATGTTAAGATCAAGCAGTACTAAAATACAGCCTTCATCTGCGGAGGTTTGATCAAAATCCTGTTGCAGATAATTTAAGGCCTGTTTGCCATCAGTAACAGTAATGATGTGCTCGCAAAGTCCTTTTTCTCTTATCAGTTCCTCGGTTACATAGTTGCTGATAGGGTCGTCATCTACCAGCAGGATCTTTTCTAGCTTAGCTTTCATTAACTGTCTGGTCTAACAAATACAGATTAAAGACAGAACCTTGCCCTACTTCGCTTTCAACCTCAATTCTGCCGCCGCTGTTTTCTATTATGCGCTTCACAATATACAGCCCCATGCCCGATCCTTCAACATCTTTGTGCAGGCGTTTAAAGAGCGAGAAGATTTTGTCCTGTTGTTTCTGAGGTATTCCCTGCCCATTGTCCGATACCCGCAGCACAATATAGTCACCTATGCGGCGGGTGCTAACGTGTACCTCCGGCGCACGATCGGGGTGCCTGTATTTGATGGCATTGGTAATGAGGTTGTGCAGAATGCTCCTCATGTTCTTGCGGTTGTAGTTAAGCTTATCAACCTCCAGCGCAATGTGCAGCTGTGTGTTGGTTTCCTGCATCAGGTTGCTGATGTCGGCCTGTATATCCTGCAGCAGGGGTGGAAAGTGCACAACTTCTGCTATTTCCTCTTCCAGCTCCTTTTGCATATGGGCAATATCGGTAAGGTCTTTAATGGTTTTCTTAAACCTGTTTACCGATTTGTAAATCATATCCAGCAGGTTTTGCTCCCGCTCCGAAAGGCTTGCTTTTATTTTAGCATCCAGCAGCGTAAGCAGGCCCTCCAGGTTGGCAATAGGGGCCTTCAGGTCGTGAGAGGCTGTGTATATAAAGTTATCGAGATCGGCATTAATACGTGTAAGCTGGTGGTTTTTACGGCTTAGTTCTGATGTACGGGAGGCTACCTGCTCCTCCAGCTTATTGTTGATTTCACGCAGGCGGGCTTCGCTTTCCAGAACAAGCTGCTCGGCTTGTTTGCGTTCGGTAATATCGCGGCTAACGCCTATAATTTGTGTTGTCTGTCCTTTTTCGTTGCGTTTAAACACATTGTAACGGCCCATTATCCAAAGGTAATGGCCCTGTTTGTTTTTGCCGCGGTATTCTATTTCGCGGGCCTGCAGGCCGGTGTAGGAGCGCAGGCTTTCTATAAAAGCAAAGAAACGTGGCAGATCCTCGGGGTGCAGCAGGCTGTATACCCAGTTGCTGCCTTTGGTTTTGCGTAATTCCTCTACTTCTTCAGGGGTATAGCCAAGCACCTCGTACAGTTCACGGTTACCGTATATGTTTACCCGTTTTTCCAGATCGAAAACGGTGATCACATCCGGAGTTGTATCCGTTACTGTGCGAATAAAGTGTTGTTCTTCCTGCACTTTTATTTCGGCAAGCTTGCGCTCGGTAATGTCCATACCGGTTCCGCTAAGCTTGTACAGCTTACCATCTGATGCTGCAGTTGCCCTGCCCTGACTCAGCACCCAGCGTACTTCGCCATCATGGCGGCAAACGCGGTGCTCAATGGCAAAAGACATCTGATCTTCAACGCAGTTGGCAATGGTAGTTGCCACAATTTCCCGGTCTTCGGGATGTATCAGCTCCAGGTAGGTATTATAGGTGAGATCAAGCTCATCTTCACTAATACCATAGATACGGCGCATTTCTTTAGACCAGAACACCAGGTTACGGCTTATGTCGTACTCCCAGTTTCCCAGCTGTGCTATGGCCTGTGCTTCTTCCAGCTGCTCTACGGCAGTTCTTAATATTTCCTGGGTTTCTTCCAGTTGTGTAAGGCTTTCCTGCAGCTCTTCGTTAGAGGCCTGCAGTTCTTCCTGGTGTTCCTTTAGTCTTTCCTCCTGTTCTACAGCCTCTGTAACATCATGGATCACACTTAACACACCACTAACGTTTCCGGCTTTGTCGTGCAGGGGCACCAGAATGGCATCGTACCAGCCTGTACGGTTAACATATTGCTGCCGAACCAGCTGAATACGCTCGCCTTTCAAAGATTCTGCCAGCGACTTAAAGAAGGTAGTACTTTTGAGTTTTGGATATACCTTGGTTACATCCTTACCTAATATTTCTTCTCTGGAGGTGCCAAAGATTTTTTCGGCAGAAGCATTCCATTCGGTTAGCCTAAGCTCCGGATCAAATGCCATAATAGCATCCTCGCTGTTACTTACCAGCGAATGCAGAAAATCGTTTTGTTTACGCAGCTCTTCTTTTTGAATGTCCACATAAGTATCAAAAGCATGGCGCTTAAGCTCTATGTGAAACTCTTCCATTTCCTGCATGATGCTTACAATCTGGTTGCAGTCGCTGGTAAAATCTGGTAAGAACTTCAGAAAGAGTTGCTTTCTGATGCTGTAGCCTATCACCAGGTCTACACCCTGTATGCCTTCTTTCGGAATGCCTGGCAGTTCATTGTTTTTCCAGTGTATAAGTTCAACCAGGGCTTTCGTAAGGGCAGTATCCTGGGCTATATCCTCAAAAAAATCTTTCAGAGATTTCTGAACAACAAGTAAAAGTTCTTCTTCTGACAGTTGATCAAAAAAAGTAAGCAGGGGTAACTGGTACTCCCTTAACATATTAAGGTTTTCTTTAGCTACTTCCTCCAGCCGATTGTTAAGAAGGTAGTTGGTAAACTTTTTCGCTTCCTTGAAACAAAATAAGCTTTTCGATCTATTCTCTTGCACCACTAAAGCCATAATTATCGGAGAGAACTGTTAAGGAAAGATGTTGCATAAATTACTAAAGGTTAACTAAAATAGTTCATGCCTGGATTCGTACATCTACAAAAATAATGAAATAAATTTAGTTAGAAGGCTGGGTGTAGGAAACACATCTACTTTAAGCTAAAAATCAACTATTTTCGGCAGTAAGCCGCTAGCCCTGACCCTGTTCTACTGGCTTGTCAAATCACGTTCAGCCTTAGTGAAAGAGGTAATACTGCTTATCATTAGTCCTGGACCAGGCAGCGTTTTTAAGTTATACAGAAAAAGCCAGCCCCTGGAGGCTGGCTCTTCTTTATTTTGTGCCCCGGCTTATTTAAGCGCCAGATTTGCCTCTTTGTGCTGCTACCAGCTGCTGGTTAAGTTCTTCAACAGCGTTACGCTCGGTTTGCAGTTCGCGCATAAGTTTAGTTTCACGTTCGCGCGAGCGATTTTTGAAATCCTGAAACTCCTGCTCCAGCATTTCAAATTCACTGCGTTTGCGAACGGCAAAACGTTTGCTGTTACGGTGGTTGTAGAGTACAACAGCCAGTACAAGTATTAAAAGGCCAATTACTACCCAGTTAAAGGTAACGTATGCCTCTTTCTGGATATTCATGCCCAGAACCTGAATATGTGCTTTTTCATATTCACTCTCGGCTACCTCCTGGTTGCGCTCATTAATTTCCTGAGATAATCTCTTTATCTCCTGCTGCTGGTCCTGGATCTGCTGCCTGGACTCCAGCATTTGCCGTTGTCTGGCCGCAATGGTGTCCTGTACATTTTTCCAGAATTCATCCAGGTTCCTTTCCCTTACTACTTTATACTCCTGGTAATTATTGGCGCCTTCCTTCATGTTCTGAAATTGCCTGGACAAGCTATTGCCTGAACCGGTTGGCGCGTCTTGTGCCTGAAGGGAGTAGCCCATGCTCAACAGCATACATAGGCAAATAAGATGTTTGCTCAAAAATTTCATAGCTCTATTCTGTTACTATGCAAGCCTTAGTTGGATTGATCTAAGAATACTACAATTTATTAACTCCATTCTAAGGAGGATTGCAAGATAAAGATTTTTCGTAGGTATACGAATACCAAAGTTATTTATTGCCCCAGAGATTTGTATTTTCAGATCGCCGGTGCAGCGTTGCCTGTTCTGGAGCCTGCGAATCCTGCTGCCAGTAGGGAAATTCCAGAAAGGCTGCCGTTTGCAGGGCGGCGGTGGTACCCATTAGCCGCCTTACTACATGCAGTGCTCCTTCTATGCCTGCCGAAAGACCTGCAGAAGCAATAATGTTACCACTATCGGTATAGCGGGGGCCGCTAAGGGCTTTGCCATAGGGCGCATGCTGCTGCAGGCTATCTATATGCTGATGGTGGGTGGTGAAAATTTTACCATCGAGCAGGCCTGCAGCCGCCAGCAGGTAGGCTCCGGTGCAGACTGATAAAAGCAGGTTGGTTTTGATAGACATGGCCTTCAGCCACAGTAGCACCTCTGTGTCATTTTGTATTTTTTCAATACTGCCGCCTGGTATTACCAGCACATCCAGCTGCGGGCTGTCTTCCAGGCTATAATCTGGTACAAGGGTAAAGCATCTGTTTGCCCGTAGCGGTTCTGTTGAAATGCCTAAAGTGAATACTTTGAAACTTTCTGTTGCTGCAAATACTTCGGCAGGGCCTGCAACATTTAGTATTTCCACGCCTGGGTAAAGAAGTATTCCCGATCTATATATTTTCTGCTCCTTCATATTAGTCTGATTTAGTGGCTGTTATGTTGTAGCTATATGCAGATTTTATCCCGTACACCTTATGACCCGGCCGTAGTGAAGATTGTTTATCTGAAATTAACTTTTTTGGCAGTCCGGTAAGCAGGTTGGGCGTTGGAAGCTATTCAAACAATGTGTGCTGCACGCATAAGCTTTTAATGGTGAGTATAACTTTTACAGGATTGTGAATATGAAGCAGCTTATAGAACTGATGCTGGCATTAGCGCATAGACCGGGCTTTGGACTGAATGTTGCTTGTAATGCAGTGCCTGTATTTTCTTAGACAAAAGGTACAGTTACAGTTTTACTGATAGGAGCGAGCCTGATCTTCTTATTTTGGGAGGCAATGCCAGCAAAGGGAGAAACTATGGAGGTATGTATTCCCTTGGCCATGCTTGTTTTAGGGGTGATTATCCCAATGCAAAAAAAATTATTTGATATTTCAGGAAAGGGGTATTGCAAACATGTAGAGAGTCTGCTATTTTTGCATCTCCAATTCAAGCATGCCCATGTGGTGAAATTGGTAGACATGCATGTTTCAGGTACATGTGCCGCAAGGCGTGGGGGTTCGAGTCCCTCCATGGGCACCAAAAGCGATAATCTTTACAGGTTGTCGCTTTTTTTATGCCCAATTTGCCCTCTTTACGAGTAGGAATTAATAGGAACAATGGTATAGGTTTTAGAAATAAGAAGAAGGTCTTATGGAATAAATTTAAAGGTCTTCGCATTAGAATCACTGCGCCAGATTAGTATGCAAAAGGATAAACCAGTGGCATGAAAGGAAAATGAATATACTTAAATATGGGTTATTGAATCCGCAGAAATTAAAGACAAAGTTTTACTGAAGCCGCTAAGTTATCCAAGCAGCCAGCTACAGTAAGCGTAGGTTGGCGGGGGTGCCTGGTGAAGAGATCAGGGAGAAATACTGATAGGATGGGATGCTGAAAATAAAAATGATTTTCCCCTGATTCTGTAAATATCTATTGCGCCAGGTCAATTTCGTATCAGTCTTTGGATAATGCCCCTAGGTTCCTGCTTTTCATCAATCCTAATCCAGATATAACAAAGCATGAGCCTTGTCGATCGTTAACTCCTCAAAATCCCGAATCACTAAATGGGTACTATGTAACTCATCGGGTGTATGTGTTGTGGTAATCCCAATTACTTTCATTCCGGCGTTCAGGCCTGCCTGCACGCCTGGAAGCGAATCTTCTATGACAATGCAATTACCGGGCTCTACTCCCAGCTTGGCAGCGGCTTTCAAATAAACTTCGGGATCAGGTTTGCCATGCGTAACGTCTTTAGAATGAACCAGTACATCAAAATATTGTCGGATCCTGAGAACGTCCAAAACGAAATCAAGGTTGGCCAGGGGTGCTGAAGTGCCTACTGCAGTGGCTATTCCATTTTCTTTAAGTGACTGCAGAAAGGGGACCAGCCCATTAACTGCTTTGATTTCACTTTTGTAGATATCCCGAAATATTGCTTCTTTTTCGTTTGCCCAGTTTTCGGTTTGTTCTAAAGTGATTTCGTCCTTGAAAATGTAAGACATGATCTCTTTGTTGGTGCGGCCAAACACCTTAGTCTTCAACTCCTCGTCAGTTAAAGAAATATTATATTGTTTAAGAAAAGCATGAAAAGCAAGCTTGTGGTAAGGATTGCTGTCTACTATAACGCCGTCCATATCAAATAGAATCGCAATTTTCATAGTGCTATAGTTTCTGTATTGTGGTTTTGAATAGTTATTGGTTGCTCTTTTCAGTGAGATAACAAGTGTTAATACATAAAACAGGTGCTTTAGCCGCAATACATATCAGCACACTGGTAGGCAGTGTAGTAAACAAACCATAGGGAGATTGATAGCCTCTGCTTAGAATGAAGCCTACTCGATGGTTAATGTGTGATTTAAATTATTGTAACCTGTGGTTTCTTCCCAAATATCTGTGTTAGCCAGACGTATGCTGTACTCGGGCCTGTTTGCAATGCTGGCATACTTATCGGGCATGTGTAAGAATAAAGCATATTCCCCTGCAGGGATATTAGCGATGGAAAACTCTTCTTCTACAGTAATAGCCCCGGTAAACCAGCGGCGAATATCTGTCTGGAGGGTAAGGGTGTGTTCTGTGGCATCTGTAAGGTTTCGCAAGATGAGCTTCACAGGTCTTTCGTTATAGGGAGATGCATAACCCTGGTTTTCCAGTTGCAGGCGTATTTCAAGTTTATCGCTTTTGCTGATGTGGCTTGAGTAGGTTCCTTCTTTCAGCACAAAGCGGTATCCCAGCTTTCTTTTAATGTTATCCATGCAGCCGCCGCTTACCCAATCATTGTTTACTTCGTTGTTGTAAGCAGTGTTAAGGTAGGTGTAGTGCATATCGCTTAGTTCTTTTTCTGCTTTCCCGGCCGGTTCACAATCGTTTTGTGGGCTATAACCGTCGCTGCAGGTTTCGCCGCCTACCACTACATATTTGCTGTCTTCTGCAAAGTAGCTGCGCAAGCTTGTGTTTGCTGATCTGCGTGGTGTGCTGGAGTTGCCATAATCTGCATAGGTGCCAAAGTCGTCGGTGCTGGCCAGCAGGCAGTCGTTGTGATAACCAAGCCGAGCCTTGTCACTTTCTGTAAAGGCCTCATCAGGGGTAAGGGCGGGAGAGTTTACCGGAGCATTGATGCCATCTATGGTGCGCTGTTTGATTTGGGGGTAGCGCACCTGAACTGCAATATCTTTAGGGGCTGCATCCAGTAAGGCTTTTAATACATCTATGCGGTCCTGCCAGTTGTTATCTAATAGCTTGCCCTGATCATTAGAGGAGGCGTCGCCAAAGTAATCGGTATAATAATTTTCACCCCAGGTGCCGATAAATCCCATTTGTATACAGGCAATTACATCAGCGTGTTCTCTAAATACGGGCTTCAGTTGACTGATATGCCCCAGTACAATATTTTTTGGGGCATCGCCATAAGGAGGGCAAATGAATCCTTCGGCGCAATTACCTGAAGTTGCACTTACTGTATAAGTAAAGCGCGGAATAAGTTTTACGCCCGCAGCGCGTGCAGTAGAAAAATCTGAGTGGACTTTACTGATAAAATCTTCTGACAGAGGTGCTGAATTGAAGAGGTCTAATATGAAGTAGCGGAAAACCAGTGTGCTTACCACAGCATAGTTCGCGCCTGATACTGTTTTGGCTGTTCTGTAGCTCTTCAGCGTGGACTCCGACAAAGGGCTATAGTTGCTTGCCGTTGTTTGGGAGTAATGATAAAAGCCACGTTCAGGATTAGGAAAATCTGCCTGACTTTCTTCATATGCTACTGTGGCAGGTGCTGGGCTTTCTGGAGCAGGATCGGTGCCGGAACAGCTGATGAGTGCAGCGGCCATGAGGTAAAGAAAGTATGGCGAGTGTTTCATGTTATTCTTTCGTTTTTCCATAAAGAAAGATAATAGATGGTAAAATACCTTTTAAAACCTTTTTTAATTTGAATAATAAATAAATGAAAATATTATTTCTTTTATTTAATTATCTTAATACATTTAGCTATCTGATTGAAATGAATCATAATGCTGTAATCACTTTAACTTTAAATTAATAACTTATGAAGAGAGAAAGATTATTTTTTTGGACGCTGGGCAAGGTAATGATGTTTGCTGCTTTGGTTACATTAGCTGCATGTGGAGGAGATGATGAACCTGAGCCAGAGCCAACAGCCTCCTTTACTTATGAGGCTGATAATCGTGAAGTTACTTTTACCAACACCTCTACCAACGCAACCAGCTATTCGTGGGATTTTGGAGATGGTAACACCTCGACAGAACAAAGCCCTGTACATACATATGATGAGTTTGGAACCTATACAGTACGTTTAACATCTACAGGACCTGGAGGATCGGCAACTTCTCTGCCAGACCAGATTACCTTAGCTAAATCTTCTCCTGTAGTAATTGATGGAAATTTGGCCGACTGGTCTGAAATACCTGCTATAACTTCCGCATCAGCTGGCGAGGGTGGCACTATAACCAGCATTAAGGTTGATTATGATGCTGAACGCATTTATTTCCTGGTTGAGGGTACTGCTAACCTAAGAGGCTTTTTTGATCTTTACCTGGATGCAGATAATAATCCTGAAACAGGTTATTTCAGTGGCTGGTATCCAATGGGCTTTGGTGCTGACTACCTGATTGAAGGAGATTTTGCTATGGTTAACGATGCTACTATTTATAGAGATCAGGAAGGGGCGACCGATGCCTGGGGCTGGGATGAAGCCTCTGCTACCGGTTCCGGAACCATTAATTCATCAGATATCATTACTCAGGGTAGTGGCAGGGCAATTGAATTCTCAGTTATGCGTTCTGCCTTTACCAACCTATCTGACCAAGGCTTCTCTTTTGCTGTTGTTGATGTAGACGGAACTGTTGATCCTAACAATACTACTGCAACATGGGCTAGATTAGGGGTCCTGCCCGTTCCAGATACTGAAGAATCAAAATTATTATTCTTTGAAATGACAGAGTAATTAATAGTTTGCACTAAAGCGGAGGCATACTAAAGTTTGCTTCCGCTTTTTAATTTCTATTGATTTCAGTGGTCTATTAGTTCTAAAATAAAAAGTTGGGTTTTAATGAGTAGCACTACATCCAGAAGAGAATTTGTGAAAACGGCTGCTATTGCCGGTTTAGGATTGTCCATTCTGCCATCAGGCACAGTTTTCTCCAAAGAAAAAGATAGGAAAGCAAGACTTGGATTTATTGGCGTTGGCCTCAGAGGGCAGCACCATCTGCAACTTGCATTACAGCGGGATGATGTTGATGTGCTGGCCATCTGCGATGTGCAGCAACCTATGATTGATATGAGCAAAGCGCTCATCAAAAAGTCAGGTAAAAAGATGCCGCTGGTAATTATGGAAGGTCCTTATGGGTATAGAAAGCTTTTAGAAAATAAAGACATTGATGCGGTAATTATTTCTACCCCCTGGAGGTGGCATGCAGAGATGAGCATTGATTCCATGAATGCTAAAAAGTATGTGGGCTGTGAAGTAATGGTAGGCACAACGGTAGAGGAGTGCTGGCAGGTTGTGCATGCTGCAGAGCGTACAGGCATGCCCCTGATGATGCTCGAAAACGTTGCCTACCGGCGCGATGTGATGGCGGTACTGAATATGGTGCGGCAAAACCTGTTTGGTGAGATTGTGCATGTACAGGGAGGTTATCAGCACGATCTGCGTGAGGTAAAGTTCAATAATGGCAAACAGCCTTATGGTGGTGGGGTAGAATTTGGAGAAGGGGCTTTTTCTGAAGCACAATGGCGGACACAGCATTCTGTACACAGGGATGGCGATCTGTATCCAACCCATGGCATTGGACCAGTTGCCATGATGATCGACATCAACAGGGGTAATCGGTTTACAGAACTTGTTTCTTACTCTTCAAAGGCCCGGGGTCTGCATGATTACATCGTGAAGAATGCAGGAGAAAACCATCCGAACGCGAAAGTCAAGTTTAAGCTGGGAGATGTGGTAACGACCATGATTAAATGCGCTAATGGTGAAACAGCCATGCTGCAGCATGATACCAACCTCCCAAGACCATACTCGCTGGGATTCCGGGTGCAGGGAACAGAAGGCCTCTGGATGGACATTAACAACGGTATTTATTTAGAAGGCAAGAGCAAAAAACCTCATGAATGGGATAATGCCCAGGAATGGCTCGAAAAGTATGATCATCCGCTCTGGAAGAAATATGGTAATGATGCTTCTGGTGCAGGGCATGGTGGCATGGATTGGTTTGTAATGAATGCATTCGTTGAGTCTGTTAAACGAAAAATACCTACTCCACAGGATGTATATGATGCAGTTACCTGGAGTGCAATAACGCCACTCTCGGAATCTTCTGTACGCTTAGGTGGTGAAACGGTTGAATTCCCGGATTTTACCCAGGGGAAATGGATGGACCGTAAAAATGAATTTGCCCTTAACGATGACTACTGATCAATACTGCCGGTAATGGCAGAAGTAGGTCAGAATTACATGCACAATAGATTAATAATATGAAGACATTTACCTTCATGAACTTAAGATTTTTTTGGTTGGCCCTTGCTGTAGCGCTGCTGCAGCAACCCCTCTCTGCAGATGCACAAACCTTCTCTACCATAACCTATAGCAGGGATGCATCTAACATACCTAATCCGGAAAGAGGTTTTTATCGGCACACCGAGACCAATACCTCAAACTACTCTTTTCTAAGTGAGTCGACTTTAGAGAATTACCGCGCCGAAGGATACACGCTGATCCTTCGGCTTTTTTATCTGAATGATTTTGTAAATGCGGATATCTCAGAGGCTTATCTGGATGCCATGCAGCAGGATTTTAATACCATGCGGGCTGCCGGGGTGAAAGGAATCGTAAGGTTTGCTTATACCAAAAAATCTAGCGCTCCCTACGGGGATGCAACTCCTGAGCGGGTGCTCGCGCATATTAACCAGCTTTCTGCCGTGCTGAAACGAAACAGTGATGTAATAGCTGTAGTGCAGGCAGGGTTTATAGGTGCCTGGGGTGAATGGTATTATACAGACCATTTTTCAGAAATGCTTGGAAACCCCTCGGCAGCAGACTGGAGCAACCGCAGGGCACTGGTGCAGGCGCTGCTGGAGGTATTGCCTGAAAACCGTGCTGTACAATTACGTACGCCCGATATAAAATTTAAAATAACTGAATCAACCACACCACTAACTGAAGAAGAGGCCTTCAGCGGGTCTGGGAAGGCGCGGCTGGGGCATCATAACGATTGCTTCCTGGCTTCAGAAACCGACTTTGGTACCTATACGGGTAATGTAGTGGCAGAGAAAGCTTTCCTGGAACAGGAAACTAAGTATTTACCAATGGGTGGCGAAACCTGTGGGGTTTCTGTGCCTTTGTCTGAATGCCCGAATGCGCTTGCGCAAATGGAGCGCTTTCACTGGTCTTATCTGAATAGTGGTTATCATCCCGATGTTCTGAGGAGCTGGGAAAACGAAGGCTGCATGCCTGAGGTGGAAAATAAGCTTGGCTATCGCTACAGGCTTGCCAAAAGCAGGCTTCAGCAAAGCAGCAAACCTGGCGGAGCGGTAAACATATCTATCAAGATGCTGAACGAAGGTTGGGCAAATCCTTATAACCCACGCCTGGTTGAGGTGATTTTAAGGGACAAAACCAGCGGTAAAGTGTACGTACTCCCTGTTGAGGAGGATCCAAGGCGCTGGTCTTTATCTGATACCATTCATTTAGAGCTTACAGCCGGACTGCCTGCCAACATTGCGGAAGGCAGCTATGAGATGTTGCTAAATTTGCCAGATCCCGAGCGCACGCTCTATGGAAATCCTGACTACTCCATCCGCATGGCAAACGAAGCGGTATGGGAGGCAGAAACAGGTTATAATGATTTGCAGCATGAGCTGCTCGTAGATAGAAGTGCCGCAGTGCCCGCTTATACAGGCAGTAACAATTTTTTTTCAAGGCCCAGGGTACAGGGGTGGGCCCAGATAAGCACTAATGGTGCTTCCGATGACTGGCAATCTGTTGAACCGCTTGTTGTAGCGGCGGGACAGGGCGCAGAAGAGCTGAAAGTTTTCAATGATGGAGATAGCTTGTATTTCCTTGTTTCAGGTAATTCCCTTCATCAGAATTTTCAGCTTTTTATAGATGCCGATCAGTCAGCGGCTACTGGTTATCATGCCTGGCAGTGGATGGCTAATGGTGCAGATTACATGGTGGAGAATGGAATTCTTTATCAGTATAATGGCGCCAATGGTGAATGGAGTTGGGGGCCAGGCCGGGCTGCTTCTGTAGAGCAAAAAGCAACTTTGATAGAAGTTGGTATACCTAAGAGCTTTTTCACAGGTGTTAGTTTAAGTCCTGAAATTTCTGTGGCCTTTGTAAATGATCCGGCCGGCGAAGTACAAAGTAGTTATCTGCCCCTTCAGAATGAGTCCTTTATTCCTTACAGACTGTTGCTGGATCCTCCGGCTACACCCCTGGCAACTTCTTCGGGTAGTACAGTGCTGGTCTATTGGGGGCTGGATGGGCGTCAGGTTTATCGTACCCTGCAACGCGCTGCCGATGGAGAAGCCTTTGAAACGATTGCTGTGCTGAGTCCCGGTGAATTCTATTACACTGATGCAGCCCTGGAGCAAAATACCAGCTATACCTATCGCTACTTTGCCAGCACGGCAGATGGTACCACCATCTCTACCTATACGCCTGATGTAGAAATTACTACGGAGGAAAGGCCTGTTTATTATGAATTTTCTGTTGATGGTGCCGTAGCGGAATGGGAGGGGGTTGCCCCCCTGGCAACGGCCTATACGAGCGGGCAGACCCATGCCTTTAGGTTGTTTGCAGGAGCCAATAAGCTGTATGCGCTTTTTGAGGGGGCTGTGCCCAATGCCTATGCTATTTATTTAGATACTGATAACAGCGCTGACAGCGGACTTGAAAATAGAACCTGGCCGGGTGCCGGTTTTGATTATCTGATCAGAAACGATTCTCTTTTTGCTGCACAGGCAGAAGACTGGCTATTTGTGGAGAAAGTGAGCCATGAGGCCTCAGGTGCTTATTATGAGCTCTCTGTTCCTCTAAACCTGCTGGAAAATCTTGGAGGTAATACCGTTCTAAGCGTAGGAGCTGTTAGTGAGCTTGCTTCAGGTGAACAGGTATTTCTGCCATTTGATGCTAATCCCCCGGCTGTATTTATTCGTGCCCTGCCTGCACAGGCTCCGGCAAATGTAATGGTATCAAGCTCAGAGAATTTGCCGGAAACGCAGCTTATTGTTGAGTGGCAGCGATGCAGCCAGTGCCTGGGCTATGTGGTGGAAAGGTCTGTGGGCAACCAGGATAACTTTGAAGTGGTAGCTGAAACAAATGCGACCACCTTTGCCTATTATGATAATGATGTGCAGGTAGGAACAACCTATTATTACCGGGTGTACACCTTTAATGAAACCGGGCCCTCGCTTTACTCAGAGGTGGTTTCAGCTTCGCCGGGTGTAATCCTGGGGTTCGAGGATAACGTTTTTCAGGAAGTATACATTTTTCCAAATCCGGCAGGAAACCAGCTTCGGATTAACCTGGCCGGACACTCACCTGCTGCTGTTCAGCTTCAGTGGATGGATCTGCAGGGCAGGTTGCTGCCTTTGCAAGCTGAAGGAGCTTATGGGCAGGAGCTTCGCTACAACCTATCCGGCCTTCGTCCTGGACTTTACCTGTTAAAGATCAGTGATCAATCCGCTGCCAGGTATATCAAGGTTTTGAAAGAGTAAATATGTAATTCGGCAGGCAGGAAAAGAGGTAGCCGTTCTTTGCAAGAGGTCTCTTATTCCTGCCTGCTCTTTTTACTCACTTAGTATATAAATAGCAATTGTGGCCAGGATCATTCCAATCATCAAGGTTGTGCCTGGTATCACGGAATATAATATCAGGGAAAGCACCACGGTGATAATGGGAGATAGCCCTGTTAAAGGCACTACAATGATCGCTTTGCCATAACGAAGCGCATATACCAGGGTAAGGGCACCCACAGCATTGAGGATGTGAATAATACCGGCCAGGTAAGGTCCTCTAAAGCTCCAGTTAATGGGTTGTGCAAAATCGGTCATCCATATAGCCACCGGAATCAGCAGCACGCCTGTAGCCATCATGTAGAAGAAAATGCTTTCGGCACTCATGACGTCATTAGAGAACTTCATAATAAAGGCCTGAACTCCCCAAAGAATAAAAACCATCACCGAAAGCAGTAGCCAAAGCTGGCCGCTGCCGGAGGCTGTATCAGATGGTGGCTGATAAGAAAGGAAAAAGATGGCAGCCAGTGACAGGCTTATGCCAACCCATTGCCGTTTGCTTGCTTTTTCTTTTAAAAAAATAGTGGAGAGAAAAATGGTAACGACAGGAAACAGAGATATCAGGGGAAAGACTACGTAAGCTGGACCGTCGCGCAGGGCCTGAAAAAGAATTAACTGGCCGCCGGCTCCAAAAATGCCCACAAGCGAGCCTAGCACAACGGCTTTTAGGTTGGTGTCTAATTTCCATTTATCGATATGCAGGGCAATCAGGGCACAGGGAATCATGGTTAGGGCCCAAACAACATACCCCAATGTGGCGGGAAAACCTGCTTTTTCCGGAAGTTCAATCAATGCACCCCATATTCCCCATGCAAGGGTTGTGATCAGGGCATACCACAACCACATTTTGGCTTTTATCATGATTATAGACTTTCGTCTTGAGTAAAATTAAAATGAAAATAAATTATATGTTAGTTTCGTAATAATACGAAAGATAATATATTTACTAAAACTTATTTATTTCTAAGTATGGACAGACTTATACTTTCTCTTAGAATCCCGACCTTACTTTTTTGCTTTTGTGTGATTACAATGCAGGGATACGCGCAGCAAACGGTTAAGGGAAGGGTAGTTTCCATGTTGGATAGTGAGCCATTGCCTGGTGTGAATGTGATCATCAAAGGCACAACAAGTGGCACTGTGACTGATTTTGACGGCAAGTATTCTCTTGAAGTGCCAGAGCAGGATGCAGTACTTATGTTTTCATTTATAGGCTTTGAGAGTGAAGAGGTAAAGGTAGGGGGTAGAAGTGAGTTAAATATTTCACTTAGCCCATCTGTTGAAGAGCTTAATGAAGTGATTGTAGTGGGCTATTCAGCAAAGACAAAACAGGAGATCACAGGTGCGGTGGTGAACCTTTCTGCCGAAGAAATTAAAGGCGTTACGGCACCAAATCTCGAAACAATGTTGCAGGGTAAGGTTGCGGGTGTTCAGGTGACATCAGCTACAGGAGCACCCGGATCACCGGCAGAGATACGTATTCGGGGAAACTCTTCAATCAATGCTGATCGCGGCCCTTTGGTGGTTGTAGATGGTATTATTGGCGGGAGCTATAATCCGAACGATGTGGCAAGCGTTACCGTGCTGAAAGATGCGGGTGCTATTGCACTTTATGGATCCAGGGCCAACGCAGGTGTTATTGTGGTTACAACCAAAAAAGGATCTTCTGAGAAAACCGAATTTACTGTTCGCAGTACAGTAGGTACACGGGAGATTACTACCGGAAATTTTAGCCTGATGAATGCCCAGGAGCTATACAATACTGAAAGATTGATGTTTAATAGCTCTGCTGTATTTAACAGCAGTCGTCCGGCAACAGTGTTGGACACTGATACAGACTGGTTAGATCTTGCGTATAAGCCGGGTGTTGTTCAAAACCACAACATTTCAGCCTCTGGCAGCACCGGAAAAGTACGTTATTACCTTGCTGGAGATTATTATGATGAAGAAGGCACCCTGCTAAGCACGAATTATCAGCGCTTCAACTTTAGGTCTAATCTGGATTTTGCCTTATCAGATGCGGTAAAGCTAACAACCAACTTTAATATTACCCGGGATAAGAACAACTCTTACCACTGGCGCTGGCCTTATCAGCCATTTCTGTATCTGCCCTACGATACCCCCTATGATGCAGAAGGTAACATTCGTTATGTAGATGCCAATACGCCAGGCTTCTTAACGCGCGATAAAAATAATATTCTTCATAGCGCCCTTTATAACGATTATCTAACCAGGGGCCTGACCATGAATGGTGATGTAGTACTTTCTGTAGATGTTGCCCCATGGCTTTCCCTGCAGACTCGTAATCGTATATCTTATTCTAACTACAGAAGTGATACCTACGAAGATGTGCGTACCATTGAAGGTATGAGTAACTCAGGGGTACTTTCTTTTGGGATATCTGAAGGTATTAGCGGTATTTCTACCAACCTGGCCCGGTTCTATAAAGATTTTGGGTCTCATCACCTCAATGGTTTTGTTGGTTTTGAAGTACAGCAATGGACAAGTGAATCAGCAGGAGCAAGTGGCTATGGTGTGGTTTCAGGAATCAAAATTCCAGGTGGAGTAGCGTCACCTCAAGGCATATCCGGTACTAAAGTGCAAACAAGTGCCCAGTCTTTCATCTCTGAAATTAGTTATGATTATAATGAGAAGTACTTTGTTTCTGCTTCTTTCCGCAGAGACGGCAGCTCTATATTTGGTTCAAACAACCGGTGGGGGAATTTTGGAGCCTTATCTGCATCGTGGCTCATCAGTAATGAAGATTTCTTTAGTTCTCTGAAAAAAACAGTTTCATTGCTCAAACTAAGAGGTAGTTATGGTATTGTCGGTAATGACAACATTCCTGCTTTTCAATACCTTGCCCTTTACAATTTTGCAACGCAGTATAACGGTGGTTCTGCAGGTTATCCGGAAACTTTGCCTAATCCTGATTTGGGTTGGGAGCAAACCAAGGCAGCTGACCTGGGCCTGGATATCACCCTTTTTAACCGCTTGGATGTTACTGTTGATGGGTTTTACAAAGACACAGACAGGCTGCTCTCAAAGGTTCAGCTACCTCCTTCACAGGGCATAGCCGAAGTTTGGAGGAATGCAGGGCGTGTTGTGAACCACGGATTTGAACTGGGAATTGGTGGTGATGTTGTTCGTACGAGAAACTTAAGCTGGCATGTAAATTTCAATATTGGGACGGCCCAAAACCAGGTAAAAGAATTGCCAGAGGGAACCATCATCAATAAAGTATATGATGGTGTGAAACAATCTGTTCAGGTGGGCCAGGATATTAATTCGTGGTACCTGCCAAAGTGGGTTGGTGTTAATCCTGACAATGGTAATCCGCAATGGGAGCAGGCAGTGACAGACTCGAACGGTAATGTGGTAGAATACCAGGTTACCAATCAGTATGCGCTGGCTTCAGCAACAAATAGTTTGCAAATAGTAGGTACGGCAACTCCTGATTTTTTTGGAGGGCTTAATTCTTCCCTTAGCTTTAAAGGTCTTACCCTTAGCGTTTCCTCTGCTTTTCAATCAGGCAATATGATCTATCATCGTACCCGCGAATTTGTTGATTCAGATGGTGCTAACTTTAACTTTAATATGATGCAACTGGCAGATGGCTGGTCGCGCTGGCAGAATCCTGGTGATGTTGCAACCCATCCAAAGCCTGTATTCGGTGGGAACCTGCAGTCAAACAGGCCTTCCTCCAGGTACCTGGAAGATGGAAGCTTTTGGAGAATTAGGAATATTATGCTGAACTATAATTTGCCAAGTGGACTTCTATCGAAGGTGAAGATAGCAAGAGCCAATGTGTTTGTTTCCGGAGATAATCTCTTTACGTTCACGAATTTTTCAGGTATGGATCCTGAAGTTGGTTCTTTTGGGTTGGCAGGTTTATCGGACTTTAAATACCCGATTAGCAAACAATATTTAGTGGGTTTACAAATTAGCTTCTAATCATTTATGAATATGAAAAGCAGAATTCTTTCTTTCGCTATACTTATACTTTTGAATAATGCCTGCAGTCTTGAGATTGATCCGTTTGAAGGTGTTACAAAAGAAAATCTGGCAGAGGTAACCAACGCGTTGGAATATGCTACCAATGGTGCTTACTCGCTCATGAAAGATCAGCTTCCCTACAAAGGTGTAAATGATTTCAGGAGCACCTATGCCCGTAACCTGCACCAGATGCTGGAGTATCCAAGCGATAACGTTACCCTTAGCGCTACCACAACAGATCCATTATTTAATGCAGTTACCCGGGAGCACTTTCCTGCACAGGAAAATGCAACCTATGTATGGTATGTTGCCTATAAGATCATCAATACGGCAAACCAAAATATTGAATCGGTTGAAGAGGGGATCAGTCCCTCAAGCGATCACCTTTTGGGGGAGAATTATTTCCTGCGTGCCATGGCACATTTTGATCTGCTGAGGCTGTTTGCAAAGCCCTATTCACATGGCACAAATAACCCGGGTGTTATCTTGCGTACAAACAGTACCGACCCAGATAGCCAGGCCAGGGCAACTGTTGGTGAAAGTTATGAGCAGGTGGTGAGTGATTTGGAAAAGGCTGCTCAGTTAATGTCTCGTGCCAATGGCCGGGGTGTAGAATATGCATCTCAGGAGGCTGCATGGGCCTTATTAGCAAGGGCATATCTGTATATGGAGATGAATGAAAAAGCCACCCAATATGCTTCTGATGTAATTGCATCCCCTAAGTTTCAGCTGGTTCCAGGAGAAGATTATCTGAACTCTTTCTGGAATACACCAACCTCCAGGGAATCTATTTTGGTTATCAAGCATACCCTGCAGGACGACAGGGGCACGGGATCAGTTGGTTCTATGTACCTGACAGATCAGATTGGTTGGGGAGAAATTTATGCTTCAGATCCCTTGCGCGAGCTGCTTGCTCAAAATCCGGAAGATGTACGTAACGACCTGATTGTACCTCAGCTCAATAGCGACGGGACAGTAGCAACAAGAAATGGAATACCAAAATATTTTATTACCAAGCATTCTTACCAGGATGGTGTGGTTACGCTGAATTCTCCTCATGTGCTGCGCCTGGCAGAGATGTACCTGATTCGTGCGGAAGCTTATGCTAAAACCGGACAGGATCAGCTGGCCCTGGATGATCTTAATACGATACAGGAACGTGCAGGTCTTTCGGGTGATGCGCTGTACAGCCTTAGTAATTTACAGGGAGCCAATTCAGTACTAGGGGCTGTGCTGCAGGAGCGCAGGCTGGAGCTTGCTTATGAAGGGCATCGCACCATTGATCTGTACAGAAATAAAATTGATATAAACAGGAATTTCCCTGGTGTTCAGCCTCAGGAGGTTGTTAGCTGGCAAAGTCCGCGCAACATCTACTATATCCCTCAGGATGAACTTTTCACAAATAGCCTGGCTACTCAAAATGAATAAGTTTGGCTATATTTAATCTTTTGTTACTTAATTTTTGGTTGGTTGGTTTATAAAAAAGAAAGGCTCCGAAGAGCCTTTCTTTTTTATTTTATTCATTATCCTAAGCGATAATTACTTCTACACCGGCATCCTGTAAACGTTTTAGGTCGTCATCAGCAATACCACTGTCGGTAATAACTTTATCAATCTGATTGATGGAGCAGATAAAGGCAAAGCTTCTTTTGCTGAATTTACTGGAGTCAGCCAATAAAATTACCTCCCTGGAAATTTCGATCATGATTTCGTTGAGCCGGGCTTCTTCTACATTAGGGGTGAAAATACCATTTCTGGTATCGAACCCATCAACTCCCAAAAAAGCTTTGTCTACATTAAAGTTGCGCAGGCTTTTTTCTGCCTGTGGCCCAACCATGGAAAGTGAGTTTTTGCGAAGAAAGCCACCAGGTATAATTACATTGATGTGTGGGATCGTCATCAGTTGATTGGCAATATTTAGAGCATTGGTGATAACAGTCAGGTCCTGCAGTTCGGGCAGGCTCTTCACCATTTCGGCTGTGGTTGAGCCAGAGTCAATGATTATGGTGTCAGATTCATAAACCAGCTGAGCAGCTTTTTTTCCAATTCTGGCTTTTTCCTGAAAGTGAATCCTGTTTTTATCTACCAGGCGCTGATCAATGGCTACACCTGTTTCTACTTTTAATGCACCGCCTCTTGCGCGGATCAGTAGATTCTTTTTTTCTAGCTGTTCCAGGTCATTGCGAATGGTAACCTCACTCACACTGAACATTTCACTTAATGCTTTCACAGATACCTGTCCCTGATCCGCAATCAAATGAAGGGTTTCTTTTCTCCGTGTTACGGTTGAATCTCTATTTTTTGACATGTTCTAAAAGCTGAAAGTTCATTTTAAAGCAAACCTTGGGAGTATAAAATTACAAAATCCTGAATAATCTGCGGCCTTATTTTAGAATTTAACTTTACAAGCAATAGTTGATATAAAATAAGGTTTTGAAATAAAATATAATAATGAAACGAAAGTTAATTAGTTATTTTTTATATATTTGATAGATACATATAATAACCAATGGTAAATATGCAATATCTAGGCTTTGATGTGCAGGAATTGGCTGGTCGTGGTGCAATACATACGGCAAGAGAGATTTCACAGCAGCCCGAGATCTGGCAAAAGGTTTGGAAACTGGTAGAAGGAGAACGTGAATCCATTCAGTCTTTTTTAAATAACCACAAGGAAATACAACGAATCATTCTTACGGGAGCTGGCACAAGTGCTTTTATTGGTCTTTCCCTGCGAGGTGTATTCCAACGTCAAAGCGGTATACTAACAGAAGCTATCTCCACAACTGATCTGGTTTCGCATCCCAAAGATTACTTAAAGGCTGATGTTCCTACTTTGATGATTTCATTTGCACGCTCGGGCAATAGTCCTGAAAGCGTAGCAGCGGTAAATCTGGCTGATAAAATTTGTGAAAGCTGTTACCACATTATTATTACCTGCAATCCTAAAGGTAAGCTGGCTAACACCCTCACCAAAAAAGACAGATATATTCTAACACTTCCTGAGGAGGCTTGTGATTTAAGTCTTGCCATGACAAGTAGCTACACGGGCATGTTGCTGGCAGGAAAATTAATTGCTCATATTAACGACTTTGAAGGTACGCAGGGGAGTCTGCAAACGATAGTAGCTTATGGGAAGAAGATCATTAATTACTACTCACAGGACCTAAAGCAACTTGCTGAACTTGATTTCAAGCGAGCAGTATTTCTTGGTGCCGGCCCCTTTTATGGTACTGCCACCGAATCGCACCTAAAGCTCCAGGAGCTCACCGATGGCAAAGTAATATGCAAGCGTGATACTTTTCTTGGTCTTCGGCATGGGCCAAAGGCCGTGGTTGATGAATCTACCCTGGTAATTTATGTTTTTTCCAACGACGACTATGCCCTGAGATATGAAAAGGATTTGGTTGCTGCCATGAAAAAAGGAAAAGCTCCCCTGGCAGAGTTGGGTATTATGGAATCTGAAATACCAAATGTAATGCTAGAAAACAAGATTGTTTTTTCTGATAACGGGTATGCGCTGGATGAAGAGTTTCTGACCATTTGCAGTGTTGTGCCAGCACAGATTCTGGGCTTTTATAAGTCGTTGCAGTTAGGGCTGCAACCAGATACGCCTTCTGCCACCGGAGCCATCACAAGGGTAGTGGAAGGAGTGGAGATTTACGCCATGCACTAGTCTTTTTGTACGCTTTTCTACTTTTCTTAAATAATTTTTTACCTATGAACCCTTCCCTGAGAGAAACAGCAAGGCAGCAGAATATGTCATTGCAGGATTACATATTAAGGCGAATCAAAACTTTGGAAAAAGAGACGGGGGTTAAGCGTACTATCTTTGCAGCATGTCCTAATTCATTGTCTGTTATCAAGGCCTCGTTGCGCTCTGCAAAACGGAACAATGCAGTGATAAAATTTGCGGCTACCCTTAACCAGGTAGATGGCGATGGCGGGTACACAGGTTTAACACAGGAGCAATTTGTGAGAACTATTCGTCAGGAAGCGGCTGCTATTCATTATACTGGTCCGGTAATAGTTGCCATAGACCATGGTGGCCCCTGGCTGAAAGATGTTCACAACCGTGAAAAATGGAGCTATGAAAGAACGCTGGAGGCGGTAAAGAAATCCTTTGAGGCAGCCATCACAGCAGGTTACGACCTTATACATGTAGATCCTACCATTGACATTACCCTTCCAAAAGGAGAGATCATTGATATTGATCTTGTAGCAGAGCGAACCATCGGTCTTATTGTGCATGCCGAAACTTTTAGAAGAGGCCTGGGCTATCCGCCTATTGCCTACGAGGTAGGAACAGAAGAAGTACACGGAGGCCTTGCCGATCTGAAGGTATTCGACCGCTTTCTGGGCCTGCTGAAGGAGGGATTGCAGCGCCATCAGCTAGAGGATGTATGGCCCTGTTTTGTGGTAGGAAAAGTGGGCACCGATCTGCATACCTCTACCTTCGATCCGGAGGTGGCAAAACAACTGACCGAAATTGCGCAGCAATATGGCAGTGTTATTAAAGGCCATTATTCAGATAATGTAACAAATCCTGAAGACTATCCACGCTCAGGCATGGGGGCAGCCAACGTAGGCCCGGAGTTTACAGAAAGGGAATACGAAGGTTTGATGGAGCTGTGTGAAATTGAAGAAGAGTTTTTGAAACAAGGAAAAATAGCCAAGTCATCAGGTCTCAAGGCAATACTCTGGAAAGCGGTTATTGACTCACAACGCTGGAAGAAGTGGCTGTTGGAGGGAGAACAGGCGCATGACTTTTACGCAAACTCAGAGGAGCGCCAGGAATGGTTAGTAAAGACCGGTTGCCGCTATATCTGGGAAAATCCTGAAGTGCTGGCTGCCCGTTGGAAGCTCTACCAAAACCTGGAAAGCAATGGGGTAGCAGCGGAAGATGTGTTGCTCTTCCACATAGAAAAAGCCATGGATAAATACTTTAATAAGTTTAACCTGGTAGATTTAAATGATGTACTGCTGGCCGAAACTGAAGAGCTGGCCCTTTCCTGAAACACCCTTTTGTTCAGGCGTATCCATAACTATTTATAATGAATTCGAATGGATAAATTCTATGATGTTGTAGTGGTCGGAGAGCTTAACGTTGACCTGATCCTGAATCAGATAGATCAATTTCCGGAAGTAGGCAAGGAGGTACTTGCCGGAAAAATGAACCTCACCCTGGGAAGCAGTTCTGCCATATTTGCCAGTAATCTGAGTACACTGGGCGTTAGCACTACCTTTATAGGGAAAATAGGACAGGATAGTTTTGGAGATCTTGTCATAGATAGCCTGGGTTCCCGTGGTGTCAATACAGACAATGTAATCAGGGAGGCTAAGTTCCAGACCGGTGCAACTATTGTATTAAACTTTGGTGAAGACCGCGCTATGGTAACCCACCCTGGTGCAATGGATCACCTTAAGCTTGAGGATGTACAGGAGCAGGTGCTGAAAAGTGCCAGGCACCTGCACCTTAGTTCTGTTTTTTTGCAGCCAGGCTTAAGCGGGCAGCTGGTGGCACTTTTTAAGAAAGCAAAAGATTTAGGACTTACTACCTCCATCGATCCCCAGTGGGACCCTGCAGAACGCTGGGAACTCGACCTGGAAAATCTACTTCCCAATGTAGATGTATTTATGCCCAACACCGGCGAATTGATGGCGCTGACAAGAGCTACAGATTTACAAGGTGCTATACAGGTTTTAGCGCCATATGCCAATATTCTGGTGGTGAAAGACGGCAGTGCCGGTGCCTATGCCTGGGCAGAAGGAGCGCTGGTTCATCAGCCTGCCTTCCTGAATAAGCAGGTGGTAGACAGCATTGGCGCCGGAGATAGCTTTGATGCTGGCTTTATTACAAAATACATACAGGGAAAATCCATACAGGAGTGCCTGGAATTTGGCGCCCTGAGTGGGGCAATCAATACCACACGTCCGGGCGGTACCACTGCCTTTGAAAACCTAGATCTGGTAAAAGAGATCGCCAAATCAGCTTTTAACTACACCTTTTGATGACACTACAGGATAAACTTGCAACATGCGGGCAGGAAGGCAAAGCCCTGCTTGCCACAAATTTCTATAATTTCGAAACACTTTCTGGTGTGCTCCAGGCGGCTAAAGCAGCTGGTCAGCCCGTGATCCTGCAGCTATCTGAAAGTTCCATTCATTACCTGGGGCTGAATGTTGCTGCTGCAATGGCTCGCTCGGCCCTAAAAGCATATGAGGTAGAGGGATGGCTTCATCTTGATCATGGCAGTTCTGTAGAGATAGTACACCGTTGCCTTGATGCCGGCTTCGATTCCGTGATGATAGATGCCAGTGAACAGCCTTATGCTGAAAATGTAAAGACAACACAAACAGTTGTAAAACTGGCTGAGCGCTATAATGCCAATGTAGAAGCCGAACTGGGTTATGTAGCAAAGCTGGGGCAGGAGCAATCCAGCATATATACCCAGCCCGATGAAGCCAGACGCTTTGTTGATGAAACTGGTATCAACGCCCTGGCCATTGCCATTGGTTCTGCCCATGGCTTTTACAAAGAGGTACCGAAACTGCAGCTGGAACTGCTCTCGCAGATCCACGAAGCCACCCCGGCTGCCCTGGTGCTGCATGGTAGCTCTGGCATACCCGACAATCAGCTTCGCGAGGCCATCAGGCGTGGTATTACAAAAGTGAACCTGGCTACCGAAACAAAAAACATGTTTATGAAAACGCTGCAGGAGGTGTTGCGCAACAACGAAGAGATTGACTTACGCAAGGTATTTCCTGTGGCCACCGCTTCTGTAGTAAAACTTATTACCCAAAAACTTAGTGTTGTTTCTCCTGCATGATGAGGGGGCTGGCAACCATACTGGCTTTTTTGTTGAGTCTGGCAGTGTTTGGCCAGGCACAAACACCTGATGCCTTGTTGCTGAAGGATTATCGTCCGCAATCTATATTTAAGGTACCTGTTACAAAGGTTACAAAAGCCAGGTATCCGGTTATCGACATGCATTCGCATGCCTATGCCCAATCTGAAGAAGAACTCGCCGGTTGGGTAAAAACCATGGATAAAGCAGGTATTGATAAAACCATCATCCTAAGCTATTCCACCGGAGCTGCTTTTGATTCTATTTACCAGGTGTATGCCCGCTACGGCGATCGCTTTGAGGTATGGTGCGGCTTTGATTACACAGGTCATACCGAGCCGGGCTGGAGCGAAAAGGCTGTACAGGAGCTGGAACGATGCTATCGGGTAGGTGCCCGCGGGATTGGTGAACTGGGTGATAAGGGGCTGGGAGAATTGTATTCAAAGCCTGAACCCGGCAGGGGTATGCACATCGACGATGAACGCATGAAACCACTGCTGGCAAAATGTGCCGAGCTGAAAATGCCCGTCAGCATACATGTGGCAGAACCTATGTGGATGTACCAGCCCATGGATTCTACTAACGACGGACTGATGAATGCCTATGTGTGGAAGGTAGATAAGGATCAGGAAGGGTTTTTGGATCATGGAGCCCTCATCAGCACCCTGGAGAATGCGGTGCGGGAGAATCCCCGGACCACCTTTATTGCCTGCCATTTTGCCAACTGCGAAGCTGACCTCTCAGTGATCGGGCGTTTGCTGAGCCGCTATCCCAACCTATATGCTGATATAGCTGCCCGTTATGCCGAAACGGCTCCAATACCACGCTACATGCAGGCTTTCTATCAGCAGCACCAAAACAAATTGCTCTACGGCACAGACATGGGCATGGATGAAGAAATGTATCAGACAACCTTTCGCATTCTGGAAAGTACGGATGAGCATTTTTATAAAATTGAGCAATTCAATTACCACTGGCCTCTGCATGGTTTTGGACTGGAGCCGGCGGTGCTGAAAAAGCTGTACCAGAGCAATGCAGCAAAAATTCTGAAACGAAAGTAAAGCCTATGAAAGCTTCCTCTAAAATATTTTTATTGATGCTGCTTCTTTCTGCCTGTGTGCAACAGGAAGCGGCCGTTCAGCCCGAAGGAGGAGTAAGAATTCAGCACGGAAAGCTAGTCCTGCAGATCTCCGATAAGCTCCACAGCAGCGTTTCTTCTACTGCCGAAGGAGCCAGGCCCTTGATGGAAGCCCCTGTACCCTCCGAATATCTAGTTACTGAAAATTTTACGGCGCAGGATTTTAAAATGGGCCATTCCAGCATGCAACCTTTTTCCGATTCTGTGGGTGCCGGGCAGCAATGGACACTAAAAGGAGACAGTAAGCAAGGAGGGACAAGCATTGAAAAAATAGTGACTGTAAGGGCTTATGACAGCCTGCCCGATATGCTAGTGATGCAGGTGGCCTATGTGAATCGTTCGACCAAAGCCATTCAGGTTAACAAGTGGGTAAACCATCACTACCGCGTTTTGCCACATCAGGATACTACCTTGTTCTGGTCCTTTCAGGGTAGTTCTACCAGTGCCCGGGAAGACTGGATTAAGCCACTTAAACCTGGATTCAGCCAAAAAAATTATATGGGCATGAACAGCTCCGATTATGGTGGTGGCATACCCGTTACGGACCTATGGCGGCCCGATGTCGGCATAGCCATTGGCCATGCAGAGCTGGTGCCGAGCCTGGTATCCCTGCCTGTAAACATCGATAAGGACGAGACAGCAGCCAACATCAACATAGAATTTGATTATGAGGAGCCCGTGCAGCTGCAGGCTGGTGATTCGCTGAAAACCTATGAAACCTTTGTAATGGTACACGGGGGCGATTATTATAACGGCCTGCAGGCTTATGGAAATCTGCTGCGGGCTAAGGGTTTAGGATTTGTTGAGCCCGAAGAAGCAGCCTACGAATCTTCCTGGTGTGCCTGGGGCTATATGCGCGACTTTACCCTGGAGGAAATCCTCGGCACCCTGCCTAAGGTAAAGGAGCTGGGCATCCAGTGGGCAACCATCGATGATGGCTTTCAGCAGGCCGAGGGCGACTGGCACGTAAACCGGCAAAAATTTCCACAGGGCGATGCCCAAATGAAAGCCCTGGTAGATACGATCCATTCCTATGGATTGAAGGCGATGCTCTGGTGGGCCCCCCTGGCCGCAGATCCCGGCAGCAAACTTTTGCAGGAGCACCCGGATATGAAATTGCTTACGGCAGGCGGAAAGCCGCAGGAGATTACCTGGTGGGATGCATATTACCTATCGCCAGCCTACAACAAAACCGTTCGTCATACCGAAGAAGTAGTAGACCTGTTTATGAAGCAATGGGGCTTCGATGGGCTAAAGATGGACGGTCAGCATCTGAATGCCGTTGCACCAGACCATAATCCTGAACATGACCTGGCTTATCCGGAGGAGTCCGTAGAAAAACTTCCCAGCTTCTTCAAAAATATTTATGAACAGGCAAGAGAAATCAAGCCCAATGCGGTAATTCAGAACTGCCCCTGCGGTACCTGCATGTCCGTATTCAACATGCCCTACATGAACCAGGCAGTTGCCTCAGACCCGCTATCGAGCTGGCAAATCAGGCATAAAGGCAAAACATACAAAGCGCTTATTAGCAAAATTGCTTATTTCGGTGATCATGTAGAGCTGAGTGATGGTAGAAACGATTTTGCCACTTCATTTGGTATTGGGGCCGTATTGGGAACCAAGTTTACCTGGCCTCGTGAAAATCCTACCGTTACTGAAGATAACCTGCTGACACCTGAAAAGGAGAAGATCTGGAAGCAGTGGTTTGATCTCTATCATCAGAAGATGCTCTCAAAAGAGGCTTACCTTGGTGGCTTATACGACATAGGCTGGGAGCTGCCCGAGACCCACGTGATCCAGAAAGGAGATACTCTTCATTATGCCTTCTATAATAAAAGCTGGAATGGAACGGTACGCCTTAAAGGCCTGCAGGACCAAAAGTACCGGGTGCGGGATTATGTAAATGGGCTTGATCTGGGGGTAGTGCAGGGTCCTGAAGCGGAGCTGCCGGTTTCCTTTAACAAGAATTTACTCATCGAAGCCTATCCGGAAAATTAGGAGTCCGACCATAACCAATACACTATGCCTGACATCAATACAACACAACGTATAACTTTCCCCAGGGCTTTTGCCTTTGCCATAGATGATCTGGGCTGGAACGATGGCAGCGACCTTTCCGAAAATGCTACCCCCGGTCCTTACCGCTGCGGCGTAAAGCGAAAGTTTGACCTTAATGATTATAAGCATGTTGTAGAGGTTGGTAAAAGGGTGGGTGCACGCATTCAGTGCCTGTTTATTCTTAGTGAAATGGACAGGGAAAATGTGCTGGCAAAATTTCCGACCACCACCTATCAGCGCGAAAATTGGGTTAATTCTGCCCGTGTAAGTGAAGAGCAGATAGAGATTATGAACTATGTGCGGGAACAGGCTGCCTATATGGAGTTTGGCCTGCATGGCACGGGCCATGAATATTGGGCGCCTGGTGAACCACAGAAAAGAGCAGAATGGTATAACCTGAATGATAAGGAGCCCTGGCCTGAGGAGTCGCTGCGCGAGCACATCCAGTGTTTCAAAGATATTATGGCGCAGTATGGGTTTAGTCCTGAAAACGGGCACTCCTTTCCGGAAAGCTTTGTGCCTTGTGCCTACAGCTACTACTGGAATCCCACCGGTGCATATAGCTTGGGGAAGCTGTTGACGGAGGCTGGCGTAAAATATGCCAATACCGATTTCAGCCAGATCCCTGAATTAAATCCTCCCAGTGATTTGAATGGGGGTGGGTTTGATTTTGGAACCCATGTGATCAACCGGATTAATTATGGCAATCTCTGGTATGAACTGGCTACCTTGCCCAGAGTAGCACTCAATGAACAGCACACTGATATCATAGAAAGCCATTGGCCTAACTGGCTGGCGCAGGATGATTTCCTGCAGCCCCAGATTACGGAACAATGGACTAGCTTTTATAGAGATGCCCAAATGAGTGACGATCGTTATATTGCTAAAAACACCGAGCAGCTGCATTCCCAGTGGTTGTATAATAAATATACCCTGGTAACAGAAAAGGAGCAGGGTTTTGTAGATATTGATAACACACAAATGCCTGATGAGGCCTACCAGCACGATATACTGGGAACAATGGTGCTGAAGGTAAAGCTGGGAGAAAATGAACATATTGCTGCAGCAGAACTAGATGGTGAGGGCATACCAGCATATTTTGAAGATGAAGGCTGGGGCTTTTTGTACCTGCCCCGCCTGGAAAAGAAGGAGTATCGGCTGAAGTACCGGATAGGAAAGAATACAATGCCGCTCTATGTAATCCACGAAGGCACCTCAAACATATATGGGCTCCGGCAGCAGGAAGGCAGCATCATTGTCGACCTTAAGGTCTATGGTACTCAAACTATAAAAATTAAGTGTGGAAAGCCCCGTCAGGTAATTTCTGCCACAGCAGGAGTACAGGTAGAGGGGTATCAGTATGATGATGAGCAAACTATTTTGAAAGTAGTGCTGAAGGCATCCGACTTTCAGGGGAAAAGAGGAGAGATTCGGGTAGTACTTGAGTAGAAAAGTATTAAGAATATTAAATACACATATTTTGGCTAACATACTACAACAACGTCCAACTACTGGGGAGAAGGTGGAGATTCAGGAGCAGAAGGGCATCAATCCTATCCTGATCATAGGTGCTTTGTTTTTCATTTTTGGGTTTATCACCTGGTTAAATTCAGTGTTGATTCCCTACCTGAAGATTGCCTGTGAGCTGAATAACCTGGAATCTTATTTAGTTGCCTTTGCTTTTTACATTGCCTATCTGGTTATGGCGATACCATCTGGCTGGGTACTTAACTTCTCGGGCTATAAAAAAGGAATGTCATTAGGATTGGTGGTCATAGCAGTGGGCGCCATCATTTTTATTCCGGCAGCCCTCACCCGGCAGTACTTGTTTTTCTTGTTTGGTTTGTTTGTACAAGGCACTGGGTTGGCATTACTGCAAACTGCTTCAAACCCTTACATCACCATTATCGGACCGAGGGAAAGCGCTGCAAAGAGGATCAGCATCATGGGGATATGCAATAAATTTGCAGGTGCTCTTGCCCCTATTGTGCTGGGTGCTATTGCTTTGAGCGATGTTGATCATCTTGTAGATGCGGAGGGATTTACCAGTGCAAGCGCAAGTGCACAGGATCTGGATGCCCTGGCTGCCCGGGTAATTGTGCCATACGTTATTATTGCTGCTGTTTTGGTAGTGCTGGCTTTACTGGTTTATTTCTCCAGCCTGCCTGAGGTGGATGCTGATAAGGAAGAAGAGGGAGCAGTACAGGCAGCAACTGCCCGGAAAAGTGTACTGCAGTTTCCGCATTTGGTTTTGGGTGCCATTACATTGTTTCTCTATATTGGAGTAGAGGTATTAGCCGGTGATTCGATTATCAGCTATGGAGGAGCGCAGGGAATCTCACTGGAAACAGCTAAATTTTTCACCACGGCAACCCTGGTTGCAATGATCGTGGGTTATGTGATAGGTATTATCTGCATCCCCAAATATTTAAGCCAGGAAAAGGCATTGCTCTATTCTGGCGGACTTGGTACTGTACTTTCCTTTGTTGTAATCTTCACAGAAGGCTACGTTTCTGTTTCGGCCCTTGCTTTGCTTGGTTTAGCCAATGCACTGGTATGGCCGGCTATCTGGCCAATGGCGCTCAATGGCTTAGGTCGGTTTACAAAGGCAGGATCTTCACTCCTCATTATGGGTATTGCGGGTGGAGCACTGATTCCCCTGCTGTATGGCCAGCTGGCAGATATGTTCTCTCCAAGAGACGCCTACTGGATACTGGTGCCCTGCTACCTGTTTATTTTTTACTATGCATTGAAAGGGCATAAAGCAGGAAGTCCTGCAAGGATGCATAAACGCTAATAATTTAAGTTAATAGAGTATTCACTACTTTGATCTACCGGCACATTAAATAAGCGCCTGAAATTTGGATTGACTTTTTTAACAGATGGTCAATTAATTTTTAAGCAATGATTATTGATTATGATAAAAATTAAAACTGCTTTTTTTATAATCCTATTACTTTGGGTCTCAAATGTACAGGCACAAGTAACATCATCATTTAAGGTTCAGAATAACGAACATTGGTGGATTGGGATCATCTTTAGTGGGCATCTGATGCCCCTGGAGGAAAACTTTACTTTCAATATGAGTAAAGATGGGACTCCTAACCAACTACAACCTTTACTGGTTTCTGACAGGGGGCGTTACATTTTTTCTGAAACACCTGTAAAATTCACATTCCGAAACGACAGCCTCTTGTTTGAAGGGGAAAATAAACTAACAGTCATCAATGCGGGAACAACTTTAAGGGAAGCATACCTCAAAGCATCAAAAGATCATTTCGCTTTCGCAGGAACCTACCCGCACGAGGAGTTATTTAAGAAACCTCAATATAATACATGGATTGAGCTGGGCAGTAATCAGAACCAGGCTGGAGTTATAAAGTATGCCCAAACCATGCTTGACAATGGCATGCCTCCAGGTGTTTTGATGATAGATGATACCTGGCAGCAGGATTATGGTGTATGGGATTTTGATAAAAACGTTTTTCCGGATGCCAAAGCAATGATGGATAGTCTACATGCGATGGGGTTCAAAGTAATGCTATGGATATGTCCGTTGGTGAGTCCTGATTCAAGAGAATATAGAAAGCTTGAAAGTGAGGGAGGGCTTATACTGGAGAAAGAAACTGGTAAACCTAAAATGGTACGTTGGTGGAATGGTGTTAGTGCAGTACTGGACTTTAGCCATCCAAATGCTTCCCGCTGGTTTAAAGATCGGTTAGACAGCCTGCAAAGCAGGTATGGTGCAGATGGGTTTAAATTCGATGCCGGTGATACTTACTTTTATTTTGACTCCGAATCCAATAAGAATGTTTCTGTAAATGAGCAATGCCGCTTGTTCAATGAAATTGGTCTGGATTATCCACTCAATGAATACCGTGCAGCCTGGAAAATGGGCGGAGAACCTTTGGCGCACAGGCTTCAGGATAAAGGGCACAACTGGACCGACCTGCAGTTGCTGATTCCTCATATGCTTCTGCAGGGGCTGATGGGCTACCCCTACAACTGTCCTGATATGATTGGTGGCGGAGAAATGGGTTCTTTTCTTAAATTAGAGACCATTGATCAGGAATTGGTTGTTCGCTCAACACAATGCCAGGTTTTTACACCCATGATGCAATTTTCTGTAAATCCATTCAGAATTCTGGACAATGAACATGCCAATGCTGTGAAAGAAGCCGTAGCGTTACGTCAGAAATTTGTCCCGATGATTATGGGCCTGGTTGAAAATGCATCAAAGACCGGTGAACCAATTGTACGCTCCATGGAATATGTTTTCCCTCATCAGGGGTATGCTGAAGTTAAAGATCAATTCTTGCTTGGAGATAAATACTTGATTGCTCCTGTTTTAGCGAAAAATGCTACTAAAAGGAAGGTTTTACTGCCGAAAGGCCGGTGGAAAGACGCAGCTGGTAAAATATGGAGAGGTGGGAAGGAGATAGAGGTTGCTGTTGGATTAACCTCACTTCCCTATTTTGAAAGACTATAAAAGGTATAGCTGATTCAATTTCAATACTTTATCGTTACATGCGGCGCAATAGTAAGCAATTATATGAGCATAGCTTTAGCGTAATAAATGCAGTAGTAGGAATTTGGTAAGTTCTGTAAATCCATTCAGAATTCTGGACAATGAACATGCCAATGCTGTGAAAGAAGCCGTAGCGTTACGTCAGAAATTTGTCCCGATGATTATGGGCCTGGTTGAAAATGCATCAAAGACCGGTGAACCAATTGTACGCTCCATGGAATATGTTTTCCCTCATCAGGGGTATGCTGAAGTTAAAGATCAATTCTTGCTTGGAGATAAATACTTGATTGCTCCTGTTTTAGCGAAAAATGCTACTAAAAGGAAGGTTTTACTGCCGAAAGGCCGGTGGAAAGACGCAGCTGGTAAAATATGGAGAGGTGGGAAGGAGATAGAGGTTGCTGTTGGATTAACCTCACTTCCCTATTTTGAAAGACTATAAAAGGTATAGCTGATTCAATTTCAATACTTTATCGTTACATGCGGCGCAATAGTAAGCAATTATATGAGCATAGCTTTAGCGTAATAAATGCAGTAGTAGGAATTTGGTAAGCTGGCAAGCAGGCTTAAGATCAAGAACAATGCTTTTAAGCCTTGCTTCTCCCAATCAGAAAAGTTAAAAAAACCCACCGTCTATCTCTGCATGAATCCTGAATCTATATGTTATCTAGTACTTGAGTTAATTTTGCTTATCTAGTAATACTGCAATTGCTCCATATCAGGGGCAACAATAAAAAGCGGCAACTACTGAGGTTGTCGCTTTTTGTTTAGGTGATCTCTTTTGCTTCTAATCCTTTGCAACACTTGCAGTGTTTACGGGTAAAGCAGGTTTTATAACAAAGGCTTTTGCAAACTTGCCAATGATGCTGAGATCAGTTTCAGGCAGTTTATTTTTCACTGGCTCTAGGGAGCGCAGGTAAGAGATCACAGCGGTCATGTCATCATCTGGCATATCCAGCCCCTGCATAAAAGGCAGTACTGCTTCGCCATTGCTTTTTACACCATAGCGGAGTACGCGGGCAATTTCAGCATCTGTCATGTTACCAATTCCGGTTTCGGCATCCGGCGTAATATTGGGTAAATAAAAGGTGCCGAAAGGCGAATCTATTTTAGTGCCTCCTGCTAAGGAAGGCTCTTCGCCTTTTTCAAGCATTGCGGCAATGTTATCATTAGCGCTGTGACAATGAACGCATCCTTTTGTTACCAGGGTAAGGTGCTTTCCCTTCTCAATCACGGCAGGATCAGCAGATGCTTTGATAGCTGGATAAGGAGCGTCATAGGTAAGGTGTTGTCGAAACGGAATAGCAACAGCTATTCCTACAATAAGACATAAAATAATTATGCCTGTCCATTTGAGTATTTTACGCAACATGTTGAATGATTTATATTGATAGGAAGAAGTAAAGAATAGTGGCTCTTTTGCTGTTAAGGAGAGCACTTATTGGGCAAGAGGCTTATAGCTTCTGTACAGCAAGTACCCAACAGCAAGAAAAAAGACAACGGCAAGTGCGATAGGAGCCTCCTGCTGTGCATACCATACTCCGCTGTTTGCGAGTACAGGATTCAGGATAGGGTTGATGATGGTGCCAAACAGCAGAAGTGTGCCAAAAGCTACTACCGGTGAAAGAATGATGGCAATTGCACGTAATAGAAGGTTACGGTTAAGGCTTAAGCGATTACCAATGCCTGTTGAACCCAGCACCAGCAGCACAATGCCTATTTTCATGAGCAATGCTGCAGCACCGGTCGTGATAATGCGGCCATCGGTGGCAATAATAACGGCTAGTTTAATTGTCCAGGCAATAGCGCCTCCAATCAGTAGCAGACCAGCTACCTGTGTCCATTTTGAAAAAAGTAATTTCAGTTGCATGATGAGTTTGGATTATTTAAGGTGAAATTTTGCTTAGTATAGAACTGGTAGAGTTTGAGTGCTCCGGCTTAATTTTCTGAAGCACAAGGCAAAAATACAAAAGTGGTGTGCCACCTGTCTACCACCCTGGTTACACTGTTTACTACCCTGGTAACACCTGTAAAACAGCTTTTCTGGAGAAATAGAAGGGGTAACACCCAGGTTACTTTTTTTGCTACAGGGGTAACATGGAGTGAAAAATGGATGTGTTGCGCCGCGCTTTCGTAGAAAATTAAAAAATGTATTGATTCCTTTTCCTGATACAAGCTTGGTACTTCTATTTCTTCAGGAGCTGCCACAGTAGTAATGCTGAATGGGGTCCAGCCTTGCGCTAACTCTCTCTTAAATATGTGTACCTGCAGCGGGTAAGGCTCATTAAAAATTTCTTTAGCCTTCAGCTTCTTCAGGCTCTATTTCAGCTATCTTGTATATTCCAAATGCTTTTGTGTTGCCTGAAATGCTATTGGCAAAAAATCTGGAGGCTTGTGCCGTTCCTGCTCTTTTTGCCGGGCAGTCAGAGAATTGCTGGTTACCAGTCGGGCATGCTGCCCCAGTAGCAGCTTTTACTCTTTGAATTTTGGAAAACACACAGCTGCCAAGCATAGCTACACCCACTAAAGTTTAGTCTGTTTAATTTCAAATCTAGATTTTATGGACACCCCAAGCTTCCTTTTACAGAAACTTAAAGGTTTAAAGTCTGGCGCAGGCACAGAACTTCTGGAAAATTTTGCCCGCGCCATGCCCCTAAAGCAGTTTCGCAAAGGCGAAACCATTGCACCGGCTGGTAAGGTGGCTACTGAGGTTTTTTTTGTAGAGAAAGGGTGTGTAAGAATGCTTTATTACCTGGAGAGCAAAGAGATTACTGCCTCATTCTTTTTTGAGGGGAGCTTTAATGGGCCATGCATTAGTATGATGTTCAAGACGATCAACCAGCAGGTTTTCGAGGCTTATGAGGTAATCTCCTGAAGTACAGATGTTCATCGACGAACGGCGCTTATCGTGCCTGAATCTATAAGCTTTGTTTCAAACTGTTACTTGTCTACTTGTTCCGGACCCTTGTCTAATTTCTATAAATACTGATTAGAAGCGCTTTACATTTGAATTATAGATCGGTGCCGGAATAAAAATGGTGCGTCTGCTAGCAGGGGCAGAACAGTTAACCCAAGACTTTTTATTTCACGAGACCGGTTAACTAAAGACAGGGTATAGAGGCTTTGTACATCCTTTGCAGGAATGCAGCAAAAAGAATACTAAGAAAAAAATTAGTATTTCTTTACTGGCCATTTGCGATGTGCTTATTCTTTTTGGGGATTCAGGGCCTGGAAGCACCGCTGCGTTACCAGCATGTTAGCATCTGTAACCAGCGTGTTAGTGTGGGTTAGACAGGCACAGAGGCTGTTTTTAAGATGTTACAAGGGTGTCAAACCCTGTAACAGGCGGACTAGACAAAGGTGGGGTTGCTGTTGTACATTTGCTAAGCATTCAGACGGAAATAAAAGATAACCAATATTGGATGAAGGCAATTGGTTGTTAAATCAAGCTGCAAGCTGATTTATAATCTTGAAGACCAAACGCCCAGAAAAGGGAACAAGTCGCTTTCATACAAGGATTCATTTATGCGCTGTTATAATTTTGCTTAAATATCTGGCAAAGGGTAAAGTTTAAACATGATCTAAGAACTTCATGGGATGTAGATAGCTTTAGCAAATACTGAAAACAGGTTTAAAGGTATAGAGACTGAAACATGAGCTACAAGTTTATTCTTGATTTGGATCAAGTATTCTTACGCTAAACCTGTCTTACTTTGTGTACTGAAAATATAACAGGGTGTGCTAAAGTTTTGCCCCCCAAGTGTACAAGGCAGCAAGATCTGCAAAGTCTTACTGGTCCCTGTTCTATACCTTTGTATTATAAGCAGTGGAGAAAGGCATTAAAAATGGACATCATAACAACATACAAGTATGGCTGTTAGAAATGGAACGTATTAACTGATAAAGCTGCTGATATGGATTTTTTCAGCGCTGTTGCAGTGAATCAGGTATAGCTGATTCTGCTATTCGGTTCAGCACTTATTTACTACACTTTAACTACGGCAAATGTCACTTGGAAAGCAGATGTATTTCCAGGCAGAAACACTTATGCCAATTTTGCTTAGCCATAGCGGCTACAGCACCAGTTGTCAGTCATGTTTTTGAAGAAAAGGGCAAGCTGACATACATAGATTGATGAAAATAGATACTACAACAATCAAAAACTAATACAATGACTACACCATCATTCAGAGTTATGCTACTTTTAGCAGCTTTCTGCTTAGTCTTCTTCTCCTGCCTGGAGGAAGAAGAAACACCTACACCAACACCTGATCCTGGTACTGCAGCGCCATATACAGTAACTGGAACGGTGGTAGACACCAAAGGAAACCCAATGGCCGGCGTAAAGGTAAGAGCTGATAATGATGCGCTTTATGGATCTGCCGAGGTAACTACCGATGCAAATGGCACTTACACGCTGCCAAAGCTTGAGATTGGTGGCTGGAAGATCTATGCCTGGAAAGAGGTAAACTATAAAGGAAAAACCTACCACCTGCGCATGGGCATGCCAAACGAGGCAGATTACAATGCCTTTAGCCCGGGAAAGGAAGGGGCCGTTAAGAACTTCAGCTGGCAGCTTTCCGGCCCTATACCAGACCGCCCCAGGAGCGAGCGCTCCGGCTCTGGTTATTTTGGCGGCACCTTGCTCTTCACAAACTTAGGACCCGATGCTGTTCAGATGCCTTCAGGTACAGTCGTAACAGTTACATTAACGCCAGTTGCGGGAGCCACCCTGTTTGACGGAAGTGCTCCTCAGGTGATTAAGAAATCATTTACCATTGAAGAAGGAGAATATAACTACTGGATCCACGATATCGCCCAGTGCGAGTACCGTATTACGGCAGAAGGTAAGCTGAATGGTAATACAAAACAGATATTGATAGGCACCAGTGCCTACGGCGGACATACCCCTGCCATAGAAAGCTTCTTCTTTAAACCTGATCTGACCAGCGGTGGCAACTACGAAAATGGTATGCTTTCCTCAAATGACAACCCCTTCTACATCTATCAGCCATAATACCTGAAATAAAATGTTTGCGAACTTAAAAAGAAATACCATCGGCAGGTTCATTGCCTTCCTGTTTGTGATTGCCCTCTGCGTTTCCCTTACGGGCTGCACAGATGATGAGGCTGATGGCCCAGATCCTGTAACTCCGGTGGAAGATCCACTGAGCCAGGCTCCCGCTGTTACCACAACCCTTAGGGGTATTGTGCTCGACGAAGAAGGAAATCCGCTCCCGGGGGCTACTATTACAGCACACGGAGAAACTGCAACTACAGATGCCGAGGGCCTTTTCAGGCTGCAGGATGTTGAGGTGCCCGGCAACCGCTGTGTGATTAGCTGCGAGAAGGAAGGCTATTTTACCAGCGTACGCGCCGAAGTGCCTCGTAAGGAGAAAGAGACAACGGTGAATCTATATTTGCAAAGCAGCGCCACCACCCACACCATTGATGCAACAGCAGGCGGTACGGCAACCTTAGCCAATGGATCGAAAGTAGAGATTCCTGCAAACGGGCTGGTAACAGAATCAGGTGATGTGTATGAAGGGGAGGTGGGCATGAGCGTGCGTTACCAGGACCCTTCAGCAGCAAGCTTTGGCGCTGTTGTAGCAGGTGGAGACATGATGGCCCGCAGAACAGACGAAAGCAGCACTATCCTCTATTCCTATGGCATTTTGCGGGTGCAGCTTAAGGGTGCTAACGGAGAAAAGCTGCAACTGGCAGCTGGTAAACCTTCTACACTCACAGTGGCGATTCCAGAGAGTGAGATGGCTACGGCACCACAAACAATACCGCTATGGTATTTTGATGAAGAGGCAGGTGTTTGGCAGGAAGAAGGTGCTGCTACCCGTCAGGGTGATAAATATGTGGGTACTGTAAAGCATTTTACCGACTGGAACTGCGATGATCCAAAGAAGTTCGCAACCATTATTGGCAGGGTAGTAGATTGTAGTGGCGAAGCCATACTACATGGTGATGTATACGTAGGCCAGTCCACCAACGATCTTAGCAACAGTACTGTGATTGATAACGATAATACCGGGGCAAACCAAACACGCTTTGAAAAGAGAGTTCCAGCTGGTATGCCCCTCATGGTGATGGTGGCGCCTCCCCTGATCATTCCGTCTCTTACTTCAGCGACTGAAAAATTTCAGTGGACGTTGGTACCTGTACCGCCATTATCACCCGGGCAGGTATATGACGTAGGCACCATCAAACCCCATCCCTGCCCATCCATTGCATCAGGTAAGATTAAAACGAAGCCAGGTGATAAGGTTAAATACCTTAGCATGGAGGTATTAAATGACGGTGGTAATTCAAGCCTGAACACAAACGCTTTTTATGTACCAGTATCAGAGGCAGACGCTTCTTTTTCTGCGAATTACCTTGCTGCCAATGCCACTTATTCCCTGCGGGTGATTACCGAATCCGGAGTAAGTTTAACAAAGACATTTGCAGTTGCCACAGCCGGAGAAACAGTAGACTTGGGTGTTATTGACCTTAGCGCACTTGACGAGGCAGAGTTGGTTGGTGTTGCAGGTATGGTGGCATGTTACAATACACGCCTGGCAAATGTACCAGTAAAAGTATCCTGGGCAGGCGGAACAGCCAGCACTACTACTGATAATCTTGGCAGCTTTAATGTTTCAGTTCCTCCGGGCATTGCAGGCTCTGTTTCGGCCACCCATGATGGAAAGACAGTTACCAAAACCTTCCAGGCGCCGGCAAGCGAGGGAGTGAGTGTAGGTCTGTTGAACATGTGTGAACCCAGCATTGTAACCGGAGCCAACAGCTTTGTGATTGACGGAGGTGGTTATACCAAAGTGACGAAAGTTATCAACCTGAGCGCTTATCCCAACAGCTTTGCTTACTATAACAGGGATGATGCTGTTTCCACGATATCGGCCCATGATGTTTCTGATAACCTGGAGATAGCGATAACTTTCCCGGGTAAGGCTATCGGAAAGGCGGAAAGTAGAGTTGGAATGGGAGCACGGATCACATTTACAACAGACAATACACCCTTTCATTATTTAAGTATCGATGGCACCAGTCTGGAGGTGAATGTTACCCGCTATGATGAAGTGGGAGGACTGGTTGAAGGAACATTCTCAGGCACTTTTATCGGTCAAAACGGTGATCTGGTTACGATCACTGAGGGTAAGTTTTCAGTAATCAGATTTAACGATTTCAGTGGCGCATGCGGTGGCTACTGCGGGTAAACGCTAGTGTCTCTTATACCTTCAACATTTTTACCAACAGCGACTTCCAGATGCGGTGAGGTCATTTGCACACCCGGTCTGGCGGTTATTCTTCTAAATCAGAACTTAACAAATTATTTAATCATCATTCTTTTTTAATTATCATGAAAACCAAACTTCTTTTGTTTGCAGGGCTTTTTGCTGCCCAATTTTTAGTGAGCTGTGAGGACGATACAGCAGAACCCACTCCTCCTGCTCCACCAAAACAGGAAGAACCAAAGGAAACGCTTGAACTTGGCAACATCACCACCAATACTACGCTGGAGGACATCTTTACAGATCCTGCTACGCCAGATTACCGCGTAAGTGCAGATGTAAAGATTGAAGCCATCCTTACCATCAAACCAGGCGTAGTGGTAGAGGTAGCGGAGGGTAAAAAGATTGAAGTACACGCACCAGGCCATCTTTCTGCTGTAGGTGAGCAGAACAGGAAGATCATTTTCAGGGGCAAAACCCAAAATGCCGGCTTCTGGAAAGGCTTAATCATCTACTCCAGCAATGATGCAACGGTACTGGAGCATGTAGAGATTGCCCATACCGGAAGTGCTGTGTTGTTTGACGGGATAAAAGCAGCCATAGGTATGTTTGGTGCAGACGGAAGTCCGGCTAAGCTTAGCATTAAGAATAGCGAGCTGCACCACAATGCAGGCTATGGCATCTATGTAGCCAGCAACACCCAGTTCACTGGCTTTGCCAGCAACAAGTTTCACCACCATGCAGAAGCAGGATTATACATGACGGCTAACCAGGTGCAAAATATGGATGGTGCTGCTCATTTCTCTGATAACGCCAAAGGAGGCATAGAAGTGTTTGGTGGTGCTGTAGAAGGAGCTGCCGAGGTGGTGTGGCAGGGCTATCACTATCGCTTTAGCAGCGGACCTGTATCAGTAAGAACAGGGTGGAAAGTGATGGCAGGAGCGGTGGTAGAAATGGCAGACAACCAATACATTGAAGTAGCAGACAGGCCAGGCGCCTACATTCATGCAGCAGGTACAGCCGAGAAGAAGGTGGTATTCACCAGCATCAAAAAGGAGCCGGGCGCCTGGAGGGGTATCAGCATCTTTACCAATAATGCTTCTAACCTGATGGAGCATGTTGTGGTAGAGAACGGAGGAAGTTCCATTAGCTATGGTGTTAAAGCCAATATCTATGTAACCACCTCCAGCAGCCTTACCATCCGCAACAGCAAAATATCCAACAGCGGGGGCTACGGCATCTACTACAGAAGCAATTCAGTACTCAACGCTGATCTTGAACAGGTGAACGTTTTTGAAAGCAACCCCTCCGGAAATTTTTATAAGGACTAGGCCTGCTAAACACTGCGACTGCTGTAAACACTTCTGCCAAAGTGCTCAATACTTCAGCAGAAGTACTGAGTACTTTGGTAGAGGTAAAAGTGGTTCTTGTTCCCAATTATTGTAACTGGCTTATTTGCCTGACTTGTACTTTTTCCATTCATATAATTTCTCAAACTATAAAATTTACTACCATGCGAAAGCTTAATGCACTGCTCTATTTATTTGTAATGGGCCTGTTCTTAATAACGGCCTGCGAAGATGATCACGCTGATGAACCCCAGGTTCCGGCAAATACCTTCAACATCGATGGTAAAACCAAAAGCCTTACAGTTGCTGGTACTTTTGATTTCAGCGGAACAACCACCGAATCAGATCAGTACCTGCTTGTGCTGACCAACACTACCTCAGACTACCAGGTACATATTGCCCTTAATACGCCTCCTAATGCAACCACACTGGCAGGAACTTATATTGCTGCAACAGAAGGGAAGGAAGCAGCTCCTAACGCCTTCACCTATTCTTTTATTGGCATAGATTGCACAGGAGAAGATGAGCTAATATGTGAGGAGGAGTATGAAACAGCAGAATACCCAACAGGTAAGGTAACCATCTCTAAGGATGGTAATGTCCACGTAGTTGATTTCAAAATTACCTACAGTGGAGGCAAGGTAGGAACGGGCAATTACAGGGGCTCTATTATTCAGGTAGAATAAACGAACGCTTGATAACTGTGGGATGCACTGTAAGGAGTAGGCAGAATGCATTACTCTTTACAGTGCATTTTGCTCTTAAACCTTTATGTGTGGTATTATAACAGGAGGCTCACATAAGGTTGTGCTGGTAACGATCCACTATACTTTAAAGCACAGCAGGCTACTCTGGCTCTCCTGCTTAAGCATTTTGAAGGATTGATGCGGTGCTTGCTAATGAGTCTGGTGTAAAAATTATATAACAGACGGTCGTTACATACCTGAAAACAACCTTATAAATCAGCATTGAGGAGCAGGAAATGGCAGCTGGGGTCCGCTTAGGTATCTCTATAAATAACTTTTCTTCTAATATTTAAAATTAATAGGCAAATAATCAAGATTTTTTAGCCTTACAGCTTTTTCAGCTCTTATTTTAGCTAACTTGTATATTCCAATTGCACATATGCAGTCCGAATATCAATTGCTAAAAATAGTAAGCAGGATTATGCTGTTCCTGCTCTTTCTGCTGGCTACTACCGGATCCCTCATTGGTCAGGGTAGTGCATCTGCAGGCATTCCGGCTGCCGATTACAGCGGTTTACCCATTATTCAAAATTTCAATCCAAAAGAATACCTCCACCTCTCCCCTTATTTTGAGCATACCACCATCATTCAGGATGATCAGGGCGTGATGCATATAGGAAGCCAGGGGGGTGTTTTGCTCTATAATGGCAGCAGCTGGCAGTTTGTAGAAGTGCCGGGTAAAGATATGGTGTGGTCTTTGAGTCTTGATGCCTCTTCCGGCCGGATTTATGTGGGTGCTTCTGATAATCTGGGATATTTGCACACCAATGCCAGTGGTAAAAAAGAGTTTGTTTCGCTGCTGCCCCACCTGCCTGAAGAGGTAAGTGCTCTGGGCATTGTATGGAATACTGTGGTAACACCTGGTGGTGTTTTCTTCAAGACAAATCAATACCTGATGCGCTGGCATCAAAATCAGTTCAGGGTCTGGAAAGCAGATGAGGTATTCGGTAGCATTTATCTGATTAACGAGAAGCTGTACGTGCACCAGCCCAACAAGGGCATGTTTGTGCTGCAAAACGATGAACTGGTGCTTTTTTCGGATAACAAGGCTTTTTCTGCTGAAATACCACGCTTTCTGATGGTACTGCCTGATGGCAAATGGCTCCTGACTACCCATAATGGCAGTTTTTACCAGTTCGATGGCCGGCAAACAACGCCTGTTGTGAGTCCTGATAAAGACTTTCTGCTTAGCAACGGTCTGTTTAGCGGTACGCTCCTGTCTGATGGTAATATAGCGCTTGCTACCTTAAAGGGTGGCCTGATGATCGTTGATCAGCAGCTAAACATCAGGCGCATTATAAATCAGGAAAGCGGGCTGTCAACCAATACTATTTATTTATTATATCCAGACCAACAGGGAGGCCTGTGGCTTAGCACTGAAAAAGGACTGAGCCGCATCCGGCTGAATTCGCCTTTTTCCTACTTTAATGAGCAAAACGGTCTGCAACGGCAAACTTATGCAGTGCACGCGCACGGGGATCAGCTGTATGCCGGTACTACCGATGGCATGTTTCAGCTAAAAGAGCGGGCACCCTTAGGGGTGTCAGCCACATTTGAAAGAGTGGCAGGTAGCCCCAGCTCTGTCTGGAATTTTCTGTCTGTGGGCCAGTCGCTGCTTGTGGCCAGCGATGATGGTCTGTATGAATGGAAAAGTGGTACCATAAGCCCGCTGACAATCTCGGAGAATCCCTGGACGAACTATTGCAGAGATGTAGAACGCAGTGTTTTGGATACTGGCGTGGTGTATGCTGCCTCCCACGGTCTGCATGCTTTTAAGCGGGAGGTGCAGGTGTGGAAGAAAATGGCGAGCGTTCCGGGGCTTGATGAAATGCTGAAACAGATACTCCAGACTCCTGAAGGTGATCTTTGGCTTCCGGTACATGCAGGCCTGGTGCGGCTGCGTTTTTCTAAAGCACAGGGTGCTCATGCCGATCAGGCGTATTTCAAAGACGCGCGGATAGATCGTTACGGTGAAGAAAAGGGCATTCCTGCCGGTGCGGTGAGTTTATATATGGTTGGCAGGCAGCTTTTTGCACAGGTTGGGGAGATCAATTACAAATTGTTCAGGTACAGGAAAGATCTGGATCGATTTGAGCCTGTTACCAACTTTGGCGAGGCCTTTGGACTAGCTGGTGGGCTGGCACATCCGGCCATGGAGTACAGCAGTGAGCAGGAGCTCTGGCTCTGGACTAAAAAAGAGGAGGATGAGCGCTGGAAGCTGGCCCTGGCTACAAGGCAGGACAATGGGACTTATGCCCTGAGTAGCTTTGATTTTAGTGGTGTAACAGATCCGTTCAAGCGTTTTGTATATCCGCAACATGATAGAGGTGCCCTGTGGTACGCAGGGGTAGACGGCCTTGTGCGATTTGACTGGACTAACGCCAGAACAGAGAAATTTTCTTTTCCCACCCTGCTGGAGCGCATCGTGCTGTCGGGTGGTGGGGTAATTTATCCGGGTAGCCATGCCGCCACGGACCTATCTTATAAAAATAATTCTTTGCGCTTCGAGTTTGCTGCTCCCAGCTATAATGGAGCCAGTGAGAACAAGTTCCAGTATTGGCTGGAGGGCTACGACGAAGGATGGTCTGCCTGGGGCAGCGAACGTTACAAAGAATACACCCGCATACCCGAAGGAACCTATACCCTGCACGCCAGGGCCGTAAGTGCACAGGGAGATACAGGAGAACCACTGATCTACAATTTTACCGTTTTGCCTCCCTGGTACCGCACCATTTATATGTACATATTTTATGCGCTGATTGCCATGAGTGGGGTGTGGGTGCTGGTGCGCTGGCGTTCTTCGCAGTTGCAGGTAGAAAAAGCAGCACTTGAAACACTGGTGGCGCAGCGAACCTATGAGCTGGCACAAAAGAATAGGGTACTGTGTGAACAATCGGAAGAGCTGGCGCTGCAAACTCAGAAGCTAAAGGAGCTGGATGAGGTAAAATCACATTTCTTTGCCAACATTTCGCATGAGTTCCGAACACCGCTAAGCCTCATTCTCAACAACCTGGTCGATACCCTGTCTGGGGCCGATCGGGATCCGCAGCAGCGCCAGGTACCGGTGGCGGTAGCTAATTTACAGGTAATGTCCAGAAATGCCAGGCGGCTGCTGCAGCTCATTAATCAACTGCTGGACCTCTCGAAGGTAGAGTCTGGCAACATGCAGCTTGCGCTGCAAAACGGAGATTTAAAGCAGTTGCTGAACCTGGTGTTCGCCTCTTTCTCCTCAATGGCCGAGATGCACAAGATTCGGTTTGAGCTGCGCCTCCCTGATGCGCCGCTCTTGTGCCGGTACGATGAAGATAAAGTAGAGAAGATCCTGTATAACCTGCTTTCGAATGCCTTTAAGTTTACCCCGGCTCAGGGAAGTATTCTGCTGGAGCTAAGCTGCGAGCCAGCCGCTGTTCAGCAGGATGATTCTTTCATTCAGATAAGGGTGCAGGATAGCGGCCCCGGTATCGCCGCTGACCAGCTGGCCCATGTGTTTAACCGCTTCTATCAGGGAAAAAAATATTATACCGATGCCCAGGGTACAGGCATAGGCCTTGCCCTTACCAAAGAGCTGGTAGAGCTGCACCAGGGACAAATATGGGTGGAAAGTACAGAGGGCAATGGAGCAACATTTGTCATCAGGCTTCCCTATGTGCCTGCGGCAGGCGGTCCTGCGGCAGGCGATCCTGTGACAGGTGATCCTGTGGCAGGCGACCGTGCTGTTGGAGAAAATAGGTTTGAGACTGCACCAAGGCCAGCCAGCCATTTAGCTTACCAGATGCTTACCCTTCCGGAGCAGCTTACGGGAGAAAAGCAGGAGGTGATGAATACAGCTGCCGCACAGGAAGAACAGCCAACAGTTCTGGTGGTAGAAGACAACGAAGACCTTCGCAATTACATAAAACGCCACCTGGAGACACATTATCGGGTACTGGAATGCGTAAACGGAAAGCAGGGGCTGGCCCTTGCGCAGGAGGCAATGCCCGACCTGGTGATCAGCGACTGGATGATGCCAGAGCTCGATGGCCTTGGCATGTGCCAGCAGCTAAAAACAGATGAGCGCACCAGCCACATACCCCTGATTATGCTTACGGCCCTGGCCACTACCGATGCCAGGCTAAAAGGACTGGAAACGGGTGCCGATGACTATCTGACCAAACCTTTCAATGCGCAGGAGCTGCAGATTCGGATCCAAAACATGCTGGAGAATCGTCGTAAGCAGCGCGCGTACTTTAGCCGGGTAATTCGGCTGGAGCCAACGCAGCTTACCATTGTTTCAGCAGATGAAAAATTCCTGCGCCGCATCATGCAGATTGTAGAAGAGCGCATGACTGATTCGGAATTCAGTGTGGAGGAATTTAGCAGGGAAGCAGGTTTAAGCAGGGTGCACCTGCACCGCAAGCTAAAGGCGCTTACGGGTCAGTCGCCAAGCGACTTTATACGCATGATGCGCCTGAAGCAGGCAGCACAGCTGTTAACAGCCCGGGCCGGTAATATTGCCGAAGTTGCGTATCAGGTAGGCTTTAACAACCTCTCCTACTTTTCTAAATGCTTTCGTGAGGAGTTTGGCATATTGCCCAATGAATATATCCAGCGTAAGCACATTTCCAAGTAGCAAAGCTTAGGCAGAGCCTACAGTCTTTAAAGGCCGGAACCGTTCTGGATAGCTCTGCTTCAGGGCATCAATTAAACGGCCAAACCAGAAGATCTGGTTTGGCCGCTCTTGTTTTAGTAGTTCGTTTATTTATAAATTTTTTGCAGGTATTCCTGAACTGCCGTGGGTTTTCTGCCTAATTGTTTTTCCAGACCGGTGCTTGTTCCGGAGAATGTTACCTGTTTAGAGGCTTCTGCCCATGCTACCGGCATCTGTATGATTTCAGCAGGAACACCAGCCTTTGTAAGTGCACGTTAGATTCATAAGTCCTGATATTGATGCCTTGCTTAAAGAAGAAAATTGTTGCCAAAAGATTACTGCATGACAACTGTTATTCTACCGTTTTACTGACAATGGCATCTTCAACCGGATAATTTATGTGCTTTTTACCTATAATAAGCCTGTTGCCGGTATCATAGGTAAAATATGCCCACACCCAGTCTACCATTACCTCCAGCTTGTTCCTGAAGCCTACAATAGAAATCAGGTGTATGAACATCCAGATAAACCAGGCAAAGAATCCCTGTGATTTGTACTCCTTTTTAAAGAGCTTCAGGTCTGCAACCGCAAGATTACGGCCTATGGTAGCCATTGCCCCCTGATCATTGTAGTTGAATGGCAGCAGCGTTTCTCCTGCTCTTAAACGCTTCAGGTTCTTACCTAAAAGCTTGCCCTGCTGCATTGCGGGCTGTGCCAGCATAGGGTGGCCCTGTGGATTTTCTTCCGTTACCATGGCTGCTATGTCTCCAATGGCAAAAATATTATTGTACCCTACAACCCGGTTAAATATATCTACCTGCAACCTGTTGCCCCGCAAAACGCTTTCGGGCCTGATGCCGGCAATAGGAGCACCTGTTACACCCGCAGCCCAAAAAAGAGTACGCGTAATAAGCTTCTCTCCGGAATCCAGGAGAACGGTATAGCCATCGTAAGACTTAACCCGTCTATTCAGCCACACCTTTACACCAAAGCGCTCCAGGTACTCAAGTGCCTTGGCTGAGGCCTCTGCCGACATTCCCTTCAGCAGCTGGGGGCCGCTCTGTACGAGGTGAATGTCCATTTCTTTAAAATCAAGCTCATTATAATCTTTGGGAAAAACATGTTTGCGGAGTTCGCTCAAAGCCCCGGCCAGTTCAACCCCGGTTGGCCCTCCTCCAACAATCACATAATCCATCAGGCTGTTGCGCTGTTCTTCATCATCCAGCTGCAGCGACTTTTCAAAGTTGTATAAGATGGTGTTTCTTATTTCCAGCGCATCGTCAATGCTTTTCATGGCTATGGCATGTTTCTCCATTTGCTGATCGCCAAAGAAGTTGGCGGTAGCCCCTGTGGCGATAACCAGGTAGTCGTATTTAATAAGGCCAATAGAGGTTTCCACAACCTGAAGCGCAGTATCTACCCGCTCTACTTCTGCCAGGCGGAAGAAAAAGTTTTTTTGTTTCAGAAAAATCTTTCGGAAAGGGTGGATGATCGAATCTGCTTCCAGGCCAGCGGTAGAAACCTGGTACAAGAGGGGCTGAAAGGTGTGGTAGTTTTGCTTATCAATCAGCAGTACCTGCAGATCTGCATCCTGTAGCGATTTTACCAGTTCTACACCAGCAAATCCACCGCCTATGATTACAACTCGCTGTTTACCGGTGTCTGTGATTTTGGCGTAGTTTCCCATTGAAGGCAGAAGTAGATTACTTGAAAGTGAAAGGTTTAAAGCTGTTAACCTGTACGCAGGCTTCTGCCTCCATGTTTTCCATATAGGCCACACTTGTTTAGCGGGTTTGCTTACAATCATATGTATATGAGGAGCCTGGCGAGGCTGCTAAGAGTAGGTTAACACGAGCATATATCTCCCTCAGTACAGGCGGTAAGATGGCCGATTACCATTGCCAAATGGTATGTTCCTGAACAACCACCAGCGTAAGTTATTAAATATCGCTAAACATCATTCAGCATGGAAAGGTTAATCATCAGGAAACTAGTCAGTCTAAAGCCTAAAGTTGAAAAACAGCACAACAGAGGATATCTTCAGGGGAGGGTCAATATGGGAGAAGGCAGTGAAAAGATATGCCCTGGCCTGTATGAGCTGTGTATTAATTTTCAAACAATCCCTTAGACTTTCAGTCCTCCTGCTGATAAGTACGGCAGCCGCTTTTTCAGCCTGTACCCCTAAAATCTCGCAAGACACCCTGCCGCTGGAGCCCCCTGCTGCCTTTTCCTATTCAGGAGAGGCAGAAACACCTGACAACTGGTGGACTGCCTTTGAGGACCCACAGCTAGATGTGCTGGTGCGGCAGGCAATGGATTCTAACTTTACCATCATGACGGCCTGGTACCGCTTCCAGGCCGCCGAGGCCATTGTGGATCGGGAATCCTCCTACCTGCTGCCCAGTATTGATGCCACCTTGCAGGTAGCTACCAACTACCCGCAGCCCGATTTTGTGGGGGGCGAAAACCTGCGGTTTGGCTTATCGGCAGCCTATGAGGTAGACTTGTGGGGCCGTATTCGTTCTCTGGTGGCTGCTGAACGATTCCGGGCCGAAGCCTCCCTCTTCGATTACCAGGCGGCAGCCATTTCGCTCTCTGCAGAAATTGCACGCAGCTGGTACCAGCTTATGGCCGCCTGGCAGCAGCTGGCCCTTGTGGAAGAACAACTGGAAACCAACGAACAGATTCTGGAGCTCATCCTGGCCCGCTTCGGCATCGGACAAATCAGAGCCGTGGATGTGCTCCGCCAGAAACAGTTGGTGGCCGCTACCCGGGAACAGCAGGTGTATGCAGAAACCAGAATTGAGCTGCTGGAGCACCAGCTGGCCGTACTGCTGGGTACTCCCCCTCAACATACGTTTAACTACCAGCCCGACTCCCTGCCCCAGCTCCCGCCCCTGCCCGAAACAGGCATACCTGCAGAACTGGTGCGGCGGCGGCCCGATGTGCAGCTGGCTTTTAAGCTTTTACAGGCCGCCGATCGGGAGGTGGCGGCAGCCATCAGCAGCCAATATCCCAGGTTTTCCCTTAGCGCCTCTCCTTCCGTACGGGCAAACAATGCCGAAGACCTCTTTCAGGACTGGGCCTATTCCATAGCCGCTAACCTGGCAGCCCCCTTGTTTTATGGAGGAAGGCTGCGGGCAGAGGTGGACAGAACCAGGGCCGTAAAAAATCAGCTGCTCTACGAATGGGGGCAAAGGGTGCTGGTTGCTTTTCGCGAAGTGGAAGATGCGCTGGTGCAGGAGCAAAAACAACTGGAGGCCATAGCAGTTCTGGAAGAGCAGCTTGTGCTTGCCGGGCAGGCTTCCGAACAGCTTAGGGTTGAGTACTTTAATGGGTTTAGTGATTACCTGGCCGTGCTTACCGCCCTTAACCAGGAACAACAGCTCAGGCGTGACGTACTAACTGCAAGGCTAAACCTGCTGGAATACCGCATTGCCCTGTACCGTGCCCTGGCAGGCGGCTTTGCTCCGGCAATAGCAACCGAAAATTGATTGTTGTAAAACAGGGGCCATTAAACCTGATGCAGCTTAAGCAGGGTTTGACGACAAGAACTTAACTGGCTATTGATTTCATGAACAAGAAAAAAACACTCCTCATTTGCCTGGCGCTCCTGTTGGTGGGAGGAGTGGTTACGGCTATCATTTTTTTTACCGAACCTTCGGCAAGCCGCTCAGGCGCAACCAAAGAAACTGCCATGCTGGTAGATGTGGAGCGCGTAGAGGCGGGGAACTTTTATCCAACCATCGTGGCAACCGGAACCGTACAGCCCGCCAAAGACATTGTTTTAAGCCCGCGGGTGAGTGGCGAGATCATCAGGCGCTCGGAGGCCTTTGTACCCGGTGGCTTTGTGAAAAAAGGAGAAGTATTGCTGCAAATCGATCCGGCAGACTATAGAAATACCCTGGCCTTGCGCAGAAGCGAACTGCAGCAGGCCCTGGCAGCGCTGGAAATTGAGCAGGGACGCCAAAAGGTAGCCCGCAGGGATCTCGAACTTATCGGCGAAACTTTTTCTGCAGAAAACCAGGATCTTGTGCTGCGCGAGCCACAGCTCAACACCGTAAAAGCCCGGGTGCAGGCGGCCCGGGCTGCCGTAGAGCAGGCCCGGCTGCAGCTGGAGCGCAGTACCATTCGCGCGCCTTTCGATGCGCACATTCTTAGCCGTAATGCCAACGAAGGCTCGCAGGTAGCCCCCGGCGACGATCTGGGCCGCCTGGTAGGCCGGGAAGTGTACTGGGTGGTGGTAACCGTTCCGCTCTCCCAGCTGCGCTGGCTCTCCTTTCCCGATAGTGTAACCGAAAGGGGCTCGGAAGTACGCATCAGGGACCGAAAAGCCTGGGGTGAAGGCATATACCGCACCGGCTACCTCTATAAGCTCGTGGGCGCCCTCGAAGAACAAACCCGCCTGGCCCGGCTGCTGGTAGCGGTACCCGATCCGCTTGCCATTGGGGAAGAAGCGGCCGGTTTACCCCCCTTGATCATCAATTCCTTTGTAGAAGCCCGCATTACGGGTACCGAGATTCAGGATGTGGTCCGGCTTAGTCGGGATTACGTGCGGCAGGATGAAACCGCCTGGGTGATGAAAAATGATTCGCTACAAATTCGGGCGCTTGATATCGTGATGAGCGATGCTGAACATACGTACATTGCCGATGGCTTGCAGGAGGGGGAACAGGTGGTCACGACCAACCTTTCTACCGTTACCGAGGGAGTAAAACTCCGCCAAAACAGGGCAGGATCCTCTGCAACAGGGCAGGATTCCGTATCCGGAACAGCCCTGCAAGATCAGCAAAATGCACAAAGGGGGGGAGGCATACGGTAAATGGCGCAGTCAGATTTACATAATTCCTCACAAAAGAAAGAGGGAGGAGCCATCGCCTACATGGCGCGCAATTCTATTGTGGCCAACCTGCTGATGGTGATTCTGATTGGTGGCGGTATCTGGGCCATGTACAATGTGCAGAAAGAGGTATATCCCGAGTTTCAGCTCGATATTGTGGAGGTGAGCGTGGAGTATCCCGGAGCCGCCCCGGCCGAGGTGGAAAAGGGCATTCTGCTGCCGGTAGAAGAGGCCGTGCGGGGCGTGCAGGGCATTAAGGAAGTAGTCTCTACCGCCAACGAAGGCTCTGGCAATGTGCAGATCGAGCTGGTGGCCGGTGCCGACCGCATGCGGGCTTTTCAGGACATCGATCAGGCAGTGGCCCGTATCCGGACCTTCCCCGATGAAATTGAAGAGCCGGAAGTGCGGCTGCAGTCGCGGCAGCGCAGCGTAATGGAAGTGGGCCTGTATGGTGATGTAGAGATCTGGACCCTCCGAAAGCTGGGCGAACAGCTGCGCGACCGTCTCCTGAATAACGAGTCTATCACGCAGGTAGAACTCGGCAACGTGCCCGAATACGTTACCCATGTGGAAATACCCCGCCACCGGCTGCGCGAATATGGGCTAACCCTCGGGCAGGTGGCCGAAATCATCCGCCAGTCGAGCGAGGATGTGCCGGCCGGTGCGGTAGAAACCAATACCGGCGAAATTTTGCTCCGTATGCGGGAGCGCAAGCAGTGGGCGGAGGAGTTTGGCAAAATTGAGATTATTACCGCCCAATCGGGCGCTACGGTTTTGCTGGAGGAAATTGCTGACATTACCGATGGTTTTGCCGAAGAAGGTATGCACGGGCAGTTTAACCAGCAGCCCTCCGTGGAGCTGGAAATTTTCAGAATCGGGGATCAGTCACCGCTGGAGATTGCCGCCGCCGTGCAGGAAATTCTGCAGGAGTTTGAGGGGGCGCTGCCGCCGGGGGTTAAGTACCGCATCGATAGCAACACCGCCGAAGATTACGAGGAGCGCCTGTACCTGCTGGCCGAAAACGGCATAATGGCCATTGTAATTGTGTTGCTGATCCTCACGCTCTTTCTCGAATACAAGCTGGCTTTTTGGGTTATGATGGGCATGGCCATTGCCTTTATCGGCAACATGCTGTTTTTGCCCCTCTTTGGCCTCAGCATTAACATGATCTCCATGTTTGGCTTTTTAGTGGTGCTGGGCATAGTGGTAGACGATGCCGTGGTGGTAGGAGAAAACATTTACGAATACCGGCAGCAGGGCATGGGAGTGCTGGAATCGGCCATTAAAGGCGCCCGCGACATTTCCCGGCCCGTGGTATTTAGCGTGCTTACCAACATTATTGCCTTTATTCCGCTGCTGTTTATTCCCGGCACTACGGGTAAGTATTGGTGGCCTCTGCCAGCGGTGGTTATCATGGTGCTTGCTATTTCCCTCTTCGAAGCCTTGTTTATACTCCCGGCGCACCTGGGGCACAGCTCCACAAAAAAATCAAACAAAGTGGTAGCCCGGCTGGAGCGGGTGCAAGGGGCGTTTTCCAGGCGCTTTCAAAAGCTAGTCGATAAGTATTACAATCCCCTGCTGAAAAGGAGCCTCCACAACCGCTACATTACCCTTAGTGCAGCCGTTACGCTTCTCCTGGTGGTAGGTGGCTACGGATACAGCGATCATATGGGCATAATCATGATGCCCGAAGTGGCCGCCGACGAAATTGAAGCGGGCGTTCGCCTGCCGGTAAGCACTACGCCCGCGCAGGCCGAGATAGTGGCCAGCCAGATCACTACTTCCACCCTGCAGATGTTTGAAAAGCACAACTTGTTCGAGGTGGCGGAAGGCGTTAAAACCAATGTGCGGGGCCAGAATTTCATTGACGTTGAAATTGTGATGAAGCCGCCCGATGAGCGCGACATGTCGGCCCAGGAGGTGATCAACCTCTGGCGCGACGAGATTGGGGATGTTGAAGGCGTGGATCAGATAACCTTTGAAGCAGAGCGAGGACCTGGCGGCGCTGCACAGGACATTACCATCGACCTCAGCCATTCCGATATAACCGTGCTCGAAAAAGCCAGCCAGGCCTTTATGGAGCGGATAGAGGCGTTTGAGAATACCCGCGATGTAAGCGATAACTACGACAAGGGCAAGCTGCAGTTCGACTTTGAGCTGCTCCCCGAAGGCCGAAACCTGGGGCTTACCTCCACCGAAGTAGGCCAGCAGGTGCGCAATGCCTTTTTCGGCGCTCTGGCCATGCGTCAGCTCCGGGGCACCAACGAGGTGGAGGTACGCGTAAAGCTGCCGCTGGAAGAACGAAAAGACCTCTACAACCTGGAAGATTTTGTGATCCGCACCACCGGGGGCACAGAAGTACCCCTGCTCGATGTGGTAACGGTGGAGCAGCGCGAGGCCTTTACCTCCATCAACCGCCGAAACGGGCGCCGGGTGGTATCGGTGGGCATGGATGTAGAACCGGCCAATACGGTTACCCAGGTGCTGGAATCCATGCAGCAGGAAGTGCTGCCCCAGCTCCAGGCCGATTATCCCGGCATTACCTGGAGCTTTGAGGGAAGCCAGGCCGACATGCGCGAATCTACCCAAACACTATGGGGCGGCTTTATGCTGGCCATGTTTGTGATGTACGCCCTGCTGGCCATTGCCTTCAATAACTACTTGCAGCCCCTGATTGTGATGATCGCCATTCCCTTTGGTGTGGTAGGAGCGGTGCTGGGACACATCCTGCTGGGCTACGATTTATCGCTGGTGAGCCTGATGGGACTGATTGCCCTATCAGGGGTGGTGGTTAACGACTCCCTCATCATGATCGATGCTGCCAACCGAAACCGTGCCGACAAACCTGTTTTCGAAGCCATTCATCAGTCGGGGGTGCGGCGCTTTAGGCCCATTATCTTAACTACCCTTACCACCTTCGGGGGCCTTACGCCTATTATTCTGGAAACCTCACCCCAGGCTGCCAATCTTATTCCCATGGCCATCTCGCTGGGTTTTGGCATTATCTTTTCCACCGCCATCATACTCCTGCTGGTGCCCAGCCTCTACATGATCCAGGAAGATATTATGGCGCGGATTAAAGGCAGTAAGGCTTAATTTTTCCCTTCTAAAATTTTCATAAGTTGATTATGCTGGAGAAATGTAAATGCCACAGGAGTCACCTGCAGTAGTGGACAGCTACAGAATTGTGGAATAAATTTAATTGATGTTCAAACTTTCTAATCCGATTCTGATTCTACATTAGAATTATTGCTAACCCTTTATGCTTGTCAGGAGAAACTTAAAATGGAGCATTATTTTCTATTATACATGGAAACATATGCTCTACTACACCATACTTTCCATTGTTGTATTTCTGTTGCACGATCATTTTGAGCTTATAATCCTGCACCTGCCTTTCAGCACTATTACTGCACTTAGCACTGCTTTGGCCATCTTTCTGGGTTTCAAAAACAACAATGCCTACGACAGGTGGTGGGAGGCACGCAAGATCTGGGGGCTCCTGGTAAACTACAGCCGGGCATGGGCGCGGGAGGTGATTACCATGATTATTCCGGAAGACCCTGAGCAGGAGGCAGCGGTAAAGGAACTTCAGCACCGGATGATCAACAGGCATATTGCTTTTGTACATGCCCTGCGGGTTTTTCTACGAAGAATACATCATTACAATGAAACAGGTCAGGTGGAGGTGTACGAAGAGCCCAATGAGTATTCAGATACTCTTGCTTTTCTTGAACCCGGGGAATATGAGATCTTTCATCATAAGAACAACCCGCCAAACTACCTGCTGGAACGCCAGGGAAAGGATTTGCAACATGCTTTTAAGCTGGGGTGGCTGTCGGATTACCGTTTTGTAAAACTAGAGGAAATACTAGTGGAATTTAATAACATCCAGGGCATGAGCGAACGTATCAAAAACACACCCCTGCCCAGGCAGTACAGTTTTTTCTCCAGGGTATTTGTGTTTATACATGCCTCGCTGCTTCCTTTTGTGTTTGTGGAGGAAATTGGCTGGGCTACTATTCCGCTATCCATTATCATTTCCTTTGTATTTCTTTGCCTCGACCTGGTGGGCGAACGCAGCGAAGATCCTTTCGAAAACAAGCTGGAAGATGTACCCCTTACGGCCCTTAGCCTTACCATTGAAACCAACCTCAAGGAGCAATGGGGCGACAATAACTTCCCTACGCCAAAAGATACCCGTAAAGGGGTGGTGCTTTAAGAGAGAGATTCTGGTTGTGTAACAGATAGAGGGGCTGTCGCTTTCCCTGCTTTTAAACAGAACCACTTCTGGCATGTTAAATAGCTAGGAAGTGCAGGGTTTGAGGGTAGGAAAATATTCCCCCTGCAGATTATGTGGTACAGCTAAAAAATGATTAAAAGCTTTTATAAGAAAGTTGTGGCGGCCCTGGCGCTTTTCACAGTAGAACTGCTGTTTGTCTGGGCGCTGTTTATAACATGCATTATTCTTTTCTTCTACATTAGCGCCGAAGTTCGGGAAGATGACCTGATAGGCATTGACCAGGCGGCTTTTTCATATGCAGGGAGCATTGCATCGCCAGGGCTTACAGACTTTTTTCAAGGCATAACTTTCTTTGGCTCTAAGAATTTTTTAACGCCTGCGGCACTGCTGCTGGTTGGCTATTTTCTTTTTGTGCGAAAGCACCGCTGGCACTCGCTTAAAGTACCGGTAATTGCCCTTGGCAGCATTACACTAAATATTGTGCTGAAATATCTCTTCGACAGGCCACGGCCCGTAATGCCACTGGTGGAGGCTACGGGCCTTAGCTTTCCGAGCGGGCACACCATGGTGGCGGCTTCCTTTTACGGGCTTATTATTTACCTGGTGTGGCGCCATGTGGAAACAAAGGCACTGCGGTACATATTGGTGCTGCTCCTCTCGCTATTCATTGTACTGATAGGTTTTAGTCGTATTTACCTGCGTGTGCATTATGCTTCTGATGCAATGGCAGGCTTTGCGGCCGGTTTCTTCTGGCTGGTGTTAGGTATCTGGTCTTTACGCAAAATGGAGAAATTCTCCCGCAAAGAAATTACACCAAGCCTTGAGGAGGATGATCAGCCAGAGGAGCCGTGATACCTGTTTTCATTTTCTGCCTTCCTGAAATAAGCCTGTTGCAGTCTTAAATCACAGGTGGAGGGTAAGAGCCGAATATAACTTTGTGATGGATGAATAGTTAAACATACAATAGCTGTCCTGCAGCTTATCAACCAAACTGTTTAACCTAGATAAATTATTTATGAAAAATTCATCCTTAGTAACACTTCTATTTGTATTGCTGGCTACAACCATGAGCGGATGTGAACTTGTAGGAGATATTTTGGAATTTGGCTTCTGGGCCGGTGTCATCATCGTTGTTGTTATCATACTAATTATTGTAGGCATTTTCAGAGCACTGCGGCGATAGGTTAACTTTAAATTTTATTTCAGCGCAAATGTAGCCGGGCATTTTGTTGCTTGGCCGGCTGTACCCCTGATGCCTGTATGCCAGCGTACACGGTAGCCAAACCACCTGCTTAAAAACGTAAAGCTGCTTAAGAAAATAGAGCCTGAGGTAGATGCAGGTTTGCTTTTAACTGCTGCTGTAACCTATGCTCAACCCGCTTAAGTTATCGGTATGTGATTCAGAAGCAGTCTGAATATTCAGCCTTACCTTAATAAGGTAATACATCAAATAATAGCAAGACAGGCATTTTACGTGCAATACGAGCAGCAGAAGTCCCGAAAATAGCAGATACCCTATTGTGGCTATATTTTGCCCTGGCGTATGTTTAAAACAAAAGAAACGTATTAGTGCATATTTGCCGGAACACCAGACACTTACCAGCATGAATTACTATACTGCAGGGAACTAAAGAGTGCCGACTGCGCTTAAGGCCTAAGCTGCAGGAGGGGATTGCTATGTAATATTTTACTTAAAAATGCAGAAAAATACATAGTCTCTTCTTAGTTAATGTTCTAATTATTAGTGGCTTGTTGATTTAATTCAGACATTTGCAAAAATCTTTCACGTTAAATGTTTCTTCGGTTAATGCATAAATATTTACTGAAATTAACGCTTAAATTTTTATTCCATCGTATACCAAGGACTGTAGTCTGATATCACTGACGGCTAACACCTTAGGTGCCATTTTATGGATATACCAGCAGTATCAAAGGAGCAGATGCCGGTAATGGGTGGCTGCTTATTTTTAGTACCTGTACTTTGCTAAACTATAGGATTTATGCAGTGCGTTTATAAAAGTTTTAGTGCTCTGTGGACAGATATACTGTATACCGGGTAGAATACGCCAGACCTGAGAAGGTGCACCTGACTGGTGCTGATTTTTTTAAGAACAAAAGCTCCTGACAAATACATTTCAATAAAGTTTGATAAGTGCGCTCATTTTTCAGCTATAAAAGTATGAAAGTAGCAATTCTACTAATTGCCTTTCTTAGTATTGTATCCGTAGCCAAAAGTCAGCCGGGAACATTGGATCAGGACTTTGGCACCCAGGGCGGTTATACACGCACCAGTTTTTTCAATGGTGGTGCTGGCTTTCATGGTATAGCCATTCAGTCAGACGGCAAAATAGTGGCGGCTGGCGATGAGCATAAAGGCAGTAAGGCGGTTTTTGCCCTTGCCCGCTACAACAGCGATGGCCGGCTGGATACTTCCTTTGGATCTGGCGGAAAAATATTTACAGACTTTGATGGTGGGAATGACAGGGCAAGACGTGTGGCGGTTCAGAAGAATGGAAAAATTGTCGTTGCAGGTTATACCTACAATGGAAAAAACTACGACTTTGCCATTGTTCGCTATAACCATGATGGAAAGCTGGACAATGGTTTTGGCGATCGCGGAAAAGTTATAACTGCTTTTGGTGATAGGAACGATCTTGCCAGATCTATGGTGCTGCAGCCCGATGGAATGATACTGGTGGCAGGCGAATTCTGGAAGGAAGAAAATGTAGTCTCTTCAGACTTTGTGCTTGCCCGCTACAAGAGCAATGGTAAGCTGGACGAGAAGTTTGGCTCCGACGGAAGCGTAATCACAGATTTTGGGGAAGGAGACGATAAAGCCAGATCTGTAGTTGTTCAGGCCGACGGAAAGATCATAGTGGCCGGCCAGTCGTACATCAGCCGTAAAGGATTTTTTTCTCTTGTTCGCTACAACCCCAATGGCAGCCTGGATACCAGCTTCGGCGACCGTGGAGATGGAAAGGTGGTAACTGATGTTGGCGCCAGCGAAAATTTGGGAATTTCTCTGGCTCTGCAGCCCGATGGAAAAATACTGCTGACCGGCGAAGCCAACAACGGCAACAACCTTGATTTTGCCCTTGCCCGCTACAACAGCAATGGCCGGCTGGATACTTCCTTTGGATCTGGTGGAAAAGTCCTAACTGACTTTGGTGGCAGTAACGACCATGGCAGATCAATTGTGCTGCAGGCAGATGGTAAAATAATTGTGGCAGGCCAGACCAGGAATGGCAATAGAGAAGATGCCGCCCTTGCCCGCTATAACCCCAATGGCAGCCTGGACACCAGCTTTGGCGAGCGGGAAAACGGAAAAGTTGCCACTGATTTTGGCGGAGTGAATGAATCTATCAATGCCGCAGCCATTGTAGGCGAACGGCTCTTGGTGGTGGGTAATACTGGTGCAGATGCAGATACCGAAGATGCACTGATAGCGGCTTACCTTTTAGCTGAAGAGGAAGTAGAAGAAAGGCTTTTGTCTGTGGTGGTAGAGAAAGATGCAGCAGAGGATGATAAAGACGGTTTTTTTGAGATAGCCGTATCAAAAGCATTTACAACTGATGTTACCATCAGCTACAGCCTCTCGGGCACAGCCCAAAAGGGCAGTGATTATAGTACAGAACCAGAGGCAGAAGAGGTAGTACTGAAAGCGGGCAAGACTAGTGTAAAGGTAAAAATATCGCCACAAGCAGATACAGAGGTAGAGCAGCAGGAGGAAGTAATACTTACTCTGGCAGAACCCTCCATCTCAGGACTAGTGCTGGATGAGGCAAAGAAAGCCGCTACACTTAAGATTACAGACAACGATGAGGAAGTAGAAGATATCCTGCTTTCAGTAGCCAGAGGCAAAGATGCTGCCGAAGATAACACCAACGGTGAGTTTATCATCAGCTTGTCTGCAGCACTGGAAGAAGACCTTAGCATTCGCTACAGCCTGTCTGGTACTGCTAGGGAAGGTACAGACTATGAAGCAGTAGGCGAAGAGGTAGTGCTGCCGGCAGGACAGACCAGCGTAAATGTAGCCATAGCAGTAGTGGCAGATACAGAAGTAGAGGATGAAGAAACAGTAACACTGACACTTCAGGCACCTGCCACTGCAGGTGTGGTTTTGGATCCTGATGAGAACAAGCAAAAAGCCAGCCTTGCCATTGAGGATAATGATGAAGAGCCTCTACCTGTAGTTGTATTATCAGTTGCTAAAGGAGAGGATGCCGGGGAGCCGGATCAGCAGGGGCAGTTCATCATCAGTGCCAGTATAGCTCCACTGGAAGATCTTACCATCAGCTACAGTCTTTCAGGTACGGCAGCAGCAGGTCAGGATTACACTACTCCCGGAGAGCAGGTAGTGCTAAAGGCTGGCCAGACTAGTGTAAGAGTAGCCATAGCTGTAACCGATGATCAGGAGGTGGAAGAGGAGGAGACGGTAATCCTGGCACTGGAGATACCTGCTACGGCAGGAGTAGAGCTGGACGAGGCCAGGAAGTCAGCAACGCTTACCATTACAGACAACGATGAAGAAGTAGAAGATATGTTGCTTTCTGTTGCAGTAGCCAAGGATGCTGCAGAGCCGGACCAGAATGGCCACTTTATTATCAGTGCCTCTCGTGTGCTGGATAAAGATCTGATCATTGGCTTTACCCTATCTGGCACAGCCGGCACAGAAGACTACAGCACTACACTGGCAAAACAGGAAGTAGTACTGAAGGCAGGACAGACCACTGCCCAGGTGCCTGTTCAGGTAAAAGATGATGAAGAAGTAGAAGGCGAGGAGACAGTGTTGCTGGAACTGCTGCCTCCAGCCATGGCAGGCGTAGTGCTGGATGAAAAGGAAAAGACTGCAGGCTTAAAAATTGAGGATGATGACGAAGAGGAGGACGAGGTGGCTCTTCTTTCTGTTAAAGTAGATAAACATGCGGCCGAAGATGCTGAAGATGGCTATTTTATCATCAGCACCTCTTTACCGCTTCTTCTTGATGTACCCCTTTTTTACAGCCTGTCAGGAAGTGCAACAGCAGGTGCAGACTATACCTCTCCCGGAGAGCAGGTAATACTTCCCGCAGGCCAGACCAGCGTAAGAGTACCAGTAGCTGTGCTGGCAGATACAGAAGTAGAGGAACAGGAAATTGTTGTACTCACACTGCAGTCTCCGTCGCTGCTGGGGCTAATTTTAGATGAAGCCAAGAAAGCAGCAACTCTAACAATCACTGACGATGACGAAGCAGTAGAAGAAAGGCTGTTGTCTGTGGTGGTAGAGAAAGATGCGGCAGAGGACGATAAAGACGGTTTTTTTGAGATAGCCGTATCCAAAGCATTTTCAACCGATGTTACCATCAGCTATAAGCTTACAGGTGCAGCCCAAAAGGGCAGTGATTATAGTACAGAACCAGAGGCAGAAGAGGTAGTACTGAAAGCGGGCAAGACCAGTGTAAAGGTAAAGATATCACCTAAAGCAGATACAGAGGTAGAGCAGCAGGAGGAAGTAATACTTACTCTGGCAGAACCCTCCATCGCAGGACTAGTGCTGGATGAGGCAAAGAAAGCAGCTACTGTGAAAATTACCGACAATGACGAGGAGCCGGAAGATGTTATTCTTTCAGTAGTAAAAGGCAAAGATGCTGCCGAAGATAACACCAACGGTGAGTTTATCATCAGCTTGTCTGCAGCACTGGAAGAAGACCTTAGCATTCGCTACAACCTATCTGGTACGGCTACGGAAGGTACAGACTATGAAGATGTAGAAGAGCAGGTAGTGCTGCCGGCAGGGCAGACCAGCGTAAATGTTAGCATCGGTGTAATAGCAGATGCAGAAGTAGAGGATGAAGAAACAGTAACACTGACACTTCAGGCTCCTGCCACTGCAGGTGTGGTTTTGGATCCTGATCAGAATAAGCAAAAAGCCAGCCTTGCCATTGAGGATAATGATGAGGAGCCTCTACCTGTAGTTGTATTATCAGTGGCAAAGGGCGAGGATGCCGGGGAGCCGGATCAGCAGGGGCAGTTCATCATCAGTGCCAGTATAGCTCCGCTGGAAGATCTTACCATCAGCTACAGTCTTTCAGGTACGGCAGCAGCAGGTCAGGATTACACTTCTCCCGGAGAGCAGGTAGTGCTAAAGGCTGGCCAGACCAGTGTAAGAGTAGCCATAGCTGTAACCGATGATCAGGAGGTGGAAGAGGAGGAGACGGTAATCCTGGCACTGGAGATACCTGCTACAACAGGAGTAGAACTGGACGAGGCCAGGAAGTCAGCAGTGCTTACCATTACAGATGATGATGAGGAGCCAGTGCCGGTAATAGTTTTATCAGTTGCTAAAGGAGAGGATGCTGCGGAACCAGATCAGCAGGGCCACTTTATTATTAGAGCCAGTATAGCGCCGCAGGAGGATCTTGACATTAGCTTCCGTTTAGAAGGCACTGCTGTAGAAGGAGAAGATTATGAAACTGTTAGCCAGCAGCTAATCCTTGGTGCAGGGCAGACTTCGGTAGAGGTGCAGGTAAAAGTAAAAGATGATCAGCTGGTAGAGCAGGAGGAAACGGTAAGTCTGACGCTGAATCCTCCAACACAGGCAGGAGTAGCCCTTGATGAGGCAAAGAAAGCAGCTACTGTGAAGATCACCGACAATGACGAGGAGCCAGAGGTAGAGGATGTGCTGATTTCAGTTGAGGTTGCCACACATGCAAACCGTGATGATAAAGACGGAGAGTTTGAGATAAAGGCATCCCAGGCACTGGATGAGGATATTACCATCAACTATAGCTTTTCCGGAACAGCTAAAAAAGACAATGAGTATAGCACGGAGCCGGCAGGAGAACAGCTGGTGCTAAAGGCAGGCAAAACCAGTGCAAAGGTAAAGGTTAAGAAACAAAAGAAAGTAGTAGGTAAGCAAACGGTGGTGCTGCAACTCACTGCGCCAGCTCGGGAAGGTGTAGTACTGGATCAGAATAATGATTCAGCAACAATGGAAATCCAGAGCCAAGAGGAGGTAGAGGATGTGCTGCTTTCTGTGGTGGTAGAGAAAGATGCAGGCGAGGATAACAAAGATGGCTTTTTTGAGCTGAAACTGTCAAAAGCTTTAGATACAGACCTTACTATTGGCTTTGCCCTCACGGGTACGGCAACAGCAGGTACAGATTATGTATCTCCCGGAGAGCAGCTGCTGCTGAAAGCAGGCAGAACCAGCATCAAGATAAAGATAGCGGTAAAAGCAGATGCAGAGGTGGAAGGCGAGGAAACGGTAATCCTAAGCCTGCAGACTCCGGCTACAGCAGGCGTAGTGCTGGATGAGGAAAATCAGGTAGCAACACTAAAAATTCAGGACAATGATGAAGAGCCGGAAGAGGTAGATCCAATTTTACTGTCTGTTACAGTAGCTAAAGATGCTGAAGAAGATAATAAAGATGGTGAGTTTGAGATCCTGGTTTCTGAAGCTTTGGATGAAGACCTGCTCATCAGCTACAGCTTATCAGGCACCGCTACGGCTGGCACAGACTATGAGGCCCCGGAAGGACAGCTGCTGCTGAAGGCTGGTAAAAAGAAAGAGAAAGTCAAGATAAAGGTATTAGCAGATACTGAAGCAGAGGAACAGGAAACAGTAGTGCTTGAATTGGCAGTACCAGCCATGGCAGGCGTAGTGCTGGATGAAACAAAGAAGGCAGCTACACTAAAGATTCAGGATAATGACGAGGAAGAGATAGAGCCGGCATTACTCTCTGTCAGCGTAGAGAAAGATGCGGCAGAGGATGATCAGGATGGCTTCTTTGAGATTACATTATCCAAGGCCTTAGAAACTGATCTTACTGTTAGCTACACCCTTTCAGGCACAGCCCAAAGAGGCAGCGACTATAGCACAGAGCCGGAAACAGATCAGCTGGTGCTGAAAGCAGGCAAAACCAGCGAGAAAGTAAAAATAGCTGTACTGGCAGATACACAGGTAGAGGCGGATGAGACGGTGGTACTCACACTACAGGCACCCGCTACAGCAGAAGTAAACCTTGATGAAGCCAGAAAAGCAGCAAGCCTGAAAATAGAGGATGATGATGAGGAAGAGGAAGTGGAAGACGTGCTGCTGTCTGTAGTGGTAGAGAAAGATGCTGCAGAGGATGATAAAGACGGTTTTTTTGAGATAGCCGTATCAAAAGCATTTACAACTGATGTTACCATCAGCTACAGCCTCTCGGGCACAGCCGTAAAGGGCAGTGATTATAGTACAGAACCAGAGGCAGAAGAAGTAGTGCTGAAAGCGGGCAAGACCAGTGTAAAGGTAAAGATATCACCTAAAGCAGATACAGAAGTAGAGGAGGAAGAGGAAGTAATACTTACCCTGGCAGTTCCATCTATTGCAGGACTAGTGCTGGATGAGGCAAAGAAAGCCGCTACACTTAAGATTACAGACAACGATGAGGAAGTAGAAGATATTCTGCTTTCAGTAGCCAGGGGCAAAGATGCTGCAGAACCCAATGAGCACGGCTACTTTACTATTAGTACTACGGCAGCGCCACAGGAAGATCTTCTCATCAGTATTGACCTATCAGGCAGCGCTGTTGCAGGTACAGACTTTGAAGCTGTAGGAGAGCAGGTAACCCTTGAGAAAGGACAGACTACAGTTCAGGTGCCCGTTCAGGTAAAAGATGATGAAGAAGTAGAGCCTGAAGAGACGGTAATCCTGACGCTGAACCCTCCAGCACAGGCAGGAGTAGCGCTGGATGAGGCAAAGAAAGCAGCTACTGTGAAAATTACCGACAATGACGAGGAGCCAGAGGTAGAGGATGTGCTGATTTCAGTTGAGGTTGCCACACATGCAAACCGTGATGATAAAGATGGAGAGTTTGAGATAAAAGTATCCCAGGCGCTGGATGAGGATATTACCATCAACTATAGCTTTTCCGGAACAGCTAAAAAAGACAATGAGTATAGCACGGAGCCGGCAGGAGAACAGCTGGTGCTAAAAGCAGGCAAAACCAGTGCAAAGGTAAAGGTTAAGAAACAAAAGAAAGTAGTAGGTAAGCAAACGGTGGTGCTGCAACTCACTGCGCCAGCTCGGGAAGGTGTAGTACTGGATCAGAATAATGATTCAGCAACAATGGAAATCCAGAGCCAAGAGGAGGTAGAGGATGTGCTGCTTTCTGTGGTGGTAGAGAAAGATGCAGGCGAGGATAACAAAGATGGCTTTTTTGAGCTGAAACTGTCAAAAGCTTTAGATACAGACCTTACTATTGGCTTTGCCCTCACGGGTACGGCAACAGCAGGTACAGATTATGTATCTCCCGGAGAGCAGCTGCTGCTGAAAGCAGGCAGAACCAGCATCAAGATAAAGATAGCGGTAAAAGCAGATGCAGAGGTGGAAGGCGAGGAAACGGTAATCCTAAGCCTGCAGACTCCGGCTACAGCAGGCGTAGTGCTGGATGAGGAAAATCAGGTAGCAACACTAAAAATTCAGGACAATGATGAAGAGCCGGAAGAGGTAGATCCAATTTTACTGTCTGTTACAGTAGCTAAAGATGCTGAAGAAGATAATAAAGATGGTGAGTTTGAGATCCTGGTTTCTGAAGCTTTGGATGAAGACCTGCTCATCAGCTACAGCTTATCAGGCACCGCTACGGCTGGCACAGACTATGAGGCCCCGGAAGGACAGCTGCTGCTGAAGGCTGGTAAAAAGAAAGAGAAAGTCAAGATAAAGGTATTAGCAGATACTGAAGCAGAGGAACAGGAAACAGTAGTGCTTGAATTGGCAGTACCAGCCATGGCAGGCGTAGTGCTGGATGAAACAAAGAAGGCAGCTACACTAAAGATTCAGGATAATGACGAGGAAGAGATAGAGCCGGCATTACTCTCTGTCAGCGTAGAGAAAGATGCGGCCGAAGATAATAAGGACGGCGGCTTTATCATTAGCACCTCTGTTGCCCTGCCTGTTGACCTGCTCATCAGCTACAGCTTATCAGGCACTGCTACCGCGGGTGCGGATTACGACGCTCCGGCTGCACAGGTAACACTAAAGGCAGGAGCCAGTCAGGTAAAGATACCTGTAGCCGTAAAGGCAGATGCAGCGGTAGAAGGAGAGGAAACTGTAATACTGACCCTGCAGGCGCCTGCCACAGATGGAGTGCTTCTTGATGAAGCAAGAAAAGCAGCCACACTTACCATAGCAGACAATGATGAGGAAGAGGTGCCGGTACCGGCATTACTTTCTGTTGCAGTAGAGAAGGATGCGGCAGAGGATGATAAAGACGGCTTCTTTGAGATTAGATTATCCAAGGCCTTAGAAACTGATCTTACTGTTAGCTACACCCTTGCAGGTACAGCACAAAGGGGCAGTGACTACAGCACAGAGCCGGAAACAGATCAGCTGGTGCTGAAAGCAGGCAAAACCAGCGAGAAAGTAAAAATAACTGTACTGGCAGATACAGAGGTAGAGGCGGATGAGGCGGTGGTACTCACACTACAGGCACCCGCTACAGCAGAAGTAAACCTTGATGAAGCCAGAAAAGCAGCAAGCCTGAAAATAGAGGATGATGATAAAGAAGAGGAAGTAGAAGATGTGCTGCTTTCTGTGGTAAAGGCAAAAGATGCTGCCGAAGATGGTAAAGATGGAGCCTTTACCATTAGAGTATCTAAAGCCCTGACTGAAGATTTGAATATTGGCTTCAGCCTGTCGGGCACGGCAACAGCAGGAGCCGATTACGAAGCTGCCGGTACTGGGGTAGTGCTGAAAGCCGGAGAGAAGCAGGTACAGGTAGAAATAAAAGTAAAAGCAGATACTGAAGCAGAGGGCGATGAGACTGTAGTTCTTGAGCTGGTAGCACCAACACAGCCAGGAGTAGTATTGGAGGAAGCTAATAAAACAGCTAGCCTGGAAATCAAGGATAATGATAAGGAGGAGGAAGTTGAACCAGCTGTACTTTCTGTATCAGTAGAAAAGGATGCGGCAGAAGATGATGAAGATGGCTCTTTTAGAGTAAAGCTTTCTAAAGCTTTGGCTACGGATATCAGCATCAGCTATACCCTATCGGGCACCGCTACCCCAGGCGCAGATTATGAAGCTCCGGCTTCGCAATTGCTTATTAAAGCAGGCCAGACCAGCGAAAAGATAAAAATAGCCGTAAAGGCAGATGAAGAAATAGAAGCGGTGGAGACCGTAATACTGACCCTGCAGGCGCCTGCCACAGAGGATGTGCTCCTGGACGAAGCAGGAAAAGTAGCCACATTAAAGATCAGAGACAATGATGAAGAAGATGAAGTAGTACCTGCACTGCTTTCGGTTACGGTAGCTCAGCATGCCGAAGAAGACGATAAAGATGGGGCTTTTCTTATTAGCAGCTCTATTGCGCTGCCCATAGATGTTACCATCGCTTATACACTTACAGGTACTGCTGCCGCGGGTACAGATTATGCTGCACCAGGCGAGCAGGTAGTGCTGAAAGCAGGCAAAACAAGTGTGGAAGTACCAATAAAGGTAAAGGCAGATACAGAAGCAGAAGGCAATGAAACAGTAGTGCTAAACCTTAGTGCTCCTGTCATCACAGGCCTGATCCTGGATCAGGACAGGAAGGCAGCAACGCTGAACCTGCTTGATAACGATGAGGAAGAGGTGAGTCCGGTTGTTCTCTCGGTATTAGTAGATGATGATGCTACAGAAGATGATAAGGAAGGTGCATTCATTATCATGCTGTCAGAAGCTTTAGATAAAGACCTTACCATCAGCTACAGCCTGTCTGGTACAGCTACGCCTGGTGTAGATTTTGATTCTCCGGCCGGGCAGCTGGTGCTGAAAGCAGGCAAAACCAGCGAAAAGGTAATGATTGCTGTAAAAGCTGATACAGTGATAGAGGGAGATGAAACGGTAATACTAAACCTGCAGGCTCCTGCTACTGAAGGTGTGGTGCTGAATGAAACAGAAAAATCTGCCACCCTGAAGATTTGGGATAATGATGAGGATGATACAAATAAGATCATCTTCTTGTCTGTTGCAGTAGGTATGGATGCTGCAGAAGATGATAAAGACGGGTACTTTGTTATCAGCAGCTCTCTGGTACTCACCAAGAATATTACCGTTAACTACACCCTGTCGGGTACCGCTGATGCAGGTACCGACTATGTATCGCCTGGCGGGCCGGTAGTGCTGAAGGCCGGACGTAAAAGTGTAAAGGTAGAGGTGCAGGTGCAGGAAGATGCGGAAGTGGAAGGGGAAGAGGTTTTGGTTCTCATCCTGGAGGCTCCTGCAGTAACAGGGGTATACCTGGATGAAGCTAATGAGTCGGCAACCTTAAAGATTAAGGATAATGACGAAGAAGAGGAAGTTGAACCAGCCTTGCTTTCTGTTGCTGTGGGTAAAGATGCTGCAGAAGATGATGAGAATGGTTCCTTTACCCTTAATCTTTCTAAGGCACTGGATACAGACCTCGTCATCAGCTATTCCTTGTCAGGCACAGCCCAGAGCGGCAGCGACTACAATACAGCTCCTGCAGCAGACCAGCTTGTGCTAAAGGCAGGGCAAACAAGTGCCGAGGTTGCAGTAAATGTACTGGCAGATACGGAAGTGGAAGGGGAAGAAACAGTTGTACTTAGCCTGCAGCCTGCTACAGTAGCAGGTGTGGTACTGGATGAAGCCAGGCAGACGGCAACACTTAAAATAACCGATAATGATGAGGTAGTAGAGGAGCCGGTAGATACATATGCAGTGTTACCTACCCTTTTTACGCCTAATGGCGACCAGATGAACGATATTTTTGTGCTGCATGCCCAAAAACTCAGGGCCCTGCACTGGCAGATCTATAACCGCCATGGCAGGCTCATATATGAAACCAAAAGCGTAGAAGATGCGACTTTGGTGGGATGGGATGGTACAGTGAATGGCGAGCCCCAGCCCGAGGATTCCTATATCTGGATCTTAGTTTACCAGGAAGATGCTCCGGAGGCAGGTAGCACCAAATTAACAGGAAGTGTAACGCTAATACGATGAAGATGCCATTTTTTAAATTTACCCTTCTGGCAGTCGTATGCATGGTAGCTGTCACTACAGAACTGTTGGCACAGTACACTACTCCTATCAGCTTTTGGCTAAGCCCGCAGTTAACGGCTCCAACGGCTATGTCGGGCAATGATTATCAGCAGATAAGCGCCCATTACCAAAAACAGGCTTTGGCAGGAAATATTGGTGCCCGCAGCATGATCCTGAGCGGCCAGTTTCCCCTGTACAGCAGTAGTAACATTCCCTTCGGTACGCTGGGGGTGAATATTTTGCGTCAGGATAACGGCACAGCCTATCTTTTTTCTACAACCGGTGCTGTGCTTAGCTACAACTATACAGTAAGGTTCAGCAGTCAGCACCACCTGGTTGGTGGTGTGCAGGGAGGCTTTTTCTCCAGAAAGATAGACTGGAACAAAGCCACAACCAGAAACCAATTTGCCGATGGTCAGATCAATCCAAACCTTGATCATGGAGAGATCTTTAACGACTACCGGAGCCGCGCCTTTACAACCAATGTTGGGTTAGCCTACTACCTGACAGATGCCCGGGGGGAACAACGTTTTCATATTGGGGCGGGAATGATCAATGCCAACAAAGGCCGGTTTACCTACCTGGAAAACGACGAAAGCCAGGCCGAACCTGTTAAATGGATTGTATATTCTCAGCTTAGGCTGATCAGCAATCCCTTCTTTGAGCTGGGTACCAATATGTATTGGCAGCAGGAGAATAAATTCAGCGATTTTGTAGGGGGGCTGCAGCTTAACAAAGGAATAAACCCCCGCAAAACAGTAGCAGAGGAGCACCTGGGGTTGGGTATTTACTACTCTCCGGATCATTCGGCTACGCTGTCTATGCAGCTTCTGCGGCAAAACATGCTGTTGGGCCTGAGCTACAGCATGCCCTTTGGCAATAAAGATTTGAACGGTATACAAAATGCAGCAGAAGTTACCCTTGGCTGGCGCCTGCAGCGGAGCGGCAAAAAGGCAGCTTACCTGGTAGGAAATAATCGCGGCAGAATGCCCGCTTACAACGCTAAGCGAAGCACAGCTAAAAAGCTTGAAAACAGGAGCCCTTCTATGAAATATAAGTCGAACAGCAAGGCAGCACGGGCTTTCAAGACCAGAGCAAGCAAAAAAGCAGATGCCCGCTCCCGTAAATTTAACAGGAAAATGTCTTCCTATAAGTCCAGGGCAAAAAAGGAGAGCCCTGCGTATAAGAATAAGTCTAATAAGAATAAGTCTAAGTTCAGATCTGTATTTTCTAAAAAATCTAAGTTTAAATACAGGAAGGTAATACGGCCATCCTACAAAAAGAACAAGCCAAATAAATGGAAACTAAAGAGAAGAGGCCTCTTGCGAAGGAACAATCGTAGGAATTAATATTAAAATTTATCTAATGAATTGAAAATGTATTAATTAGCTTTCATTAAATTTAATATTAGCTTATTCTATGATAGGCAAATGAATGGTAAGTCTAAATTATGGTGACAGTACAGGTGAACTATAGCCTGTAATCTTCGGTATGTATACTGTAGGGTATATTTCTCTCCATTAGCCTGCTCCGGGGTGCTCCTTAAGCGGGAGCGTTAGCCCAAATTGCAGGAGGAGCAAAACACTACTTTTCTATTGCTTAACTGCTGTTAGGAGCAGTTTTATTGAAAATTTTATGCCAGTATTAAAGCAGAATGAAGTTTACGCCGGCCGCTATATATTAGACCATTTAATTGGTGAAGGCGGCTTCTCGGAGGTGTGGAAGGCCAGCGACCTGATGGCCGATGATGCTGTAGTGGCAATAAAAATCTACGCACCCAATAAAGGGCTTGATGATTATGGCCTCCGTCAGTTTCGCAACGAATTTTCCATCACCTATAATTTATCTCACCCACACCTGCTGAAGGTTAATCATTTCGATATTGCGGAAGGCTCTCCCTACCTGATCATGCCTTACTGCCCCTATGGCTCCCTCACCAGTGAGCTGGAGCATGAAGGCCCTTTCAGCGAAAGAAAGATAGCACTGGTGATGCACCAGATTGGATCGGCCCTGGACGAGATCCACAGCCAGGATCCTCCCATCATTCACCAGGATATTAAGCCGGATAACATCCTGTTGTTTAACCCGAAATCTTATATGCTGGCAGACTTTGGCATCAGCAGCCGGTTTAGGCATACGCTGCGAAAGGCTACCTCAGACAGCTCGCAAAGCCTTACGGTTGCCTACGCACCACCAGAGCGTTTTGACCGCCATCCTAGCGCTGATCCCTCCAGTGATATATTTTCGCTTGGTGTTACCTTGTATGAGATGTGCACAGATAAAGTGCCCTGGGATGGCGCCGGTGGCCAATGCCTGCTAAAAGGTGCAAATGTGCCTGCACTGCCCGAGCCTTTCTCTGCCGAACTGAATAAAATTCTGGAAGCATGCATGCAGACCGACCGGAGTAAAAGGCCTGCGGCTGCAGAAATTTCGCAATGGGGCAGGCACTACCTGGAAACAGGCAAGTGGCCAATGCCAAAGAAGGCTACAGGAGCAAAGCCTGCAAAAAAAGGCTTTATTCCATACCTGGCTGCTGCAGCTGTAGTTCTGCTTGTTGCAGTGGGAGGGTTCTGGCTGTACATCGATCATAATAATATATCAGCAGAAAATTTGATAGAACAGCTTACTGCTGCAGAAACTGCTGCAGAATTAGTAAATACTACCATGCCTGCGGAAGATAACAAAGCTGCAGACCCGGCAGAGAACAAGACAAAAACAATGGAAGCCCAGCTGGTGAAGGCAAATCAGCAGCTGCAGGACTCCCTTAACCAGGTTTTAGCGCAGTATAAAGATGCACTGGTAGTAAAGGACCAGGCAACGAATAGCAGGGAGAACGTGAGCGCTACTCAGGAAGGAGAAAAGCAGCAGCAGTCCAATGTTGTTTCAAAAGCTGAAAAGCTGCGGTTCCAAAGCCGGGAGCTGCAGAAATACCTGAACCAGATTTCTGATCCGACCCATTCAAGAGAACTACGTTCTGGCTGGAAGCAGGAAGCGCTTTCCCGCTTTGCAGATGGTTCTGTGCGGGTACTGGACGAATCAGACGGAAACCTGAAAGAGTACAGGGCCGCCGTGTTTCTGACGCTCCTGTTCACCTCTCCGCATCAGGTGGTGGTAAGAGAGATAAAAACAGATCAGCGTAATAAGGTTACAGAGCTTAGGCTATCGAAGCAACCGCTTAGTGCAGGTATGTAAAGCTTATAAAAGTTAAGGTTTAAAAAGCCCTGGCAACTTACCATAATCCCTGTGCGGGATTTCTTTTTGTTTTACACCAGCTTTGTATAGCCGAAAACCCTAAAGGTTGGTCTGTTGTGCAAAGTGTAGTCTCTTTACAGTATTGTTTTTGAACCGTAGCTGGATATAGTTTTGCAGCTGCCCTATTTCCTGAAGTACCAGTATTTTAAACTTTTTTGCATGTCGTTGTCGCCGGAAGTTATAAACAGACCTAAAGTAAACATACAGGCCATGACCGATGTGGGCAGGTGCCGGGCCCATAATGAAGATAACTTTATTGTATGCCCGGACCTAAGCCAGAAGCGCTGGTGTTTAACGGATCATCCTGCTGAACTAACCTCCAATGGATGTTTGCTGGTGGTGGCAGATGGTATGGGAGGCGCCAACGCCGGAGAGCTTGCCTCGGCCATAGCTGTTGAAACCATCAGGAACAGGTTTGATGCGCTGGAGCTTGCAGAAAGCCTGGAGGAGGAGCAAATACAGCATTATCTGCAGGAGGCTATCATGGAGGCACACCATGCCATTGTTGCTGCTGCTGCCGAAAATACCTCCAGTGCAGGCATGGGCACCACGATTGTAGTAGCCTGGGTTTTTCCGCAGAAGGTTGTAATGGCCTGGGTTGGCGATAGCAGGGGCTACCGCTACAATAAGCCTGAAGGTCTTAAACTGCTTACCAGTGATCATTCGTTAGTATGGGATTTGGTAAAGGCTGGTAAGCTTACACCGGAAGAGGCAGATGTTCATCCGGACAACAACATCATTACCCAAAGCCTGGGAGCGCCTGACAGGCCTCCCAAGCCTGATTTTATCACTTGTGCCCTTGCGCCCGGCGATCGTTTGCTGCTTTGCAGCGATGGCCTCAATAATATGCTTTCTCATAAAACCATAGAGCAGATCCTGGCAAAGAGTATTCCACTGGCAGATGCCGGTAACAAGCTGATCCAATACGCCAATGAAGAGGGCGGAGACGATAATATTACCGTTCTTTCACTGGAAGTGCTCGAAAAACCGTCTAAAAAGAATTTTTTCAACTTGTTTGGGCTTTTATCAGTATAGCTACGCTACCGGCTAAAAAGAGCTACAGGAGTTGAGTGCTACATAATAAGCTAAACTGCAATGAGTATAGTTTTAACATACTTTTTTAGTAATCAAAAAATAAGAACATACCTGCTGAGGCTGATGCTGTTTTGTGCGGCATTATTTTCGGTGGTCTCTCTTGCTTATGCTCAGCAATATACCCTCAGGGATCAGGCAGAAATAAAATACAGGGCACAGCTTACGCTGGTTGATTACGAGAGTATTCTGAACCTGATTTCAAATGCAGCCATATCAGAATCAGTGTTAAAAGATGCTGCCCAGAACTCCTATAGTAATCCCAGTACTAAATTATTTTATACCAAAGAGGTAAAGGTTGTAAATGATTTAGCACCTTCGGCACTAAATGCTGCGGATAATCCATCTGTAAGAGTAGAAGAGTACATCCGTGAGTTTGACAGGATGTATGTTAAATCGGAGCTGGAGACGGTAGATTTCTATGACTTCCAGGTCTCAAACCTCAAGAAGCGGGGCAATCTGTATATCAGAATAAGATATACTGCCCATTTTAAAGGAAGACATAAAAAAGATGTTGCCCCTTACAAGCCTGTTGATCGTTTGGCAGAGCTTATTGTGGAAAAGAAAGAGGGCCGCTGGGTTACCTACATTTCAAGCATTACACCTTACGATCCGGCCTTGCCCATCACCTCAGCACAGGAGGATGTAAAATTAGATTTTTCTGTTACTGATGACGGCACTTTTGCGCAAAAGCTGAATGAACTAAAAGAAGCCCAAAGTGCACAGGAGCAACATGTGAACAGTGCTTTGATACAGCAAAGCTGGAAGGCATTTGATGAAGAGCGTTTTGAAAATACTCACCTGCTGGCCGAAGGGGCAGAAGCAAGCAGAGATTATGAAAAAGCCAGAGAACTGTACCTGCAGGCATTGCAGCTAAAGCCTAAAGAACCTGCTGTGGAGGCCAGGCTCATAGAGGTTAACAAAACCATTCAGCAGCATACAGCGCTTGAGCAGAAATTAAGGGCAGGCGATTATGTTGAAGCAATTAAAGCCTACAGTGAGGCAATTGCCGGCGATCCTGAAAATGCCTACCTCTACTATGGCAGGGGCAGGTCTTATAAAGAGCTGAATGAGCTTCAAACAGCCATCAGGGATTTTTCTACAGCAATAAAACTGGATGATAAGTTTACAGATGCCCTTGATAACAGGGCAAAGCTCTATGTGCGTATAGCACAGCCCACTAGTGCTATTGATGATTACAGCCAGATTATCGGCTACCTAAAGGATGCCTCTGTTTATTATACCGAAAGAGCAAAAATAAAAGCCAGCCTGGGCGACCCTAAGGGAGCAATGGAAGATTATAATGCTGCCATCAGGCAAAACCCAAAACTGGCCGCACCTTACTACGAAAAAGGTCTGATCCTGTATCAGCAAAAGCAGACAGAGGGGGCTATTGAGGCATTCAGGGCAGCCATTGCCAACGATAGCCTGTTTGCAAATGCTTATTATTACCGTGGCTTAGCCTATGTTGATAACCAGAATATCAGCTCTGCGGCCTATGATTTTGGTAAAGCCAGAAAAGTTGGTTTAGAGGAGGAGCAGTTAGCTGCGATAGATAAAATTGCATCTTCTTATTCCTCTGCAGGAGAAGAGGCCATGAAGAAGGCTGATTACAAGAGTGCGCTGGAAAATTATATCAGGGCAGTTATTTTTAATCCCGAAGATGAGCGCGCCTGGCTACAAAAAGGAGATGCGCACCTACAACTCCAGGACCACGAAAATGCTGTACAGAGCTATACGAAAGCGGTAGCACTAAACAAGGCCTCACTTGCCTACTATAAAAGAGGCATGCTGTACTGGCAGCAAAGAAATTATGCAGCCGCTAAAAGTGATTTTGAAAAATTTATTCCTGTAGGAAGGGAGTTGGTAGGCAGGGCTGAAGGTAAAGCAGTTAATGCACCCTCAGCACAGGCGCTTGAGCAGGCAGCAGAAGAAATTGCCAATGCCTGGTACTTTTTAGGAAATGCCCAGCTAATTGCAGAGCAATATAACAGCGCGCTCGAAAGCCTGGACAAAGCCCTGGACATCAATAAAGTCTATGCCGAAGCGCTGTTTGCCCGTGGCTCTGTTCAGATGGCACTTAAGAACTACAAGAAAGCGATCAAGGATATAGAAAAAGGCCTTAAGTCGAGTATCAAAGACAACCCCTGGGTGTACCTGGCACTGGGAGATGCGTACCAGGCAATTGGCCAGTACGATTACGCCATCAGCATTTATACCTATATTATAGATTCGGTTAATAAAGACTTTGACCTGGCTTATGTACACAGGGCCGATAGTTATAAAAACTTAAAGCTGTACCAGCTGGCGCTACAGGATATAAAACTTGCCATGTCGCTGAATAGTGCTTTAAACCAGGATGTTGGACTAATTACCAGCAAAGGCTTGCTGGAGCTTTATGAATCGAGGTACCAGGATGCAACACTTTCTTTTGATCAGGCACTAAGTATAGAAGAAAATGCTGCCTGGGCGTTATACGGAAAAGCTTCTGTGCTGGCCAGCCAGAATAAGATGCAAGAGTCGCTGGATTTGTACCGTAAAGCCTTTCAGACAGGAAAAATTGAGTGGTCGGCAATAAAAGATGACCCGATCATTAAAAATGTAAGCAAGCAAAAAGCTTTTAAAGACCTTGTGGATGCATCCTTCCGCCTGTAATCAGCAGGGAATAGGGTAGCAGCAAGCCTTTTATCAGACTATATCTTTTTGCCTGTACTTTTCGTTATTCAGATTCTTAAAAGAAGCTTTACCTTTATTGAAGCGAAGCTGTCGCAGCAAGTTTTTCTTATCTGGTACATTTGCTACCTGAAATGAATATTACTTACCATTTGAAAATTTTTAGTATATGATTCGTTGTCATAAATGTGGTTTCTCCAATCTATATAATGCAAAAGATTGTGTCAAGTGTAGAACAAGTCTTGTAAACGAGGGTGGTGTAGTGCCTGGTGCGGCAGATGCTGACAGCCGTAGTAGAAAAACAGTTGTGATTGGTGGTAAGGAGGAAGCTCCATGGGACCAGGTAAATGCGGCGCCGGCACAGCGCAGCCGGCATATGGGAGGTGCGCACACAGTAAGAAGGATTGTGCCCGACCCTAATACCTGCTGCCTGGTTGCTATTTCGCTTGATGAGGAAAAAGAACTAAGGAAAATAGACCTTGAAGGTGAGCCGGTACCGCTGGACCGCTCATTGCTGGATCCCGGAAACAGCTCAATCTCCAGAAGTGGCCATGCAACCATTTATCAGAAAAATGGCAAGTGGTACGTTGAAAATATGACAGCCCTGAAAACAACGTTTATCCAGGTTGATGGGCCGGTGCAACTTTCTGATGGTGATGTGCTGCTGATGGGCGACAGCCTGTTTAAGTTTAAAATGGGTAAATCTGATCTGTAAATATTTTTTGTCTATTAATGTAATGATTTTTTATGGCATGGTCAATTCTGAAAAGTTCTGAAGATAGCCAGGATAGCGCCAATGGCAGGAAATTGAATAATACAGAGCCATCCTATCCATACACCCTGGTGTTTCTGGATGCTGCAAAAAACGCCCCTCAGGGCACTGAAAAAGTCATAGATGCGCCTTACATCAGTATAGGTAGGGATTCTGACTGCCTGATCAGCTACGGAGATGAGTTCCCGATGGTAAGCAGGCTGCATGCGGCCATAGAATGGAGCGATGACAGCTACAGCATCAGGCACCTCTCCAATACAAACCAGACGCTCCTGAACGACAGACCTATTGCCCGTAAATGGTTTCTGCGCGATGATGATGTTATTCAGCTGGCACCCTCTGGCCCAAAGATCAAATTTAAGCTTCCGCTTATCATAAACACCCGCGCTCCTAAAAAGAGCAGCAGTGGTAGCAGTAAACTGGACGTACATAACATAGCCCTCATTACTGTAATTGTGCTGGCTGTGTTGCTGGCAATACTCATGGTCTACCTCACGGTAGGAGATTAGGCTTTTATTCTGTGAAAGAGTAGTACAATGCTGCAGTAGCTGCGGTTGATCTGCAACACCTTCTTCTGCATAGCAATAATAAAGTATAGCAAGCTCCTTCCCGGAGCATCAGGGCGGACAAACCAGAATTATCCTGGTTTGTCCGCTTTTTTTTGTTGTGGCAATAAAACTTTAGTAGCAGCCACTATTTGACACGAGTCAGGTCACAGTGCGCAAATTCATCCAATATTAATCCGGTAGCCGTTATGCAACGCAAAATAATTGTATTGTAGCGCCATTTTTTATTAAAAATCACTCTAAAGTGGTATTCCCATTGTAATCCAAAGGCTATAATTTGATACTCCTAACAGACTGTTGATGCGGCACCATTTTTTGCAGATACGTGTAGGGGTAAATTTTTAATACTCCGCTGAAGATGAATGGCTCCTGTCTACTGGAATAACTGACCTGGACTACTGAATATACTGAATAACAGGCGCACAGTTTAGCGTCTGCCAGCCAATAGCCAGTGTAAAAGACCAAGCAGTGCTTTTATGATCCCTGTGCCGGCAGTACCAGGGCTGTTGGGGCAAGCAAGTCTCTATATCTAAACAACCGGATGGTTTTGGAACACAGTAGCAACTAATGGTAAAAAGGTTCTCATACTTCATCCATAACATTTTAAAGGCAACAATTTTCCTTTTAGCCTTTCTGTGCTTTGTATCCACAGCAAACGGTCAGCCAGGAACTGTAGACAGAGATTTTGGAAGTAACGGTTTCACGATCACCCCATTTCTGGCAGGCAAAAGCTCCGATTTTAGTGATATAGCCCTACAGACAGATGGAAAGATAGTAACTGCGGGAGAGATAAGGGGTGCGGATAATATGGATTTTGGCATTGCCCGTTTCAAAACAGATGGCACATTAGACCCTGGTTTTGGCTCGGGAGGGAAAGTTATTACCGACTTCAGGGGCGGAGATGATAAAGCCAGGGCTGTGGCTGTGCTGCCAAATGGAAAAATAATAGTAGTAGGCCAGGTCTGGAATGGCAGCAACCTTGATATGGGTATTGCCCGCTACAACAGCAATGGCACCTTAGATACAGGCTTTGGTCCTGCCAGGGATGGTAAGGTCTTAACCGACTTCGATGGTGGTGAGGATTGGGCAAGAGCGGTGGTTATTTTGCCTAATGGTAAAATTGTAGTGGGCGGCGAGGCACAAATTGCTGGCAACACTGATTTTGCTGTTGTCCGTTACAACTCAGATGGCACATTAGATACCTCCTTTGGACCAGATAGAAACGGTAAAGCTGTTACAGATTTTGGAGGTGCCAGAGACGAGGGAAAATCTATGCTGATACAGCCAGATGGATACATTGTGCTGGCAGGCAGTATTGGAGAAGGTGCCGTTGCTGACTTTGGTATTGCCCGCTTTAACAGCAATGGGATTTTAGATACTGGTTTTGACGGTGATGGAAAAGTAACAACAGACTTCCACAGCAGAGAAGATTTAGGTATTTCTATAGCTGTTCAGCAAGATAAAAAACTAATACTGGCAGGCAGGGCAAGAAACTCCAGCGACAGATGGGAAGTAGGTGTGGTACGCTATAACAGCAACGGCACCTTAGACACAGGTTTTGACGGTGATGGAAAACTGCTTATTGACTTTTTAGGTGGTGATGATTATGGCAGATCGGTAGTAGTACAGCCAGATGGCAAAATAATAATATCAGGTGAGGCCTATTTAAGAGGCGTGGCAGATATCGCGCTCATCCGCTTGCAAACCAATGGCACTCCGGATAATTCTTTTGGTACCCGGGGAGATGGAAAAGTAATTACTGAAGATTTAGGAGGGAGTGCTGAAGCCATCAATGCAGCCGAAATAAAAAATGGCAAATTGTATGTAGCAGGACGTACAGGGTCAACTTCTATTGCATTTGTGGGAGCTTACCATCTGTACGAGCTAGGGAAACTCTCTATATCTAAAGTACAAGATGCAGCGGAGGATGATAAAGATGGGTACTTTGAACTAAAGGCAACCAAAGCCCTGCCTGCAGATGCAGTGATCAGCTTCGAGCTGTCACCCGGCACAGCTACTGAGGGTACAGATTATGAAACTGTTAGCCGGCAGGTAACACTAAGGGCGGGGCAACTCACAACCAGAATAGAGATAAAAGTAAAGGAAGATGCAGTAGTAGAGGGAGATGAGGAGGTAAGCCTGGAACTAACAGAAATTGTGGGTGAGGGGCTTAAGCTGGATGAGGAAAAAAAAACGGGAACACTGAAGATCCTGGATAATGATAAGGCTGTCTTATCAGTGATCAATAAAAAAGATGCAGCAGAGCCTGATGTAGATGGTGCGTTTACCATAGCAGCATCAAACGAATTGGACGAAGACCTGACCATTAGCTTTGAGCTGTCGACTGGTACAGCCAGGGAAGGGGAAGATTACGAAGCTGTGACCCGTCAGGTGCTGCTGAAAAAAGGCAGCAAGCAGGCAGAGGTACTCATCAAAGTTATTAACAATCCTGAAGTAGAAGACGAAGAAACAGTAACCCTCACCTTAGTGGCCCCAACCACGCCAGGCGTAGAGCTTGATTCAGATCAGGCGAAACAGAAGGCTATAGTTAAAATTACAGATGATGATGTAAAGCCGGCAGTGGTATTATCAATCTCAAAGACCCATGATGCCGCAGAGCCAGATCAGGATGGCCGTTTCCTCATTAGTGCTACTGTAGCCCCTGAAGAAGATCTTCTTATCAGTTTTACATTATCAGGTACAGCCGTTGCAGCAGATTACAGCACCTTACAAAATTTTGAGGTAGTACTGGAGAAAGGTAATCCATTGAGAGCAGTACATATCAATGTTATAGATGATCAGCTTGATGAGCCGGATGAGACGGTAATAATAACACTGAATGAACCTACTAAAGATGGCATAGAGCTGGATAACGCAAAGAAAACTGCCACTCTAACCATAAAGGATAATGATGAGCCACCAGTAGCAGTAGTTTTATCAGTGGCTAAAGGAAAGGATGCTGCAGAGCCTGCCGAAAATGGCCACTTCATCATCAGTGCAACCGTAGCCCCCGAAGAAGATCTTGTTATCAGCTTTGTTTTGGATGCCACTGCTACTGCTAAGGAAGGAGATGACTATGAAATTATTGGTCAGCAGGTGACGCTAAGGGCAGGGCAGAAAACAGTTCAGGTACCGGTTCAGGTAAGGAATGACGAAGATATAGAAGGAGATGAAACGGTAAGCCTCACCCTCCAGGCTCCAACGAAAGCAGGTGTATCGTTAGATCCTGATAGAAACAAGCAGAAAGCTACGCTTACCATTAAAGATGATGAAGAAGAGCCGAATGACGTGCTACTCTCAGTAGCTAAAAGTAAAGATGCAGCAGAAGATGAAACCAATGGAGAGTTTATCATTAGTACTAGCGCTACTTTATCAACAGATCTTACCATTGGCTATACGCTTACTGGTACGGCGATACCAGGAGATGACTATACTGCTCCGGGAAACCAGGTGGTGCTCACAGCCGGCCAAACCAGTGTAAAAGTAGTAATAGCAGTAAAAAAAGATGCAGAAGTAGAGCAGGAGGAGACTGTAATACTGACACTGAATACCCCCACTACAGCAGGAGTGGTGTTAGATGATGCAAAGAAATCTGCTACAATCAAGATAACAGACAATGATACAGAAGTAGAGGATATCCTACTCTCTGTAGCCAAAGTCAAAGATGCAGCAGAGCCAGATCAGCATGGTCAGTTTCTTATTAGTGCTACAGTAGCTCCCAGGGAAGATCTTCCCATCAACTTCAGTTTAACAGGAACAGCCAAGGAAGGTACAGATTATAAGCCGGTTGGACAGCAGGTAATTCTGGAGAAAGGCAAGACTTCGGTAGCCGTACAGATAACAGTAGAGAACAATGCAGAAGTAGAGCAGGATGAAACGGTGATTATTACTTTAGCAGTACCAACCAAAGAAGGCGTAAAGCTGAATGAATCAAAGAAAACTGCTACGCTTACCATCCTGGAAGATGACGAAGATCCGCCAGTACCTGTCATAGTATTATCTGTAGCCAAAGGAAAGGATGCAGCAGAACCAGACCAGCATGGCCATTTCCTCATCAGTGCCACCAGTGCTCCTGTAGAAGACTTAACAATCAGCTTTGTGTTAGATGCCTCTGCTACTGCCAAGGAAGGCACAGACTATGATGCCGTTGGACAGCAGGTAACACTAAAGGCAGGGCAAAAAACAGTTCAGGTGCAAATAAAAGTAAAAGATGATCAGCTGGTAGAGCAGGAAGAGACAGTTGTGCTGACGCTTCAGGCACCAAGCAAAGAAGGAGTAGCGCTTGATGCTAATGGAAATAAGCAGAAAGCTACACTTACCATCAAAGATGATGAAAAGGCTCCTGTACCGCCGGTAGTTTTATCTGTAGTTAAGGGTAAAGATGCTGCAGAGCCCGCCGAAAACGGCCATTTTATCATTAGTGCAACCGTACCTCCTGAAGAAGACCTTAGTATCAGCTTTAAGCTTGCAGGTACAGCTCTTGCAACAGACTACAGCACCACCCTGGCAAAAGAAGAAGTGGTGCTGAAGGCAGGGCAAAAAACAGTTCAGGTGCCGGTTCAGGTAATTAACGATGCTGAAGTAGAACCAGATGAAACAGTAGTTCTGTCGCTGAATACACCCACGAAAGCAGGCGTGGAACTGGATAATGCAAAGCAGTCGGCTACACTTATCATTAAGGATGATGATAAGCCACCAGTAGCAGTAGTATTGTCAGTGGCAAAGAGCAAAGAGGCTCAGGAGGATACTGAAAATGGAACATTTGAGATAAGTGCATCTGGTCCACTTCCCGAAGATCTTAGCATTAGCTACACCCTCACAGGTACAGCCCTTGCAGGGGTAGATTATACCTCTCCCGGTAATCAGGTAGTGCTTTCTGCGGGCCAAACCAGTGTACAGGTAGTAATAGCAGTAATAGCAGATGCAGATGTGGAACAGGAGGAGATAGTGACCTTAACTCTTAAGGCGCCTACTTTGGCAGGCGTTGTTTTAGATCCTGATCAGAATAAGCAAAAAGCAACAATAAAGATAACAGACAATGATGAGGAAGTAGCCCCGGCCTCAGCTCTTTTACCTAACCTTTTTTCTCCTAATGGAGACCAGGTGAACGACAACTTTCTGCTACATGCCATTAATATAAAAGCAATGCACCTGCAGGTTTTTAACCGCCAGGGCCGGCTGGTGTACGAAACCAAAAGCCTGGAAGATGCTACCATAATGGGTTGGGATGGTAATTTTAATGGTGCAACAGTACCTGAAGACACCTATGTGTGGATCTTAAATTATCAGGATATGTCTCCCAGGCCGGCACATGTTAAACTTAAAGGAAGTGTTACGCTAATACGATAAAACATGCATTTTATTCGATCTGTACTTTTTGCGGGAGCACTCCTATTATTGATAAGCATAGAAGCTTTTGCCCAGTACACTACTCCAAACAGCTTTTGGCTAAACCCACAACTGACTGCGCCTACAGCCATGTCGGGTTATGATTACCAGCAGGTAAGTGCCCATTACAGGCAACAATCGCTTATAGGTAACATTCGGAGCAGAAGCATGGTGTTAAGCGGCCAGTTTTCTATGTATGGCAAAAGAAACACCCAGTTTGGTACCATTGGCCTGAATATATTGCGCGATGAAAGCGGCTCATCCTACCTGTTCAGTACAAGTGGCGCTATGTTCAGCTATAACTATGATGTGAGCCTAAGCAGCCGGCATCACCTGGTAGCAGGCGTACAGGGAGGATACTTTTCCCGCAGCATAGACTGGAACAGGGTTACTACCAGCAGCCAGTATACCAATGGCCAGTTTGAGCCGGGTGTTAATCATGGCGAAACTTTTTCTGATTACAGGAGTCACGCCTACACCACCAATGTTGGCCTGGCTTATTACCTGGCCGATATGCGGGGGGAGCAGATGTTCCATGTAGGCGTTGGCATGATCAATGCAAATAAAGGCAGGTTTACCTACCTGGAAAATAATAATAACCAGGCAGAGCCGGTCAGGTGGGTAGCCTATTCACAATTCAGGATCTTCAGCAACCCCTCTTTTGATGTGGTATCAGATGTATACTGGCAGCAGGAGAACAGGGTGAGTGATTTTATGGGAGGGCTGCAGCTAAGAAAAGGCATCAATCCCAGGGAAACGGTAGCTGATGAGCACCTGGGGCTGGGATTGTATTATTCTCCGGATCGTGCAGCAACCCTCTCTATGCAGCTGATGAAACCAAACTGGCTGATGGGCCTCAGCTACAGCATGCCCTTTGGTGATCAGCAGTTGCAGAGTGTTCAAAACGTAGCGGAGGTTACCCTGGGCTGGCGTATGCAGCGGCCCGGCAAACGTGGCTCCTTCTATGGCGGGGGCGCAAAGGGCAAAATGCCATTTCAGGCTAAAAAAACAGCACCCTGGCAGCCAAACAAAAAAGCGTCAGCCTATAAATACAAGCCGAATTTAAAACCAGCACCTGCCTTCAAAAAGAAGTTCGGCAGGAAGGTAGCACCCTATAAGTTCAAGACAAAAAAGAAGGCCACCTTCAACTATAAAATTGCCCAAAAGAAGGCTTTTAAACATCATAAGAAAGTAAATAAAAGCAGGGGCATTTCTTATAACAAAAAGAAATTCAAGAAATGGAAGCCTAAGAGAAGATCGGCCTGGAAGCCTTCAAAACGTAGGTTTAAAGGCTGGAAATCATGATGATTTTGGGAAAAGCATATTTGTAATTACTTATTGATTAACCCGAAGAGAGCTGCTAAATACCTCTTTAGTGGTATTTATTATAGGTTTTTATCTCACTAACTTCATTTACTCTAAACATACCAAATGTTGTAGATGGTACACATTGGTATCAGGAGAGGCAGAACACTAATTTCTTTGGCCTGACTGCTTTCGAAGGGCAGTTCTTACTTAATTTTTTATGCCAGTTTTAAAACAGAACGAAGTTTTCGCCGGGCGTTATATTTTGTGCCAGCCGATTGGTGAGGGAGGTTTCTCTGAAGTTTGGAAAGCCAAAGACCAGATGGCAGATGATGCGGTGGTGGCTATAAAAATTTATGCGCCCGACAAAGGACTTGATGATTATGGTGTTCGTCAGTTCCGCAAGGAATTTTCCATGACCTACCATCTCACGCATCCACACCTGCTGAAGGTCTATCATTTCGATATTTCTGATGGTTCTCCCTACCTGATCATGCCATTCTGCCCCTTTGGCTCCCTGGCCAGGGTTCTGCGAGATGAGGGTCCTTTTAGTGAGCGGCAGGTGGCGCTTGCTATGTGCCAGATAGGATCGGCCCTGGAAGAACTGCACCGCCAGGACCCTCCAATCATTCACCAGGATATAAAGCCGGATAACATATTAGTGCTGAATGCAGAGTGTTACCTGCTGGCAGATTTTGGCATCAGCAGCCAGATCAGGCATACCCTGCGGAAAGCTACCTCCAATATGCAATCGCTTACGGTTGCGTACGCCCCGCCGGAGCGTTTCGATCGCCACCCCACCTCCGATGTTACAAGTGATATTTTTTCCCTTGGGGTAACCCTTTACGAGATGTGCACCAACACAATTCCATGGAGTGGGGCAGGAGGTCAGTGCTTGCTGAAGGGTGCCATGGTGCCTGGACTGCCGGATAACTTCCCTGCCGAGCTTAACGAACTGCTTGAGGCATGTATGTCGGTAGAGCGGAGCAAAAGGCCAACCGCTGCCGAGCTGCACCTAAAAGGCAGACGTTTTCTGGAAACCGGCACCTGGAGTGAACCTAAAAAGAAAAAAAGTGGACAGCTCCTTAAGAAAAGGTCTTTTCAGTACGCCCTTGCTGCAGCAATTGCACTTTTTGCATTAGCAGGCTACTGGTTTTACAACAGTGAGTATAACAAACCTGTAGATTACGCAAACAGTGCAGTTTATTCCGGCAGGCAGCAGGAAAACTCACGCGAGCTGGAAGATAAAATAAAAACCATTGAAGCACAGCTGGTGGAGGCAAACCAGCGAATTGTAAAGCAGGACTCTACCAACAGCACTTTGCTGCAAAGTAGTAAACAGCTAACGCTAGGTGCCAAAGATTTACTGACTAATAAAGAAAGCACCTTACAAACAGATCAAAAAAGTGCCAGGCAGCCAGAGGTTGTAGTAGAAAGTAATGCAAGCAGGCTAAACCTGGAGTTAAAGAAGCACTTAAACCAGATTTCTGACCCTGGTATATCCAAGGAGATACGCTCCGGCCGAAAGCAGGAGGTATTGGGCAAGTTTGCCGATGGTTCTGTTCAGGTGCTGGATGAATCTGATGGTGCCGTAAAAGAATACAGGGCCGGTGTTTTTCTCACCATCCTGCTTAATTCTCCGCATGAGGTTGATCTGCGGGAGGTAAAAAGAGACCGTAACAGTAAAATCGTTGAGCTTAGGCTATCCATGAAATCTTTAAAGCAAAACCTGTAAAGGCTGCACATAAAGGTTGAAAGCTGTCTTCTAAATGAATTTTCCAGATTAAAAATATTCCGAATGTCGATGCCACCGGAAGTTGTGTTCGAAACTAAGATAAACATCCAGGCCATAACGGATGTAGGTATGTCTCGTGCACACAATGAGGATAACTTTATTGTATGTCCGGACCTAAGCGAAAAGCACTGGTGCTTGTCAGATCATCCTGCAAATTTATCTTCCAGGGGAAGCCTGCTTGTGGTTGCAGACGGAATGGGTGGAGCTAATGCCGGAGAGGTTGCCTCAGAAATAGCTGTTGAAACCATCCGCAACAGCTTTGATGGACTGGATATCGAAGAAAACCCCGAAGACAGTAAAGTAAAGGACTACCTCTACCAGGTTATTTTAGAGGCACATAAAGCCATTGTTGCTGCCTCGCACCAGAACCCTTCCTGTGGGGGTATGGGCACCACCATACTTATTGCGTGGATTTTTCCAGATAGGGCTGTTTTTGCCTGGGTTGGCGATAGCCGGGGGTATTTATTCAGAAAGCGTGGCGGACTTAAAATTATCACCAACGACCATTCCATGGTTTGGGAGCTGGTAGAAGCCGGCAAGCTTACCCCCGAGGAGGCAGACGTTCATCCGGATAACAATATTATTACCCAAAGCCTGGGAGATGAAGACCATCCGCCCCGGCCAGACTTTCTTAGCTGTGAGCTTGAGCCTGGTGATCGTTTGCTGCTCTGCAGCGATGGCCTTAACAATATGGTAAACCACAAGGCCATAGAGAAAATTTTAGCTGAAGGTACCTCCCTGGCAGATGCCTGCCAGAAGCTGGTTCAGTCTGCCAACCAGGGAGGCGGGTCTGATAATATCACTGTTCTTTCTCTTGAACTGGTGGAAAATGCACCTAAGAAGGATGCACGGAATTACTTATGGTTTTTATTAGGTTTAAGTATAGCAGGTTGTTTGCTTTTAGGCTGGATGTTGTTCAAGGCTCCCACGCCTGCGTCTTCAGATTCAGCTCCACAGCTTAACGATACCTATGTGCTACAGCAGGAAGTAGCTGCGCTGGAGCCAACAGCCCGTGAAAAGTTAACAGTAAGTAATTCGGAAATAGAAGTAACACATGCTGCAGCAGAACCAGCCCCAACTGCTGTTGCCCCTGAGCTAAAGCTTGCGCTTGCAAGGTACGATCAACTTAACAGCATGCTTGATCTCCGTTTTCCCGATGAAGATTTTAGTGCCGCAAACCAGCAGCATATTCTCTTGTCCCATCTGGATTCAGGCGATTCCTCCATCACTGCAAACAATAAAAAAGCAGTAAACGAATTGGTAAACCTTGCCCAAAAGTATCACCTGGGTTACGCTGCAGATGATAGTGCCCGGCAGTATTTTCTCGATTATTTATCCGGCAAAGACAAAGTGGTGATAGACGAGGTGTCCCGGGAGCTAATCAGAATGGAGCTATTAATTAACCAGGTTAAACCCCGTTGAGTATGTTACCAAAGTACTTACTAAGAGCGCTAGGATTTGAAAAGTATCTCCTGGGGGGGCTGCTTTTTCTGGGGTTAAATTTTTCAGCATTTACCTACTGTTACGCCCAGGAGTACACCCTCAGAGACCAGGCAGAAATTACCTACCTGGCGCAGCTAACGCTGATTGATTATGAGGGCTTCCTGAATCTTGTTTCAAACGCATCGGTTTCAAAGCCAGTTCTGAAAGATGCCATTCATAATGCGTATGAAAATCCCCAGACCAAAATCTTTTATTCACCGCACATCAAAGTAGAAGATAACATACAGCCATCCGGCCTGAACTCCGCTGACAACTCAGGCAGAGAAGTAAAGGATTATATCAGTGAGTTCGATAAGATGTATGTAAAGTCAGAGATGGAAACGGTAGACTTTTACAACTTTCAGATATCTAGTCTTAAATACCGTGATTATGTATATGTAAGGGTGAAATATACAGCTGATTTTAGAGGAAGGCACAAAAAAGACACCTCCCCCTATGAGCCGGCAGATCGTGTGGCAGAGCTTAGGGCAGAAAAAAAAGGTGATAGATGGGTTACTTATATTACTGGTATTACAAGGTATGATAAGTCCCAGCCCCAAGATTCAAAAGCAGATGATATTAAGCTTAACAAGGCTGTGGCCGATGATGGTACCTTTGCCCGTATGCTTGATGAACTGGTAAAATCCCAGCAGTCTCAAAGAGAAAGAGCAGGCAGTTTAGCAAACCACTGGAAGGCATACGATGATAAGCGGTTTGAAGAGGTGCAGCTCCTGGGAGACCAGGCCCTGGATGTGCGCGATTATGCAAACGCCATGCATTTTTACACTCAGGCGCTGCATGTAAAATCAAACAATGCAGCTGTAGAAGCAAAGGTGCTTAAGCTCAATAATGCTGTAAAACAAAATGAGCTCCTGGCAAAAAAGTATCAGGCAGGGCAGTTCATGGAAGCCATTAAGGAGTACAGCAAAGCTATTGCCGCAGATGCTAACAATCCTGATTTCTACTATGGCAGGGGCAAGTGCTATGAGAAACTGAATGACACCAAAGAGGCAATCAAAGACCTCTCTGCGGCAGTTAAGCTGGATAACAATTTTGTAGATGCTTTAAACAACAGGGCACAACTCTACATCCGCACCTCGCAGCCACAAAAAGCCATTGAGGATTACAACCAGATTATCCAAAGCTTGCAGGATGCTTCGCTCTATTATCCTGAGAGAGCCAAACTAAAAATTGCGCTTGGAGATGTTACGGGCGCGCTGGAGGATTATAGTGCTGTTATAGAGTTAAACCCTGAGCTGGCTGCAAATTATTACGAAAAAGGAATGGTTCAGTATAAGCAAAAGCAGCATGAGCAGGCGGTTGAAACGTTTAGTACAGCCATTGATAAAGACAGCCTGTTTGCGAACGCATACTACTACCGCGGGCTGGCCTATATTGAGAATCAGAACATTAATGCTGCAGCTATAGACTTCGAAAGGGCTAAGAAGATTGGCATGGAAAAGGCCCAGTTAGCTGCAATGGAAAGTATTGCTTCAGACTACTTTAAATCCGGTGAGGATGCAATGGAGAAAGCCAACTATAAAAATGCCCTGGCAGGTTACATCAAGGCTGTGCTTATTTGGCCGGCCGATGAAAAGGCCTGGTTGCGGAAGGGAGATGCCCATTACATGCTAAACGATTATGATAATGCAGTGCAAAGCTATACAAAGGCAGCAGAACTGGAGAAGGTTTCACTGGCTTACTATAAGCGTGGGCTGGCTTACCGGCAGCTAAAGGATGAAGCGTCAGCTAGGAATGACTTTAATCAGTTTGTTTCTGTAGGAAAAAAGCTGATTAGCAATATAGAAAAACAGGCTAGCCTGGCCACTTCAAATAAGGCCTTAACAAAGCTTGCTGAACAGGTGGCAGAAACATGGTACATGCTGGGTAATGCCCAGCTACTGGCAGAGCAGTATTCCGATGCAATCACAAGTCTGGATAAAGGACTGGAAATTAATAAAGCCCATTCACGCGCATTATTTGCAAGAGGAGCGGCTTTTTATGGGCTTAAAAACTACAAGAAAGCCATTAAAGACATTGAGAAGAGTATACAATGGGGTATTGAAGAAGGTCCGGTTGTTTACTTAGTACTGGGCGACGCCTACAAGGCAAATGAGCAGGCCGATGTTGCCTTACAGATTTACACTTACATCATTGATAAGGTTGATCCAAAGTATGATCCCGCATATAAACACAGGGGGCTATGTTTCAAAGATATCAGACAGTACCAGTTAGCGCTTCAGGATATCAACACGGCCCTGTCGCTTAATGAGTCTTTGAAGCAAGATCTTGGCCTGATGACGAGCAAGGGGCTCATGGAGCTTAATGAATCAAAGATTCAGGAAGCAGATGTTACTTTTGACCAGGCCCTAAGAATTGCAGAAAATGATGCATGGGCGCTTTATGGAAAAGCCTCAGTGCTGGCCAGTCAGAATAAAATGGAAGAGTCGCTGGATTTATACCGTAAAGCCTTCCAGACAGGAAAAATAGAATGGTCGGCAATTAAAGATGATCCGATTATCAAAACGGTAAGTAAACAGAAGGAGTACATGGATCTGTTTCAGGCCTCCTTCAGGATGTAGCGTGTTGGCAAAGGCTGCTTCTGTACCTGGTTTTTAGTCTCCTTCCTGTAATTAGCAGCCAGGGGATTTTTAGTCGGTAGTTTAGTGGATTGTATCTGCCTGTTTTACACCATCTTGTTTAAAAAAAGAGAAAGTGATGCGTAACATAAAAAAGATGATAAATAAATATTATAATAGTTTCATATTTTAAGATTCTTTAGTATTTTGACAATACTATTCCTAGCCTGATTTTGTATGCAATGTTTGTCTTTGCGTTGGCCCTTCAGGATACTTTTTTGAATGGATGCATACATAGGAACGGCCACTGATATAGCTTTAGCCGCTTATCAGCAATTTCCTGACGCTATACTCTACTGATTTTTAGTGCAGCTTCTAAGTCTGTGCATGCTTAATTTTAAAAACAGCTTTAGCTGGAGAAACTAATGCTTTCTTCTCCTAACTGCTTTGTCTTTGATAAGCATTGAACAGCTGTTTATACCTATACACTTTTTGATTTTGTTTTATTTTTCAGATGGAAAATCAGTACGCTTACCTGCAGGACTTTTTTCTGGTAAACCCCATACTCGATACAAACCAGGTTGATGAAGCGCTGCTGCAAAGTTTTATAGAGAGCAATGAAGCAGTAGAGGGAGGCGCTAGTTTTTTCTGGTTAATGAATTACCTGAAACGTGAGCCGGAGTATGTTAGCAGTTCCATTAAGCAGGTGCTGGGGTACCACAAAGCTTTTCTGAATAATGGCAGCATGAGTAATTTTTTAAGACTTATTCCTGCTGAAGACCGTAGCCTCTTAAAGAAAGTATTTTCTGATATATATGATTACTACCAGCAGATTCCGGTAGAAGATAAAGGTTTGTACCGCTTCGACTTCAACTACAGAATACAGCGCATCGACCAGCGCCTGATTTCCGTAATGCAGCAAATCATTTTTCTTCAATCCTCCCCTACTGGTTTACCGCTTATAGAACTAAGCTTATTAACAGATTTCAGCACCTACAAAAACAACGAGCTTATTCAGCTTCAGATCTTTAAATTGCAGAATGACTGTTATAAAAGGGTAGCCGCCTGTCAGTACGATGAGTGCCTGGATAAATTAACAGACAGAGAAAAAGAAGTTATTGACCTGATTGCGCAAGGCTTAACAGATAAAGAAATAGCAGATAGAATGTGTATCAGTCTCCATACGGTTAAAACACATCGTAAAAATATCATCAGTAAAACTAACTCCAGAAATACAGCAGAGGCAGTTAATAAATACCTGGCTACCCTGACCCCTGAGCAATAAAAAATATTATTGTACAGCTGCCGGAACAAAAAAAGTGGATGGAAAGGCAAGGCTGAAAAGGTACCATACGAGAAGGTATGGGTGGTTTTGAGTGCGCCCAAACAAAATACACAGTTGCGATGGGGCGAGAAATAACTTACGACAGTTGAAGAAGAACTAGCGTAATGAGTGGTTTATACAAACCCTGGGTTAGCACAAGCCATTGGCAAGGCTAAACTGAAGAAGTTCGGCAGTGTTTCTGGACTGCGTTTTCTCCAGCATATTCTTGCGATGGGTTTTAATGGTATGAAGGCTTCTGTTTAGTTGCTCTGCTATTTTTTCGCTGCTGTAGCCATTCCTGATCCAGTGCAGAATATTAAGCTCTGCAGGAGAAAGCTGATGATTGGCCACTGCCTGATCTGGCGCAAAGGTTTTCACATCTTCATTTTCCCACATGTGATTGCTGTTGAGTGACTGGGCTAGGTAGGTAATCTTATAATTAGGAGACGGATATGGAATAACCGTGCAGACACCTGCGTTAACCAGCGGCCTTCCAGTTTTATCTACCTTGTGATAATTATTTATTTGCCTGATGCTTAGGGTATTGCCGTTGGGTTGCTGAATCCTGTAGTTGAAAATAAAACGATACTTATGATGCTGCTTTGATGAAGCCTCGGTTAAAAAACTGCAAATGGATTTGAAGATTGTGTTGTTAATAATCTCCCAATCCTGTTTGTTAATTAAGCTTGTATAGTACCGGATTCCTTCTTTTTTAACCAGCTGTGCAGAATGGTTGATAACATCGCTAAAAGTACTGCTGAAAAAAATATAGCCGCCGGTACGATAGTCAACTACGTAAGAATAGCTGTTGGTGGCTTTTAAAAGAATACGGGATGCATCGCTGATCAGGGGGTAGCCGGCAGTATCGGAGGCAAGACCATTGTATTCTGCAATGGTTTTTTGCACAAAATCAATATAGTTCAAGAACTGGCTCATGGGCCGCGGGGGTTAAAGAGTTGTATGGATACCTGCCAATGGGTAAGGCAGCACAGTTCTGTTAAAAATTCTCCTGCAGTTTTGTGCAGACAGCAGCAATGCAATCTTAGAGTAGCTTCTGTAAAAAAAGTTACAGAATATATCAGTAAAGGCCAAATGTAATCTATGTTTATTGTATAAACAAAAGTTTAAAGAAGAAAAATCAAAGGAAGGTGAAATTAGTGTGGCAACTGCAAATCTTTGGAAAAGTAAGCCGAAAAATACCTCTTTAGTGGTATTGTTGCTGCCTGATAAAAGGACTAATTTTCATTTATTAATAGTTCAGAAGGGAAAGGCTGAATTATACTTTTACTGTAGGCGGCTATAAGACCCCGGGCAAAAGTATGCCCGTATAACACGGGCGCTGCTGCCAGTAGTTAGCTGAACTTTGCAAAATTCCCTGGCCTGTTAAGCTGCTATATTCTGTATACTATCATATGCAGGAGTATACAGGCACTTCAGCGCAAGTAGAATACTTTTTTAAATGCTTTTTTAACTGTAATAAGTTTACCTCATGCTGCCTTTAAAGTATAAGTTTGTTAATTGGGTAGATGGGATGAAAATCTCCAAAGATCATTTTATTGCTTTAGAAAATGCAGTGATAGATCGGTACAGAGATGCAGTAGGATACCAGCTAAACAGTTTAAACTATGGAATTCTACCCGCAACTGCAGGCAGCAAACAGCCACTGGAGATCTTCTTTAGCTACGACCATGCTACCCGCAAAATTACCCTTAAGCTACTCTCGTGTTTTGCTGTAACACCAGCCGGCGCACGTGTAGAAATATATGATGAAGGCATTCCCGGCTTTGATATGGGAAACAGCCAGCCAGCCCTGGCGTTTGAGGTAGATGGGTTCAACACCCTGGGTTATGAGGTAGTGCTGGTGGTAAACCCTTTTGCACGGATGGCCTTTGGATATCCTAATCCGGAAGAATCGCCCCTGCGCAATCCTTTTATACAGGCCCAGTACTCACTGGAGGTTATTCCCTATCCCAGGGTAAACCAGCCGGAGCAGGGTCCATACCAGTTAACAATCGGCAGAATTGAGTTTGAAGCCGGGCAGCCAAAACTGTCAAAACAGTATATTCCGCCCAGTGCAACCATCAAAAGCTCTTCTCATTTAACCTCGCTCAACAACCGCATCATCAAAAAAATAGATGAGCTGGAGGCTACTTTAGTGAAGATCATCCAGAAAAAAAGATCCGGCTCGCAGCAGACCGACCTGGACCAGGAAACCTGCTATGTGGCCGAAAAGGTGCTGTACTTTCTTGTAACCAGCAAAGACCACTACAAACTAACCAGTGAGTTTGAGCCGCCTCATGTAATTGTAGACTACAACCTTAAGCTGGCAAGAGTGCTGTATACTGCCCTTGAGTGCTCCAGAAATAAGTTTGAGCTGCTCGATTACTACTGCAACTGGCTGGAGTGGAATCCGGGCCGTTTTGAAAGTACACTCAACGATTCTTTACAAATAAAATACAACCACCAGGAGTCTTTTAGAGCCCTTAAGCAGGCCGAAGACAGCTATGAGCTTATCCTTAGCTTTTTTGAACAGGTCTGGAAAATGGCTGCGCCAGGCAAAGGCCAGAAAAAACTCACCCGTGTGTTTGGCTGGCTGGTTGAGCATTCCAGGGATAAAAGAACGGAGCATTCCCAGGTGTTTAAACTGGATAAGGAAACCAACATCATTGGCCGGGGTACTGAGGCTTCTATAAACATGCGGGTAGCGGGAGACCAGTTTGTGAGCCGGCAGCATGCGCAGCTGTTTGTAGATGATGGTGCTTTTCTGCTCACAGACCTGCAAAGCAGCTACGGCACCATGGTGCAAAGCAGAAATGGCGGCTGGACACGCGTAAACAGCGAAGGCTTTTACCTGATGGATGGCGATCTGGTACAGGTAGGCAAAACCATGCTGGTTTTCAGATCGCAGCAGGTGGTAAGCACCGAAGCAGAGGCCATAGAATCAGTTGAGCGCCTGCCTTATGCAAGCCTCTATGAGCTGATGGGGGTGTAGGTTTAGATTAAGATTGAACTGAAGTTTCTATAAAAATAGTATCTGCAATATGGCCAATAGTTCACCACAGTTCCATACAGTTTTAAGAGGAGAAAACTTAACAACGATTGCAAGGAAATACGGATTTACAAACTATAAAACAATTGCAGTATACAACGGCCTGAAGAATGAAAATTCACTTAAGGAAGGGCAGCGGATTGTAATTCCCCGCTCCAGGCAGGGCTATGATGTGCTGATTGGCAAGCTGAACCAGTTAAAATCTGAAATGGCAGAAATGACCAAAGGTGTTGCCAATCAGCTCAATGTAGATAAACAGGAGATGGATAGAAAGAACAAAGCTATTGATGTAACCTTCGATGCATTGATGCTTACCAGAACCATCACCAAGGTAGGGTTTAAAACAATAATAGCATCTAAAGATGCGCTAACCAGAATGCCAGCCATAAAGAATGCAATGGTGGAGGTGGCAGAGCTTGTAGCAGACCAGGCAGTTGACAGCTTCGACAAGAAATATGTAAAAGAAGAAAATCAGGAAGTTATACCTACAGCCTATAAGGTTTATAAGCACAAGTATAAGGTTGCTTTCAAGGTTGCTAAAAACACATTGAAAGTATTGGATTTGGCTGAAGTAGCGCTGGATTTTATCAAACCAACCACAATAGCAAAATACATAAGCGCCTATACTGCTGGTGAATCTATTGAGGAAACAGAAGCTAATGCTAAGAAAATGATTGAAAAAACGCATCAGCAGGCAATTATGAACTTAAACGAGAAGATTACCAGGCTTACGAATGAAAGAAATATGCTCTACAGCAATCAGCAAATGAGCATACCGGTAATGGTGCATTAGTAAAAGCTGTGTTAGCAGCAAAGAATAGCAAAGAGCACATACAACAGCCGTAAAAAGCAAACCTGCGCAAGCGCATACTCCTGCCTGTATATTGTAGGTGATATAGATACTGATCTTGATTTTTTTTGGTTGAAGGATTCGATAATCGATCTCCTTCGGCCTGGGAATATATGCTGTATATTTTTTAAGTCTCAACCTTAACGCTCACACATTATGGCGTGGATATATGAAAGTAGCACCGGGAGTTTACTCTACTCAGAAACCGATTCCATGTTCGGTACGCTGGTAGGCAAGGGATACTCCGGGAAAAAGGGTTTTAAGAATAACGTTTTATTCGATACGGTAAAGGATGTAGGTCCTATCCCTCCCGGAAAATACATCATTGGTCTTTCCTACCAGTCTATCAGCAAAGGCCCCATGACTATGAACCTGAACCCGTTTGGCCATAATGCTTCTGGCAGAACCCTCTTCAGAATTCATGGCAACAACAGAATAAATGATGCCTCGCAGGGCTGTATCATCCTAGGCCCGGATCTCAGGAAAAAGCTGGGGAAATCCAGTGACAGGGTACTGATCGTGGTCAGAAAGCTGAAGCTGCCGGATGGCCTTCCACAGGTTAGCTTAAGGCAAAGTTTCAGTGGCGGAGGCGGATTGAGAGGCTAACCAGGCCTGCTGCTCCAATAATGTATAGCACAATTTAAACCATTTTCAGAACGCAAGCTTTTCATCATGCTTATTACTACTGCCTATACCGACGAGCTCAAAAGAGCCATCCAGATTGCACAATCTATTGCAAAGGAGCACCAGCATCAGCACTTTGGTCCTGCCCACCTGCTGCGTGCGCTGCTGCACACAGAAATTGGCCTTGTAAAATTTCTGGAATCGATTGATAAGGATGTATCCTACCTGCGGGAGTGGGCAGAGGTGCGCATCGAAGGCTATCCCAAAGCTTCACGCGGTGTAAGCGAGCCTGTAGGCGACGATCGTATCATTGCCGTGCTGGATGAGGCAGATGTGTTACGCCTGAAGATGGGACAGGATGCCATAGACCCTGCCTGTGTGCTGGCAGCCTTAAGTAAAGCTAATGTTGCTTTTACAAAAGAGCAGCTAAAAACCTTTCCGCTCTCTGCCGATGATGTGGTGGACACCAGCCTGGAAAATGCCTCTGTGCAGCAGGCAGTTGGTTCAGCTGCGGGTAATGCTAACAATAAAGCAGCTGGTAAAGAAAAGGCAGGTGTTAATGCGCTCCACAAGTTCTGCATTGATAAAACCTCTTTAGCCAGAGAGGGTAAAATAGACCCGATCATTGGCCGCGACCGCGAAACCCGCATGATGATTGAAATACTGGGCCGCCGCACCAAGCCAAACGTGCTGATTGTTGGAGATCCCGGCGTTGGTAAAACAGCACTGGTAGATGGATTTGCCCTCAGCATTGTAGAAAAAAATGTGCCGGCACACCTGCAGGCAGCCCTGCTGTATGAGCTCGATACAGGTGCCCTGGTAGCGGGAGCCTCTTATAAAGGCGAGGTAGAAGACCGCCTCAAGAGCATCATTAAAGAGCTGAAGGGACAACAAAAAGCCATTTTGTTTATTGATGAAATGCACCTGCTCCTGGATAGCACCGGTCCCATAGGCTCCGGGGCAGCCAACCTCTTAAAGCCAGAGCTGGCCCGCGGTGAGCTTACTGTTATAGGTGCTACTACAAACGATGAGTACCGTGAGCTGATAGAGCCCGAGCAGGCCTTTAACCGCAGGTTTGAGGTACTGCGCGTGGAGGAGCCCGATGTGATTACGGCTGCCAAAATGCTGGAAAAAATTCTTCCTTTCTATGAGCAGCACCATGGTATCAAAGTAGCAGAGGGCGCTGCTGCAGAAGCGGTGGCACTGGCCCGTCGTTACGTAAAAGACAGGCGCCTGCCCGATGCAGCCATTGACCTGGTAGACCGCACCATGGCCGCCATTCGCATGGCCGACGAAACATCTGAAAAAGAACTAGCCGATCTTACCGAAAAACTGCTCCGGCTTAAAGATACCGGCTACAGCATGGCAGATCTGCGCTGGTTCCATCGGGAGCTGAACAACCGCATCAGCCCCATTCTGCTTGGCCAGCTCGAGACCGAAGAGGAGGATGGCGAGATTGATACCCCTGATGCACTGCAGGCCCACCTTTTTACCCTGCTGGAGCAGCTGCAACGTCTGTCTGGCACCAAAAAAGGCATGGTAGATAAGGTAGATCTGGCAGCAGTTGTGGCACACAAAACAGGCATACCACTTGGTAAAATACAGACCAAAGAGCGTGAAAAGCTCCTTAATATGGAGGCCACCCTGCAGCAGCGCGTAATAGGCCAGGACCCTGCTATCAAAGTAATTGCCGAGGCTATTCTGGAGTCGCGTTCCGGACTTACCAAGCCTGGCCAGCCCATTGGTTCCTTCTTTTTCCTGGGGCCAACCGGTACGGGTAAAACTGAGCTGGCAAAATCACTGGCCGATTTCCTCTTCAACGACGAAACAGCCATGATCCGCTTCGATATGTCGGAGTTCAAGGAAGAGCACTCTGCCGCCCTGCTTTATGGAGCACCTCCCGGCTATGTAGGCTATAAAGAAGGAGGCTTGCTGGTAAACAAGATCCGGGAGAAACCTTATGCAGTGCTGCTGTTCGATGAGGTAGAAAAAGCCCATCCGTCTGTTTTCGATGTATTCCTCCAGATCCTGGACGAAGGCAAGCTGCACGACCGCCTGGGCAAAGAAGGAGATTTCTCCAATGCTGTTATTCTCTTTACCTCCAACATAGGCAGCGATCTTATAGTAGAGCGCTTCGAAGAGCAGGCTACCCTGCCAGCCTCTAATGAAATGATGGAGATCATGAGCCGCTATTTCAGGCCGGAGTTTCTGGCAAGGGTAACGGAAATTGTTCCTTTTGCACCAATAACAGAAGCCAATGTAGAGAAGATATTCAGAATTCACCTGAAAAAGCTACTCGATACTTTGCATAAGCAGGGCATCTCTCTGGAGATCTCCGCAGAGGCAGTAAAGCAGCTGGCAATATCAGGCTTTACGCCTAAATATGGTGCCAGACCACTTACCGGCGTAATCCGCAACCAGCTACGCAGGCCTTTATCTCGCATGATCATCTCCGGCAAAGCTACCAAAGGTACCACCGTGCACCTGGATGTAAACGAGGCAGGTGAGCTCAGCTGGACAGTTGGGACAGAGCCTGAAGCTGTGCTTCAGCATGAGTAAAACAGCATTTTAGATCTTTTACTAAATAAAATTCAATATGAACGAGGTAGAACTAGTTGGAGGACAGTTAGTGCCCCAGCAATCTTTTGAAGCCATAACCCAGATTTCTTCCAACAGAACACTTCTGGTGCAGCAACTCAACAGCAAGCCAGGAAAGCCGGAGCCTGTAACCGGGCTTAAAACCACAGAAGAGGCTTTTCAGCACTTTAAACCAAGTGTAAAGGTGGCCTTCGAAACTGCAGAAGGTAAGCCTGTTAACGAAGAGCTAAAGTTTAGCAACCTGGGCGATTTTGGAAAAGAAGGGATTGTTTCCCAGAGTCCCTTTTTAAGCGATACCCGCACCCAGCAGGACACCTATCAGAAAATTGCCAAACAATTGCGCACCAATAAGATCCTGAAATCTGCACTGCAGTCTTCAGAATCACGTCAGGCCTTCCTGCAGGCCATACAAGCCATGATGGAAGAACTAGACAGCGCAAAACAGTAATCACCTCTAACTGAACAAAATTATGGAACAGGAAAAAGATCCTATACTGCAGCAGACCAAGGAAGCAGCACCAGTAGCCAGTCCCTCCCTAAGCCTCACTGAACTTTGTGACCAGCTGGGCGAGTATGGTGGTTTTGAAATATTGGAATCGGCCATAGATGGCGCCAAGGTAATGAACCCCGAAAGCAAGGCGCGCAAAAATATATTTTTGAACGAAGCCTCCCGCGAGAAAGATCGCGGACAGCTGAAAAAGCAGCTGCAAATGTGGGCCGACCTGCTCAGCAATTCAGAAAGCGTAGCCGATATGGTAGCCGCTGCCCAGGAAAAAGCCGATGAGGCCGATGATGTGCTCCGGGCAAACCTTAGCACGGCTGTAAAAGAGTGCAAGCAGCTGGAGCAGGCTTACCGCTCCCTGGCCCTCTTCTACAAAAACACAGAGCGTGATAAAATCAAGAACCTTACCATTTTCAATGCCAACATCGACAGGCTCAAAGACCTGGACAACACCCTGGTAATTGATAAAATAGACGAGGAGCTGAAGGCCCGCCACGACCGCCTTGATCTAAGAGAAAACTATGCCATGCTGGTAATACCCGGTTACCTGGGCTCTAACAAGGTGGTGGAGAAATGGGCCAAGATTGCGCACCAGAATAAGGTAATGCTCATTACTGACTTCGAGAACCTCGAATCGCCTGATGAGGTAATGGAAGAGTTTGATGCAGCCAACCTGACCGGTGGCGACATTTACCGCTCAAACGTGCTCATGACCTGTAACTGGCTGGTAGGCCGCGAAAAGCATCAGGACCTGGGTGAAGATGATCACCTGCTGGTGCCTCCTTCCACAGCCCTGGCCGGTAAAATTTACAGCACCCTTATTGCACAGCCTACTGCCGGTAAAATGCACGGTGGCATTAACGAGGTAGATGGTGTAAGCTTCCCGCTCAAGAAAAGCGAGATCTCCGAGCTGGAGAAACGCGGCCTGGTGCCCATGGTAAAAGAGTGGGAGAAGGTAATGGCATTCTCTGCCAAAACCCTTTACAACGGCAACGACATAGGGCTGCAGACTTACTCCGTAGTACGCGTATTCGACTACATCGGCAAAGTAATCATCGACTTCCTGAACCGCCAGGCATTCGTTAACTGGACCCCGGTAGTGGAGCGCGATCTGCGCAAGGAGATCTCCAAATACCTGGAGAGCATCCGCGGCAGCGATAAGATTATCCAGGACTACAACCTGATGCGCCTGGAGCAGGACCCAGATACCAAAAAGATCTTCATTGATATGCACATTACCCCCTTCTTCCCGGCTAAAAACTTTATGCTGAAAATGGGTGGCACCAAAGGCGACACCGCCGAGGCATGGGCATCTGAATATGCAGAGCAATAGAGACTTTTACAATTGAATAGAAAGCAACATAAAATACCTTCTATTATTATTCACTTTTAGTTTTCAAATTATCAAAAACCATTAACTTTTTTTCAACCATGGCTGTAAATGCAAGATTGAATTTAGACAGTTTAAAAGATGTGAGAGTAATTGATTTCTCTTACAATTTTAATCGTGATGTAGATGCTTCCGGCAGACCTTCCGGTGCTGTACGCGGAGGAACCGTTCAAATTACTATCGAATCAACCAAAAGTGCTTTTCTTCCTGCCTGGATGACAGCTGCTGCAGGTAAAACCAAAAGTGGTGAAATCACCATTATGGATGATGAAGATGATAGCAAGTCGCTGAAAAAGATCAAGTTTGATGATTCTTACATCGTTAACTACGGCGAAAACTTCAGCTGGCAGGGTGGAGAAAACATGATGGAAACCTTCACACTTTCTGCTTACAAAATTAGTGTAGACGGTGACGGCGGCCCTGCAGAATTCCAGAACGAGTGGCCTAACAAGAAGTAAAGCTTATACTTTGGTAGAATCACTTTGGTGATAAGTTATACAATTGGATACAGTACGTTTCGTCAGTTAAATTTGATATAGCAAACATTAACTGACGAAGCGCACTGTTAATTTGAAAGGAGTAGCTCAGTTTGTAGTGGAATAGACAATCGGTACCAATCAGGTTTATCTGTATCCTTAAAATGCTTGATAAGCAATAGTAAGTACACTGAACATAATGAAGTAAGACTATGATTGATGCTACACTTTTAAATAGTTATGTAGGTAAGAATATAAAAGATATTTGCCTGTTTGGATTTACAGATGATTCAAAAAATCACTGTGCCCATTTCGTGAGTCATGCTCTAAATTTAGATTTCGGATACACCTGTAAAGGAAGTGCAAATTTAAGAGTACATGAAATATTTCAAAGATGCCCTGTTGCCTATGAATTTAATAGCTGCCCTTCGGTGGTAAGTGGGTTGATATTCGTGAGTCAGTACAGGAATTTTGACAGTACTCGACAGACCATGAGAAATGTACCAAAGAAGCATATTGGTATCATTTACAACGGGAACATCTGGCATTATAGTAATAAAAGTTCTAACGAAAAGGTGATAGTACAACAGATGGTACACTTCATAGATCATTATCGCAGGCAAAGGAATGCCCTGTGGTTTGGTGAAATACCAGATGGAGCCAGACCTCATCCTTGGGGGGTTTCCGTGTGATTGAGTGTAATATATATTCACTTAGACAGCAGCAAACTTAGCAGTTGTACTCTATCGTATTAAAATTTATTTCCCTTGGCACAGCACGTAGAAGTCAACATCACCATTGAAGGAGAGGAGATTACGCCTTTCTCCCTCATTTCCATTTCACAGGATATTCACCAGCATCATGTGTTTGAAGTGGTGTTGCCGGTAGATGCATTTGAAAATAGCAGCCGGGGTATTCTGGAGCAGTCAAAGGGCTATATTGGCAAGTCTATCATTATTCGCTTTGGCCCGCATTTGTTTGAAAGAAGGCATCCTGATAACCAGTTTATCGGGCTCATCACCAACATTGGCGTGAGCCGCTCCGGCAATGGCGAACGCCAGATTGTGATCAGGGGTAACAGCCCAACCATTATGATGGATGGCAACGGACAGTGCCGTTCCTTTACTCAACAGACTTTACCGGATATTGCCAATGCGATGCTGGAAAAAGTGCCTCGCTCGCTGGAGACCCAGATTGGCCCGCAGTTTGGTGGTACCATTCCCTACGTAGTACAGTTTAACGAAAGCAACTGGTCTTTTCTGAAGCGTATGGCAGCACGCTACGGTGAATGGTGCTTTTACGATGGTGCCAAACTGGTGTTTGGTAAGCCCTCACAGGACCCGGTAATTGACCTCCCCTTTGGCGAAGATCTCTTTAACTTTGAATTTGACCTGCGGATATTGCCTACCAATGGCAAGGCTGTTGCCTATAATTATATAGAAAGCCAGAAATACGAAGGCACTACGGCTTCGGCATCAGTGAGCGACCTGGATGATTTTGGTAAGTTTGCACTTGACCAGTCTTCAAGAATCTATTCGCAGGAGCCTGTGTGGGCGTCGGCCGAAGTAGTGGTACAACAACAGGAGCTGGATGACATATTGCTGCAGCAAAAAGCTTCCTCTGCCCGTAATATGGTGGTGGCTACCGGCGATAGCGACAATCCCCACCTCAATGTAGGCACTGTAATCAATATTACCGGAGAGGGCGTTCATGAGCAGGATTACGGACGCTTTATCATTACCTCCGTCACACACAGCATCAGTGGTACTTATTCCTACAACAATTATTTTACGGCCATCCCCGCTGAAAACCAGTCGCCCCCGGCCCCGGCAATACGCAGACCTGTGGGAGACATTCAGCCAGCCCTTATCATAGACAATGCAGATCCGGAAGGATTAGGCAGGGTAAAGGCACAATTTTACTGGCAGGAGGCACCGGAATCTACCCCCTGGATCAGGGTAGCTAACACCATGGCAGGCAACGGAAAAAGCGATGTACATGGCTTTTACTTCACCCCCGAAGTGGGCGATGAGGTGATGATAGGGAATGAAGATAATAATCCCGATAAGCCTTTTGTGATGGGCAGTATGTACCATAAGAATGTGGCACCCTCGGAATGGGTAGACAACAGCAACCAAATAAAGGTAATACGCACCCGCAATGGCAACCAGATTTACCTGCTCGATAAAGATGGCCAGGAAGAAATCAAGATCCTGAACAAAGATGTGGGAGATCCCACCAACATCATCTCCCTTTCTATGGATGGTGGTGGGAAAATTACTATCGAAACCAAAGGTGAGCTGGTAATGAAAGCGAGGTCTATAGAAATGAATGCGGATGAAGGCATCAAGATCACTTCTGGGAAAGCTACCGAAATAGAGGCCCAGAAGATGAGCATGAAGGCAGATCAAGGCATCAAAATGCAATCAGGGCAGGCAACGGAAATGAAAGCCATGGAGCTGAAAGTTAGTGCTGATAATGCCATTAACATGAAGTGTCAGCAGATGAAACTGGAAAGCTCAATGGCGGTTCTGAAGGCCGCCGGGAAACTGGATATCGATGGTGGAGCAATGGCCTCTGTTAAAGCGGCCATTATTAAATTGAATTAACTGCTTAGGGATTGGTTAATACCATCCGGCAGGTTTATAGCATACACTCAGTTCATCATTTTTTAATTCAATGGAAACTATAGATCATTTATCACCAGGCGATATAAAATCATTTCGAAGCACCATTGCAACCACAACCCTTAAGCCGGGAACTGTTTTATGGAGGTTTGCGAGCAGTAAGCATTCCAGTAAGTTTGGCGCTTACTGGATAGATGCAAGAACAATGTCAGAAATCATGAGGACCTTTAGTGCGCTAAACAACTTTAGCCTCTCTTTTAAAAAGGATGTAATTATGGATAGCCTTGCATTGCTTTCTAACTGGGATACACATTGTGAGTACAGGGTAAAAATAGAACTGAAGAAAGAGGTAGTAGCGCATATTGGAACTATAGGCACCCAGCAGAATTTCGCTAAAATGCAGCTTAACACAAAGTCAGAAGCAGATAAAGCCTTGTTAAAGCTTGCTGGCGGAAACACAGAGAATATAAAGAAAATGGTTGAGCAACGGATAGGGGGCTATACTCAGTATGTAATTCCCCGTTTTAGGGACAGAAGCCTGAATCAGATAGAGAATGAGTATGCCAGACTCCTCCATTTCAGCCATATATAAATCTGCTGCTTTAGCATTTAATAAATACAGATCTATATGCTTCCCAACTACTACACCTTTCCACTAAACTGCCAGAAGATAATGGAGAAGCAGAGGCAGCCGCGTTGCAGCCTGGCAGACTCTATCCGGCAGCACATTCACCTGATCCTGCGCACGCATTTTAACGAATACCGCTTTGATCCGCGCTTTGGCTGTATGGTGTGGGATAAAGATTTTGAAACCATCAGGAGTGTGTACAAATGGAAAACAGAGCTGATCGATGCCTTTGCCAAAGCACTCAAAAGCTACGAAAAGAGGCTGCAGCAGATCCAGGTGGTGGTAGACCTGGATGACCAGAAAATACTTGATCCGCATACCCAAAAATTAATTGAACTGCGGAAAAGGATCATCATTCACGCAGCCGGAACTATTGGCCAGACCAACGAATCCTTTCAGCATACAGAATACATCTTTTTCAGTCCCCTGTCTTTAACCTGATCTCTCCTTTATGATAGGACAAGCCACACCCAACACATTTCATCCCGACAGCTTTAGAAAAGAGCAGGTAATTCGCAGGCTTCGCAGCAGGGCCATACAGTACTGGGGGCTGCAGGAGGCAGATGCCGATAAGCTGGACCCGCTGGTGGATATGCTGCTGGGCGCCTGTTCGGTAGAGTTTGAGCGTACTGCCCAGGAGGTTCATGTTTCCCAAAGCAGGCTCCTGGAGCGTCTGGCACAGCTAATGGTGCCGGAGGTTTACACCAATGCCCGCCCCGCTCATGCCATCATGCATGCCAGGGCAGATGGAGCCATTCTGAAGCTTAAGCCCGAAGACCAGTTTTTTGTAGAAAAAGAAGTACAGGAGGATAATAAAATAAGTACCCTGCCCATCACCTTTTCGCCGGTTAGTAACTGTCAGGTGTACGATGCGGCCGTTGTTTGCCAGGCGGTGGGGAATAAAATTACCTTCTATGAGAGCCCCCTGGCAAAAGGCAAGAGCCTGTATGGAGAGCCAAAAGAAAGTCTGGCACCCTACACCCTATGGCTTGGCCTGCGGCTGAATACAAAAATAGCCAGCCTCAAGGGTATGCGTTTGTTCTTCGACTGGAAAAACGACCTGGATAGAAAAAAATACCTCTCCCTGCTATCGGCAGCAAGGTGGTCGGTAAATGAAACAGCACTTAAGATAGCGCCTGGCTTTGCCAAACAGTCTGGTGACAGGCTGCAGGATTTTGATGCAATGGCAGAGCTTGAGGGGCATGTGTTGCAGTACTATCAGCAGCACTTTATTACTGTAGAAGAGGGTGAGCATGTGCTTAGCTACCAGAAATACCCGGCTGAATTTGCGCCTGTATTCTCACCCGATCAGCTCAAGGAAATAAAAGAAGAGCTGGTTTGGCTGAAGATAAGCTTTCCGGGGCTGGCCTCACAACAGCCCCTGCACGAGGTGTACTGCACGCTTAACTGTTTTCCGGTCATGAACCGCAAGCTGCACCAGAACAGCCGGCCCTACACCCTTACGCCCAGTCTTAATATCATTCCCATCCAGAGCAAGGAGCATTACCTCTCCATCAGGCGGGTATATACTGATAACCGTGCCTACCGCTCCCTATCCTTCAGGGAGGTAGGGGAGGCCGAAGATGGTACCTACTCTGTAAGACAGGGAGGCGTGGCCCGTTTCGATCAGCGAAATGCCGCCAGCCTGCTCAACTACCTCTGGGACCTGCTGCGCGATGAAAGTGCAGCCTTTTCGGCCTTTGGTCATCATGCACTTACCACCGAGATCAGGAGCCTGGAGCAGGGACTTACACGCCTGCAAATGCATTTTCTGCAGAAACTACAGGAGCAGTCGTCTAAATGCCACCTCCTGCTGCACACCAAAACTCCGGAAGATGTATGGGTAGAGTTCTGGTCAACGCAGGGCGCGACAGCCAACCAGCTACCGAGTGGCAAAAAGGCCAATCCCCAGACGCAGACCTTTGTAAAGCGCGAAGACCTGATGCTGATCACCGCCACAGCAGGTGGCAAAGAGGCCATGAACGAGACAGAAAAGCTGCAGGTATATAAGCATACGCTGCTCACCCGAAACCGCATTGTAACCGAAGAGGATATAAAATCTGCCTGCTTTGCCGAGCTGGGCGAAAAGCTGGAACGCGTTACCGTTAAGAAAGGCTTTGTGGTAGATGCCTCTGCGAAGAAAGGCTTTAGCGCCACGCTGGATGTTGTGCTCACCCCTGCCCCCAACTTTGCGGAGATAAACTGGAAAGGCGCATGCTACGAGATGCAGGCCTTGTTGGAGCGCAAAAAGATGTTCACAACAAAAATACAGGTATATACACAAACTGAATCTGCTGCAAATGTACCAGGGTGAAGACGATTACCGTGCAGAGGCACTCATAGCATTCTGGCTGGAGAACGAGGTGCTGTCGCTCGACAACCTCACGATACAGCCCGAGGGTACTTTTCAGCGCCCCTACAGCAAGGATGTGCTGGCAGTTGAGCGGGGCGATAAGGCCTCAGGTAGTCAAGTAAAGCTGCGCATCAGCCGGGAGGGCTTGTACGATATGCTGCCGGAAGGCCTTTTCCACCAGGCAGAGCAAAAAACACAAAAAAGCACAGAGGAAGCAGTAAAGGAATCTGAAAGGTACGAGAGGGAGGAAGCTGCAGCCCGTCGCCTCTTCCTGCCCCTGGAGCAGGAGTTTTACCGGCAGCGGATCTGGCTGGAGCATACCGAACTTCAGGCCTGCCTCAATACTGTTCGGCCCGAGAACGAAAGCTTTTTCATGGACTTCTGGGGCATTGATAAAAAGGCTTTTACCCCACAGCAGAGCCTGAATCTGCTGGCTGTACTGCCCCACCTGCACGAGGTGGTGGGAGACCAGGAACTGGTAGCTTTTTGCCTGGAGAAGATCATACAGGAGCCTGTTTCCATTGCCTACACCCAGCAGCAGGAAGAGCTGCCTGAAGGTCAGGGTATTTCATTATTAGGCAATGTAAGCCTGGGGGTGGATGTAGTGCTGGGGGGAAGTTGGTGGTCTGACGAGCCAGCCATAGAAGTAACCGTTGGCCCCATTGCAGCGGATAAACTGCCCCGGTTCCTGCCGGAAGGCAAAACTTATAAGCAGATCAAGAAACTGTATGGCTACTTTTTTCCGGCAGAAGCCAGTGTGATCACCAACGTTGCGATTGAAAAGGCCGGTACAGGCTTTAAGCTGGTAGCAGAAAACATGCATGCCGGCAGACTGGGACACACAACAGAAATTTAACGCTACCATGGCTCCTAAAAAGTTTGTTTTTACAGCACTGGCCGATACCCATGTAAACTACAAAGGCAGGTATGTGCGCTTTACCGGCAGACCCCGGAAGATCCTGGACATGAACGGTAAAACCTTTACCCTGCCCAATGGAGCCTATGGCTACTGCTACTCCGTAAATGGAGCCACCATGTATGTTGCCTTTAAGGAAAGCCTGTTGTTGCCGCCCCTGAAGTCATTCAACTTCGCTACCTGGAATTTCCACCTAAGCATCCGCCCCCATTCTGATAAAGGTTGGGAGATTGAAAATACCTAGACCCTATGAGTAAGCCAGCTGCTAGAATCGGTGATATGCACATGTGCCCCATGGTCACACCAGGACTTCCCCCGGTGCCTCATGTTGGCGGGCCTATTACTGGTCCCGGCTGCCCCACTGTGCTCATTGGAGGCGTGCCTGCCGCGGTGATGGGAGACATGTGCACTTGTGTAGGTCCGCCAGATACCATCATTTTAGGCTCAACAGGTGTATTCATAGGTGGCAAACCCGCAGCCCGTATGGGCGACCAATGCGTGCACGGCGGTGTAATCACCCTCGGCTGCCCCACCGTACTAATCGGTGAAGCCGGAAGTGGTGGAGGCGGCGCTGCTGGGGGAGGTGGCGGCGGTGGTAGTTCATCATCCTCTGCAGCAAAATCTGGTGGTTTGGCAGCTATGCCGGTGGAGGCTTTAAAGAATGTGATTAGAGATGCGTCTCCGGAAATTTCGAAAAAGCTTTCTCAAGTAGTCACATTAAAAGAATCAGCAAAGAGCGGGGTACCATTTTGTGAGAAATGTATGCAAGCTGCTTTTAAGATTTAAGTAGTTTATTAATTGTTGGGGTAGTAATAAGATGCGTGCTATAAGATTATGTCAAAGCTTTCATGTATATGTATAAAATCTAAGGATTTAAAAGAAGGTATAATCCTATCATCTGCCATTGCTGCAATAGTTAAATTTTATAAAACATTCGTGTTATAAACAATATTGTATCGTGCTAACAATAAAAAATATACAATTAAATGAATTCGCTTTGAATGCTCAAGAAAAGTTTATTTCTAGGCTCTACCAGATTTTATATATACAACATAGTAGAGAAGACGTAGCTAATAGTTTCAATGATGATGAAGCTTTGGCTTTGATAAGGGCAAGTGTTTTGAAGGCTATGAGTTTTAACATAAACACAGAGGTTCATATCGCAAAGTTTGTTGCTTTCGAGCTTCTCTACGGTTCTAAGTTCAACTGTACTAGTAAGTATATATTTTTGGAAAAAATACTAACCAACAAGTCTGTTGATCCAGCAGTTAGATTACAACAGGTGTTTGAATATATGTGTAACTGGGAAAAATTTTAGTATGTATGGCATCTGTTCTTGATAAAGTCACTGCGGCGTGGAATATATTAAGTTTATCATTTAGTATAAATCCGATAAATAAAATAATTCAACCTTGTCCATTATCACAGAAGAAAGAGGAAGTTGTTCTTGAAAGCACAGTAGCCGTAAGTAAATACTTAGAAAAAAATAACTATCAAGAGGTAACTTTAGAAGAATTGAAAGCAATGATGCCTTTAGCAAAGAAGAAAGATTTAGAAAAATATCTTCCGCATTTAAACACAGTAATGAATAGATATAACATTAATACCCCTATTAGAAAAGCCCATTTTATTTCTCAAATAGGCCATGAAAGTGACAATTTAAGCAGAACCTGGGAAAAAAAGAACCCTGACACTATCAAAATGAAAGATGGAAGTATAATAGCTAATGGAGATATCATAGATGATTCGAATGAAAAGTACAAGATTCAGAAGTGGAATAAATATGGAGGAGGAGAGTTTACTGTACTGAAATCAGACACAGTATCAGTTACGTATTTTTTTGATAAGTACCAGAAAAATAAAAACCTAGGAAATATTAATGAAGGTGATGGCAGAGCATTTATGGGGAGGGGCTTGATTCAAGTAACTGGAAGATTTAACTATGAAAAGTATACACAATATCGAAATAAACTAGGTGATAATACTGATTATACTTCAGAGGCAGGAAGAGAAAAGTTAAGAAATAATCCGGAAATTGCAACTGATAGTGCAGGTTGGTTTTGGACACAAGGCTCTTACCAAGGAAGTAAGACTTTGAATCTTAATGAGCTAGCTGATGAAGATAAAGGGAATCAAATATCTAGAAAAGTCAATGGTGGCGAAATAGGATTGAAAGATCGTAGGGATAGAGTAAAAAAAGCTAAAGAAGTACTTCAAGTAGATTTTAAAAGTCATTTGATGTGATAGAATCAATAGTCAATATAATGTTGTTGAAATTTAATGACTAAAGAATGTATAATGGCTTTAATGACTATAAATTTCAAGAAGAACAAAAGAACAAAAGAACAAAAGAACAAAAGAACAAAAGAACAAAAGAACTTTTTCTATATGCGCCCCTACCTTAGCTACATATTACTAGATGCTGCCCGCATGGAGGTACGGATGGAGGAGGCTAAAGAGTTGAATCCTTATCATCTTTCGCTGTATAAAGGGCGTAGCGAGGAGGATTTGGCTGCGGTGGCTCCTTACTTTTTTGCTGTGCCCCAGGATGAGGATGATTTCCTAGACTGGTTTATGGAGCAGGGGTGGAGCGATGCCTGGGGGGTGATTGTATCTTCACAGGCTTCTTTTGAGGAATGCTACAAGCATTTCCGCAAGTTCTTGATTGTAAAAACCGAACTGGGGGAGGAACTTTACTTCCGCTTCTACGACCCGCGGGTGATGAAAATTTTTTTACCTACCTGCGATGAACAGCAAATTATTGAGTTTTTTGGTCCGGTTGATTTTTTTGCCTGCGAGGGGGATCACCGGGAGGAGGCGCTGGTTTTTCAGCATATTGATGGAAGATTAACAATTGATGCCATTCCTGCCGCACAATTGTTTGGTGTGACTGTACAGTAAGTATGGGTATCTCCTGTTGCCGCTGATTATTGGTTTTCAACATAGCAGAAGCTTTTTTCACCTAAGATCATGTTTAAGAATTTTATTAGGCAGCAGGGGATAAACGATTAATAATTAACTGGCAGTTCTGCCATAGGACCCAAGCTTCAGAACTTTCTATGG
>JAESGL010000090.1_pt1 | contig 152381 bp, 134 predicted proteins | sample 9269711 | NCBI WGS metagenome assembly JAESGL01 (sample SAMN14515918, study PRJNA621676) | algae metagenome | isolation source: Kastovskya adunca ATA6-11-RM4 and co-occurring heterotrophs from soil and... | place: Chile: Atacama Desert | collected 2011-06-27 | reverse complement strand
GACGAAGCCTTCATCGGCTCGTGCATGACCAACATCGGCCACTTCCGCGCAGCCGCCAAGCTGCTCGGCGGCCAGCGCGACATCCCCGTCAAGCTGTGGGTCGCGCCGCCGACCAAGATGGACCAGCACGAGCTGATCTAGGAAGGCCACTACGCCGCCTTCGGCACGGCCGGCGCCCGCACCGAAATGCCGGGCTGCTCGCTGTGCATGGGCAACCAGGCGCAGGTGCGCGAGGGCGCGACGGTGATCTCCACCTCCACCCGCAACTTCCCGAACCGCCTGGGCAAGAACACCAACGTGTTCCTGGGCTCGGCCGAGCTGGCCGCCATCGCCTCGCGCATCGGCAAGCTGCCCACCAAGGAGGAATACCTCCAGGAAATGGGCGTGATCGATGCCGACAAGGCGAGCGTGTACCGCTACATGAACTTCGACCAGATCGAGGAATACGCGGACGCCGCCAAGTCGGTGGCGGCCTGACGCCGTGGGCCCCGCGAGGGGCCCGGGCGACGCGCAATGCAGGAGGCCCCGGGGAGCGATCCCCGGGGCCTTTTCTTTGGTGCGCCTTCTGCCGTTCCTTAGGCGGGGCTGAAGGGCGAGGACCGCCACGGAACGTTTGCCGCGACGCCGGCGTCCCACCGCCCAGAACCACGACAACGCGGAACCACGATGTTCAAGTCCTTCTTTCTCTCCCGCCGGTGGTGGGCCTGGTCGATCGCCGGCTCGGTCTTCATCCTGCTCGCGACCTGGTACCGCGTCGAGCTCGACGTGCAGATCAACGACTGGTTCGGCACGTTCTACGACCTGATCCAGACATCGCTGGGGCATCCCGGCAGCATCACCGCGGGGCAGTTCTGGGGGCAGCTCTCCACCTTCTCGCGCATCGCCATGGTCTACGTGACCACCGCGGTGGTGGTGGACTTCTTCTGCAAGCACTACATCTTCCGCTGGCGCCAGGCGATGAACGAGCACTACATGGCCGCCTGGCCGCGGCTGCGCCACATCGAGGGCGCGGCGCAGCGGGTGCAGGAGGACACGATGCGCTTCGCCACCACCATGGAGGGCCTGGGACTCACCTTCCTGCGCAGCCTGATGACGCTCGGCGCGTTCGTACCGGTGCTCTGGGTGCTGTCGGACAAGCTGACGGGCTTGCCGGTGATCGGCGCCGTGCCGCATTCGCTGGTCTGGGTGGCGCTCATCTGGGCGCTCGGCGGCACGCTGCTGCTGGCCCTGGTGGGCGTGCGGCTGCCGGGGCTCGAATTCCACAACCAGCGCGTGGAGGCTGCCTACCGCAAAGAACTGGTGCTCGGCGAGGACGATCCCGCGCGCGCCGCGCCGCCCACCGCCGCCGCGCTGTTCGCCGACGTGCGCCGCAACTACTTCCGGCTGTTCTTCAATTACCTGTATTTCGACGTGGTGAAGTGGTCGTACCTGCAGGTGAGCGTGCTCGTGCCGCTGGTGGCCCTGGGCCCGACGCTGATCGCCGGCGCCATCACGCTGGGCGTGATGCAGCAGATCTCCCGGGCGTTCGACCGGGTGCTGGAGTCCTTCCAGTTCCTGGTGCAGAACTGGAGCACCGTGGTCGAGCAGATCTCCATCCACAAGCGGCTGCGTGCGTTCGAGCGGCAGATGCTGGCGGAGGAGCCGGCGCTGCCCGAACCGGCTCCGGCTGCGGCCAGCCGGTGACTTCCGACCCCTGACCGCTGACTGCATGCCCCGGCCGCCGGGCCCGGTGGCCGTCCCCCGTCGTCAGGCCGTGGCGCCCTCCAGGAGGCGAGCGAGCATCGCACCCTCGACGGGCCCTTCCAGCGGAATGCGCACGCGCAGCGGGCTCCCGGAGGCCACGTGCAACGGCTCGCCCGTCGCAGCCGCCTGCATGCGCTCCAGGCGCACGGTGCGGTTGCCGGCGGGATGGATGACCTCCAGCCGGTCGCCGACAGCGAAGCGGTTCTTGGTCTCCACCTCGGCCCAGCCGTCGCCCCAGCCCACCACCTCGCCCACGAACAGGCTGCGCACGGGCTGCGAGCTGCCGCTCTCGTAGTTCTGCAGGTCCTGCGCCGGCCGGCGCTGCAGGAAGCCGGCCGTGTAGCCCCGGTGGGCCAGGCCGTCCAGTTCGGTGAGCATCGACGGATCGAAAGGCCGGCCCGCCACCGCGTCGTCGATGGCGCGGCGGTACACCTGGGCGGTGCGCGCCACGTAGTAGCGGCTCTTGGTGCGGCCCTCGATCTTGAGGGAATCCACGCCGATCGCCACGAGCCGGCGCACATGCTCCACGGCGCGCAGGTCGCGGCTGTTGAGGATGTAGGTGCCGTGTTCGTCCTCCATCACCGGCAGCAGCTCGCCCGGGCGCTCCCTTTCCTCCAGCAGGTAGGTGCGGTCGGCGAGCGGATGGCGGGGCGCGCCGCCGCAGGCCGCGAAGGCGCCGTCCGCGCGCTCCTGCTCCGCCTGCGGATCGAAGCCCGACGCCATGGGCAGCGGCCGGACTTCGCCGCTGTCGGTGGCATCCGTCCCGGGCGATGCCGCATAGCTCCAGCGGCAGGCGTTGGTGCACGTGCCCTGGTTGGCGTCGCGCCGGTTGAAGTAGCCCGAGAGCAGGCACCGGCCGGAATAGGCGATGCACAGCGCGCCATGCACGAACACCTCCAGTTCGATGTCGGGACACTGCTGGCGGATGCCCTCGATCTCGTCCAGGCTCAGTTCGCGCGAGAGGATGATGCGCGCCAGGCCCATGCGCTGCCAGAACGTCACCGCCATCGCGTTCACCGTGTTCGCCTGGACCGACAGGTGGATGGGCATGTCGGGCCAGCGTTCGCGCACCATCAGGATGAGGCCCGGGTCGGCCATGATGAGCGCATCGGGCTCCAATGCGATGACGGGCTCGATGTCGCGCAGGTAGGTGCGGACCTTGTCGTCGTGCGGCAGCAGGTTGCTGGTCACGAAGAACTTGCGGCCGCGCGCATGCGCCTCGCGGATGCCCTGGCCGATCTGTTCGAGCCGGAACTCGTTGTTGCGCGCGCGCAGGGAATAGCGCGGCTGGCCCGCATACACGGCATCGGCGCCGAAGTCGTAGGCGGTGCGCATCTTGTCGAGCGAGCCGGCGGGCAGCAGCAGTTCGGGGGCGGTGGGGGAAGGGGAGGGCATGTGGAGGGTTTTCGATCGGGCGTTCGCGGCGTCAGCGCGGCGGGACGCCGGGGAGGGCGTGCGGCTGGCGGCACGAAGGCCCGCTCGCGCGCGGCGAAGCGCGCGATTGTGCGGGGCGTGGCGGCGGGCGGTGTTGATCCAGGGCAAAGCCGCGGAACGGCGCCGGCATCCCGGCGCCGCCGGCGGGCCTGCGGGCCGCACGGCGTGCAGGCCGAAAGCCCGAGCGCGCCGTCAGCCCGTGGCCAGATGCTCCAGCAGGGCGCGCGCATGCATGGGCAGGGCGTCTGCCGGAGTCCGTGCGCACAGCACCAGCTCGCGCCTGGCCCATGCGTCGGTGAGCGCGACGCGCCGCACTCCGGTGGAGCGCGCCAGCCGGACGGCCGCTGCGCGCGGCACGATCGCCACCAGGCCCGCGTTCAACCCCACGAGCCGGCAGACGGCATCGACGTGCTGCAGCCGGGCCCGGTAGCGCAGCCGGCGGCCCTGGCGCAGGGCCTGGCGCGCGAGGTGCATCTGCAGCGCGCTGTCTTCGGGCAGGCCCGCGAAATCCTCTCCTGCCGCCTCGGAGAGGGCTACGGCACCGCGGCCGGCGAGCGCATGGCCGCGCGGCACGATCAGATCGAGCGGATCGGTCACGAAGGGCCGCACCTCCAGCCCCTGCAGGTCGGCGGTGCGCGATGCGATGCCGAGGTCGCACAGCCCGGCGCGAACGCCGTCGGCCACGTCGTCGCTGGCACGCTCCTCGGCATCCACCGCGATGCGCTGATGCGCCGCGAGAAGGGTGGCCAGCGGCGCGGCCAGATGCTCGCTCATCGCCGAGGTGTTGCAGAACAGGCGCACGTGGCCCGACAGGCCCGTGCCGTGCGCGCCCAGTTCGCCGCGCAGCCGTTCCACCTGCTGCAGCACGATGCGCGCATGGTGAGCGAGCGTGCGCCCGGCCGCCGTGGCACGCACCCCGCGCCGCTCGCGCAGCAGCAGCGGCGTGCCGAGCGCCTCTTCCATCGCCAGGATGCGCTCGCTCGCCGACGCCAGCGCCAGGTGCGCCCGTGCGGCGCCGGCCGTGATCGTCCCGGCCTCGTGAACGTGGAGGAAAAGCCGCAGGTCCGTCAGGTCGAAACGCATGCGGCACGCTACCACGGCCGCACCTTCTGCCTTCGGCCGCGCCGAAGCCTGGGCACGGAACATCCGCATCGCGCACGGCGCCGGGGACCTCCAGAATCCGCGCCATAGGCTCCGCAGCGGGACGGGGCGAGCGAAAGGAGCCGATGCATGGCCACAGTGGAATGGATGGACGCGGCGATGGCAGCAGGGCCGGCAGCGGTGGGGGCCGCGGCGGCAGGCGCTGCACTGGTCTTCGTGCTCGCCGGGTTGGTGAAGGGCGTTGTCGGGCTGGGGCTGCCGACCGTGTCGATGGCACTGCTCGCGCTCTGGATGCCGCCCGCACAGGCGGCCGCGCTGCTGATCGTGCCCTCGCTCGCCACCAACCTCTGGCAGGTGCGGCCCTGGCGCGGCTTTCGCGCACTGCTGCGGCAGCATGCGGGAATGCAGATTGGCATCTGCGCGGGCACCTGGGCGGGTGCCTGGTGGTTCGGCGCACCCCAGGGTGCCGGCGCGCGCGCCGCGCTGGGCGCCGCGCTCGTCGCCTATGCGGGCTGGTCGCTGGCGGGTGCCCGGCTGCCGTCCGTGCCCGTGCGGCATCGGGGCTGGATGGGGTGCGTGGTCGGCGCTGCCACGGGCGCCATCACCGCCGCGACGGGGGTGTTCGTGGTGCCGGCCGTGCCCTACCTGCAGGCGCTCGGGCTGCAGCGCGACGCGCTGGTGCAGGCGATGGGGCTGTGCTTCACGGTGTCGACGCTCGCGCTGGGCGCGGGGCTCGCATCGCAGGCCAGCCTGCCGCCCCCGGTGCTGGCCGGCTCGGTGGCGCTGCTGCTGCCTGCCATCGCGGGCATGGCGCTCGGTGGCCGGCTGCGCAGTCACCTCTCGCCGGACGCCTTCCGCAAATGCCTAATGGTCGGATTGCTGGCGCTGGGGCTGGGAATGCTGCTGGCTTAGTCCACTGAATTTGAAGAATCGAACGCGATGCGTCGATTGGGATCGGCAAAGACTGCGTCGCGCAAGTCGTGAGCGAGCCGAGATTACCCCGGCCCGTGATGAAGCCGTGTCATGGCAGGCACCACTACCGCAGTCGAACCCCTTAACCGCATAAAGCGGTTGAGCAACGCTGCTTGCGTGCCTTGGAAGCAGTCATCAGCCCAGACTACACATTCGAATGGCCGTCTGTTTGCAATAAGAGCGGCTAACACGACCCAGCGAAGCGGTTCTGGCTAGGCGTCGCATCGCAGGCAGTACGAGTAGTACGACAAGATGCGGCAACAACGCCTGAAGGGTCGTGTTAGCCGCTAAGCCGGTTGAGAGAAACGCCACTGGTCGCAAACAAAACATTTACAAACAATTTGCCCCGTGTAAGAGGCTGTCCAAGCCGATCCGGCCGACCTATGATCCCGACCGTTCCGACTTAACTCGGCAGCACGCCTGCTGCCCACAGAAAAATGACACGCCGCGTCACCATCCGGACGCCCCTGGGAGAGCAGCTGCAGTTCCGGCAGCTGCGGGGCAGCGAGGAGTTGAGCCAGCTTTTCTCCTTCGACATCGATTTGCGCTCGGAGAGCCGGGATATCGATCCCAAGGCGTTGCTGGGCAAGACGGCCACGGTGGAGATCGAGACGCAGGGCGGCGGGCGCCGTTATCTGGATGGCCTGGTGACCCGCTTCGGCATGCAGGGCCAGGACCACCGGTTCTACTCGTACCACCTGCGCCTGCAGCCCTGGCTCTGGGTCGCCACGCGGCGGCAGGATTTCAAGATATTCCAGTTCAAGACCGTCCCGCAGATCGTGGAAGAGGTTTTGAGCCGCTACGGTTATCCGCTGCAGATGAAGCTCACGCGGTCCTATCGCAGCTGGGATTACTGCGTGCAATACGGCGAAAGCGATTTCGACTTCGTCTCGCGGCTTTTGGAGCACGAAGGCGCGTACTACTACTTCCAGCACGCAAGCGGCCAGCACACCCTGGTGGTCGCCGACGACATCGTGGCCTGCCACGACCCGCTTCCCGGTGCGGCCACCATCCCCTTCTACCCGCCCGAGAAATCCGCCACGGCCGACCGCGAGAACATCCACGCGTGGAGCCTGGGCGAAGAGATCAAACCCGGCCGGTACTACAACGACGACTACGACTTCAAGAAGCCCCGGTCCGATCTCTCCAACATGCGCCAGCAGCCTCCGGGCCATGCGCACGATGCGTACGAGATCTACGAATGGCCGGGCGGCTACGTGCAGCACGGGGACGGCGAGCAATATGCGCGCGTGCGTCTGCAGGAAGGGTTGACGGGCCACAGCACCGTCCGGGGCGAATCCCGCCACAGGGGCCTGGCCCCGGGCTACACGTTCAACCTGGAAAACTACCCGCGCGGCGACCAGAACCGGCAGTACCTCATCACCGGCGTCACCTACCACCTGCACGAGAACCCGGGCAGCTCATCGATCAACAGTGCCAAGCCTGGCGAAGCTCTGCAGCACAACGAAGAAAACGGCTCGTTCCAGAAGTTCAGCCTGACGGCCCAGCCGACGAGCCTGCCGTACACCCCCGCGAGAAAGACACCCAAGCCCCGTACGACGGGCCCGCAGACCGCCGTGGTGGTCGGCCCGGCGGGTGAAGAGATCTGGACCGACGAATACGGCCGCATCAAGGTCCAGTTCCACTGGGACCGGCTCGGCGCCATGGACGAGCACTCCAGTTGCTGGGTGCGCGTGGCGACGAGTTGGGCCGGCTCAGGATTCGGGGCCGTCTCGATCCCCCGCATCGGGCACGAAGTGGTCATCGATTTTTTAAACGGCGACCCGGACTACCCCATCGTCACGGGCAGTGTCTACAACGCGGCGAACATGCCCCCTTGGGCCCTGCCGGGCAACGCTACGCAATCCGGCATCAAGACGCGATCGAGCAAGGGCGGGGCGGCAGGCGACGGCATGAAGAACGGAGGCGGCGACGCCAACGCGATCCGCTTCGAGGACAAAAAGGGCGCGGAGCAATTGTGGCTGCACGCGCAGAAGGACCAGCTCACCGAAGTCGAGAACGATGAAGACAAGTGGGTGGGTCAGGACCGCCGAAAAACCATCGACCGCGACGAGACGAACGTCATCCACCGTGACCGTACGGAGACCGTGGACCGCGACGAGAAGATCACGGTGCACAACAACCGCACGGAGCGGGTGGACCACGACGAGACCATCAGCATCGGTGACAACCGCCGGGAAGACGTGGGCATCGACGAGACGGTGTCCATCGGCAAGAACCGCACGAAGACCATCGGCCGCAATGAGAAGGACAAGATCGGCAACAACTGGTCGATCAAGGTCGGCAAGATGAAGACCGAGACCATCGGCATCGCCTACATGCAGAACGTGGGCGTGGGGCGGATGGAGAATGTCGGCGTGGCCTACAACCTCAACGTGGGCGCCATGATGGCCACGCTCGTCGGCAGCACGCAGAGCACCACGGTGGGCAGCAGCAAGAGCACCAGCGTGGGCGAAAAGTACACGCTCACCGTGGGCGGCGGCGCTGCTGGTGGCGGTGCTGCAGGCGTGGCTGGAGGAAAGAAGAATATCGTCGCGCCTTCCGGCGGCAGTGGCGGCGGGAAGGGTGGCGGTGGTGGGTCCAGCATCACGATGGACCCGGAGTCGATCACGCTCAACGTAGGGCAATCCACACTCGTGATGCGTCAGGACGGCACGATCACGCTCAACGGCCATGACCTCATGGTGGGCATGACCGGGGAGCAGGTGCTCAAGGCCGATGGGAACATCACCATGAAGGGGGCGAAGATCCTTGAAAACTGATCCCACCCCCATCCAGGACACCACAGCACCGACCTCAGACACCGAGGCCGCGCCATCCGCTTTTGCGGCGCTGCTGCACAAACCCAAGCAGGCCGTGCAAGGCGAAGGTGGCCATCCGCGCGCTGACGGCATTGCCCTCGGCACGCTCGCGAACGTAGGAGATGACGGCCAGAGCCCGTGCGTCGATATTCCCGCGCTCGGACTGGCGGGCCTGCCCGCCCGCAGCATGGTGGCGCTGCATCCCGGCGATGCCGGCCGCCCCGTCGCCATCGGCTTCGAGGCAAGCCGCGCCGACCGGCCGATCGTCCTCGGCCTGCTGATGCCGGATGCTGCGGCTGCGCAAGTAGCCTCGCCCCCTGAGCAGGTGGTGCCGAACGCCATGGAAGTGAGCCGCGACGGGCGGCGGGTGCGCATCGAGGCGGAAACCGAGCTGGAGTTGCGCTGCGGCGATGCCGTCATCCTGCTGACGGCCGACGGGCACGTGCACATCCGGGGCGCCTATGTGACCAGCCACGCGAGCGCGGGCCAGCGCATACGCGGCGGTTCCGTGCAAATCAACTGAGCGCAGCCATGCAAGTGGTTGCGAGCAGTCGGTGGCTGCGCTCCGAAGTGTTCCCTTCCGTCGACGTGTCGGGGCGGGAGCACTTGGTCATCGTCACCAAGGGCGCCTGGAGTCTCCCGCAGGCCGGGCAACGCCCGCGGCCCATAGAGCCTCCGCCCATCGCTTGGTCGGACGAGCACTATGGGGAGCCGGGCCTGTCCGCCGTACGCTATCCCTGCGATGCCGTGCGCTTCAAGCCGTCCTGCGACGTGCTGTTCGACGCCCATGCGCATGCCCCCGGCGGCAAGGCGGTACCGGCGCTGATGGTCGAGGCACGCGTGGCCGGCATGACCAAGCGCCTCAAGGTCTGGGGACGCCGCCGCTGGCAACGCTTTCTCATGAGTTACGAGGCATCCGCGCCCGAGCCCTTCACCTCCATGCCGCTGCACTTCGGCATGGCATTCGGCGGCACGCGCAACAGCGTGTCTGCTATTGGGGAGGAAGACGCAGAGGTGTTCGACGACAACCCCGTAGGCCTGGGCTGGGCCGGCCGCCGCACCATCAGGCAGGCCAAGGACCAACCCATGCCGTGCCTGGAATCGCTGGAGCGTGCCGTGCGCAGCCCTGAAGACACCGCGCCCGCCTGCGCTTTGAGTGCATTGCCGCTCTACCATCCTTCGCGCCAGCGCCACGCAGGCACCTACGACGAGGCGTGGCGACGGGACGTGTTTCCTTTTCTGCCCGAGGATTTCAACGACCTCTTCCACCAAAGCGCGCCCGAGGACCAGCGCATACCCTACCCGGTAGGTGGCGAAGAGGTGGCGCTCACGCACATGCTGGAGGGGCAGCCGCACCTGCGCTTCACCTTGCCGGCGCTGGACCAGCTCCAGATCCGCGTACTGCGCAAGGACTACGGCATCGAGCAGCCGCGCGCTCAGGTCGATACGCTGTTCTTCGAGACCGAAGCACGCCGCATGACGGCCGTATGGCGGGCGAGCGTGCCCATCCGCCGCCGCATCCAGGAGTTCGACACCATCGCCATCGGCCCGGTCGATGAGGCGTGGTGGCGCGCCCGCTCCCTGGGGTTGGAGGATGCGCATTGCGCGGGCTGCGGCCCTGCAGTGGGAACACCGCCATGAAGCGCACCGCTAAGGCCTCCGACCGTACCCGGCACGGGCTGCGCGTCGTCTCCGCGGGCATCTGCTGCGCCGTGGGCTACAGCGCCGCCGCGGCCAGCTGTGCCCTGCGCGCAGGGATGGACCATTTCCAGGAAAGCGATTTCCGCACGCGCAGTGGCGATCTGGTGCGGGTGGCTCGCCTGCCCGAGCCGCGCCTCTGGGGCGCACCGCGCCTGGCGCAATGGATGCGCCATGCGATGGAGGAATGCCTGGCGAACGCCAGCTTGGAGCCCGATGAGCCGCTGCTGGTTCTGCTGGTCTTCGCGGAAGCCGCACGCCCTGCGGCGGAGGAGCGGCACGCCGTGCAGGCCGCGGCCTTGAGCCGTTCGGCGCTCGGCCGCCCGCTGCACCCGGCGTCGAGCGGCACGGCCACGGGCCGGGCCGGTCTTGCCGAGTGCCTGGCCTATGCGGACAAGCTGTTGCGCGAGGGGTCGGTGCGCCATGCGATGGTGGTCGGCTTCGACAGCTACCTGCACTCCGAGGTCATCAACCACTACCTGTCACAGGACCGGCTGCTGGTGCCCGGCAACCGGGACGGCTTCATTCCCGATGAGGCCGCAGCCGCCGTGCTGCTGGATCTGGCTCCGCCCGAGGCGCCGGGCCTGCACGTCGCCGGCTGGGGGCAGGGCATGGAAGAAGGCCGGCCGGACGGCAGCGTGCCCAGCCGCTCGCGCGGGCTGACCCAGGCCCTGCGCACGGCCTTCGGGCAAGCCGGCATCGACTGCAATGACCTGGCGTTCCGGCTCAGCGACCAGAACGGCGAGGGCTTTTTCGCGGGCGATGCCACCAACGCCTTCACGCGCGTGGCGGTGGACGGAGGCACGTCCCCCATGGTGCTCACCACGGCCGATTGCACGGGCGAAGTGGGTGCGGCCACCGGCCCGCTCATGCTGGCCTGGCTGCACCACCTCCTGCCGCGCGTGGACGGCCCCGGCCAGTGCGGCGTGCTGCACCTTGCCAATGATGACGGGCTGCGCGCGGCCGTCGTCGTGCGCTACCAACCACCCGCGCAGTCCTGATCCCCAAGGAGTACCGCCCGCATGGAAACCCACGTGTACGCGAACGACGACGAGTTCTGCTCGCAGGCCGCGGACGGCAAGGCCGCGGCGTGCTTTCCCGACGTCTGCCACAGCCCGCCCAAGCCACCGAAGATTGGTATTCCGCTGCCCTACCCGAACACCGCTTTCGCGCGCGATCTGGCCAACGGCAGCACCACGGTGTTCGTGTGCGGCACGCCCATCTGCAAGAAGGATGTGTCGTACCTCGCGGCCAGCACGGGCGACGAGCCCGCCACCACGAAGTTCCGCAAGGGCGTGGTCACCGAGGTCATTCAGGGGCGCTGCTATTTCGTGGACTGGTCGCCCGACGTGAAGGTGGAAGGCCTGAACGTGTGCCGCCACACCGACCCCACGACCCACAACCACAAGACCTGACGCATTCCCATGGCACCCCGCACCAAACCAGGCGGCAGGAGCGGCGTTTCCAGCCACGGCAGCCGCCCCGCCTCCAGCCAGAAGGGCGCGCCGAACACGCGCCGGCACGTCTACATCGACACGGCCGCCGCCAAGGGCAACTGCGCCAAGGACGTCGGCGCGATCGAGAAGAAATGCGCGCCCGAGACCCCGACGGAAAAGGACAGCCGCCAGAAGTCGGCCCCGGGCCCGCTGGGCAAGCTCAAGCTGCCTACCCACAGCGGCAAGGCCGCCAATCCGGATGCGCAATGGATCAACGACCACTGCGAATTCCTCATGATCAAGCCCAGCAGCCCGGACGAGATGTTCAAGGATCTGGAGAACATCCCTGCGCAGATGGCGGACGAGCTGGGCATGAAGGCATTGGAGGCGGTGGAGGCCAAAGCCAAGGAAAAGCTCGAGAGCGCTGTGAAGGCCAAGATGGCCAAGATGGCTGCCAAACAGGCCGCCGTGCGCGGCGGTTCTTTCCTTTTCGGCCCGGAAGTTGGCGTTCCCGTCAATGCCATCATGTTCCTGATAGGAGCAGACGACGCCGTCGACGCAGCAAAAGAGTTTCCGGAGCTGAAACGCGAAGTTGAGCAGGCCGCCGCCAAGATCAAGGACGCCAAGGCGCAGATATCCGACATCCAGGGGCAACTGGACAAGTACAAGAACCCGGACGGCAGCTACAACAAGCAGAAGATGGTCACCGACATGATGACGGCGGCCGCGAAGCTGAACCCGTGTATTCGGGCGCGCCGTTGTGCGCTGGTGCCTTATAAGGAAACGTTGAATCCCATGGCGGCGCGAGACGGGAATGGGTGCTGCCCAGGTCAGTCGGGGCACCACGCGCTACCGAGCGCTATGTTTGAAGGATGCCCCGGCTATAACCATAACGATGCACCTACGGTGTGCGTGGAAGGTACGAATAACAGCCATGGTTCGCATGGAGTGGCACACCGGGCATTAGGGGCGGAGCTTGATAAGTTGGAGTTTCCCAGCGGAAAACAAATACTAAAAGGTGAGAAAATAACGAAATCCCAAGCGATTGATGCGGCGGCGGCGTCAATAGAAATGGCTTTTCCTGAGTCTGGTTGTGATCCGAAGTGCATCAAGGCGCAACTACATTCGTATTATGATCGTTTGAATTGCACGCCGAAAAATGCTTCGGGACAGTCAGGCGGCGGTGGAGCTTCCACCTCTACAAAAAACAAATAGGGTCGGCAATGATATTATCTGATCTGGAAATAAAAGAAAATATCGATGGATACTTTTTCTATGACTGCGCAGTTCGTGATAAAGAGTCTTTTTCATTCTTGATGTTTGAGAGTATTGATGATGCTGCAAATGGAAGACGCAGATTAATAAATTATTTTCCCAACGACCCGGAGGGCGATCGTATTGGAAAAATGGAATTGACTGGTTTTTCTCGGCCCATCATGGCCGCTTCACTCTACCCAAAAAACCAGTCCGTGGTTGTAGCCAGCGATTGCACTGTATGCGTTCAAGGCGGTGGCGATGGCGGCATGGAACGACCAATCCCCAACGGAGATGAACTCTCGGCAGGAGTCTTGCGCGCGTGCTTTAATTTGGCCACTATTGATGGTTATATCCATGCGGTAGGTCCTTGGCGCACAGTATGCAAGCGAATCGGTCCAAACCACTGGGAGAGTTTAGTAGGAGACCGTAGCACGCTTCCCAAACCGCCACGTCGCGGCTCCAGCACTGATGGTGGTTTTGATGCCATCGCAGGTTTCCATTCTAATGATCTCTACTGTGTCGGCGGCAAGGGAGACGCATGGCGCTACGACGGTCAACGGTGGTACCAATGCGTCGTCCCCACCAACATGTATTTCCGCAGTGTCTGCTGCGCAGGAGACGGTTTCGTTTACATCGGCATGCAGAGCGGTTCCGTCATGCGTGGCCGAGAAGACTCCTGGGAGATTATCCACCGAGACGAAATGACCTTAGCCTTCAAGGATATGGTCTGGTACGGGGACAAGGTGTGGTGTACCTCCGACTACGGCCTGTGGGTAATCGAGGAGGGGAAGCTCAAGGAGGCGGACGTTCCGCCCGAGGTGAAAGCGTGCTCTGGCAATCTGTCGGTGGGCGATGGCGTGATGTTGCTGGCCGGCATGTACGGAGCCACGGTATTCGATGGGCGTAATTGGCAGCAAATTCTTTGAATTCCAAAATTCAGGGGTATTAAATAATGACTGCCGGTGGGGAGGATTTGAAAGAGGTTTTGACCGGGTTTTTCGTGTACGACTGTGCCGTTAGAATGCGTGATTGTTTTTCTTTTGTGCTGTTGGAGTCCATTGATGATGCGGCCAATGGTGATAAAAGGCTGATGAACTTCTTTGCCAATCTTCCCGCAGGAGAAAGGTTGGCTTGGGATACGTACAGCGGATTCGATCTGCCGAAAGTGGCCGCGTCTTCTCATCCAAAAAATCAGGCAGTCATGGTATGCATCGATTGTGATGTCGCGGTCCTCGGCGGTGGCTGTCGTGATATGGAGGAGCCGATCCCCACTGGCGGGCCACTAGAAACCGAAGTGCTTCGTGCATGTTTCAATTTGGCGACTATAGATGGCACCATCTATGCCGTGGGCCCGAGACGGACCGTCTGCAAGAGGGTAGACGAGGGGAAATGGGAAAGCTTGGTGGGAGATAGAAGCTCTTTGCCAAAGCCCGCATCAGTGGGTGCTTCGAGTGATGGCGGCTTCCACGCAATCGCTGGTTTCAGCGCATCCGACCTCTACTGCGTCGGCGGCAAAGGCGACGCATGGCGTTACGACGGTCGACGGTGGTACCAATGCGTGGTTCCCACCAACATGTATTTCCGTAGCGTCTGCTGCGCAGGCGATGGTTACGTCTACATTGGCATGCAGAGCGGTTCCGTGATGCGCGGCCGAGAAGACTCGTGGGAAATCATCCACCGCGACGAGATGACATTGGCCTTCAAGGACATGGTCTGGTACGACGGCAAGGTGTGGTGCACCTCAGACTACGGCCTGTGGGTGATTGAGAACGGCAAGCTCAAGGAAGCGGACGTCCCGCCCGCGGTGAAAGCCTGTTCGGGCAATTTGTCCGTGGGCGATGGCGTGATGCTGCTGGCCGGCATGTATGGGGCCACGGTTTATGACGGGTGCGAATGGCGGCGGATTATCTGATGTGCCATGGCGATATGTTCAATGCCAACGCCAGTGGCTCCTGCGTCGCTTGGTCGGCATGAGTGCGGCTGACTTTGATGAGTGCATCGAGAAAATTCACGGACCCCGAAAAAAACAGCAGAAAAGAGAAATCTCAATGAGCTTCAATCACATGGCTATATTCACTCTCACAGATGAGGAGCGCTCGGATGCATTTGAAGGCTTCTTCATTTATGACTGTGCCATCCGCGATAAGAGTTCTCTTTCGTTTCTCCTTCTGCAAAACATTGAAGATTCCGCATCAGGTGATAGGCGGCTCTTGAACTACTTTCCATACGACGAAGATAGAGAGCGTTTGAGCTGGACGGATTACGAGGGATTCCGTCGTCCACGGCTCGGCGTGAGCGAAATTCCAAAGAATCAAGCGGTGCTTTTTGGCGGCCCCAATGCAGTTGCCGTTTTGGGAGGTGGTGACGATGGAATGGAGGACAATATTTCCAAAGAATCGACATTCTCCTGTTTCAACTGGGCAAAAATAGAGGGCTATATGTATGTGGTCGGTCCTTGGCGGTCCGCCGCAAAGCGAATCGGCCCAAGTGAATGGCAATCTATTGTCGGAGATCGAAGCACGTTGCCCCTGCCTCCGAAAGTTGGAGCAAGCAACGATGGCGGATTTGACGCCATTGATGGCTTTAGCGCGACTGATATCTATTGCGTTGGTGGCAAGGGCGATGCATGGCGTTATGACGGTAAACGTTGGTACCAATGCGTGGTACCCACGAACATGTACTTCGAGAGCGTCTGTTGCGCAGGCGACGGCTACGTTTACATCGGAATGCAGAGCGGCTCGGTCATGCGTGGCCGGGAAGACTCCTGGGAAATCATCCACCGCGACGAGATGACATTGGCCTTCAAGGACATGGTCTGGTTCGACGGCAAGGTATGGTGCACGTCGGACTATGGCCTATGGGTGATCGAGAACGGCAGGCTCAAGGAGGCAGACGTGCCGCCCGAGGTGACTTACTGCTCGGGCAACCTGTCGGTGGGCGATGGCGTGATGCTGCTCGCCGGCATGTACGGAGCTACGGTGTACGACGGGCGCGAATGGCAGCGGATTCTGTGATGGAGCCCGTGGTGGGGCCTGCGCCAGCGCTCGTGATCCCCGCGCTGGTTGCCCGGCATGCGGGTGATGCGGCGTTCTATTGGCAGCAGCACGATGCCTCCCTGGGCTCGCCGCTGGTGGGCTTGCCGCAGCTCCTGGAATACGGCCGGCTGCTGGATGCCCACCTGGACGGACTGCGGGTAGCGGGCGACGCGGGCTGGGCCGCGACGCTCGGCGAACTGAAGCGCTGGAACGGCGCGCCCGAGATGTTCGTCGCCACCTTGCTTGCGCTCGAGTCCCCGGCCTGTGGCGATCGGCTGGCGCGCGTGTGGGCCATCGCAGGCGTGCGGCCCGAGCGCACGCTGCGTGGCCTGGTCTCCGCCCTGGCGTGGCATGCAGACCCTGCGCCCGCGCTGGTGTGGCTGGGGCACTGGCTGATGCACGCCACGGGTGTGCCAGTGCCTTTGCAGGTCGCGTGCTGGCGGGCCTTGGCGCTGCGCCGACGCGACTTGCAGCATGCGGAGTGCCAACGCTTTGCAGCCCTGCTGCCAGGCGCCCTGGCGGCACCGGATGCCCACCTGCGCGCCGCGGCGTGCCGGTTCGCCGGGGTATGGGATGCGGGATTGCTCCCCGCGATGCTGCAGGATTCCGAGGCGGCGGTGCGTGCGGAGGCCGCAATCGGGATCTTGGGTGCTTCCGCGCGTGCCGCGGGAGCAGGAGCACCACCGCATCCAGGGGGCCACATGCGTGCCGTGGAAGCGCTTTGGCTGGCCTGCCATGCGCTGGCGCAGTCACTGCCCACGCTGTCGGGCTGGTACCGCTACCGCGCCGAGCACCGGCTCACGCGCTGGGTGAGGGAACTGGCTATGTCCGCTCCGCTGGGCCATCCCGGGGTGGCGCGCCTGCTGGAAATGCTGCCATCCCGGATGGCGTTGTGGTTCGTGCTCCACCATGCCGACGCCTGTTATCTGCCCTGGGTGGAGCAGCGGATGGCCGATCCGGCAGTGGCGCGCTTTGCCGGCTGGGTGTGGAGCATGGTGACGGGCGTGGACCTGCGGGGCCAGGGCTGGGTGCATCCTCCGAAAAAGGACGATGGCAACGGCACCGCCGTGGACGCCAGGGACGCGGGCCTGCCCGAGCCCGATGGAGCCACGATCGCAGCGGCAGGCATTCGCTTGCCTGCCCATGTGCCGCATCTCATGGGCAAGCCGCTGGAAGGCGAGCATGCGAAGGACGTGCTGCGCAACGGGCCCCAGGCCTTGCGTTGGATCGCGGCGAAGCACCTGGACCTGCCCACGGATACGACGCAGCCGTTCTCGCCCCGCGCCCCTGCATTGCGCCAGTGGCAGTGGATGGATTCCGCACTCGGCTGAACGTGGCCGACACGCAATAGTGCGAACGATGAAGGAGCATTTCCCCATGCGACTCGACCCCTGGGACGACGCGGCACGCATTGCCGAGCGCCTAACCCTGCGGGGCGCGAAGCTGATCGTGCTGGTGGGCGCGGCCGGGTGGTGCGAGAAGTGCCGTCATGCGCTGCGGGCCTTCGACGCGCGGGCGTGCTCGGCACCGCCCCATGAAACCCATGTGTGTGTGGATATCGAAGAGCATGCGGGGTTGCTCGGTGCATGGATTCCTGAAACGCTGCCCCTTGAGCTGGTCTACGAGAACGGTGGCCTAGAGGCGAAACGCACTTGGGGGGCTGGAGTATCAGACGCAGTGCCTGTCCTGGAAGACTTAGCAGAAGTGCCCAATCTCTGGCGCATTCTCGGCCGCCCGGACTGGGCAGGCACGCATAGCGCTTGAGCAGGGGCATAAGTTCTCGATCGTTCCAATCGCCAGCAGATGAGTGCACAAGACATCCGAGAAAAAATCTACGGCCTGGGTTCTCGGCTCGACGCCGATGGGCAACTGCGCAGTTGGGTCGTATCCATACGCCGTCAGGGGCGGACCTTTCAGCGCACGTTTTCGGTGGTTCGTCATGGCTCCCCCGACCAGGCGAAAGTGGCCGCCCTGGCGTACCGGGATGAGATCCTGCGCAGGTTCCCTCCGATGAGCAAGCGGGAGTTCGGCACCATCGTGCGATCCAACAACACGTCGGGAGTGCCCGGCGTATCGCGAAGCGTCAGGGACGGCACGGTGTATTGGTCAGCCTTGGTGCATCAGGCGGGTGGCCGGATGAAGAAGCGTTCGTTTTCCGTCAAGCGGTGGGGAGAGGAGACCGCGAAGGCGAAAGCGATCGAAACACGCATGAGCATGCTGAGGGACATCCCCGGATGGATCACTCACCAACCGGACACGGCTGCGGCGGGCATGGTTCCTCCGGAACTCACTACCTGTTCGCGGACGCCGGTCGAACCTGACGCGTCCAGAGACCGCAGCTATTCACCAGATCGGCGTGTGTACCGACAGCCTTTGCGATGGAAAAGCAGAGAGGGCTGGAAGACGGGGGCAACCTGGGTTGCGGAGTACACGGCCGAGGACGGCCGCGTGAAGCGGCGCTCGTTTTCCGTACGCACATACGGTGAGGAACAGGCCCGGAAGCTGGCATATGAACAGCGCAAAACTTGGTTGGACAATGGCCAACATGCGCAGGGTGAGCACTGACTTGGCACCTGTACTCAATCGTGCGAGGTGCCGCGACCATGAAAACATCGAGGTGCAGCGGGAAGTGCTGGCCAGCTGAGGACCGGACATCGGAATTTCCGGTGACCCTTCAAGCCACGCCGCCTACAACAGTGCTTACGACCAGTACATCGTGGACAGTAATGCCGCCGCTGCGCGCGACAGCATGGGGAGCGTTTTCGGCAATGGAGAACTGACTTCGACGACGAAGCAACCCTGTGCGAATTACTACGGCGACTGGTACGACCAGAACATATCGGGAAGCAGGAAATGAAGGCAGTGACGATGCACACGCTATGGGCCCTGATTGAAGCTCTTTCCGTCCCAGCCGCCCAGCAAGACGCTGCGGCGGTCGCGCGCGCTGCTGGTTTGGAACTACGCCAAGCCTCTGAAAACGCATACGTGGTCTTTTACGAGGCCAGCGGCGTCCAACTGAAAAATGGCGTGGTGATCGGAAAAGCCGACGTGCGCGAATTCAAACAGGACAGCAAACCACCGTTCATCGTTTTAAAAGACTTGCAAGGAGCCTGCCTCAATGTGGCTGCGATCGAGCGGGAGTTAGGGCTGCTCACGCCTCCTGTGCCTCCTTCGAATCCCGTTCCCGAAGCGCTGATCACCAGAGACGCAGCATATAAAGGACGCCACATCGCGCTTGGATTCAAATGGTCGAAACCAGAGTGCCTGTCGTCGGTATCAATCAATAGCTAGACCAACAGCCTGACACGACTCGATCTGGCGGCAGTACGGTGGCTTACCAGCATGAAAATCGTCTTCAGCGCGCCGACAGCGACGACGTGCTGTTCCGTAAGGCAATGGATAAGTAGAACTATGTTTACAGCGAAGAACAGAGGGATCGGGGGCGTTGGCGGATCGATAAGGGTCTGGGCTCTGACGTAATCGTGCGAGCCGATCCGACGGGCAAGCTGCCTATCGATTTCTCCAGATCGGCCCCGGTGCGGTCGGTCAGAAACCCCCGCGTTGAAGAAAAGATCCTATGAGCAAAGTACCTGTTTCATTCCTGAAGTGCCGGGTCATCGAAAAAAATTATTTTTTGATCGCATCGAAACCCGATGGGCTGGACGAAGAGACCGAATTTACGCGATTATTCTTCTGCGAATACCTTGAACCCATATCGAAGTGGAATCGCTGGGACCTTCCTGGTTTCGAACTGGCCGATATTTGCGTCGTCAGAGAATCGATTCCTGGTGCGCTATGCCGCGCTGTCCAAAGAAGGGCTAATAACCTACAACGGTGCCGGTAAGCAATGGACGGAAAAAATAGGCGATGCAGGAGTTAAAAGCCGAAAAGTCTTGCCAGTATACGGATATCTCAATGCGCTCAAGGAAATTGCCGGTGAACTGTATGCGTGCGGTGGGGCGGGCAGATATATCGGCGTTGCGAAAATAAATGGAGCGATATTGCGGGGCACTTTCGTCAAGGTTCGCCAGAATTGCAGAGCGCCCTGCCATTGAATCGAGTGGAACTGCCAGAGGACTTCTCGGATATTGATGGATACTCCGCCGATGATGTGTACGTTGCCAGAATGAATGGCATATATCATTTTGATGGAAAAGAATGGAGCAAGTGCCTCGCACCAACGGATGAGATACTGACCGGAGTACTATGCGCCGAAGGTGGACAGGTATGGGCCTGCGGCTTCAACGGCACTGTGCTTCGAGGCAATAAAGAAAGGGGATTCGAGGATGTCAGCCATTATAATGACAATATGATCCTTACAAGCATGGCTATCAGCGATGGAAAAGTATATTTTTCATCAAACGATGGTTTGTACTGGCTTTCAGCTGGGGCGCAGGGCCAAAAGCTTTCTAAATTAGAGGGGGTGAGCGACTGTGAAAATTTGTCGTCGCTAGGGTCTGTGATTATTGCGGTAGGGGCGAAGGAGGTGGTGATTTATTCCAAAGATATGTGGAGTAATTTGGTGCACCCCGACAACTCTTGAAGACAGCGCGCACGCGCATATTGCAAGAAGGAGGTTTTGCTAATTTGAATGAGCAAAAAAAGCGGTACGGCATCAATCTGCATTATGTTGACGGGATCGCCGTCGCTTGGCGGGTCAGTATTCGCCGTCGTGGAAGCGCTATCGGGCGAAAATTTTCTGTTAAGGCTTTCGGCAGTTTGGAGGCTGCATTGCAAGCTGCAACTGCCTTCCGGGATGGAGTCAACCAAAAATTTCCCCCACTGACCAAGCAGGAGGCCCACGCCATTCGCCGCTCAACGAATACCAGTGGCGTGCCTGGTGTATATCGCACGAAAGAAGGCGAATGGAAAGCCTCCATTTTGTTCTCAGATGGCACCCGCAAAACGCGGCAGTTCGCCGTTCGATTGTATGGAGAAGAAAGGGCAAGGGAACTGGCGATTGCCGCGCGCGTTGAGCTGCTCAAACAGGTTCATGGGCATGTTGTTTTTCATGAAGAAAATCTCAACATCCAATCCTCGGATTGCAGTGATGAGCCTGCTGTCTGCATCAATCCGCTCAAAGAGGAGCCTACGCCGAGTCCCTATCGCAGGAAGACCAGTAAAGCCCTACAGGTGGGTACTGTCCATGTCAAAACGGTTTTGTCCAACGGAGAGGTGATAAGAGTCAAGTACCGGGTGGCTGAGCGCAAGAAGCCGGATGGCTTACCTCAACGGAGGTATTTTTCTGTGGTCCGGTATGGCGAAGAAGAAGCCGAGCGATTGGCCATTTCACAGCGTCAAGCCTGGGAGCGTGAGGCCCCGGGGGAGTAGGAAGGTGCGCGTAAAAAGCCTTGGTCGCGTGAGCCGCTCCTGGCGGGCATCCCATTACACCCGCTGCTTGCCCAGCTTGCGCGTGAGCGTGCGGCGGTGCATGCCCAGCCGGCGCGCGGCCTCGGAGATGTTGAAGTCGGTCTCGGCCAGAACTTCGTGGATACGCTCCCATTCGAGCGTCTTGATCGAGCTGGAACGGTTGGACAGCTCGACTTCCGTGTTGCCTTCGGCGAGGCCAAAGGCGGTTTCGATGTCGTCGGTGTTCGACGGCTTGGCGAGGTAGTGGCAGGCGCCGAGCTTCACGGCCTCGACCGCGGTGGCGATGCTGGCGAAGCCCGTCAGCACCACGATGCGCATCTCGGGGTTGCAGGCGTGCAGCTTCTGCACGCAGGCCAGTCCCGAGGCCTCGCCCTTGAGCTTCAGGTCGACCACGGCGTAGTCCGGATCGTGCGACGCGAGCAGCGCCTCCACGCCCGCCAGGCTATCGGCCTGCAGCACGCGGTAGCCGCGGCGCTCGAAGGAGCGCGCGAGCGTCCTGGCGAGGGCTTCGTCGTCTTCCACGATCAGCAGCAGGCGTTCATCGTCCATGGTGTGCGGGTCCGGTGGTGGGCAGCGCGATAGCCGACAGGGGCAGGCGGATGGTGACCTCGGCGCCGCCCACGGGCAGGTTGCGCGCCGTCACGCTGCCGCCCAGGGTGCGCGCCACGTTCATGGCCAGGAAGAGCCCGAGGCCGCCGCCGGGACGCCCCTTGCTCGACTGGTACGGTTTGCCCAGCCGCATGAGGATGGCGGGATCGAACCCCGGCCCGGCATCGGTCACGGTGATGCGCAGGGCCTCCGCATCGCGCTCGGCGACCATGCCCACCCAGTCCGGCGAGGCGTCCCGGGCATTGTCCAACACATTGAAAACCATCTGCTGCAACGTGGTGTCCGAGACCATGGGCGTATCGGCACCGAAGCGGTTCTCGTACTCGAACGCGGCGATGGTGCGGCTGGCGCGCCAGTCCCGCGCCAGCGCGTCGACGAAGGTCCGCACAGTGGTCTGGGCCGACGCCTCGCCGCGCGTCTCGCCGGCCGACAGCAGGATGCCGCTCACGATGGCCTTGCAGCGCTGCACCTGCGTCTGCATCTCGGCGATCTCGTCCTGCAGCACCGGGTCGGCGGCCAGGCGCGCGTCGTGCCGCCAGTCGCCCAGGATCACGGCCATGGTCGACAGCGGCGTGCCCAGCTCGTGCGCCGCGCCCGAGGCCAGCAGGCCCATGCGCACGATGTGCTCTTCTTCCAGGCCGCGCTGCCGCGCCGCCGCGAGCCGGGCGTCGCGCTGGCGCAGGTTGCGCTCGATGCGGGTGATGAAGATCACGAGCAGGATCGCGTTCAGCAGGAAGCACGCCATCAGGCCGAGCAGGTAGGGGCTCGCCAGGCCCAGGTGCAGGTCCGCGGACAGCGGGAGCGGCAGGTTGAAGCGCGACAGCGCCGCGAAGCAGGCGGTGGTGATCGCGACGATGGACCAGATGTAGAACCCGCGCAGCAGCACCGCGCCGACCGCGATCTGCAGCAGGTAGAGGAAGACGAACGGATTGCCGGTGCCGCCGCTCAGGTAGAGCTGCACGGTGAGTACGGCCACGTCGATCAGCAGTGCGAGGAACAGCTCCACCTGCCGCACGGCGTGCCCCGTGCGCCAGCGCAGCAGGCTCACGATGTTGAAGAGCACGAGGCAGCCCACCACCAGCAGCATCTCGTGCACGGGCATCGACAGCCCGAGGCTGTAGTAGGCGACCTCGATGGTGAAGATCTGCCCGATGGCCGCCACCCAGCGCAGCTGGATGAGCTGGTGCAGGTTCTTAAGCCCTGCGGCGGCGTTGGCGTAGCGGGCGTTGCGCACCGACGGCGCGGCGGGCGCCGCCGGGGGCGGCCTGGCGCCCGGGCCGGTGTCAGAGCGTGGAGCGGTCGGAGGAGTGGAGGGCACGGTCGGCTGCGCGCGAGCGAAACTCGTAGCGTGCCACATACCAGCCCGCACCGACAACCATCAGCGCGAGCCCGTACCAGGTGAGGGCGTACACGAGATGGCTGTTGGGGAAGCGGATCACGGTCAGGCCGGCGCGGGGCCAGGGGCCGGCGCTGGCGGCCGCACCTTCGCCGATCGCCTGCGGCGGCTGCTTTGCGGCGGGCAGGCCGGCGTCGATGAAGAACGGCGCCGCGCGCGGCAGTTGCCGGTCCGCCGCGATGGCGGCCACGTCCCGCGAGTACCAGCGCTGCGCGGCCGGGTCGTTGGCGCGCAGCAGGCTGCCTCCGGGCTCGCTCTGGCGCAGCAGGCCCTGGACGGTCACGGGCGCATTGCCCGCACCGCCGGCATCGGCCCCCGCGAGCGCGTCGCCGCCCGGCAGCCAGTGCGCGCGCTGGTCCTGCGGCACGAAGCCGCGGTTGACCAGTACCTGCGTGCCGTCGGCCTGCTGCAGCGGGGTCATCACCCAGAAGCCCGCACCCAGTTCGGTGGTGGCCTGGGCGAGCACGGTGCGGTCCGCGAGCCAGCGGCCGGTGGCCTCCACGGGCAGGTATTCGTAGCGCGCGGCGTCGATCTGCGGCCATTGGGCCTGGGGCGGCACGGGCACCGGTGCGGAATGCACGCGCTGGTCCACGCGCTCGATCAGCGCGAGCTTCCAGGTCCGGCGCTGCACCTGCCACGTGCCCAGGGCCATGAAGCCCAAAAACAAGGCGATGCCCACCAGGATGAGCATCGCCTTCAGGAGAGGAGAGCGCCGGCGCGGGCCGGCCTCCGTGCTGCCTTGCACCACCGTGTCGTCAGGGCGCGTTGTTCACCGGCGGGGGCAGCGGCGCGGTGGATGCGGGCATGGTGTGCTCCGGCATCATGTTCGTGTTCATGTGGAACATGACCCACAGCGTGCCGGCGATGGCGATCGCCACGAACACCACGGTGAAGATGGTGGACAGCATGGTCCAGCCGCCCTCGACCTTGCCGTTCATGTGCAGGAAGCACACCATGTGCACGAGGATCTGCGCCACGGCGAAGGCGCCCAGCACCAGCACGGCCGTGCTGCGGTCGGAGATCACCTTGGCCATCACGAGCCAGAACGGGATCGCGGTGAGGATGATCGAGAGCACGAAGCCGGTCATGTAGCCGGAGAAGGTGCTGTGCGGGCCATCGTCGTGGTGGTGGCCGTCGTGCCCGTCGTGGGCATGCGCGTGAGCGTGTGCGTGCGAATTCTGTGCGGACATGGTTACAGCACCCCCATCAGGTACACAAAGGTGAAGACGCCGATCCACACGACGTCCAGGAAGTGCCAGAACATCGACAGGCACATCAGGCGGCGGTTGTTGGCGGGGATCAGGCCGTGCTTGCCGATCTGGACCATCAGCACGACCAGCCAGATCAGGCCGAAGGTGACGTGCAGGCCGTGGGTACCCACCAGCGTGAAGAACGCCGACAGGAAGGCGCTGCGCTGCGGGCCGGCGCCTTCGTGGATCAGGTGGTGGAACTCATAGAGTTCGAGGCCCAGGAAGCACAGGCCGAACAGGCCCGTGATCGCCAGCCAGCCCAGCGTGCCGCGCACGTTGCCCTTCTGCTTCTGCAGCATCGCGAAGCCGAAGGTGATGGACGACAGCAGCAGGAAGGCCGTGTTGATGGCCACCAGCGAGAGATCGAACAGCTGCGCGCCGGTCGGGCCGGCCGCGTAGCTGCGGCCCAGCACGCCGTAGGTGGCGAACAGCGCAGCGAAGATGAGGCAGTCGCTCATCAGGTAGAGCCAGAAGCCGAGCGCGGTGCCGTTCTCTGGATGGGGCTCCTCCGCGAGATGGTAGTCGCGGGCAGCCAGGGCGCCTGCGGCGCCTGCTTGGTAACGGATATCAGACATGGGAGCGGGCGAGTTGGAGTGTGCGGGCTTCTTCGGTCTTGTTGACTTCATCGGCAGGGATGTAGAAGTCGCGCTTGTAGTTGAACGTGTGGATGATCGCGGCCAGCACGATGCCCAGGAACGACACGCCTGCGAGCAGCCACATGTGCCAGATCAGCGCGAAGCCGAGCACCAGCGAGAAGCCGGAGATCACCGCGCCTGCGCCGGTGTTGGCCGGCATGTGGATCGGCTGGTAGCCGGCCAGGGGGCGCTTGTAGCCGTGCTTCTTCATGTCCCACCAGGCATCGATCTCATGCACGTAGGGCGTGAACGCGAAGTTGTACTGCGGCGGGGGCGAGGAGGTGGCCCACTCCAGCGTGCGGGCATCCCACGGGTCGCCCGTGAAATCGCGCAGTTCGTCGCGCTTGAGGTAGCTCACCACCAGCTGGATCAGGAAGCACGCGATCCCCAGGGCGATGATGCCGGCGCCGATGGCGGCGATGATGAACCAGATCTGCAGCGACGGGTCCTCGAAGTGGTTGACGCGGCGCGTCACGCCCATCAGGCCGAGCACGTAGAGCGGCGCGAACGCGACCCAGAAGCCCACCACCCACAGCCAGAAGGAGCGCAGGCCCCAGGTGCGGTCGAGCTTGTAGCCGAAGGCCTTCGGGAACCAGTAGTTGATGCCGGCGAACAGGCCGAACAGCACGCCGCCGATGATCACGTTGTGGAAGTGGGCGATCAGGAACAGGCTGTTGTGCAGCACGAAGTCGGCCGGGGGCACGGCCAGCAGCACGCCGGTCATGCCGCCGATGGCGAAGGTGGCCATGAACGCCACGGTCCACATCATGGGCAGCTCGAAGCGGATGCGGCCCTTGTACATCGTGAACAGCCAGTTGAAGATCTTCGCGCCCGTCGGGATCGAGATGATCATCGTGGTGATGCCGAAGAACGTGTTCACGCTCGCGCCGGAGCCCATCGTGAAGAAGTGGTGCAGCCACACGAGGTAGGACAGGATGGTGATCACCACCGTGGCGTACACCATCGAGGTGTAGCCGAACAGGCGCTTGCGGCAGAACGTGGCCACCACTTCGGAGAAGATGCCGAAGGCGGGCAGCACCAGGATGTAGACCTCGGGGTGGCCCCAGATCCAGATCAGGTTCACGTAGAGCATCGGGTTGCCGCCGAAGTCGTTCGTGAAGAAGTTCGTTCCGATGTAGCGGTCGAGCGACATCAGCACCAGGGCGGCCGTCAGCACCGGGAACGAGGCCACGATCAGGGCGTTGGTGCACAGCGAGGTCCAGGTGAAGATGGGCATCTTCATCAGGTTCATGCCGGGCGCGCGCATCTTGATGATGGTGACGATCAGGTTGATCCCCGAGAGCGTCGTGCCCACCCCCGCGACCTGCAGCGCCCATATGTAGTAATCCAGCCCGGTCCCCGGGTTCTGCGCCCCCAGGTTGGACAGCGCCAGCCAGCCGGAGGTGGAGAACTCGCCCAGGAACAGCGAGATCATCACCAGGATGGCGCCGGCCGTGGTCATCCAGAAGCTGAAGTTGTTCAGGAACGGGAAGGCCACGTCGCGCGCGCCGATCTGCAGCGGCACGACGTAGTTCATCAGCCCGGTCACGAGCGGCATCGCCACGAAGAAGATCATGATCACGCCGTGGGCGGTGAAGATCTGGTCGTAGTGGTGCGGCGGCAGGTAGCCCATGTTGTCGCCGAAGGCGATGGACTGCTGCAGGCGCATCATCACCGCGTCGGCGAAGCCGCGCAGCAGCATCACGATGCCGAGGATCATGTACATGATCCCGATCTTCTTGTGGTCGATGCTGCACACCCAGTCGCGCCACAGCGGGCCCCACAGTCGGAAGCGCGTGACCGCGGCGAAGACGGCGAGGCCGCCCAGCACCACGGCGATGAAGGTCCACAGCACGATGGGCTCGTGCGCCATCGGCACGGAGTCCCAGGTGAGCCGTCCCAGGGCCCAGTGGGAGGCGGAGATTTGTTCGGAGGACATAACGGGTCTCTTCTGAAGGGGGCCTGCGCCGCTCGCGCGCAGCAGGCCCTACAGGGTCATTGCGGGGTGGGGGCGCGCGTGGCGTCGCGCGTTTCCAGGGAGGCGATCACACGGGCGGAGTTCTCGGCCGTGCACACGTCCTGCGGCAGGTTCAGGCCCACGGCCTTGAGATAGGCTTCGCCGCCGTTCGCGTCGATGGCCATCATGTGGTGCATGCACATCTTGCCGTCTTCCACGCAGCGGTTGAGCACCTTGTCGTAGAGGCCTGCCTCGACCGACGCGAAGCGCTCCACGGGGTTGCGCTCGCTGGGCTTGGCCAGGGCCAGGTACGTCTTGGCGTCGAGTGCCTTGCCGGTGCCCTTCACGTCGGCGACCCACTTGTCGAAGTCGCCGTCGTTCAGGCCGTGGAACTTGAACGTCATGCCCGAGAAGCCCGGACCGCTGTAGTGCGCCGAGAAGCCGTGGTAGACGCCTGCCTTGTTGATGATGGCGTTCAGCTCGGTCTGCATGCCGGGCATGGTGTAGATCATGCCGGCCAGGTCCGGCACGTAGAACGCGTTCATCGTGGACGTGGACGTGAGCTTGAAGACGATGGGGCGGTCCACCGGGGCGGCCACTTCGTTCACCGTCGCGATGCCCTGCTCCGGGTAGAAGAACGCCCACTTCCAGTCCATGGCCACGACCTGGATCTCCAGCGGCTTGACGCTGGCCGGCAGCGGCCGGGCGGCGTCGATGCGGTCCAGGGGCCGGTAGGGGTCGAGCTTGTGGGTGCTGATCCAGGTGAGAGCGCCCAGCGCGATGATGATCATGAGCGGCACCGTCCAGATCACCAGCTCCAGCGTGGTGGAGTGGTGCCAGTCGGGGTCGTACTCGGCCTCGGTGTTGGCCTGGCGGTACTTCCAGGCGAACAGGAAGGTGAGCAGGATCACCGGCACGATGATGATCAGCATCAGCAGCGTCGCGGTGACGACGAGCTGGCCTTGCTGCGCGGCGACGTCGCCCGCCGGATTGAGGACGACGGCCTTGCTGCAGCCGGCGAGGCCGGCAGCCAGGGCGGCCGCGCCGAGCCATGCGGGCCCGCGGAGTTTCATGGTTTTCGACATGCTTGGGGTGGGCGTAACAAAAGCGCGTTTAGGGCAAACGCGGATTACAGGATGGGGCAAATGTAATACGTTGGTGGGCCGTGTCGATTGGACATTTTGTCCAAGGTCAAAGCACGCGCCTCCGGCATGCGCTGGCGCGGCCTGCGGGCCGATGAGCGCAAAACCCTCAGAGTGTAAGGGTTTGTCCGACCCCCGGTAGGGGAAAAGTCGCCTTGTAGGGGGGCGAACCGAAGAGTAGAACGGAAGCCGTGTTCAGCATGAATCCAGGAGCTTTCATATGAGTGGGTCAGCCGCTACCTATCCTTCCGGGGATTTCCATCACGAGGAATCCCTGTCCCATGCGGACACCCATGAAGAAGCATCGCCCGGCGACATCGCCGTGGGGGTGATCATCGGCCGGTCGTCCGAGTATTTCGATTTCTTCGTCTTCGGACTGGCCTGCGTGCTGGTCTTCCCTTCCTATCTGTTCCCGTTCCTTTCGCGGCTCGACGGCACGCTGATGGCTTTCGCCATCTTCGCGCTGGCGTTCGTGGTCCGTCCGATCGGCACCGCCATCTCCATGGCCGTGCAGCGGCGCTGGGGCCGCGGCACCAAGCTGACGATCGCGCTGTTCCTGCTCGGGGCCTCCACCGCCGGCATGGCCTTCCTGCCGAGCTACAACAACGCGGGCCAGGGCGCCATCATCGCGCTCATCGTGCTGCGGATCGGCCAGGGCCTGGCGCTGGGCGGCACCTGGGACGGCCTGCCCTCGCTGCTCGCGATGTCGGCCCCCAAGGAGCGCCGCGGCTGGTACGCCATGATCGGCCAGCTCGGCGCGCCGGTGGGCTTCGTGATCGCGGCCAGCCTGTTCGCCTTCCTCTACAGCAACCTTTCGGTGCAGGAGTTCCTGGACTGGGGCTGGCGCTTCCCGTTCTTCGTGGCCTTCGCCATCAACGTCGTGGCGCTGTTCGCCCGGCTGCGGCTGATCGTTGGCCAGTCGTACACCGACCTGCTGCAGCAGCGTGAACTGGCGCCCGTCGGCGCGTTCGATCTCATGCGCAACGAGGGCCGCAACGTGCTGCTGGGCGCCTTCGCCGCCCTGGCGAGCTTCGCGCTCTTCCACATGGTGACGGTGTTCCCGCTGTCCTGGATCTCGATGTACTCCGAGCAGTCGATCGTCCACGTGCTGGGCGTGCAGATCGCGGGCGCATTCTGCGCGGCACTGGCCATCGTGGTGTCCGGCAGCCTGGCGGACCGGGTGGGCCGCCGCAACACGCTGGGCGTGATGGCCTGCCTGATCGGCCTGTTCAGCCTCGTGACGCCCTGGCTGCTCAGCAGCGGCACGACCGGCAACAACATCTTCATCATCGTCGGCTTCATCCTGCTCGGCCTGTCCTACGGCCAGGCGTCGGGCACCGTGACGGCGAACTTCTCGCCGCGCTTCCGCTACACCGGCGCGGCGCTGTCGGCCGATCTGGCCTGGCTGGTGGGCGCTGCGTTCGCTCCGCTGGTGGCGCTCGGCCTGTCGGCCAAGTTCGGCCTGGTGGCGGTGTGCGTCTACCTGCTGTCGGGTGCGGTCTGCACGCTGCTGGCGCTGCGGATCAACCGCTGGATCGAGCGCCGCGAGGCGTAGGCCGGTTCCGAAGGCGCCAGCCGGCGCATTCGCCCCCGCCGCGGGATTGGCGTCCCACGGCCGGTTGCCCATCGACGGGTCCCGTTCCAGTGACGGGGCCCGTTTTCACATGGGGAAGAAACGGTCCGCCGGGGCAGGGGAGGGACGCGCCACGTCCGGGGCGGTTCGTACCCGAGGCCATGCCTGGCCAGGCAGTCCGGCCCGGGTCATGGCTCCCAGGTTCAATCCTTCGGCCGGAACCCGATCGACAGCGACGACGGCACGCGGCCGTCCACGTCGCGCGGCAGGGTGTCGGTCTTCTCGAGCGCGCGCACCACGGCATCGTCCCAGGACTTGTTGCCGCTGGACTTGGTGATGCGGATGCCCACGATGGTGCCGTCCGGCGAGGCGCGTACTTCCACCTGGGTGGTAAGGTTGTCCGAGATCGCTTCCGGGTAGACGATGTTCGGCCGCACCTTGGCAGCGACCTTGCCGCCATAGCTGCCCGACGGGCCCGAACTGCGCTGGGCATTGCCGGTGGCGGTCTCGCCGCCCGTGGCGCCTGCCATGCCCTGCATGCGGCGGATGTTCTCCTGGCGCTGCGCTTCCAGGCGCTTCGCTTCGGCCGCATCGGCCTTGCGCTTTTCCTCGGCTTTGCGCTTGTCTTCGGCCTGCTTCTTCTGCAGCTGCTCCTGCCGTTCCTTCTCGGCCTGCTGCTTCTCCAGCTTTTCCTGCTTCTCCTGCTGCTCGCGGCGTTCCTTCTCGCGCTGCTCCTTCTCGCGCTGCTCCTTCTCGCGCTGCTCCTTCTCGCGCTGCTGCTGCTGTTCCTTCTCGCGCTGGGCCTTTTCCTTCTGCTGGCGTTCCTTCTTGTCCTGCTCGGCCTGCTCCTTGCGCTCGCGTTCCTTGCGGTCGCGCTCGGCCTGGAGCTGGCGCTCCTTCTTCTCCTGTTCGAGCCGCTTTTTCTCGCGCTCGATGGCGATGTCCGCCTCGCTCGGAGCGGCGGCGGCCTTCGGGGGGGGCGGGGGAGGTGGGGGCGGCGGCGGCGCCGGGGCGGGCGGCGGAGGCGGCGCGGGTTGCGGCACCGGCGCCGGCGGTGGCGGCGGGGCGACCGCGGCCGGCGCGGCCTGCCGCGGAACGGTGTCCCAGATCTCGGCCTCGATGGCAGGCTGGTCGGCGCTGGTCTTCCAGTTCACGCCCCAGGTCAGGGCGCCGATGAGCGCGGCGTGGACCAGGACGGCCAGCGCGACGGCGCGCAGGCGTCCCGGCGGACGCGTGGGGGCGAACTGGTCTCGGTCGTTGTGGGCGTGCATCGCGTTCGGAAACGGCTCCGGAAGGGGCGCGGCGGGAAGGAGAAACGGAAGGAGCGGCGAAGGCGCGCAGGCGCCCTAGCCGCCCGACTTGACGGTGAGGCCCACGCGCTGCACGCCGGCGCGCTGCAGCGCATCCATGGCCTTGACGACGGACTCATACGTCACGGCCTTGTCGGCCGTGACCAGCACCGGCGTGCCTTCTTCCTGCGTCGCCTGCCAGGTCTTGGCGGCGGCGCCGAGTTCCTTGAGCGTCACGGGGCGTTCGAGGTCGCCCGTCTTGAGCTGCAGGCTGCCGTCCTTCTGCACGATCACCTGGCCGAAGGACTTGGGCGGCTTGGCGCCCTTGCCGACGGTCGGCACGTCGATGCGGCTGGGGGTGAGCATGGGCGCGGTCACCATGAAGATGATGAGCAGCACCAGCATCACGTCGATGAAGGGGACCATGTTGATCTCGTTCATCGAGCGGCGGCGGCTGCCGCCGCGCGAGGCCATGGTGGGCATGGAGAGGGTTCCTTGCTGCGGACGGAAGGGATCGGCCGGTCAGTGGCCCGAGGCGGAGGCGGGCGCCGGGTGCGCGCCCAGGTTGCGCTGCAGGATGTTCGAGAATTCCTCGATGAAGGTTTCCTGGTGGATCGCCACGCGGTCGATGTCGCGCGCGAAGCGGTTGTAGGCGACCACGGCGGGAATGGCGGCGAACAGGCCGATGGCGGTGGCCACCAGGGCTTCGGCGATGCCGGGCGCCACCGTGGCGAGCGTGACCTGCTCCATGCCGGCGAAGCCGGTGAAGGCGTGCATGATCCCCCAGACGGTGCCGAAGAGGCCCACGTACGGGCTCACCGAGGCGACCGAGCCGAGGAAGGAGAGGCTGGATTCGACCACGTCCATCTCGCGCTGGAAGCTCGCGCGCATGGCGCGGCGCGCGCCGTCGAGCAGCGTGCCCGGGTCGGTGATGCGGCGTTCGCGCAGCTTCTGGAATTCGCGCATGCCGCTCGCGAAGATGCGCTCCATGGGGCCGGCGTTCTTGGCGTTCTGCGCGGCGCTCGCATACAGGTCGTTCAGGCTGGTGCCCGACCAGAACTCGCGTTCGAAATCGTCGTTGAGGGAGCGCACGCGCTTGAGCGCGAACAGCTTGCGGAAGATGGCGGCCCAGCTGGCGACGGACACGCCGATCAGCAGCGCCATGACGAGCTGCACCACCCAGCTGGCATTGAGCACCAGGTGCAGGATGGACATGTCTTGCGAATTCATGATGGTGAGAGTTGTTCCAGAAGGTGGCCGGGAATGCGGGCCGGGCGCAGGGTGGCGCCGTCGACCCATCCGATGCGGACGGTGCCCTCGCACAGCGGCACCGCATCCGATTGTGTCACGTGCTCCGTTTTCAGGAGCGCCCGCTGGCGTATTGTCAGCGATGCCTTCCCGCTTTCTTCGAGCACGGCCGTAACAATCAGTTCATCGTCGAGCCGCGCGGGGCGCAGATAGCGCACCCGTGCGTCGGTTACGACGAACATCCCGCCCGTGAGTTCCCGCAATTGCTGCTGCCCGAGCCCGAGGGAGCGCAGCCACTCGGTGCGCGCGCGCTCGAAGAAGCGCAGGTAGTTGGCGTAGAAGACGATGCCGCCCGCATCGGTGTCTTCCCAGTAGATGCGCACGGGCCATTCGAAGCTCATGGGGAATGCCTGCCGGTGCCGCCGCGTCAGGCCAGCAGGCGGGAGAGCCGGGCGATGGCCTCCTGCAGCTGCGCCATGGAGTTGGCCGTGGAAAAGCGCACGAAGGTTTCGGGCGCATGGCTGCCGAAGTCGCGCCCGGGCGTGACGGCGAGGTGGGCGCGTTGCATCACCTCGTGGGCGAAGGCCCAGCTGCCTTCCACCCCCAGGCGCCGCGCGGCGGCGGTGCAGTCGGCCCAGGCGTAGAAGGCCCCGTCGGGGCGCACGGGCACCGGCAGGCCGATCGCTTCGAGCGCGGGAATGAAGTAGTCGCGGCGGGCCTTGAACTCGGCGCGGCGGCGCTCGTATTCGGCGATGCTTTCGGGCTCGAAGCAGGCCAGCGCCGCATGCTGCGCCACGGTGCTTGGGCAGATGAAGAGGTTCTGGGCGAGGCGCTCGACCACCGGCACCATGGCCTCGGGCACGACCATCCAGCCGAGCCGCCAGCCGGTCATGTTGAAGTACTTGCTGAAGCTGTTGATGCTGACGATGTCGTCGCCGATCGCCAGCGCGGTCTGGCCGAAGGCCTCGTCGTGCGAGAGGCCGAGATAGATCTCGTCGATGATCGTGGTGCCGCCCCGGGACTGCACTTCGCCATGGATGCGGCGCAGTTCATCGGGCGCGATCGAGGTGCCCGTGGGGTTGGAGGGGGAGGCCAGCAGCACGCCGCGCGTCTTCGGGCCCCAGTGGGCGGCGACCTTGGCGGCACTGAGCTGGAAACGTTCTTCGGCGGTGGAGGGCACCATCACCGCGCGGCCGTCCGCCGCGCTCACGAAATGCCGGTTGCAGGGGTAGCTCGGGTCCGGCATGAGGATCTCGTCGCCCTGCTCGATGAGCGCGAGGCAGGCGAGCTGCAGCGCGCCCGAGGCGCCCGCCGTGACCACGATGCGCCGTGCCGGCACGTCCACGCCGAAGCGCTCGGCATACCAGCCGGCAATGCGTTCGCGCAGCGCCTCCAGGCCCAGGGCGTTGGTGTACTGCGTGGTGCCGCTCCGCAGCGCGCGCTCGGCGGCCTCGCGCACCAGCGGCGGCGCGGTGAAGTCGGGTTCGCCGATGTTGAGGAAGATCATCGGCTCCGGGCCCTGCGCCACCTCGCGCGCCAGGGCCTGGGCGGCCTTGGCGATCTCCATCACGTAAAAGGGTTCGATGCGCTCGGCGCGCGAGGAGAACTTCATGGCGGTGCGGGAGGGAGGAGGGGGGAGGGCGAGAAGGCGGAGCCGGCGCACCCGCCCGCGGGGGCGGGCGGCGCGGACGGCCGCTGCGGCGGCGGCGGCAGGTGGGCAGGCCGGTCAGTCCGCGGACGGCGCGGCGCCCGGGCCCCGGTCGGCGCCCACCTCGGCGGCGCGCAGCGTGGGCGCGAGGCCGTTGAGCACGCCGTTCACGTACTTGTGCCCGTCGGTGCCGCCGAACTCCTTGGCGAGCTCGACGCACTCGTTGATGACCACGCGCCACGGCACGTCCAGGCAGTTCTGGAATTCGTACACGCCGATCCACATCGTCGCATGCTCGATCGGGGACAGCTCCACCAGCGTGCGGTCGAGCTTCGGCTGGATCAGGGCGTCGAGCGCCTCGGCGTTCTCGATGCAGCCGTGCAGCAGCGCGTCGTAGTGCGCGGCGTCGGCCTTGTGGAAGCCGGAGAGGTCGCGCGTGAACACGTCGATCGCGGTGGCCTCGTTGCGGCCCACGATGTGCTGGTAGAGCGCCTGCAGCGCGAACGCGCGCGAGCGGCTGCGGGCCGATTTGGAGGCGGCCTTGCGGGCGCCGGTGGCCGTGGTGCCGGTGCGCCCCTGGCGCGGCGGACGCTTGGCGCCGCCAGGCGCCGGGGTGGAGGCGGAATCGTCGCTCAAGACAGCTCCTCCAGCAGGTTCGCCATCTCCACGGCCACGCGGGCCGCGTCGCGCCCCTTCTCGGTCTGGCGGGCGACGGCCTGCTCCAGGTTCTCGGTGGTCAGGATGGCGTTGGCGATCGGGGTCTGGGTGTCGAGCGAGACGCGCGTCACGCCCGCGCCGGATTCGTTGGCCACCAGCTCGAAGTGGTAGGTCTCGCCGCGGATGATGCAGCCGAGCGCGATCAGTGCGTCGTATTCGTCCTGCTCGGCCAGGGCCTGCAGGGCCAGCGGCACTTCGAGCGCGCCGGGCACGCGCACGTGGCGGATGTTCTTGTCCTGCACGCCCAGGGCGAGCAGCTCTTCGCGGCATGCGGCCGCCAGGGCCTCGGTGATGCCTTCGTTGAAGCGGGCCTGCACGATGCCGATCTGCAGTTTCCTGCCGTCGAGCCTGTCCGCGGTTCCTTTGTCTGCGCCAAACATGGTGTGTCTTATTCCTTGGGGATGTATCCGGTGATCTCGAGGCCGTAGCCGGTCATGCTGGGCAGGCGGCGCTGCTGGCCCATGAGCTGCATGCGGGTGACGCCGCATTCGCGCAGGATCTGCGCGCCCACGCCGTAGGTGCGCAGGTCCATGCGGCCGCGTTCGGGTGCGTGCGAGGCGCGCGCCGTGCCGTCGAACTGGGACAGCAGCTGCTCGGCGCTCTCGCCGCAGTTCAGCAGCACGGCCACGCCGCTGCCGTGCTGGGCGATGTGGCGCAGGCTGGCGTCCAGGTCCCAGGAGTGCATGTCGCGGCCCACTTCGAGCGCGTCCAGCACCGACAGCGGCTCGTGCACGCGCACCGGGACGCTGTCGTGCTCGCCCCAGGTGCCGCGCACCAGCGCGATGTGCACCGACTGGCTGGGGCCGTCGCGGAACGCGTGGGCGATGAATTCGCCGGCGGCCGTCTGCAGCGGGCGCGTGCCCACCTTCTGCACCAGCGTCTCGTGGCGGCTGCGGTATTCGATCAGGTCGGCGATGGTGCCGATCTTCAGTCCGTGCTCGGCGGCGAACTGCTGCAGGTCGGGCAGGCGGGCCATGGTGCCGTCGTCCTTCATGACCTCGCAGATGACGGCCGCGGGGCTGCAGCCGGCCATGGCGGCCAGGTCGCAGCCGGCTTCGGTATGGCCGGCGCGCATGAGCACGCCGCCGTCCACCGCCTGCAGCGGGAAGATGTGGCCCGGCTGCACCAGGTCGGAGGCCTTGGCATGCGGTGCCACGGCGGCCTGCACGGTGCGGGCGCGGTCGGCGGCGGAGATGCCGGTGGTCACGCCTTCGGCGGCTTCGATGGAGGCGGTGAAGGCCGTGCCCATCTTGGTGCCGTTGCGCGCCACCATGGGCGGCAGGCGCAGCAGCTCGCAGCGCTCGCGCGTGAGCGTGAGGCAGATCAGGCCGCGGCCGAAGCGCGCCATGAAGTTGATCGCTTCGGGCGTGACGTGGTCAGCGGCGAGGACCAGGTCGCCTTCGTTCTCGCGGTCTTCCTCGTCCACGAGGATGACGATGCGGCCCGCGCGCATCTCGGCCACGATGTCTTCGACCGGAGCGATGGACGCGGGGGGGAGGGGGGTGTTCATGGGGGCAGGCTTTCGGTGGTCCGCGGCGGGCGGGCCGCGCCGCGGCCGGGCCGGTGGCGGGCGCGGCGCGCGGTGGGGCGCCGGGGAAAGGTGCGATTTTAGTGCAGCCCGCCCGTGCCTGGACCGGAAGGGGCACCGGCACCCGGCGCGTCCGCCAGGGCGCCCAGGAGCAGGATGGCCGCGAGCAGCGCCAGGAAGAGCAGCCGGGTGCCCAGGAGCAGGGCCGTAACCTTTGGCCAGGAAGCGGCCGGAAGGCACAGCAGCGCGATCTCTCCCGCCGCGAAGAGGCGCATGGTCCAGTGGGCATGGCGCGCCAGCCAGCCGAGCGGCTTGCCGCGCGGCACGGCGTGCGCCACCAGCCGCCGCAGCGCCCAGGCGACCGGGTAGGCCAGCCAGGCCACGCAGGCGATGGTGAAAGCGATCTCGAGCGCGCGCGCCTCGCCGCGCGCGGCCCACAGTGCGGCCACGGCCACCGGCAGCACCCAGCCGATCGTGCGCCAGGGCTGGGTGCGCGGCAGGTGCTGGGCGGGCACGGCCGCGGCGACGGGCAGGGCGCTCGGGTCCACCACGTCGCCGGGCTCGCGCCGGCGCGCGTTCAGCCCGGCCCACGCCCAGAGCGGGCAGTCGTAGGCCTGGTCGTGCATGGGCGTGTGCGGATCGCCCGGCTGCAGCTGGCTGCGGTCCATCCGCAGGCCGAGTGCGAAGGCTTCATCGGCCATCCAGCGCAGGGTGATGCGGGACAGGCCATCGCGCGCATACGAGCCGCCCACGTCGCTGTGCACGCCGCGGAACCAGCGCTGCGCGAAGCTGCGGTGCGGCAGTTCGCGGGCGCTGAAGTGCGGGTCTTCGTAGCGGCGCGGAGTGTAGGGTTGGCGGGACTCGTGCAGCGACAGCGCGTGCCGCACGTGCACGAAGCGCTTGTTCGCGAAGTCTGCGGAGTTGCTGATCTTGAGGCCTATCAGCGGGCCGCCAATGGATTCCACCGTGTCCCACACGCCCGCGAAATGCACGAGCGGCGTGCGGCCGCGCGCGAAGTTCTCGACCACGTCCCGCGCGAAGTCCTCGCGCTGGCGCGTGCCGGAGGGGTTGTCCCGCCGCGGCGGCGCGAAATAGATGCGCACCATGTTGTCGAGCAGGGGCAGCCCTTCCGGATGGATGAGCCCGTACATGTTGAGCATGCCGGCGACGGCACGCGCGGTGAAGGCCCCGCGCGAGAAGCCCAGCAGGTAGATGCGGTCCCCGTCGCGGTAGGTGCGCACCAGGAATTCGTACGCGCCCGCGATGTTGGGGAACACGCCGCTGCCGAGCGCGAGGCCCGCGAGCCGTTCGACGCGTTCGCTCACCCGTCCGAAGAAGGAGTCGGGCGGGAACACGTTGTCCGTGCCCACGCCGGGGTCGTAGTAGACGAGCTGCTCGGGTGCCTGCCCGTCGGGATCGGGGCCCTTGTGCAGCATGCGCAGCAGTTTGACGACGTTGGTGTCCTGGTCGTTGCCGAGGATGTTGCCCGTGCCGTCGAAGAGCAGCGCCAGGTTGCGCCCGGGCCTTTCGGCCCACCGGGCTTCGGCCGCGATGCATTCGCGCAGGACGTCGTCGCGCGTGGGGTGGCCGGCGCCGGCGGCACTGGGCCGCGGCACCGGATGGGTGGTGTCGGTCATGGTCCTCTCTCCCTTTGTTGTCCCCGGAGGGTGGACCATTCTGTCGAAATCGCAGGGAGTGCCGCAAGGGGGAGCATGCCCCCGTGGGCGCTACACCGCCGAGCCCTCCAGATGGAGGTCGCTGGTGGGGTAGGCCACGCAGGGCAGCACGCAGCCTTCGGCCTTTTCCTCCGCCGACAGGCCCGGCCATTCGATCGCGTAGCGTACGGTGCCTTCGGCGAGGACACCGATGCAGGTGCGGCAGGTGCCGTTGCGGCACGAGCTGGGCCAGTCGATGCCGCCCTGTTCCATCGATTGCAGCAGCGTCTGTTCGGGCCATGCATCGCACTGGGTGCCGTCGGTGCCGACGCGCGCGATGAAGAACGGGGCTTGGGAAACGGGGGAAGACGTCATGGGAGGCGGAGAAAACGGGTCGGAAAAACGGCCTCTGGAGGCGGGGCCGAGGGTACGGCGGAGCAGGTTGCCCACTGCACAAAATTTGGGCAGCGCAGAACTATCCCTTGCGAATCAATGACTTAACCCTGTCATACAGCGCTGGTCCCGTGTTATCCACACACTTGTCCAGCGCAGGGAGGGATAACGGGGGTGCCTTGGGACAACTGCTGCCCAAAAAATAGGCAGCGCGTGGGGTTTCCTTTGAAATCAACCACTTGCGCCAGCCGTACAGCGCCTGTCCCGGGTTATCCACATGATTGTCCAACGCCCGCAGGGATAACCGTATGCACCGTTTTCGGGGCCGCGCGCGGGGAGTCCGCGCTCAGGCCTCGACCTTGACGCCCTTCCAGAACGCGAAGCGTCCGCGGATCTGTTCGGCCTCGGGCAGAGGGTCGGCGTAGGTCCAGGCGGCGTCCGGGTTCAGTTCGCCGTCGACCAGCAGCGACCGGTAGGTCGCCTGGCCCTTCCAGGGGCAGGTGGTGCGGTGGTTGCTGAACGTGAAGTACTGGGCCTTCAGCGCGCTCTCGGGGAAATAGTGGTTGCCCTCGACGAGGACCGTGTCGTCGCTCTCGGCGACGACCACGCCGTTCCAGGTGGCTTTCATGGGGATGGGATGGGGTTGGAGGTGGATGGGGCTGCACGCTGGCAGGCGCGGACGCCGGGGGCCTCCGCCACGCCTGCACCATACCCGTTTTTCAAGGGGCCGGGCGCTGCCGGCCGGCCCCGCTCACTGCGGCGAGGGGCTGGCTTCCGCGGGGCCGCGGGCGGGCAGTTCGATATGGAACACGGCGCCGCCCTCGATGTTGCGCGCATGGATCCGGCCCTGCAGCGCCTCGACGATCTTGCGGCAGATCGCCAGGCCCAGTCCCGTGCCGCCGAAGCCGTTGCGCGTGGCGCTCGATTGGGCGAAGGCCTCGAAGATGCGTTCCAGTTCGGTCTCGGGAATGCCGGGGCCCTGGTCCTCCACCTCGATGTGGATCATGTCCTGGCAGTCGACGGCCGCGCGCAGCTGCACGCGGGAGCCGTCGGGCGAGAACTTGATGGCATTGGCGAGCACGTTGCGCACCACCTGCTGGAAACGCTGCGGATCCACCTTGGCGACGAGCGGGCACTGCGGGAGATCGAGGCGCAGTTCCTGCCGCCGCGACGCGACGAGCGGCTCCAGTTCGCGCGCCACCGTGCGGACGTGCCCGCGCAGATCGGTGCGCTCGAGGTGGAAGGTGCCGATGGAGCTTTCGATCTTGGCGACGTCGAGCAGGTCGTTGACGAGGGCCAGCAGGCGGTGGCCCGCCGCATGGATGTCGGTGAACATCGACCACAGCCGCGGCTCCTGCGTGCGCGCGGTGCCCAGCTCGGCGAAACCGATGATCGCCTGCAGCGGCGTGCGCAGCTCGTGGCTCATGTTGGCGACGAATTCGGACCGGGTGCGCGCCGATTCCTCGGCCGCGTCGTGCGCCTCGCGGATCGCGCGCTCGGCCTCGCGGAACTCGCTGATGTCCATGAGGATGCTGAGCACGCCCGTGACCTCGCCACGGTCGACCTCCACGGCGGCCTTGAGCACGCGCGTCGCGCGCCGCACGCCGTCGCCATAGGGCAGATCCATCTCCAGCGTCCTGCCGCCGCCGCCCTCGGCGATGGCTGCGTCGTCGGCCGTCTCGCCCGGGTACAGCTCCAGGCACTCGCCGACGATGCGGTCGCGGTGGCGTCCCATCGCCTGCTCCCAGGCACGGTTGACGAGGACGACGCGGTGGCAGCGGTCGGTGAGCATCATCGGCTGCGGGCTGGTTTCCAGCAGCAGGTTCTGGAAGGCGAGCTGTGCGCGCAGGCGATGGTAGGCCTGCTCGCGCTCGGTGACGTCCACCGCGCTGCCGACGAAGCCCAGCAGGGCCCCGTCCGGCGCGCACAGCGGGACCGCGGCCACGTCGAGCACGCGCTCGCCGCCCTGCGGAGAGAGCAGCCGGACCTGGCGGGTGCGCACCGCGGCGCCGGAATCGGGGGCGAGCATCGCGGCCACGCGCTCGCGGCTGTCCGGCTGGACGAGGTCCTGCAGCCGCAGGCCGATGGCGGAGGCGGGCGGCTGGCTGCTGAGCGCCGTCCAGCGCGCGTTGACGTAAGTGATCGCACCGTCCCGATCGGTGCGGAAGATCAGTTCCTGCACGCTGCGCAGCAGCAGCGCGAGATCGCGCTCGCTGCGCACGATGCGCTCCTGCGCCGCATCGACGGCCCGGCGGGCGGCCTCCCGCGAGCGCAGGCTGCGCCAGGCGATCCAGGTGAGCGCCAGCGCGAGCAGCACCATGGTCGCCTCCACCGCCAGGAATTGGTAGTAGCCCGCGAACCAGCGCGCGAAGGCGGCGCTCTTCGGCTCTTCCACGATCACCACCAGCGGACGGCTGCGGGAGGCGCGGTAGGCGACGATGCGGTCGGGGCCGAGCACGCCCGGGCCGGTGTAGCTGCCGCGCTCGTGGTGGGGCAGCAGGCTGTTGAACACCGGCAGCGACGACACGTCGCGCAGGGGCAGGTCGCGCACGAAGATCGAGGACGCCAGCACCTGGCCGTCGTCCGACGCGATCACCGCGTCGTAGGAGAGCGCCTCCAGCGCGAGGTACTGGAAGTTCGAGAGGGCGTCCGGGTTGACCAGGGCCATCAGCACGAGCGGCGTGCCGGCGGCATCGCGGAATCCGTACATCAGCGGGATGAACGCCAGGCCGGGCGGCGCGGAGGGCGCGGCAGCGTCGCCGCTCAGGCTTTCCAGCCCGCGTCCGGGGAGCAGCGGCCCAATGCGCTGGATCCGCGCCGTGGGCAGCGGCCCGAGCCGGGCGGCGTCGATGCGGATGCCGGAGGTGGCCGGGTCGGTGCTCGCCAGCACGTGGCCTTCCAGGTCCACCACCGCGACGCTGCGCACGAAGGTCAGTGCCGTGAGCACCTGCCGCATGGCGTTCTCCGTGCCGTCCCGGTCGGCGGCCCCGGCCTGGAGTGCCGGCGTCTGCGCCAGGCTGAAGAGCACCAATTCCCCTGCTTCGAAGGTCCGCGTGGTCTGGTCTTCGAGCACGCGGGCCAGCAACTGGGCCTGGCTTTCGCTGGTGGCGAAGGCGCCGCGCAGGTCGCCCAGGCTCACCACCAGCGCGCCGGTGAGCGCCGCCGCCGCCGCCAGCACCCCGACGGCGAGCACCACGGTGCTCGCGGGCACGGTGCCGCGCCGTGCGATGCAGCGGCCACCGGCCCGCAGCAGCATCCTGTGCAGGAAGCAGCGCCGGATCATGGCACCACCAATGCGCCGAGGCCGTGGCGCTGCGCCGCCGCGGCCAGCCGGCCGTCGCCCTTGATGCGCGCCACGAAGTCGTCCACGACGGCGATCCATTCCGCATCCCCCGGGCGCACCGCGTAGGCCGACGGGATGCGCAGTACCTCCGACGGCGGTGTGACCACCCGCACCCAGTCCGCGTTCTCCACGAGCTGGCGCGCATAGATGTCGTTGGTCAGGAACACGTCGATGCGGCCCGCCGCCAGCTCGCGCTCCCGCGTGCGGGGCGCGGGCACGCGCACCACGGTGGCGCGGCGGAAGTACGCCAGGACGGCCGGCAGGATCGATGCGCCGTTCTGCACGCCGATGGCCACGCCGGGCTGGTCGATGTCGTCCCAGTCGCGCACCACGGGGTTGCTCTTGGTGGTGACGGCCTGCAGGCCGCTCTGGAGGTAGGGCCGGCTGAACCGCAGCAACTGCATGCGCGGCTGCAGCATGCCGATGCCCGACATGCCGACGTCGCAGCGCTGCTCCGTCAGGTCTTCCACCAGGGTTTCGTGGGCGGAATCCACGTAGTCGAGCCGCACTCCGAGGTCGGCGGCGAACTGCCTCGACAGATCGACGTCCACGCCGCTCAGCTGCAGCGTGCGCGGATTGCGGTAGCTCACGCCGTGGTAGCTGGGCCAGATGCACACCCGCACCACGCCGGAGGCCCGCACGCGGTCGGCGACCGGTCCCGCCGGGGCGGCGGACCCCGCGCAGGCCAGGACGGCCGCCACGAGCAGGAAAAGCGGCCACGCCGCGGCACGGCGCCCGGGGCGGCGCAGGCGCTCAGTGCCGCTGGGGGTGGACTCCATCAAGGGGCGCCGACCGGGGAGGGCCCCAGGCACAGCACCTTCTCGGCGATCTGTGCGGGACTGAACGGCTTGGCGATGAATTCGTCGGCGCCGGCCTGCAGCCCGGCGTCCCGGTCATGCATGCTGTCGCGGGCGCTGAGCATGATCACCTGCGTATGCGCCAGCGCCGGCGTGCTGCGGATGCGGCGGCAGACCTCCAGACCGTCGATGCCGCCGGGCATCATCACATCCAGCAGCACGATGTCGGGGCGCTGGGCGTGCGCCATGGCCAGGGCCGCGGTGCCGCTGTCGGCCTCGTGCAGCCTCAGGCCCTGGTCCTCCAGCGTCATGCGCAGCAGGCGGCGGATATCCGCGTGGTCGTCGACGATCAGGACTGTTTTCATGAAATCCGCAGGTGCGCAGGCAAAGTATGAATCATATTTATTAGATTTGACGTATGCAAGTGCTGCTTTCATATAGTTGTGCTACGGCCGAGCCTGTTGAGCATCGCGGACGGGCACAATGTCAGCTATGCCGAATTCCGAAGTACCCCTGCCAGACCACTACACCACCCTGGAAACCGCCAAATTGCTAGGCATGGCCGTCCGGTCCATTCAGCTCATGGTGGACCGGGGCGAACTGGAGGCCTGGAAGACCCCCGGCGGGCATCGCCGGATCTCGCGGGATTCGGTCGAGCGCTGGCTGCGCAGCCGTGAAGTGGGCGGCGCGTCGTCCGTTCCCGGCGCGGCGCCGATGCGCGGCGGCTTCTCGGGCAGGCCGAAGGTGCTGCTCATCGAGGACTCGGTCCACTACCAGAACCTCATCCGTCTGCTGCTCGAGCAGCAGTTCCCGGAAGTGGCGCTGCACATTGCCAGCGACGGCATCGCCGGGCTGGCCATGTGCGGCAAGCTCGAGCCGGACGTGCTGATCGTGGACATCCTGCTGCCGGGCCTGGACGGCGCGGCGCTCATCACCAGCCTGCGGTCGCATGCGCAGTTCGCCCGCGTGCAGCTCGTCGTGGTGACGTCTCTCACCGAAGAAGAGCGTGCGCCCTATGCGTTCGCACTGCAGGGGCTGCCGGTCATCCAGAAGCCCGCGCTGGTGGCGGAGCTTCCGGGCGCGCTGCGCACCTGCCTGTCGGCCGCGGTACGGGGCTGAGCGGCCCCCATTCCATGGGCCCAGGCACGGCTTCGCCGAATCCGGTCGTCCTTCTGGTGGAGGACGACCCTTCGGTCGCGCGCTTCGTGGAGATGGCGCTCGACCGGCTGCCCGTGTCGGTGCAGGTGTCCCCGAGCGTCGAGTCGGCGCTCGCGTGGCTGAAAGCGAATCGCGCGGCGCTCGTGATCACCGATCTGATGATGCCCGGGGAGTCGGGCGTCGGCCTGCTGCACCGCCTGCAGGCCACGCCGGCACTGGCCGCCGGCGCGCGCGTGGTGGTGCTCAGCGCCGGGCTCGACCATGCGGTGCGTCAGGATCTGCTCGACTGTGGCGCCTGGCGCGCGCTCGACAAGCCGGTGGCCGTGTCGGTGCTGGAGGGCTGCGTGCGCGAAGCGCTGGCGGACCATCTTGCCGCGGCGGCGCCTGCCGCGCCGGCCACCCGAGCCGCGGACGGCGCGCAGGACGCGGCGTCGGCCGACGCGGTGCGGGCCGCGATCCGGGAATACTTCGGCGGCGATTCCGTGCTGTTCCACCAGTACCGCACCGCCTGCCTGGCGCAGTTCGCCCGCGATGCCGTGGACGGCGAGCGCGCGCTGCAGACCGCCGACCTGAAGGCATTGCGCCGTCTGGGCCACAGCCTGGCGGGCGTTCTGCGCGCACTGGGCCAGGCGGAGGACGCCGCGCTGGCCCGTCTCATGGAAGAGGCTGCTCTTCAGGGACGGACCGACGCGCTGCGCGGCCATTGGGCCCTTCTGCGCGAGCGCCTGCTCGCTCCGCGCTGAGTGCCACCGGCTGCGGGCCGGTGTTCCATGCTGGGGAATATGGAGAAATCCTGATTGGATTCATCTCCGACTGGTGCCATGGAATTGATAGATGTAATCACGTGCGTGACCGATCGTTCATATCATTTGCCTGCTCTCTCCACGGCCGCTGCCCATCCAGGGCAGCCGGCCATCCGCACCTCCAAAAGTATTCCAACATGACCGCTTTTTCCCGCATAGGCATCGCCAAACGGTTGTATGCCGTCTGCATCGTCCTCATCCTGGCGCTGGCCGGCGCCGCGGCCATGGCCTGGGTGCAGCTCGGCAACGTGGGAGCGCTGGCCCACGCCACCGAGCATGTGCGCGTGCCCCAGCTCACACGCATCGCCGCCATCGAGCTGAGCATCACGCAGATCTCCCTGCAGATCCGCCACGCCATGCTGGTACGGTCGCCGGAGGCCATCAAGGCGACGCTGGCCGATATCGACACGAAATACCAGCGCATCGCCGACAACGATGCCGCGTTCCTCGCGGAACTGCAGGACCCGAAAGCGCGCGATGACTTCATCCATGTCTGGCAGGCGATGGAGCAGGAATTCAAGCCGATCGCGGACCGCAACCTGAAGCTGGCCGTCGAAGGCCGCACCGAGGAAGCGGTGGCGGTGCTCGTGGGCGAGACGATTCCCATGCGCAACCGTCTCCTGGCCTGGCTGGGCCAGGAGCGCGAACGCCAGACCGCGATGCTGCGGTCGGAAATCACCAGCATCCAGGCGGATGCGCTGAAGACCCGCCGGCAACTGCTGGTGCTGGTGGTGGCGATCGCGCTGGGCCTGATGGCCTTCTCCGGGTACATGGCCCATCTGCTCAAGCGCCGCGTGGCCGATTCGCGCCGGGTGGTCGAGCGCGTGCGGGACGGTGACCTGACCGTGTCGGTGGTGGACGGTGCCCGGGACGAATTCAGCCCCTTGCTCGCCTCCATGGCCGAGATGCAGCAGGCGCTGACGCGCGTGGTGTCCACCGTGCGCGGAGGCTCCGACAGCGTGGCGACGGCTGCTGCGGAGATCGCCCGGGGCAACAACGACCTGTCCGCCCGCACCGAGCAGCAGGCGAGCGCGCTGGAGGAGACCGCGGCGTCGATGGACGAGCTGGGCGCCACGGTGCGGCAGAACGCCGACCATGCGCAGCAGGCGAGCCAGTTCGCGCGCAGCGCTTCCGACGTCGCTGCGCGCGGCGGCGAGGTGGTGGCGCAGGTGGTGCGCACGATGCGCGGCATCGACGAGAGCAGCGGCCGGATCGCTGAAATCACCGGCGTGATCGACGGCATCGCGTTCCAGACCAACATCCTGGCGCTGAATGCCGCCGTGGAGGCCGCCAGGGCCGGCGAGCAGGGCCGCGGTTTCGCGGTGGTGGCGTCGGAAGTGCGGAGCCTGGCGCAGCGCAGCGCCGAGGCCGCGAAGGAAATCAAGGGCCTCATCACCACCAGCGTGGAGCGGGTGCGCCAGGGCTCGGAACTGGCGGACCAGGCCGGCGAGACCATGACCGAGGTGGTCGACTCCATCCGCCGCGTGACGGAGGTGGTCTCCGAGATCAGCGTCGCGAGCCGCGAGCAGAGCGCGGGCGTGGGACAGGTGGGCGAGGCGGTGACGCAGATGGACCAGGTCACGCAGCAGAACGCCGCACTGGTGCAGCAGAGCGCCGCGGCCGCCGATGCGCTGCGTGCCCAGGCCGATCGGCTGGTGGCGGCGGTGGCGGTGTTCCGGCTGCAGGGCGGGGACCTGTCCGGGGCCGGTCGCCCGCCGGCCGTGGAGGTTCCGCGCACGGCGGCGCCTCGCGCACCGGCGGCGCCGCGTCTCGCGCTCGGCGCGGGCGCGCTGGCTTAGCGCATGCCGCAGCGGCGCGCATTGCACCGGGCAGCGCACTGCCGGATTCCGGGCAGGCGCCCGCAGGCCGTGCCGCGCTGCAGTAACCTCGGCGGGGTATGAGGCGTCTCTCGAATCACCGTCTGCGCTCGGGTCTGCGCGTGGCCCTGAGCCACTATGTGGCCAACGGCCTGTCCGTGGCCCTCGGGTTGCTGCTCATCTCCGTGCTGGTGCATGCCTGGCTCGGTCCCGCGGCGGCCGCGGCCGCTTCGGTCGGCGTGGTCGTCTGTTCGCCGCCCGATCTGCCGGGTCCGCGCCGCGGCAAGCTGTGGCAGATGCTGCCGGCGCCGCTGCTGGGCATTCCCCTCTTTTTCGCCGTGCAGTGGCTGCATGGCGATCCGCTGCATCTGGGCCTGCTGCTGGTGCCGGGCACCTTCCTCGCGTTCCTCGCGATGGCCTGGGGCCGCCGCGGCATTCCCATCGCCGTGGCGGTGATGTTCTCGATGATTTTCTCGATGGCGGCCGCATCGCGGGTGCCGGCGGGCACCGATCCGTGGCCCGCGGCGGTGGCGATCACGGCGCATTTCGCGCTGGGTGCGGGGCTGTACGTGCTCTATGCCGTGGCGGCCAACCGGCTGCTGAACGCGCGCTACCGCGTGCAGTTCGTGGCCGACACCTTGCTGTCGCTGGCGGCGCTGATGCGCGCGCAGGCGCGGCTGTTCGACGGCGCGCATGCGGGCGCGGCGGCGGCGACGGCGGCCACCGCTCCTGCGCAGGACGGGGTGCATGCGGACGAGGAAGCCGGGACGCGTGCCGCGGGGGCGGAAGAGCCGCACGCGCTCACGGGCCTGCTGCTGCAGCGCCAGGCCGCGCTGGCCGAGCAGCTGCAAGCGGCGCGCAACATCGTGTTGGAGTCTCCCACCACGCCGAGGCGCCAGCGCCTGGCGGGCATGCTGCTGCTGGTGCTGGAGATGCGCGACCACCTGCTCGCCTGCGAACTCGACGTGGAAACGCTCAAGACCCATCCGGGGCACGTGCCGGTGCTCCACGCGCTGCGCGGAGTGCTGCACGACGTGGCCCGGGAACTGGCCCACATGGCGGATGCCCTGCTGCGGGGCGGCCGGCCGGACCGGTTCACCGACGCACGGCCCGCGCTCGCGCAGCTGCGCTGGAGCGATCCGCTGCCCGCGCAGGCCGCGGGCGGGCCGTCTCCGCATGCGCTGGCCCGGGGCCTGGCGGACCGCGTGGGCCATATCAACGACGAGGCGCTGCGCCTGAACGCGCTCGCGCGTGGCGACGCGCCGCCGAACCTGGCGGTGGTGCGCGCCAGCTGGCAGATGTTCGTGAGCCCCACGGCCTGGTCGTGGGCGCCCCTGGCGACGCTCTGGCGCTGGGACGCGCCGCCCCTGCGCCATGCCGTGCGCGCGGCCCTGGCCCTGGCCGCCGGCTTCGTGGTGGCCCAGTCGCTGCCGTGGGGAACGCACGCCTACTGGATTTTGCTGACCATCGTCGTGGTGCTGCGCGGCAGCCTGGCCCAGACGCTGGAGCGCCGCAACAGCCGCGTGGCCGGCACCTTGCTGGGCTGCGTGCTGGCGGCGGGCGTGCTGGCTTCCCACCTCTCCGCCTGGCAGCTCATCCTGTGCCTCACGATCGCGCAGGCGGTGGCGCACGGGTTCGCGGTGCGGCGCTACCTCGTCACCGCCGTGGCGGCCACGGTGCTGGGGCTGGTGCAGTCGCACATGCTGCACGGCGGTGGCGGCGGAAACACCGCCATCGATCTGCTGGAGCGGCTGGCGGACACGCTGATCGGCACCGGCATCGCCTGGGCGTTCGCGTATGTGCTGCCGTCGTGGGAACGGTCGCAGATCCCTGCGCTGGTGGAGCGGACGCTCGCGGCCCAGGCCCGGCACGCCCGGGAGGCGCTGGCCCTCGGGCAGTTGCATGCGGTGGACAACGCTCCGGAGCTGGCGTGGCGGCTCGCGCGGCGGGAGGCGTACGACAGCCTGTCGGCCCTGGTCCAGGCCACCCAGCGCGCCATGGCCGAGCCGCGCGCGGTACAGCCTCCGGTGGCCGCGCTGGAGCGCTTGCAGGCACGCTGCTACCAGCTGCTGGCGCAGCTGACGGCCATCAAGACCATGCTGCTGCTGCGGCGCGGACGGCTCGATGCCGAGGCGCTGCAGGCACCGCTCGCGCAGACCGCGCTGGCGGTGACGCAATGGCTGGAAGGGGCGCCCGACGCCGCTCCGCCGCCGGTGTCGGGCCCCCGGGCGCCGGGCGATGCGCAGGGCTGGCCCGATCCCCAGGAGGGTGACCTCGGGCCGTGGCTGGTCCGCCGGCTGGGGCTGGCCACGGAGCGCGCGGCCCAGGTGCGGGTGGCGGCGCTCGACGCCATGGCACCCGCCGGCTCCCCGGCGCCCGCGTATCCACCGGGCCGCTAGGCGCGGCGGCCTACCACTCCGCGAAGCTGCCGTCCCGGTGGCGCCACACCGGGTTGCGCCAGCGGTGGCCCTGCCGGGCGCGTTCGCGCACGTAGTCCTCGTTGACCTCGATGCCCAGGCCCGGCCCGTCCGGGATGGCGACCATGCCGTCCTGGTAGGCGAAGGCCCGGGGATTGGACACGTAGTCCATCAGGTCGTTTTCCTGGTTGTAGTGGATGCCCAGGCTCTGCTCCTGGATGAAGGCGTTGTAGCAGACGGCATCGAGCTGCAGGTTGGCCGCCAGCGCGATCGGGCCCAGGGGGCAGTGCAGGGCCAGGGCCACGTCGTAGGCTTCGGCCATGGAGGCGATCTTGCGCGTCTCGGTGATGCCGCCGGCGTGCGAAGGGTCGGGCTGCACGATGTCGGCATAGCCTTCCTGCAGCACGCGCTTGAAGTCCCAGCGCGAATAGAGCCGCTCGCCCAGCGCGATGGGCGTGGAGGAGATGCGGGCGATCTCCTTCAGCGCCTCGTCGTGCTCGCTGAGCACGGGCTCCTCGATGAACATGAGCCTGTAGGGCTCCAGCTCCTTGATCAGCACCTTGGCCATGGGCCGGTGGACGCGGCCGTGGAAGTCCACGCCGATGCCCACGTGGGGACCGACGGCCTCGCGCACGGCGGCCACGTTCTGCAGGCAGCGTTCCACCTTGTCGAAGGTGTCCACGTACTGCATCTCTTCGGTGCCGTTCATCTTCACGGCGGTGAAGCCGCGGCCGACGGCATCGCGGGCCTGGCGCGCCGTTTCGGCCGGCCGGTCGCCGCCGATCCAGCTGTAGACGCGGATCCTGTCGCGCACCGGGCCGCCCAGCAGCTCGGACACCGGCACGCCCAGGGCTTTGCCCTTGATGTCCCAGAGGGCCTGGTCGATGCCGGCCAGCGCACTCATGTGGACGCCGCCGCCGCGGTAGAAGCCGCCGCGGTAGAGCACCGTCCAGTGGTCTTCGATGTGGCGCGGGTCCTTGCCGACGAGGTAGTCGGCCAGTTCCTCCACGGCGGCGGCCACGGTGTGGGCGCGGCCTTCGAGCACGGGCTCGCCCCAGCCGACGATGCCCTCGTCGGTCTCGATCTTCAGGAAGCACCAGCGCGGTGGCACCAGGAACGTGGTCAGTCGGGTGATCTTCATGGTGGGGAAAGTCAGGAAACCGTGGCGGCCGTGAGCGGGGAGCGGGTGGCCGGTGTGGCCGCCGGTGCGCCGGGCGCGGTGCCCTGTCCGCAGGTGCGTGCCATGCCGTAGGCCTCGTGCCAGGCCTGGATGAAGGCCACCGCCTTGCGCGAGACGTCGGCCGCGCTGTTGCCGGGGCGGTACAGGGCCGAGCCCAGGCCGAAGCCGCTGGCGCCCGCAGCCGCATACGGCGCGATGCTTTCCGGCGCGATGCCGCCGACCGGCGCCAGGGGCACGCTGGGCGGGATCACGGCACGCCAGGCCTTGAGCACGGCGGGCGGCAGCGCTTCCGCCGGGAAGAGCTTGAGCAGGCTGGCGCCGGCGGCGAGCGCGGCGTAGGCTTCGGTCAGCGTGGCCACGCCGGGCGCGCAGGCGAGGCCCGCGGCGCGCGCGGCGCGGATCACGGCCGCATCGCTGTGCGGCATGACGATGATCTGCCCGCCGGCCTCGGCGACGTCGGCGCAGTCCTGCGCGGAGAGCACGGTGCCCGCGCCGACCACGCAGTCGGCGGGCAGGGCGTCGCGCAGCGCGCGGATGCTGGAGAGCGGCTCGGGCGAGTTGAGCGGCACCTCGATGATGCGGAAGCCCGCGTCGTACAGGGCGTGGCCGATCGGCACGGCCTCATGGGGCTGGATGCCGCGCAGGATGGCGATGAGGCCGCAGCGCTGCAGGGCGTGGAACAGGGTGTGGTCGATGCTGGTCATGCGGCAAGGCTTTCTGCGGAAGAGGGTTGCTGCGGCGTGCCCGGGGCCGGCAGCCCGGCGGCCCGGGCGATCTGCCAGAGCCCGGTGGGCGTGGCCTGCGCGGCGATCGCGGGCTCGGCGAAGCCCTGCAGCCGCAGGGCCAGGGCGTAGCGGCGGCACAGGTCCGGTTCGCCGCACAGCAGCGGCTGGACGGGCGCTTCCGGGCCGCCCGGCGGATGCACGCGGGCGAGCGCGGCGACCTCGTGGCCGATCAGCAGGCCCGAGAGGTAGTCGGCCTGTGCGCTGGCGGGCAGCACGCCCGTGAGTCCCAGGGTGCGGGTGCTGAAGAGGTGCGAGAGCAGGCCCAGGCCGGCATCGCAGCCGCCCGCGACCCGCAGGCCGCGCACGAAGGCGGCATCGTCGGGGAGGGCGCTGCCCGGCGCTTCCGCCGGGGCCATGGTCCTGCCGAGGATGGTGTGGCCGCGCAGCGCGGCGAACACCTCGCCCGTCATGAAGGTGTGGAAGCCCGCGATGCCGCTGCGCTGCGCCACCACCCACTTGCTGTGCGATCCGGGCAGGCCCACCAGCCAGGGACCGGCGTCCTCGGCCGGCTGCAGGGCCAGCACGCCCAGCACCTGGGTCTCTTCGCCGCGCATCACGTTGGGCAGCTCGCCGGTCTGCAGCAGGCCGGGCACGATGTGCAGGGGCTGGCCGCCGGGGCGCTCGACCCGGGTCAGGCCGTGTGCCAGCGCGTCGAGAGAGGTGGGCGTGTGCAGGTAGCGCGCCTCGCGCCAGCCCTGCGCGCTGCCGACCATGCCGCAGGCCAGCAGCGGGAGCTGCGGCGCGGCGGCCAGCCAGTCGCCGCAGGCGTCCTGCAGCGCGCGCTCGAAGGCGGCGTCGGTGCCGGCATCTTCACACACGGGCGCGGGCGGCAGGTGCATGATGCCCCAGGGCCGGTGGCGCAATTCCAGCACGCGGCCCCCGTCGCCCAGGCGGTAGGCGCGCAGCGAGCTGGTGCCCCAGTCGAGCGCGACGAGGCGGGTGGCGGAAAGATCGGCGGGCGCGACGGCGATGTCGTTCATGGCGGCAGACGGCTCAGCGGGCCCAGCGCAGCACCAGCGGGTCAAGCCGGCGCGCGATGTCGATCAGGCCCCGGCGCACCTCGGGGTGCATGGGCGGGAACGGGTGGCGGCCGGCCTCGCAGGCGATCACGCCGCCTTCCTTCATCAGCGCCTTGGCGGTGAGGATGCCGCCCTGGCGGTTCTCGTGGTTGATGAGCGGCAGCCAGCGCTGGTAGAGCGCGAAGGCCTGGTCCATGTCGCCCACGCGGTAGGCCTCGATGATGGGACGGATGCCGTCCGGGAAGGCGCCGCCCGTCATGGCGCCGGTGGCGCCCGCGTCCAGGTCGGCCAGCAGGGTGATGGCCTCTTCGCCGTCCCAGGGCCCTTCGATGGCGTCGCCGCCCAGGCGGATCAGCTCGCGCAGCTTGCTGGCGGCACCGGGCGTCTCGATCTTGAAATAGGCCAGATGCTCGATCTCCTGCGCCATGCGGGCGAGGAACGGGGCGGACAGCACGGTGCCGCTGGCCGGGGCGTCCTGCACCATGATGGGAATGTCGATGGCGTCGGACACGCGGGCATAGAACGCGTGGATCTGCGCCTCGGGCACGCGGAAGGTGGCGCCGTGGTAGGGCGGCATCACCATCACCATGGCCGCGCCCATGTCCTGCGCGGCGCGGCTGCGCTCCGCGCACACCCGCGTGCCGTAGTGGGTGGTGGTGACGATCACGGGCACCCGGCCCGCGACGTGCTCCAGCGACAGCCGGGTCAGCGTTTCGCGCTCGGCGTCCGACAGCGAGAACTGCTCGGAGAAATTGGCCAGGATGCACAGGCCGTCGACACCGGCATCGATCATGAAATCCAGACAGCGCTTCTGGCTCTCCAGATCGAGGCTCCCGTCCTCGTGGAACGTGGTCGGCACGACCGGGAAGATGCCGCGGTAGCGGGGATTTTGGGCAGAGTGTTTTGCTGGCATGGAATCTACGGGCGCGATGGTCAATGGGAGTGACGGGGGACGGCCGCGCCTCTGCAGCCGACCAGGAAATCGAAGTCGCAGCCCTCGTCGGCCTGCAGCACGTGATCGACATACAGGCGCTGGTAGCCGCCGCGCCCCCCGTGGTCGATGGCGGCCAGCTCGGCCAGGCGCGCGGCCAGCTCCTCGTCGCTGATGTCCAGGTGCAGCCGGCCCTGTTCGCAGTCCAGCTCGATGAAGTCGCCGTCGCGCACGGCGGCCAGCGGGCCGCCGGCCGCCGCCTCGGGCGCCACGTGCAGCACCACGGTGCCATAGGCCGTGCCGCTCATGCGGGCGTCGGAGATGCGGACCATGTCCTTCACGCCGCGCCGCAGCAGCTTCGGCGGCAGGCCCATGTTGCCCACCTCGGCCATGCCGGGGTAGCCCTTGGGGCCGCAGTTCTTCATGACCATCACGCAGGTCTCGTCGATGTCCAGGTCCTCGTCGACGATGCGTGCCTTGTAGTGCTCCAGGTTTTCGAACACCACGGCGCGGCCCCGGTGGCGGAGCAGTTCGGGCGTGGCGGCCGAGGGCTTGAGCACCGCGCCGCGCGGCGCCAGGTTGCCGCGCAGGATGCAGATGCCGCCATCCGCGATCAGCGGCTTGTCGATCGGGCGGATCACTTCGTCGTTGTACTGGGGCGCCTCGCGCACGTTCTCCCAGAGGCTCTTGCCGTTGACGGTGAGCGCATCGGGATGCGGCAGCAGGCCGTTCTCGCCCAGGCGGCGCAGCACGGCGGGCAGGCCGCCCGCGTAGTAGAACTCCTCCATCAGGAAGCGGCCCGAGGGCTGCAGGTCCACCAGGGTGGGCGTGCCGCGGCCGATGCGCGTCCAGTCCTCCAGGTCGAGCTGCACGCCCATGCGGCCGGCGATGGCCTTCAAGTGGATGACGGCATTGGTCGAGCCGCCGATGGCGGCATTGGTGCGGATGGCGTTCTCGAAGGCTTCGCGCGTCAGGATCTTCGAGAGCGTGAGCCCTTCGTGCGCCATCTCGACGATGCGTTTGCCGGACATGTGGGCCAGCACGTAGCGGCGCGCATCCACGGCCGGAATGGCGGCGTTGTGCGGCAGCGAGGTGCCCAGCGATTCGGCCATGCAGGCCATGGTGCTGGCGGTGCCCATGGTGTTGCAGGTGCCGGCCGAGCGCGACATGCCGGATTCGGCCGCGAAGAACTGGTGCTCGGTGATCTCGCCGGCCTTCAGCGATTCGTGCAACTGCCACACGGCCGTGCCCGAGCCGATGTCCTTGCCCGCCAGCTTGCCGTTGAGCATCGGCCCGCCCGTGACCACGATGGCCGGCACGTCGCAGCTGGCCGCGCCCATCAGCAGCGCGGGCGTGGTCTTGTCGCAGCCGGTGAGCAGCACCACGGCATCGATGGGGTTGCCGCGGATGGCTTCCTCCACGTCCATGCTGGCCAGGTTGCGCGTCAGCATGGCGGTGGGGCGCAGGTTGGATTCGCCGTTGGAGAACACCGGGAATTCGACTGGAAAGCCGCCGGCTTCGTAGATGCCGCGCTTGACGTGTTCGGCGATCTTGCGGAAGTGCGCGTTGCAGGGTGTGAGCTCGGACCAGGTGTTGCAGATGCCGATGATCGGGCGACCGTCGAATTCATGGTCCGGGATGCCCTGGTTCTTCATCCAGCTGCGGTACATGAAGCCGTTCTTGTCGGCCGTGCCGAACCATTCGGTGGAGCGGAGTTTGCGCGGAGGAGTAGTCATCTTGGGGCTCGGGAGGAATGCGGGGAAAGGAAGCGGAAAAAAGCGGAAGCGGTCATCGCCGTCGGCCGGAGCGGCGGGTGAGCAGGCGCTGCAGCAGGCAGAAGACGAACAGCAGCACGCCCACGGCGATGCGCGTCCACCACGAGCTGAGCGTGCCGTCGAAGGAGATCAGCGTCTGGATGATTCCGAGCATCAGCACGCCGAACAGCGTGCCCGCCACGTAGCCCACGCCGCCCGTGAGCAGCGTGCCGCCGATGACGACGGCGGCGATGGCGTCCAGCTCCATGCCCACGGCATGCAGGCCGTAGCCCGAGAGCATGTAGAAGGTGAAGACCACGCCGGCCAGGGCCGAGCACAGGCCCGATAGCGCGTAGACGCCCACCAGCGTGGAGCGCACGGGCAGCCCCATCAGCACCGCCGAATGCTCGCTGCCGCCCACCGCGTAGACCGTGCGGCCGAAGGGCGTGCAGTGCGCGAGGAAGATGCCGGCCAGTACCACGGCGATGGCGATCAGCGCGCCCAGCGACAGGGAGGCGGTCTCGGTCAACTGCAGGCGCCACTGCGCCAGCTCCGAATAGCCCTCGTGCGTGATGCTGATGGAGTCGATGCTGATGAGGTAGCACAGCCCCCGGGCCAGGAACATGCCGGCCAGCGTGACGATGAAGGGCTGCAGGCGGAAGCGCTCGATCAGCAGGCCCATGAAGGCGCCGAAGCCCAGGCCCATCGCCAGCACCACGGGCACGGCCGCCGCGGGGCTCCAGCCGTGCCGCTCCACCAGCGATGCGAACACCATGGTGGTCAGCGCGACCACGGCGCCCACCGACAGGTCGATGCCGCCCGAGAGGATGACGAAGGTCATGCCCACCGCGACGATGATCAGGAAGGCGTTGTCGATCAGCAGGTTGAGGAACACCTGGGCCGAGAAGAAGCCCGTGTAGCGCACCGAGCCCAGCGTGGCCATGGCCAGGAAGAGCGCGATGGTGGCGGCCAGCGGCAGGTACCGGGCGTTCAGGCGCGGGCTGCGTGCGCCCAACGCGGTGGAGGCGGCGGTGGTGTCAGGGGTCATGACGGCGCTCATGGCAGGGCCCTCCGGGCAGCGGGGCGGCGCACCAGCAGGCCGGCCTGGGCGCGGAATTCGGGCGACTGCAGCAGCATGACCACGAACACCACCACGGCCTTGACCACCAGGTTGACTTCGGGCGGCACGCCCAGCGAATAGATGGCGTAGGTGAGCGTCTGGATGATGAGCGCGCCGATCACGCTGCCGGCCAGGCTGAAGCGCCCGCCGGTGAGCGCGGTGCCGCCCAGCGTGACCGCCAGGATGGCGTCGAGCTCCATCAGCTGGCCGGCGTTGTTGCCGTCCGCGCTCTTCACGTTGGAGCTGATGAGCAGGCCCGCGATGCCCGCGCACACGCCGCAGAACACATAGGCCGCCAGGATGAGCCGGCCCGCCTGCACGCCCGCCACGCGCGCCGCCGTCGGATTGACGCCGACGGCCTGGACGAAGAGGCCCAGGGCCGTGCGCGTGACGGCCAAGTACAGCACTGCGAAGACCGCCCCCGCCACGAAGAGCGAGAACGGCAGCCCGGCCAGGTAGCCGCCGCCCATGAAGAAATAGGGCGTGTAGTAGATGGTGATGATCTGCCCGTCGGTGACGAGCTGGGCGATGCCCCGGCCCGCCACCATCAGGATCAGCGTGGCGATGATGGGCTGCATGCCCACCTTGGCCACCAGCACGCCGTTCCAGAGGCCGCACAGCAGCGCGACGCCGAGCGCGCCCAGGATGGCGACCGGCAGCGGAAACCGGCTTTCGGTGGCCGAGACCGAGCCGCCGATCAGCCAGGCCGCCACGGCCGCGGCGATGGCCACCGTGGCGCCCACCGAGATGTCGATGCCGCGCGTGGCGATCACCATGGTCATGCCCAGCGACACCAGCACCAGCGGCGCGGCGCGGTTGAGGATGTCCACCAGGCTGCCGTAGAAATGGCCGTCGCGCCATTCGATGTGCAGGAAGCCCGTATTGAAGGCGGTATTGACGGCCAGCAGGAGCAGCAGCGTGATCACCGGCCAGGCGAGGCGGTGGCGCAGCAGCGCGGCGGGACGGAGGGGGGAAGGGCGCGAGTCAGGCATGCTCGTGGTCTGCGATGAGTGCATAGATGTCGTCCTCGCTGCTGCCGGCGGGCAGCTCACCCACCTTGTGGCGGTCGCGCAGCACCACGATGCGGTGGGCCACGCGCACCACCTCGCTCATTTCGGAGGAGATGAAGAGCACGGCCATGCCGGACTGCGCGAGGCGCAGGATCTGGTCCATGATTTCCTGCTTGGCGGCCACGTCGATGCCGCGGGTGGGCTCGTCGAGGATCAGGAGGCGCGGCTCGGTCGCCAGCCAGCGCGCCAGGATGGCTTTCTGCTGGTTGCCGCCCGACAGCAGGCCGATGGGCGTCTCGATGCTGGCGGTCTTGATGCCCAGCATCCGCACGTAGCGCTCGGCCAGGGCGGCCTGCTCGGCCCGCGAGAGGAAGCGGCCCACGCCCATGCGCGCCTGCAGCGCCAGCGCGATGTTCTCGCGCACCGAGAGTTCGGCCACGATGCCGTCGGTCTTGCGCTCTTCGGGGCACAGGGCCAGGCCCTGCCGGATGGCGTCCATGGGGTCGGCGAAGGCCACGCTGCGGCCGTCGATGCGCAGCATGCCGCGGTCGGGCTGCTCCAGCCCGAACAGCAGGCGCGCCAGCTCGGTGCGGCCCGCGCCCAGCAGGCCGGCCAGCCCGACCACCTCGCCGGGCCGGATCTGCAGGTCCAGCGGCTGCAATTGCCCCGCCTGGCCCAGGCCTTCGGCCTGCAGCAGTGCGGGCGCCTGCGAGGCCGCCGCATCCTGCGGTGCCGGCGCCCGGGCGGCCTGCGCGGCCAGCTCGCGGCCCAGCATGGCGGCGATCAGGGCCTGCGGGCCGAGGTCCTTCGCCAGCCACTCGCCCACCCAGGCGCCGTTGCGCAGCACGGTGATGCGGTCGGACACGGCATAGACCTGGTTCAGGAAGTGGCTGACGAAGACGATGGCCAGGCCCTCGGCGCGCAGCCGGCGCAGCACCTCGAAGAGCTTCTTCACCTCGTCGTCGTCCAGGCTGGAGGTCGGCTCGTCCAGGATCAGGACGCGCGCATCGATGGAGAGCGCCCGGGCGATCGCCACCAGCTGCTGCACGGCGACGGGGTAGTCGGACAGCAGGCGCGTCACGTCGATGTCCAGCCCGATGCGCGCGACCAGTTCGCGTGCGCGCTGCTGCATCCGCGCCCCGTCGATGCGAAAGCCCTGCGCCAGCCCGTGGCGCGGATAGCGGCCGGCGAAGATGTTCTCGGCCACCGACAGGTTGGGGCAGAGGTTGACCTCCTGGTAGACGGTGCTGATCCCCAGGCGCTGGGCGGCCAGCGGCGAATCGGGCCACACCGGCCGGCCGGCCAGGCGCATCTCGCCGCCGCTGGCCTTGAGCACCCCCGTCAGCACCTTGATCAGCGTGGACTTGCCCGCGCCGTTCTGCCCCATCAGGGCGTGGATCTCGCCGGGGTAGAGGCGCAGCTGCACGTCCTGCAGCACCGGCACGCCGGCGAACTGCTTGCGGATGCCCGCCAGTTCCAGCACCGGCGCTGCGGTCGCTGCTGCTGCGGCGGGGGCTTGCGGGATGGCTGCCATGGCGATCAGGCCTTGTTCTTGTGGTACACGTCCACCAGCACGGCGGCCAGCAGCACCACGCCCTTGATGACCTGCTGGTAGTCGATGCCGATGCCCAGGATGGACATGCCGTTGTTCATCACGCCCATCACGAAGGCGCCGATCACCGCGCCCATGACCTTGCCCACGCCGCCCGAGGCCGAGGCACCGCCGATGAAGCAGGCCGCGATCACGTCCAGCTCGAAGCCCAGGCCCGCCTTCGGCGTGGCGGTGTTCAGGCGCGCCGCGAACACCAGGCCGGCCAACGCCGCCAGCACGCCCATGTTCACGAAAGCGTAGAACGACAGGCGCTCGGTCTTGATGCCCGAGAGCTTGGCGGCCTTCTCGTTGCCGCCCATGGCATAGATGCGGCGGCCGATGGTGGTGCGGCTGGCGACGAAGTCGAACAGCACGATCAGCAGCGCCATCACGATCAGTACGTTCGGCAGGCCCTTGTAGGAGGCGAGCAGGTAGCTGAAATAGACCATCAGCGCGGCGAACACCGCGTTGCGGGCGACGAAGAACGCTGCGGGTTCCACCTGCACGCCGTGGCGCACGCGGTTGGCCCGCGCGCGGATGCCCGCCACCACCAGCGCGGCGGCCACGGCCACGCCCAGCAGCAGCGAGGTCACCTTGAGGCCCTGCATGTTGAAGAAGTCGGGAATGAACCCGGAACTCAGGCGCTGGAAGGACTCCGGGAACGGCCCCACGGACTGACCGGCGAGCAGCGCCAGCGCCAGCCCCTTGAAGACCAGCATGCCGGCCAGGGTGACGATGAACGACGGGATGCGCGAGAACGCCACGAACCAGCCCTGCAGCCCGCCGATGAGGCCGCCGCACAGCAGGCAGACCAGCGTGGCGGGAACGAAGTGCCACTGGTACTGCACCATGAGCACGGCCGCCAGCGCGCCGATGAAGCCGCTGACCGAGCCCACCGACAGGTCGATGTGGCCGGCCACGATCACCAGCAGCATGCCCAGCGCCATGATGACGATGTAGCTGTTCTGCAGCAGCAGGTTGGTGAGGTTGAGCGGCTCCATCAGGGTGCCGTCGGTCATGTACTGGAAGAAGGCCATGATGGCCACCAGCGTGATCAGCATGCCGTATTCGCGCAGGTGGTGGCGGGCGTGGTCGAGCGGCGAGCGGGTGGCGCGCGCGGGCCTGGCCGGTGCGTCGGCCGCGGTGGAGGAGGGGGAGGGCGTGGAGGTCATGGAAGACATGTCAGTGGGCTTTCACGATGGCGCTCATGATCTTTTCCTGCGATGCCTGGGCCGTGGGCATCTCGGCGACGAAGCGGCCTTCGTTCATCACGTAGAGGCGGTCTGTGATGCCCAGCAGCTCGGGCATCTCTGAAGAGATCACGATCACGCACTTGCCTTCGGCGGCGAGCTGGGCGATGAGGGTGTAGATCTCGTACTTGGCACCCACGTCGATGCCGCGCGTGGGCTCGTCGAGGATGAGGACTTCGGGGCGGGTGAACAGCCATTTGCCCAGCACCACCTTCTGCTGGTTGCCGCCGGACAGGTTGAGCGTCTTCTGGTCGACCCCGGAAGAGCGGATGCGCAGTTGCTCGCGGAAGCCCTGGGCCACTGCGTACTCCGCGCCGTCGTCGATCACGCCGGTGGTGGAGACGCCTTCCAGGTGGGCCAGCGAGATGTTGAACTGGATGTCCTCGTTCAGCACCAGGCCGTTGCCCTTGCGGTCTTCGGTCACGTAGGCGAGGCCGTGGCGCACGGCCTTTTCCACGGTGCCCACATCGATGGGCTGGCCGTTCATCAGCACCTCGCCGCTGATGCGCCGGCCCCAGGAGCGGCCGAAGAGGCTCATGGCCAGCTCGGTGCGGCCCGCGCCCATCAGGCCGGCGATGCCGACGATTTCTCCGCGCCGCACCTGCAGATCGATGCCCTTGAGGAAGGGCGCCTCGGGCCGCTGCGGGTGGTAGGCCTGCCAGCCGCGCACCTCGAATGCCACGGGCCCGATGTCGGGCGTGCGCGGCGGATAGCGGTCGGCCATCTCGCGGCCGACCATGGCCTGGATGACGCGGTCCTCGCTGATCGGCGCGGCGCGGCAGTCCATGGTCTCCACCGTGCTGCCGTCGCGCAGCACGGTGATGGAGTCGGCCACGCGCGAGATTTCGTTGAGCTTGTGGGAGATGAGGATGCAGGTGATGCCCTGGCTTTTCAGCTCCAGCAGCAGGTCCAGCAGGGCCTGGCTGTCGTTCTCGTTCAGGCTGGCGGTGGGCTCGTCCAGGATCAGCAGGCGCACCTGGCGCGACAGCGCCTTGGCGATTTCCACGAGCTGCTGCTTGCCCACGCCCAGCTGGCCCACCAGGGCCTCGGGCGATTCCTGCAGGCCCACCTTGCGCAGCAGCGCCTGCGTCCGGGTGTGGGCCTCCATCCAGTCGATGATGCCGTGGCGGGCGGTCTCGTTGCCCAGGAAGAGGTTCTCGGCGATGGAGAGCAGGGGCACCAGGGCCAGTTCCTGGTGGATGATGATGATGCCCTGGTGCTCGCTGTCACGGATGCCCGCGAAGCGGCGCTCCTCGCCGTCGAAGACGATCTCGCCGCTGTAGCTGCCGTGCGGATAGACGCCGGACAGCACTTTCATCAGCGTGGACTTGCCCGCGCCGTTTTCGCCCACGATGGCGTGGATCTCGCCGGCCTGCACGCGCAGGTCCACCCGGTCGAGGGCCACCACCCCGGGAAAGGTCTTGCGGATGTTCCGCATTTCAAGAAGCATGGTCTTGCCGTCCGATGGACATCGCTGGGAAGGAATCGTCGGGGCGGCCGGATGCACGCGCGCTCCGCGCGGAGCGCCAGGCACCGATGCCGGCCGCCGGGAGTGCGCCGCCGCCGTCGCGCGCGGCGGCGCACGGGCCGCTCAGGTCACTTGACCTGCGATTCCTTGTAGTAGCCGCTGTCCACCAGCACCTTCTTCCAGTTCGACTGGTCCACCAGCACCGGCTTGAGCAGGTAGGACGGCACGACCTTCACGCCGTTGTTGTAGGTCTTGGTGTCGTTGATCTCGGGCTGCTTGCCCGTGAGCACGGCGTCCACCATGTTGGCGGCGACCTTGGCGAGCTCGCGCGTGTCCTTGAACACGGTGGAGGTCTGCTCGCCCTTCAGGATGGACTTGACCGAAGGCACTTCGGCGTCCTGCCCGGTGACGACGGGGCAGGGCTGCTGGGCGGTGCAGTAGCCCACGCCCTTGAGCGACGAGAGGATGCCGATGGAGATGCCGTCGTACGGCGAGAGCACGGCGTCCACCTTCTCCTTGCCGTAGTAGGCCGACAGCAGGTTGTCCATGCGGGCCTGGGCGGTGGCGCCGTCCCAGCGCAGCGTGCCGACCTTGTTCATGCCGGTCTGCTTGCTGCGCACGACGAGCTTGCCGCTGTCGATGTAAGGCTGCAGCACGCTCATCGCGCCGTCATAGAAGAAGAAGGCGTTGTTGTCGTCGGGCGAGCCGCCGAAGAGTTCGATGTTGAACGGGCCCTTGCCCTGCTTCAGGCCCAGCTTGTCGACGATGGACTGGGCCTGCAGCACGCCCACCTGGAAGTTGTCGAACGTGGCGTAGTAGTCGACGTTCTTCGAACCCTTGATGAGGCGGTCGTAGGCGATGACCTTCACGCCCTTGTCGGCCGCGCTCTGCAGCACGCGCGAGAGCGTGGTGCCGTCGATGGAGGCGATCACCAGCACCTTGGCGCCCTTGGTGACCATGTTCTCGATCTGTGCCAGCTGGTTGGGGATGTCGTCGTCGGCGTACTGCAGGTCGGTCTTGTAGCCGCGCTCCTTCAGGACCCGCGCCATGTTGTCGCCGTCCGCGATCCAGCGGGCGGACGACTTGGTGGGCATGGAAATGCCGATGCTGCCCTTGTCCTGGGCCTGTGCAGCGGTCATGCTGCCGGCAGCGCACAGGGCGAGGACGGCGGCAGCGGTTTTCAGAAAGTTTCGTTTCACGGTGAGTCTCCTGGTTTTTATGGGTGTGAAGGATCGGGGAAAAAGCGGGCCGCCAGGTCGGGGGGCGGCCGCCCTCAGTACTTGCGCTTGGGGAATTCCTGGGCGGCGGTTTCCATCGGGAAGATGCCTTCTTCGGTCACGATGCGCTTGGGCACCGGCTTCCCGGCCTTGATGTCCTTGACCGCGGCCATGAGCTGCGGGCCCAGCAGCGGGCTGCACTCCACCGTCACGTTGAGCTTGCCGGCCATCATGGCCTCGAAGGCGCCCTTCACGGCATCGATGGAGATGATGGTGATGTCCTTGGCGGGTTTCAGGCCGGCTTCCTCGATGGCCTGGATCGCGCCGATGGCCATGTCGTCGTTGTGCGCGTAGAGCACGTTGATCTTCTTGCCCTCGGCCTTGAGGAACGCTTCCATCACTTCCTTGCCCTTGGCGCGGGTGAAGTCGCCGGTCTGCGAGCGGATGATCTTGAACTTCGGGTCGGCCTTGATGACTTCCTCGAAGCCCTTCTTGCGGTCGATGGCCGGGGCCGAGCCCACCGTGCCCTGCAGCTCGACGATGTTCACGTCGCCCTTGCTGTCCTTCATCTTCTCGACCAGCCAGCGTCCGGCCTTGCGGCCTTCTTCGACGAAGTCCGAGCCCATGAAGGTGACGTAGAGCGAGGTGTCCTTGACGTTGACGGCGCGGTCGGTGAGCACCACCGGGATCTTGGCGGCCTTGGCCTCGCGCAGCACCGGCTCCCAGCCCGATTCGACGACCGGCGAGAACGCGATCACGTCCACGCGCTGGGCGATGAAGGAGCGGATGGCCTTGATCTGGTTCTCCTGCTTCTGCTGGGCGTCCGAGAACTTCAGCTCGATGCCGGCCTCCTTGGCGGCCGACTTGATCGATTCCGTGTTCGCGGTGCGCCACTCGCTTTCCGCGCCGACCTGGCTGAAGCCCAGCACGATGGGCTTCTGCGCCCAGGCGGCCGAGGGCAGCAGGGTGGCCGCGGGCACGCAGGCGAGGGCCGCGGCCAGTGTGCGTCGGGTCAGTTTCGTCATCTTCGTCTCCTGTCTTTGTGGTGTTGTGAGGGGAACCATGGAAAAAAAGGAGGGCGGGACCGGCGTCTCAGGCCAGCATGTACCCCGTGCGGACCGTGGTGAAGAATTCCGCCGCGTGGCGGCCCCGCTCGCGCGGGCTGTGGCCCGGATCCCGGCGGTCGCCCTGGAAGTCCGCGCCGGCCGTGGGCAGGTTCACCATGGTCATGCCCGCCCGGGCGTGCCGCTTGAAGTGCATGGCGTGCTTCAGCGAGGCCGTGCAGATGCCCGCGCACGGGCCGCGGGGCGTGTCGTTGGCGAGCGCCAGGGCGTGTTCGTAATCGTCCGCGCGCAGCACGCAGGCCACCGGGCCGAAGGTTTCGTCGCGGGCGATGCGGTGGTCGGGGCGCGCGATGAACAGCGCGGGGCTCAGGTAGTGGCCCGGCGTGGGGCGTTCGATGCGCTCTCCGCCGAAGACGTGCTCGGCGCCGTCCTGGCGGGCGGCGGCGACGTGCTCCAGATCCTGCGCCAGCTGGCGTTCGTCCACCACGGGCCCCATGCCGATGCCGCGCTCCAGTGCGTGGCCCACCGGCAGGGCCGCGAGGCGCCGGTGCAGGCGGTCCACGAAGTCGTCGTGCACGCGGGCCTCGACCACGATGCGGCTGGAGGCCCTGCAGTGCTGTCCTGCCGAGCCGTAGGCCCCCTGCAGCGCGCAGTCCGCGGCGTGCTCCAGGTCGGCGTCGGCCAGCACCACCAGCGGGTTCTTGCCGCCCATCTCCAGCTGCACCCGGGCGCCGCGCGCCGCCGCCGAACGCAGGATGCGCGCGCCGACCGGGCCCGAGCCGGTGAAGCTCACGGCATCGACGAGGGGATGGTCGACCAGGGTCTGGCCGACTTCGCGGCCGCTGCCCATGACGAGGTTGAATGCCCCCGCCGGCAGGCCGCTGCGGGCGATGATCTCGGCCAGCGCCCAGCCGCAGGCCGGGACCCGTTCGGCCGGCTTGAACACCACGGCATTGCCGAAAGCCAGGGCCGGCGCGATCTTCCAGGCGGGAAGGGCGAAGGGAAAGTTCCAGGCCGAGAGCACGCCGACCACGCCCACCGGCTCGCGCGTCATTTCCACCTGCACGCCCTGGTGCGTGGATGCCGCCAGCTCGCCGGGGGTTCGCAGCGCCTCGCCCGCGAAGAACTTGAAGATGTGGCCGCTGCGGACCACTTCCGCCACGGCCTCGGACAGGGGCTTGCCTTCTTCGCGGGCCAGCAGCGTGCCCAGCTCGTCCCTGCGCGCCAGCAGCTCGCTGCCCACGAAGTCGAGCACGTCGGCGCGCCGCCGCGGCGCGCTGCGGCTCCAGTGGCGCAGGGCATCCGCCGCGGCCCGCACCGCCTGGCCCGCCTGGTTGCGGTCGGCGCGCGCATATTCGGCCACCACCTCACGGGTATCGGACGGATTGACGCTCACTCCGGTGGTGGTGCCGATCTCCCAGCGCCCATTGATCAGGTGCCGGGGCGTCTGCTGCATGTCGCCAAGCTTCATGGGGCCCCTTTGCTACGGTTGGGCTGAAGTCTATGGCGGTTTTTTATATCAATCCAATAGATTTTTGGTCAAAATACATATCGATCCCGGCATTCACGAAAACCCCATGAGCACTTACAACCACTGGTTCATCCGTGCGCGCCTGAAGACGCGGCAGCTGCTGCTGCTCGTCGCCCTGGCGGAGGAAGGCAACATCCACCGCGCCGCCCAGGTGCTCAGCATGACGCAGCCCGCCGCCTCGAAGCTGCTCAAGGACCTGGAGGACGTGCTGGAGGTGCCGCTGTTCGAGCGCCTGCCCCGGGGCATGCGGCCCACCTGGTACGGCGAGACCATGATCCGGCACGCGCGGATGGCGCTGGCCAGCCTCAACCAGGCGCACGACGAGATCGGCGCGCTGAAGACGGGGCACTACGGGCAGGTGGGCGTCGGCGCGATCACCTCGCCGGGGCTGAGCCTGCTGCCGGCGGCGGTGGCGCTGGTGAAGCAGCAGCACCCGAGCCTGCGGATCTCGCTGGAGATCGAAACCAGCCCGGTGCTGCTGGAGCGCCTGAACCAGGGCCGGATCGACATCATGGTGGGGCGGGTGCTCACCGGGCCCGAGACCGCCCACCTGCGCTACGAGCCGCTCACGGACGAGCCGGTCTGCGCCGTCACGCGGCCCGGCCATCCGCTGTCGGGCATGAGCGGCCTCACGCTGCGGGACGTGCTCTCGGCCAGCTGGATCGTGCCGCCGGCGGGCAGCGTGCTGCGGCACCGCTTCGACCTGATGTTCCAGCAGGACGGGCTCGCCCCGCCGACGGACATCGTGGAGACCTCCGCGCTGCTCTTCACCACCCGCATGCTGCAGCAGAGCGAGATGATCGGGGTGGTCGGCGCGGACGTGGCCCACTACTACGCGGCCCACGGCATCGTCACGGTGCTGCCGATCGCCATGCCCTGCCACATGGACGCCTTCGGCATCGTCACCCGCACCGACCGCCTGCTGTCGCCCGCCGCCAAGGTGATGATGAAGGCGCTCAAGCAGGCCAGCCTCGTGCAGTATGGCAGCCGATTGGAGATGGACGAGTAGCGATCGGCCCTCCATCAGGGCCCGTGCGGATGCGCGCTGCGCCACGGCCTCTGCACAGGCGCGGCCCCGCCAGCAACCGCCGCGCAAGGGCCGCCCCGCAGCGCCGGCGGTGTCCCCCTTCCCGCCGGGCGCCGCCCGGCGAGAGAAGGGGGAAGGCGCGCCAGCGCCTCAGGGGGTTGCTGCTATACCCAGCCCGCGTCCACCTTGAACTCCTGCGCGGTGCACATCGCGGCGTCGTCGGAGCCGAGGAAAAGCACCATGCGTGCGATGTCGTGCGGCTGCAGCCTGTCGGGCAGGCACTGGTTGCGTGCGAGTTCCTTTTCGCCCTCGGCATCGAGCCAGAGCCGGATCTGGCGCTCGGTCATCACCCAGCCGGGGGACACGGTATTGATGCGGATGCGGTCCTGGCCCAGCGTGCGCGCCAGGCCCCGGGTGAGCCCGTTCACCGACGATTTGGCGATCGCGTAGCACGGATACCCGGACCCCTTGCCCTGCCAGCCGGTGGAGCCGAGGTTGACGATCGATCCGCCGCCGAGCCGGCGCATGCCCGGCACCACCGACTGGATCGCGAAGAAGGCCGGGCGCTCGTTGATCGCCATGCGCTCGTCGTAGTACTCCGGAGTGACGGATTCGAGGGTGTGGCGGTCGTCGCTGGCCACGTTGTTGACCAGCACGGAGACGTCGCCCAGTTCGGCCGCGGCGTCGCGCAGCGCGGCGCGCAGGGCCTCGATGTCGCGCACGTCGCATTCCCGCCACCAGGGGGTCGGCAGGCCCGCGGCCTCGATGCCCCTCGCCAGCTGCGCACTGGCGTCGCGGGCCACGTCCACGAACGCCACACGGGCGCCCTGCTCGGCGAACGCCGTGACGATCGCGGCCCCGATGCCGCTGCCGCCGCCCGTGACGAACACCACGCGCCCACGCAGGCTGGGGAACACCGACAGGGCGTTGGAGGAGGGCACGGCCGCGCCGGATGAGGGAGGCATCGATTTTTGCGACATACGAATACTTGTATGGATTGATAGGAAAAATAAAGATTACACGTATCAGTTTGGATTGATAAGATCCGCCGCGTCAAGAGGCCCGCGACAGACGGGCTCCGAAACAACGCACGGAGACGCGCATGATCCTTCCCGAGATGGCTTCCATCAGTCCGCCGGCCGCGCCATGGCCCGCTCCCAAGGCCGGCACGGTGCATTGCGTTCGGCGCATGGACTGCGAACTGGGCGAAGGCCTGCTGTGGTCGGGGCGCGAGCAGGCGCTGTACTGGGTGGACATCCTGGAGCGCGAGCTGCACCGCTGGAAGCCCGAAGGCGGCTCGCACGGTTGCTGGACGTTCGAAGAGGAAATCTCCGCGCTGGCAGAGCGCGCCGGCTCGCCCGGCCTGATCGTCACGCTGCGCCGCGGCTTCGCACTGTTCGATCCGGCCAAGGACACCGCGCCGCGCTACCTGCACCAGCCCGAACCGGAACGCGCGGCCAACCGATTCAACGACGGCAAATGCGACGCCCAGGGACGCTTCTGGGCCGGATCGATGGATTTCGGCTGCGAGGCGCCCACCGGCGCGCTCTACCGCTTCGATCCCGATGGCCGCTGCACGCGGCACGACGACGGCTTCGCGGTGACCAACGGCCCCGCGTGGTCGCACGCCGGCGCCCCGGACGGCCTGCGCGCGCCGGCCCTGTTCTTCAACGCCACCGCCGAGGGCTGCACCTACCGATACGACTGCGATCCCGATACCGGGGCGCTGTCGAACCGCACGCTGTGGAAGCGCTGGTCTGCCGAAGACGGGCTGCCCGACGGCATGACCACCGATGCGGCGGGGCGGCTGTGGATCGCGCACTGGGGCGGCGCGTGCGTGACCTGCCACGATCCCGCGACCGCGGCCGAACTGGCCCGCGTGCCGCTGCCGGTGAGCCAGGTCACCAATTGCGCGTTCGGCGGCGCCGACCTGCGCACCCTCTTCATCACTTCCGCCCGCGTCGGCCTGCCGGATGACCGGCTGGCGGCCGAGCCCCTGGCCGGGTCGCTCTTCGCCGTCTCCGTGGACGCTCCCGGCCTGCCGGCCCACCGCTTCGGCGGATGACCTCCCTGGAATCCCCATGACCGCCACGTCCGATCCCACGCTCCATCCCATCACCTGGCTGCACCACGCGGACCAGCACCTGGGCCTCGTTCCCTCGCTCGGCGGCAGCGTCGCCGCCTGGCAGATCGAGGGCCCGGACGGCCGCCGCACCGACCTGTGGCGCTCCTGGGACGGCCGCACGGCGGACCTCTACCGCACGGCATCGTTCGCGATGGTGCCCTGGTCGAATCGCATCAGCGGCGGCGGGTTCACGCATGCGGGGAGCTTCCACCCGATGCAGCCCAACCGCGCCGGCGAACCGTACCCCATCCACGGCGACGGATGGCTGCAGCCCTGGGCCTTGAGCCAGCCGGCGCCCGACACGCTGGAAATGGCCCTGCATTCGGACCGTTTCCAGGGCAACCCCTACCACTACGAATGCGTGCAGCGCTTTCGCCTCGTGCCGGGCGGGCTGAACCAGAGCGTACTGGTGCGCCACCTCGGTCCGGAGCCGATGCCATACGGCCTGGGACTGCATCCGTGGTTCCCGCGCACGCCGGGCACGCGCGTCTCCGCCCCGGTGCAGGGCGTGTGGCTCTGCGGCAGCGATCCGCTGCCCACGCGCCACACGGACCGGTTCCCCGAAAGCTGGGACCTCAACGCCGGCATACCGGCCCACGGCGACCTGATCGACAACGCCTACACCGGCTGGGGCGGCACGGCGTGCATCACCTGGCCCGAACGCGGGCTGCAGCTCACGGCGTCCATGCCGGATTTCGCGCAGGACGGCGGTACCGACCGGCACTTCTGCCTGGTGTACCGGGCGCCCCAGGGCCCGGCCTTCTGCTTCGAGCCCATCACGCAGCCCATCGACGCGTTCCACCAGCCTGGACAGCCGGGCCTGCGGACGCTGGAGCAGGGGGAGACGCTGTCGCTGCGCGTGCAGTGGCGCTACGGTCCCCTCGGCGACCCGGGCGCCGTGCGGAACGAATCGGACCCGTCCTCCGACGCCGTGGCGTAACGGCTGCTGTCGTTGCTGTCGCCGTCGCCGTCGCCGCCGCCGCCGGCGGTCCCGTGGGTTGCGCAGGGCTGGGGCGGCGGGACCGCCTAGGGCGGGCGTGCCCCGGCGGCGCGCGTGTCCCATGTTCTCGCCGCCCGGATGTCCTGGCCGGGCTCCCGGCGCGGCACCGGCTCGTAGAGCACCCACTGGCCCACCGTGCGGGCGGCCTCTGCACTGCGGGTGTTCTGGTGTTTGATGAAGAAATCCAGACCCCGTTCGTTCTGCAGCCGGGTCTTCTCCCGCAGCAGCAGCAGCGTGGGTTCCCATACGGCCTCGTCCTGAAGGAAGGCGTCGAAGGCCGCATCCTCCCGCCGCGCGCCGGCTTCGTCGCCCGCCGCGAGGGCGAGCGCCGCCAGCGCCCGGTGCACGTCCAGTAGCGGTGCGGCGGGCGCGCGCATCATCTTGTCGGCGAACATCGCAGCGAAGCCGTTGCCGGCAGAGAACGTGCGGCTCTGCTCCATGAAATGGGCCAACTGGATGTCGGCCAGCAGGTGGTGCAGGGACGCCTCCACGTCGTCGCCGAGTTTGGCCGTGCCGTACTGGGCCCAGAGGTCCCATTCCGCACGCACGTGGCGCTCGAAATCCTCGAACCGCGTGTAGTCGGTCGCGCGGTCGCTGCGCCCCGGGTCGATCTCGTCGCCGAAGAGGAACAGCGTGCAAAAATGGGTGGTGGCCCGGTTGCGCAGTTCCACCGTGCGGCCCGCGTCGAGCAGCCCCATCCCGCCCCCGGCGCGCTGGCGGATGCGGTTCCCATCGTTCTGCAGCAGTTCGGCGAACTGCACGCCGGCTCCGGCGCGTGCCGTGGCCTCGGCGCGCGCTGACGCCGTCGCATCCCGGTAGATAGTGGTCATGTAGCCCGCCATCGTGGTGGCCGTGCGCCCCTGGTCCTGCCGTGCCTTGAGGCCCAGCGTGGCGGCCACGCCCGCGCGCCGGCCCCGGCCGGCCACCGCACCCGCGCGCAGCCCGGCGCTGGCGGAGAGGTTGGCTTCGGTGCCACTGGAGGAGCGCCCGGCGGCGTCGATCAGGCCCGCGCTCAATTCCGGATGGTGCGCGAGCAGTTCGCGCAGCCAGTCGCAGCGTGCCGGCGTGCCGTCGGGGCCCGGGGCCGCCAGGCGCAGCAGGTGCTCGTAGGCGTCCAGGAATTCCGCGTTCAGCTCGGGCTCGCGGCCCTTGCCGAGCCGCGGCAGCCGCAACTGCACGCCGCTTTCCACGCCGCGCTCGCCGCGCCAGCGCCAGTCGGCCGCGAGGGTGGCGCCGAACGCCGCCTGGGCCGAGCCCAGGGGCACGCCGTAGCCGGTGCTGGCGCCCGCTCCCAGCTGCACCTGGTCCGTGCGCTGTGCGCCGATCTGCAGGGCCATGCCGGTGCGGCCCATGTAGAACTCCATGACGGCATCGCGGTTGCGCTGCACTCCCGCGATCAGCCGCACGCCCAGGCCGAGGGCCGCGGAGCCCAGGGCCGCCGCCGCGGACACCGGGCCGGCATTCACCCCCCAGGTCTGCTGCCCGATCAGGCGCAGCCGGTCCCGCCACGCGAGGTGGCCCACCATGTCGCGTGTCAGGTCGAACAACGCCTGGGCCTGGGTGACGTTCGCGGGATCGCCTTCGCGCAGCAGCCGGGCCGCCTCCTGCACGCTGGCGCGGAACTGCGCGCCCCGCTGCAGCGCGTAGGCGCTCCACGACACCGGCACTCCCCCGGGCGGCGGGGGTGGCGGGGGGCGGGAGGGGCCGCCGGCGTCTTCGGGCAGGCCCTCGGCCAGCAGTGCCAGGGCTTCGGGCACGGTGTGCGCGCCGTGCTGCAGGCGGGTCCAGGCGTCCTGCAGCCGGCGGTGCAGGGGCTGCGCGGGGATCCGGGGAGCCGCAGCCTGCCCTGGCGGGGGGGTGCTGTCGGCATCGCGTCGCAATGCGTGCGCGCGGGACATGATGTGCGCGAGCGCGTGGGCGTCGATCACCATCGCCGTCCGGTCCGTTCCCTCCGGCGCCCACTGCACGGTTTCCGCGAGCGCCAGCCAAGCGCATTCCGCCTCGGAGGGGAGGCGGCCGGGCGGACCGTCCGCGCGCAGTCCGCCGAGCAGGTCGATGAGCTGCCCCGCGGCCGCCTCCAGCGCCGCGTCGGCCCGGCGGCGCGGGGTGGGCAGGGCGGTGGCGGCGCCCACTTCCAGCGCCTCCGGCATCGATCGCAACGGATTGGGACGGCCGCCGAACGTCCGCGGCGCAGCGCCGTGGCGTGCGACGTCGTGCAGCGCATCCGCGATCGTCTGCAGGTGCGCGTTCGCCCGGGCGTAGGGCGAGCCGGGTGCATTGCTGTCGTAGCCGTTGCGCAGGGCATGGTAGGCCGCGCGTTCATCCACCGTGCAGGCGGCCAGCGCCTGCGCGGGGTCCGGGGCATGCACCGCCGTGCACGCCGCGTGGCGGGCGTGGCCCAGCCATTCGCGCAGTGCGGCGTCTTCCGGCGCTGCCGCGCGCAGCAGCGCATCCGCGCGCAGTGCGAGGCGCGCCGCCGCCAGCCGCTCCGGGTGCGCGGCAGGGCTGCCCTCGCGGCGCAGCAGGTGGGCGATCACCTGCACGCCGCGGGGAACGTGCGCGAGGTGGTCCAGCGCGCGCTGTGCGGCCGGCGGCAGATCGGCGGGGGGCGCCGGGGAGCGGTCCGCCCTGGGCACGGGCACCAGCGCGTTCCAGTGCAGGCCGCGCAAGGCTTGCAGCGACAGCAGCCCCTGCGCGGGATCGCCGCCGGCCGCCACGGCCAGTGCCTTGAGCGCCACCGCCACCACGCCCGCGGGCGGAATGGCACGCTCGCCGAAGACCGAAGTGTCGAGCCCGTCCGCCCAGCGCTGCAGCGCCTCGCGCAAGGTGGCAGAGGCCGCCGGGTCGGCCTCGGTGCGCAGCCCGGGCAGCGTGTCGATCAGCCCGGCGATCAGTGCCTGGCCGCGCGCCGCCAGGGCCGCCTCGGCCATCTCGTTCTCCTGGCGTCGCGCGTCGCGGGTGGCTTCGAGCGTGCCGCGCCGGCTGCGCAGGCGGGCGAGCAGGGTGCGCAGATCGGCCGCCTCGTCGTCGGCCTCGAACAACTCCCGCGCGATCGCCACCGCGCCGCGTTCCAGCCGCTCCAGCTCCCCCTCGACGTCGGCCTTGCGCCGCTCCAGCGTGTCGCGGCGCGCCGACCGGATGGCGTGCAGCGTGCGCAGCCCGCTCAGGTGCTGCCGCAGCCCCGCCGTGTCCTCGCAGCGGTCCGCGGCGGTGCGCTCCTGCATCAGCGCCCCGAGCCGCCCGCGCGCGGGCGCGGAAGCGAGTGCGTTTTCGGCGCGCTCGATGCGCTCGAGGATGGCGCCAGCCTCTTCTTCGAGCCGGGCCATGCCGGCATCCAGCGCGTGCTGCTGCGCAGCGATGGCCGCCTGCTGCGCGCGCAGCGGCCCGGGCCGGTCGGCCGCTTGGGCCGCGCGCCGGCCGGCACGCTGCACATCCGCCTCGAGCCTTTCGATGTGCAGTTCCACGAGCCGTTCCAGCGCCTGCGCCTTGCGCACGGCGGTGTCCGCGCGGTGCAGGCGCTCGCCCGCGGCGAATGCGCGGGCCTGGGCCGCGCCGACGCTGCGCCAGGTTCCGCGGTCCTGCGCGTCGTCGTGGGCGATCGGGCGCGCGCCGGCGGCGGGGCTGTCCCGGTAGCGCGTCAGTGTGTCGTGCCCCACGGGCTTGCCGGCACGCAGGCCGAGCGCCGTGCCGGCCTTGCCCATGAAGCGGCGCAATGCCTGGGCTGCGCTGCGGGGCGCGCGTGCACTGGGAGCGGGAGCGGGAGCATGCGATGCCGCGCCCTCGGCCCCGGGTGCGTTCGCCTCGGTCGGCAGCGGCTCCGCCAGGTAGCTGCGCACGCGTGCCGCCAGGCCGAAGTGGGGTGCCAGTGCTTCGCGCTGCGCGGCCGGACCGTCGAGCTGGTGGAGCCGGTGGTGGGCGTGCTTGCCGGGCGCGGGTGCGCCCGCATGGGCGGTGTGGCGGGAATTGCCGGGAACGGTCAGGCTGGCGGTCCGGGGGCGCAGGGAGAATTTCGACATGGGTCCGTGGGATCATCGGTGTCGTGCGCGCTCCCGGCGGGATGCGCGGGAAGGAGGTGGCTGGACGGTGCGCGCCGCGGGGCGCGGCGTGCCGTTGGCTGGCCACGACGGCTCCGATGGTGGGGCCGGTGCCGCGCCGCCGTCCCCGGCGGGCGAAGGAGCGCATGGCGGTGCGAAGCGAAGGGCGAGAACCCGTCCGCGAGCGCGAGTGTGTCGGCCGTGCTAAGTTCCGTGCCGGAACAGACAGACCAACCGGTAATACAACTAGATCCATCATGACGAGCCACCTGCAGGAGAGAATCCGCGCGCTGCCCGGTAACCGGCTGGCGGGCATGCGCCGCGGCATCGAGAAGGAGGGCCTGCGCGTGCTGGCCGAAGGCGGCCTCGCGCTCACGCCCCATCCGCTGGCCCTGGGCTCCGCGCTCACGCATCCGCACATCACCACCGACTACAGCGAGTCGCAGATCGAACTCATCACCGGCGCGCGTTCGTCGGTGGCGGAGTGCGAAGGCGAACTCACCGAGATCCACCAGTTCGTGCTGCGCACGCTCGCGCAGGGCGGCGAGATGCTCTGGGCGTCGAGCATGCCCTGCGGCCTGCCGACGGACGAGACCATTCCGCTGGCCCGCTTCGGCTCGTCCAACGTCGGGCGTGCGAAGAGCATCTACCGCATGGGCCTGGGCCACCGCTACGGCCGCCGCATGCAGACGATCTCTGGCATCCACTACAACTGGTCGATGCCCGGCATCGAGAGCGAGGAGTACTTCGCCCTCATCCGCAATTTCCGCCGGCAGGCCTTCCTGCTGCTCTATCTTTTCGGCGCGTCGCCCGCGCTCTGCGACTGCTTCGTGCAGGGCCGCGAGCACGGCCTGCAGCGCCTGGGCGCCGATGCGCTCTATCTGCCGCACGCCACCTCGCTGCGCATGGGCCGCCTGGGCTACCAGAGCGACGCGCAGGCCACGCTCGCCGTGAGCTACAACGGCCTGGCGGGCTATGCCGATTCGCTGCACGAGGCACTGACGCGCCCCTATCCGGCCTACGAGTCGCTGGGCGTGCGCAACCCGGGCGGCGAATACAACCAGCTGGGCACCAGCCTGCTGCAGATCGAGAACGAGTTCTACGGCACCATCCGACCCAAGCGCACCGTGCGCCCCGGCGAGCGTCCGCTGCATGCGCTGCGCGACCGCGGCGTGGAGTACGTGGAGGTGCGGCTCATGGACCTGGACCCGTTCGCTCCCGTGGGCATCGAGGCCTCCACGATGCGGCTCTTGGACGTGTTCCTGCTCCACTGCCTGCTCTCCGACAGCCCGCCCGACACGCCCGCCGAGATCGCGGTCCTCAAGCGCAACCAGCACCTCACGGCCGAACGTGGACGCGAGCCCGGGCTGTGCCTGGAACGGCAGGGGCGCAGCGTGCCGCTCGTGGAGTGGGGCGCGGAAATACTCGTGGAATGCCGGCCGATCGCCGCGGCGCTCGATGCCGAGCAGGGCACGGATGCCCACGCCGCCGCGCTCCATTCGGCCGAAGCGCTGCTGCGCGATCCGGATGCCACGCCCTCCGCGCGCGTGCTGGCCCGCATGGCCGAGGCGCACGGCAACAGCTTCATCCGCTTCGCGCGCGCCCAGTCGGTGGCTGCGCGCGATGCCCTCACCCGCCTGCCCTGGACCGATGCGCAGCAGGCCCGGTACGAAGCCATGGCCGCGCAGTCGATCGACGAGCAGAAGGCGATCGAGTCGGCCGACACGCTGGATTTCGAGACCTGGCGCCAGCACTACATGGAGATCGACGCGCTGCCCGTGCCGGGCGAGGCGCCCGTGGCGCAGACGGTGTAAGGCCGGCAGGCCGCTCCGCAGGCCGACGCGATCCGGGCCCGGGACCCGCAGGGCAAGCGCAGGCACTGCCTGGCCCGTGCCGGCGTGCGGGCCCGGTGCCGTCAGCGCCCCGCGGCCTGCGCCGCGCCCCGGATGCCCGCGAGCGTGCCCGTCGGCGTGATCGCTTCCGCATCCAGCAGGCAGTGCAGCACCGAGGGCAGGCCGCTGGCGCGCGCCCGGGCCAGGGCCGGCGCGAAATCCTCCGTGCGCTCCACGCGTTCGCCGTGGCCGCCGAAGGCCTGCGCATAGGCCTTGAAATCGGGGTTCTTCAGCTGCGTCGCGCTCACGCGTCCGGGGTATTCGCGCTCCTGGTGCATGCGGATCGTGCCGTACATGCCGTTGTCCAGCAGCACCACGATCAGCGGCAGGCCGTACTGCACCGCGGTGGCGAATTCCTGGCCATGCATCAGGAAGTCGCCATCGCCCGAGAACACCACCACTTCGCGCTGCGGCCACAGCCGCTTGGCGCCCACGCCGGCCGGCAGGCCGTAGCCCATGGAGCCGCTGGTGGGCGCGAGCTGGCTGGCGTAGGTGGTGAACGGCCAGAAGCGGTGCACCCAGGTGGCGAAATTGCCGGCGCCGTTGCAGAAGATGGTGTCGGCGGGCAGCACCTCGCGCAGGTGCTGCACGACTTCGCCCATCTGCAGCGGGCCCGGAATGCGGATCGGCGCCGGATCGCTCCAGGCCAGGTATTCGGCACGGGCCGCGTCGGCATGCGCGGCCCAGCGCACCGGGGCCTGCGGACGCAGCGCGGCGAGCGCGGCGGCGAAAGCCTGCGGCGTGGCATGGATGGCCTGCGCGGGCCGGTAGAGCCGCCCGAGTTCGTCGGCGTCCGCATGCACGTGCACGAGCGGCTGCGCGGGCACGGGGATGTCCAGCAGCTCGTAGCCCTGCGAGGGCACTTCGGACAGGCGCCCGCCCACGAGCAGCACCAGGTCGCTCGCGCGGATGCGCGCCAGCAGCTTCGGGTTCGCGCCCAGGCCCAGGTCGCCGCCGTAGCGGGCATCGCTCGCCGGGAACAGCATCTGGCGGCGGAACGAGCAGTACACCGGCAGGCTCCACGCCTCGGCGAACGCCCGGAAGTCGCGCACCGCCGCGTCGGACCAGCGGCTGCCGCCCAGGATGGCCACGGGCCGCTCCGCCGCCGCCAGCCGTTCGGCCAGCGCCTGCATCGCATCGGCGCCCGGGTGCGTCTCGGCGACGGTGTAGGGCAGGGCGTCGGCGGCCTGCACGGCGTCGGTCAGCATGTCCTCAGGCAGCGCGATCACCACCGGCCCGGGGCGGCCCGACGTGGCGACATGGAACGCCCGCGACACCAGCTCGGGCACGCGGCGTGCATCGTCGATCTGCACGACCCACTTGGCCATGGTGCCGAACACGGCGGAGTAATCGAGTTCCTGGAAGGCTTCGCGCCCCAGCGCGCCGCGCGCGACCTGGCCGACGAAGACGATGAGCGGCGTCGAATCCTGGTGCGCGATGTGGATGCCGGCCGCGGCATTGGTGGCGCCCGGACCGCGCGTGACGAAGCAGATGCCCGGCCGGCCGGTGAGCTTGCCCTGCGCTTCCGCCATCATCGCCGCGCCGCCCTCCTGGCGGCAGACCGTGACGGCGATGTCGGCATCGTGCAGCGCGTCCAGCACCGCCAGGTAGCTCTCGCCGGGCACGCAGAACAACTGGCGCACTCCGTGCAGGATGAGCTGGTCGACGAGGATCCGGCCACCCGTGCGGAGCACGGCGGCGGCGGGCGGCTGGGCGGAAGCGGAGTGGGGCGTGGACGTCATAGGAAGGACATTGTCACGGAAGGGGCGCCGCCATTCCGCAGCGCGGCGTCCTCTACAGGACAGGTTCCGGTGGGCGGTACTGCGGGCCGCGGCAGCCCGGCGCGGGCCCTGTCCTATCATCGGGCGATGCTCACCGCCCCCCAGCTCTTCGCGTTCCTCCTCGCCGCCGTCCTCATCACCGCCACGCCCGGCCCCGACAACCTGCTGGTGCTGGGCATGGGCATGTCGCGCGGGCGCGCGCAGGGCATCGCGTTCGGGCTGGGCTGCGCCTTCGGCTGCCTGAGCCATACGCTGCTGGCCGTGGTGGGCGTGAGCGCGATGATCGCCGCATCCCCCACGGCGTTCACGGTGCTGCGCTGGGTCGGCGGGGCCTACCTGGTCTGGCTCGGCGTGCAGGCGCTGCGCAGCGCGGGCGGAACGCGCGTGGATGCGGCCGGGCAGCCGCCCCAGCCGCTGCGCGCGCTGTTCGCCCGGGGCCTGGTGGCGAATGCGGTCAACCCGAAGGTGGTGCTGTTCTTCCTGTCGTTCCTGCCGCAGTTCGTGGTCCCTTCGCAGGGGTCCGTGGCCTGGCAGCTAGGGATGCTGGGGCTGGTCTTCACGCTCCAGGCGGCGGTGCTGTTCGGGCTGCTGGGCTACTTCGCCGGAGCAATCGGCGGCTGGCTGCAGCGCCGGCCGCGTGCGGGCCTCTGGCTGGACCGCATCGCGGGCACGGTGTTCGTGGGGCTCGGTATCAAGATGGTGGCGGGCCGCTGAAGCGCCAGCATCCCTAACTGCCCGGTCCGGCCGCGGCCGCCCCCGTCAGGCGCAGGGCAGCGCGATGGTGACGGAGGTGCCGTCGCCCGGCCGGCTTTCCATGCGCACCCGTCCGCCGTTCGACTCGACGAGGGATTTCACAATGGCCAGCCCCAGCCCGACACCGTCGTTGCGGGCCCGTGCCCGCTCGCTCTGCCAGCCCGGATCGAACGCCTGCGCGACCTCTTCCGGCGTCATGCCCACGCCGTTGTCCGTCACCGTGAGCTCCACCCACGGTGCACCGGATGCGCCGGCCCACGCGCCCGACAGCCGCACGCAGCTGCCCTCGGGCGAGTATTTGAGCGAGTTGCCGATTAGGTTGCCGAGCACCCGCACCATCTGGCCGTAGTCCACGCGCACCACCGCATCGGGCAGGTCGCCGAGCGACAGCGCGGTGCGGCATTTCTCGGCGAGCGGCGCCATCATGTGCACCGCGTCGGCCGAGAGCTGCGCGACGGCGATCGCCTGCACGGTGGACGGGGATTCCGACGGCTTCAGCAGCCCCTCGACCATGGCTGTCATGACGCCGACGGCCGAGAGCATGCGCTGCAGGACCGCGCTGTCCTGGGGGTCGCGCCCGCGCTGCAGCCGCGCGGCGCTCAGCTGCAGCACCTGCAGCGGCGTGCGCAGGTCGTGCGCCACCACGGCGAGCACGCTCTCGCGCGACAGCGCCTGGGCGCGGGCCATGGCAGCGGCTTCCCGGGCTTCGGCCACGGCGGCGCGCAGGTCCAGCTCGCGCGCTGCCGACGCGGCGAGCTGGCGGATCGTTTCGAGCTCGTCGGGCGTCCAGGCCCGCGGCACCGTATCGATCACGCAGAAGCTGCCGATGTTCTGGCCGGCCCAGCGCAGCGGCACGCCGGCATAGGCGCGCACGCCCAGGCTGTCCACGGTGGGCACGGCGCGCCATTTCGGGTCGGAGTGCGTGTCACCGATGGCGAGCACGTCGTCGCGGTCGAGCGTGAAGTGGCAGAAGGTCGCCCCTGCCATTTCCCGGGCAGTGGCCAGCGGCTCGGGAAAGCCGGACTGGCTCTTGTAGAAATCGCGCTGCTCGTCCACGATGGAGATGAAGCAGGCAGCCGCGCCGAGCAGACGCGCGGCCGTCGCCGTCAGGCTGTCGAAGCCGGGCTCCGCCGGGGAGTCGAGCAGCCCGCTGTCCCGCACCGCCTGCAAGCGCCGCGCGGATGCCTGGCCGGCCCCGTGGCCGGCTGTGTGCGCAAGCGCCGTCGGAGCGCCGGGTGCGGCCTGCGCGGGTGAAGGTGTTGCGGGGTGGTGCATCCGCGAAGAATAACGCGGCAGTGCATCGCGTACTGTCCCGCGGGGAATATTTCTGCCGAGCCGGCAAGCCCCGCGGGGCGCGGCTCACGCCGTCGCTGGGTCCTGCCGGTCGTCCGGCCCGGCCGCCAGGGCTTCGCGCGCATCGTCGCACCACCACTGCGCGGCGGCGTAGAAACCCTCCCACACGCAGCCATTGCAGCCGCGCCCGCAGCAGGTGTCGGGCGGGCGGGGCGGCGCGCGCAGCACCACGCCACGCGCCTGCGCAGCCGCCGCCAGGGCCGCGAACGCCCGCGCGGCATCCTCGGCCGTGCGCAGCGGCCCATTGCCGGAAGCGGTCACCGCACCCCGCTGCGCCAGCGCTGCCATCCCCAGCGGCCGATGAAAGCCAGGCCCAGCACCAGCGCGAACCAGCCCACCACATGGATCTGGCCCATCAGGTCGCGCACGCTCAGCGAGCGCGCGTAGTAGGGCGCGAGCAGGATCACCATGCCGATCAGCGCGCAGGTGACGCCCTTGAAGAGCAGTTCGGACGCCTGCCTGCGGTCGGCGGCGGAAGGAGCGGGCGCCTGCGGCGGCCGGGAGGGAGCAGGGGGCATGGCGGTCTGGGACAATCGGCCCGGGGGCGTGGGGCCTGCGGGCTTTTTTCTGGAAGGCGCGAACGGACGGTGCGCAAGGATCGATGGATTATCCTTGCGCGCCCGCCACCTCCGCCTGTGGCGATCCCGTACCCCTGCCGTCGCGGCCCGCGCGCCTGGCCGCCCTCCCGCAACGCAAGACGACAGAGAGAGAGTTTCCCTTCCATGGCCATCCAATGGTTTCCCGGTCACATGCATTCGACGCGCAAGGCGATCGGCGAGCGCATCAAGGACATCGACGTCGTGATCGAGCTGCTGGACGCGCGCCTGCCCGGCTCCAGCGCCAACCCGCTGCTGGCCGAGCTGACGGGCCACCGTCCCACCCTCAAGGTGCTGAACAAGCAGGACACCGCCGATGCGGCCCGCACGCCGCTCTGGCTCGACTGGTACAACGCCCGGCCCGACACGCGCGCCATCGCGCTGGACGCCTCCGAGACGGCACCGGCGCGGCGCCTGATCGACGCCTGCCGCCAGCTCGCCCCCCAGCGCGGCGGCATGGCCAAGCCGATGCGCGTGCTGATCTGCGGCATTCCCAACGTCGGCAAATCCACGCTGATCAACACGATCACCGGCAAGACGCAGGCGAAGACGGGCGACGAGGCCGGCATCACCAAGCTGGAGCAGCGCATCGTCCTGGACGACGATTTCTATCTGTGGGACACGCCGGGCATGCTCTGGCCGCGCATCACCATCCCGGAGAGCGGCTACAAGCTGGCGGCCAGCGGTGCGGTCGGCCGAAACGCCTACGACGAGGAAGAGGTGGCGCTGGAGCTGCTGGCCTACCTGCAGCGCCACTATGCGCCGCTGCTGGACGCGCGCTACCGTCTGGGCCTCGACGCGGCGGCCATCGCCGCGCTGCACGACGATGAACTGCTCACGGCCATCGCGCGCAAGCGCGGCGCGGTCATGTCCGGCGGCCGCGTCAACCTGCAGAAGGCGGCGGAGCTGGTGATGACGGATTTCCGCGGCGCCGTCCTGGGCCGCATCACCCTGGAGACACCGCCCGAGTTCGAGGCCTGGAGCGCTGCGGCCGAGGTCCAGGAAGCTGCGCGTGCGGCCAGGAAGGCGGAGCGCGAGTCGCGCCGCAAGGGCGGCCGGTCTGCAGCCGGTGCGGCTTCCGGCGGCGGCGAAGGCGAAGGCGCAGGCAGCTGACGGCGGCCGCCACCGGTCCTGCGGGGCCTGGCGCTGCGGTCTTCAGGGCAGTCAGCCTGGCGGGCCCGGCGGGAACGTCCAGGGAAAAAAGGGCTGCCACGACCCGCATGGCAGCCCCAATGCCGTGTTATCGGCTCGCAATGAAAAAGCAGAGACCCGGGTCCTCCCTCAGAAGGAGTGGCCCATGCCGAAGTACACGGCGCGCTGCGACGCGCCCGCGCCCGGGCCGTTGACGGTGACGTCGGCCGCGTAGTTGGCGCTGGAACTGTTGTTCACGCCGCCCAGCGATGCGTACAGGAAGGTGCGCTTGGACAGGTAGTAGTCCGCCCCCACCATCAGCAGCGTCGCGTTGCCGTTGCCGCGGTTGGCGCTGACGCGGTAGCCTGCGCCGATCAGGGTCAGCGCAGGCGTCACGTCGTAGCGCACGCCCACCCAGCCGTGCTTGAGCTTGCTGGGCGCGCCCGCTGCGGCGTCGGGCGCGGAGATGCTCTCGTAGGCGGCGAACAGCTTGGCCGCGCCGATGCGGTAGGTGCCGCCCAGGATCGCGTCCTTCGAATAGACATAGGCGTCGCTGTGGTTGCCGTTGGCGTCGCGCCGGCTGTTGAGCATGGCGCGCAGCTCGAGGTCGTTCGCGACGTAGGCGAGCGACAGCCCTTCGTTGCGCAGCTGCTTGTTCGAGCCCGTCTGCTCGCCCAGGCCGACCTGCACATTGGCGGTGAAGCCGCCGAAGCTCGGCGTGGTGTATTCGATCAGGTTGTTCACGCCGGGCCAGTTGCGGCCGCGCACCAGCGTGGAACTGCTCATGAACTGCTGGCCCGTCGGGTCGATGTTCCAGACGTCGTTGCTGTTGAAGAGATTCTTGCCGAACATCAGCGTGCCCCAGCTGGGGCTGCTCAGGCCCACCAGGGTGCGGCGGTTGAAGAACGCGGAGCCGGTCGTGCCCTTGGTGGCGCTGAAGCCGCCTTCGAGGTTGAAGACCGCGCTCAGGCCGCCGCCCAGGTCTTCCTTGCCGCGGAAGCCGATCATGCTCGTGCCCCACTGGTTGTCGGCAGCGCGCGTGAGCGAGTTCGTCTGGCCGGTGACGGGGTCGGCGATCTTGTCGATGTGCTCCACACCCGCGACCACCCGGCCGTAGAGCGTGACGTTGGACTGCGCATGCGCAGCGCCGGGCAGCGTGCCTGCGGCAGCCAGCAGGGCGGCCCCGGCCATCAGGGTTTTTTTGAAAGGCGTATGCATATTGCTGATCTCCGTTGTAGTAACTTTGCTTTTCGAGAAAAAACCGGGCCGTGCCCGGCGTCCACCCCCACCTGTGGCGCGCATGAGCGCCGGCCGCTCCGGGCACGGGGCATCGCGCCGGAAGCCTTGCGACCGCCGACCCGGAGGTACGGCAGTCCCACGCGCGGCCCGGTAAGGCCTCGCCAATGCATATATGAATTTTTAGTTCACTGGTGAATAATGTAGAAACCGGCCCCCTGCTGCGCCAATGAGGGGATACCCTGCTGTCGTGGTGACCGCACGACGGCGGCTGGCCGGATCGTTCCCGCGCGATGGCAGAGCATCCGTACCACCGTGCCGCCCGGGCGTCCGGCGCAGGCCGCTCCATTCCACTTCCAGCCCGCCATGACAGAAGAAACCGATCGCTACCGTGCTCCCGCCCTGGACAAGGGGCTGGACATCCTCGAGCTGCTGGCCGGCCAGCCCCATGGCCTGACGCGCGCCGAAATCGTCAAGGCGATGGACCGCAGTGCCGGGGAGATCTACCGCATGCTCGAGCGGCTGGTGGCGCGGGATTACGTCACCCGCTCACCGCAGGGCGACCGTTACTCTCTCAGCCTGAAGCTCTTCGTGCTGGGCCACACCCATCCGCCGATGGAACGCATGGTGTCGCAGGCCCTGCCGGTCATGGAGGGCTTCGCCACGGCTGCGCAGCAGTCGTGCCATCTGGGCGTCTACAACCGGGGGGGCATCACGGTGGTGGCGCACGTCAACGGACCGGGCCACTGGGGACTGTCGATCCGCCTGGGTGTGCGGGTGAGTCTGCTCGATACCGGCGCGGGCCATGTGATGCTGGCGTTCCAGACCGAGCAGCGCCGCGCCGAGATGCTGGCCGAGCACCAGGCCCTGCAGGAGGCGCAGAGCGAGGCCCCCATGCAGCCCGCGGAACTGCAGGGCATCCTGGAGCAGGTGCGGGCCCAGGGCTGGTGGCAGGGCGACAGCCAGCAGGCCTTCGGCGTGATCGATATTTCGATGCCCGTGCGCGGGCCGCAGGGGCAGGCGCTGGCGGTCCTGACCTGCCCGTTCATCCGCCGCCCGGACCGGCCGCTGGACACCGACCTGCAGGCGGCACGCGATCAGCTCGCGCAGGCGGCGGCCGCGCTCTCGATCCGCTGAGCGGCGGGAGCGCGGGCCAGGGAACGGTCAATCGCCGCCGTCCCCACCGCCGTCGCCACCGCCGTCCGGGGCGCCCGCACCGTCGCTGCCGTCGTCATGGCCGTCACCGCCGCCGCCGGTATTGCCGCGGCCGCCTTCCGGGACGATCCCGCCTTCCTTCACGTAGCGGTCGAATTCGTGGCGAGGGATGGCTGCCACGCCGGCGGCGTTCTCTTCGTGTTCCTTCCAGCTCAGCGTGACGCTGTCGTCCGCGTGGGTGAGTTCCACCGGTCCTTCTGGAATGGCGATGGGCATGCCGTCGCCCTCGCGGTAGGTCACTTCGCCGTGGATGGTCGCGTTTTCTGCGTGCATGGGTCGGTCCTCCTCGCAATGCATGGGTTGGTGGGCCGGCCGCGCGGCGTGCGGGGCCTCCTGGAGATGCCATTACACCGGCTCGACCGTGGTGGGGCATGTCGGACCACGCCGCCAGTCGGTGGAAGCATGCGCTTTCGGCGCGGCACCGGGGCAAGGCCTCGGGTTTCCTCCACCTTCCGGCAGGGTCAAGCCACCGCGGGCCGCACGCCGCTCCGCGCCGCCAGCCGCGCGTCGTGCCACAGCGCGGCACCGTTCGCGAGCGCCACGGCCGTTCCCACCGCGCAGGTGGCGCCCCAGCCGCCGTGCTGCCACGCGGCGGAGCCCAGGGCCGAGCCGAGCGCGGCCCCGGCGAAATACGAGGTCATGTACACAGCGTTCAGGCGCGATCGCGCTTCGGGAGCCAGCGCGTAGATCACGTTCTGGTTGCTGATGTGCACGCCCTGCAGCGCGAGATCGATGGCCAGCACGCCGACGATGAACCACACCAGGCTGGCGCCGCCGATCCACAGCGCGGCCCAGCTCGCGAGCAGCAGGGCGACCGAGGCGCGGGTGGTCCACTGCTCGTGTCCGCGGTCCGCCATGCGGCCTGCCCAGTTGGCCATGAGCGCTCCGGCCACACCCGCCAGGCCCACGAGACCGATCTGCGCATCGCCCAGCCGGTGCGCGGGGCCTGCGAGCATCAGCGCCATGGTGGAAAACAGCACGCTCACCGATCCGAACGACAGGCCGCCCAGCAACGCCCGGCTGCGCAGCCGCGGATGCCGGCGTGCCAGCGTGCCCAGCGAGCGCAGCACCTGCAGGTAGCTGGGCGGGTTCGGCGTGCGCAGCGTGGGCAGCGCGAACCACAGCGCCACCGCCACGATGAGGATAGCCATGCCGCCCACCCGGTAGACGAGGCTCCAGCCGCCGATGCCCGACAGCAGCCCCGCCACGCTGCGCGCGGCCAGGATGCCCACGAGCAGCCCGCTCATCACCAGCCCCACGGCGCGGCCGCTGCGCCCCGGGGCCGCGAGCGTGGCGGCCATGGGCACCAGCACCTGCGCTGCGACCGAGAAGAGCCCGGTCATCAGCGTGCCGGCCGCCAGCGCGCCGAAACTGTCCGCGAAGCCGCTCAGGAACAGCCCGCAGGCGGCGAGCACCATCAGGCCGACGATCAGCCGGCGCCGCTCCAGCTTGTCGCCCAGCGGCACGAGCAGCAGCAGTCCCGCGGCATACGACACCTGCGCGATCGTCACGGTGAGCGCAGCGGTCGCCTCGCCCACGCCGAGGTGCACCGCGATCGAATGCAGCAGCGGCTGGTTGAAATAGTTCGCGCCCGCGCACAGGCCGCAGGCGGTGGCCATGAGCAGCAGCACGGGCAGGGACAGCCCGGCGGCGGGCGCGGAGGCATCGTGGGAGGGCGGCGTGGAAGGGCCTGATGGCATGGGAATCGATGAAGTCACGGGGTGTCGCTCGGAGGGAGAGTGTGGAGGAAAACCGCGGGCGGCGCAGGAGGCCCGGAAGGTGCCGGAGCCTCGGACGTGCGGGGAAGGGCAGGGAAGGCAGAGCGGTGCGGCCGCCCCGCGGAGACTCATGCCGGCTGCAGCACGGCCGTGGCATCGACCTCAAACAACATGCCGTCGAGCGCCAGGCGCGGCACGGGAATCAGCGTGCACACGGGCAGCGGGGCTCCGGCCCAGCCCTCGCGCAGGGCGGTGCCCAAGGTGCGCAACCGGTCTTCCGAATGGTCGACGATGAGCACGGTGAGCCGGGCCACGTCGCGGGGTGCGGCGCCGGCCGCGTGCAGCGCGGTGCGCAGGTTGGCGAAGGCCTGCCGGACCTGCACCTCGAAACCCTCGGCCAAGCGCCCGGAGGCGTCCTCGCCGCCCTGGCCGGCGATGTGGAGGGTGCGGGCGCCCGCTTCCACGATGGCGATGTGCGAATAGCCGTTCGGCGCGGGATCGTAGAGCCCGGGCGGATTGCGCAACGTGAGGATGGGTGCGCCGGCGGAGGTGGCGGAAATTGCGGACGGGGTCGGGGAGGGCTTTGGATGCGTCATGTCCGCAGTATCGAACCTCAACTAAACTCGAGGTCAACCGCTTTTTCCCCGCTTCGATGGCGGGACGGAACCATGCCTTCCTCTTCTTCCCGAAGCGCCGCTGCCTTCTCGACCGGTGCGCCGTCGCGCGGCCTGGCCGGTGCCGCAGTGCCTTCCCTCACCGTGGGCGAGGTCGCCGCGCGCAGCGGCCTGGCCGTCTCCGCGCTGCATTTCTACGAAGCCAAGGGCCTGATCGCCAGCGTGCGCAGCGGCGGCAACCAGCGCCGCTATCCGCGCTCGGTGCTGCGGCGCGTGGCTGTCATCAAGATCGCGCAGCGCATGGGCCTCCCGCTCGCCACCATCGCGGACGCACTGCAGGCGTTGCCCGAAGGCCGGACGCCGACGGTGGCCGACTGGCGCCGGCTCTCCGCCGCATGGCGTGAAGAACTCGATCAGCGGATCGCGACGCTCACGCGCCTGCGCGATCAGCTCGACGGCTGCATCGGCTGCGGCTGCCTGTCGCTGAAGGCCTGCCCGCTTCGCAATCCGGACGACAGCCTGGGCGCCACGGGTGCGGGGCCGCATTTCTCGGAAGCCGAGCCCGGGGCAGACGACTGACGGCACCCCCGCCCGGGCCGCGCGTGGCGGCCCTGCCGGCGCACCGGCCCGGGAGCGTGGACCTGCGCTGTGCAGGCGCGAATGCTGGCCCGGGAAGACCTCAGGAAAGCGGTGGAGGTCCACCGCCTGTGGAGCCGGTCTCGCTGCCGTTGTCCGAGCCCGAGGACGGCGAGCGCGAACGGGCTTGGGCGGCGCGTTCCGAGGCTGCTTCCGGGTCGGACGCGGGGTGCGGCGGCTGCTTGCCGTGCAGCAGCCGCTGCAGGACCGGCTCGGCGCCTAGCACCAGCAGGGCCAGCACGGTGCTCAGCAGCGCGGTCGCTTCGCGCCCCAGGCCCGCGGCCACCCCGATGGCGGCGGTGAGCCAGATGCCGGCCGCGGTCGTGAGTCCACGGATCTGGTGCGCGCCGTCGCTCTTGAGGATGGTGCCGGCACCGAGGAAACCGACGCCGGCGATGATGCCCTGCAGCACGCGGCTGTTGTCCGCCGGGGTGATGCCTTCCTGTTCCGCGACGAGCACGAACATCGCGGCGCCCATGGACACCAGCATGTGGGTGCGCACGCCCGCCGCCTTGCCGCGGTATTCGCGCTCCCAGCCCAGCAGGCCGCCCAGCAGTGCGGCCATGCCCAGCCGCACGATGATGCGCGTGGCCTGCTCCAGATCGGGCAGATCGGAGAACTCACCGGCCGCGGTGGCGGCGACCACGCCCCACCACTCCGTCATGGCTGCGCCTCTGCGGCCGGGTGGCGAAAACGGAAGCAAAAGCATCCCGCAGAGGCCGCGGGGTGGGAAGAACGGGGCGGGCAGGATGGCATGGCGGGGCGTCGGATCTCCGGAATCGCGACGACTGTGCCGCGCCCGCCAGGCGGAGCAGGGCGGCGCCCCGCGCGAACCGGGGTAGGACGCGTCCGACGTGCGTTGGCGGTCAGGCCTTCGCGGCGTCGCCCTCCTGGCAACGCATCCAGGGCAGCGACAGCACGCGGAGCTGCCAGTCGTGCAGGTCCGCAGCCACCGCGCCATCCGCTTCGCCGGGGATGGGTGCCCCGGCGCGGGCCGCTTCGCGAAGTGCCGTGGAGCCTGCCGTTGCCGCCAGTGCAGCGGGCTCCGTCGCCATCTGCCGGGGGGCGCGGTCCAGCAACGGATGGCGCAGCCCGCTCTGCAGCACCAGCCGCTGCCCCGTCGCCGGATGCGGCAGCGTGAGTTGCCACGCATGCAGCCAGAGCCGCTGCAGGCCCAGGCGCTCCGCCCACCAGCGGTTGAGGGGCCCCTTGCCGTGCGTGGCGTCGCCCAGGATCGGATGGGCGATGTGCTTGAGGTGCCGGCGGATCTGGTGACGGCGGCCGGTTTCGGGGAGCGCCTCCACCAGGGCGGCGCGCGTGGTGGGGAAACGCGTGTCGCTCGCTTCGGGCAGTTCCACGCGCGCCAGGCATCGCAGTTCCGTGCGGGCAGGCTGCACCGGGGCATGGGGCGGTGCGTCGTCCGGCCGCAGGGCGTGGTCCACCCGGATGCTGGTGGGTGCGTGGCCACGCACCAGCGCCAGGTAGCGCTTTTCCACGCGCTGGTGCTCGAAAGCCTGCGACAGCGCGCGGGCGGCATCCGCATGCAGCCCCATCACCAGCACCCCGCAGGTGCCCTTGTCGAGCCGGTGCACGGGGTAGACGCGCTGCCCCAGCTGGTCGCGCAGCGCCTGCATCACGAAGCGGGTCTCGCCCGCATCCAGGCCCGTGCGGTGCACCAGCCAGCCGGCCGGCTTGTACACGGCGACCAGGTCGTCGTCGCGCCAGAGGATCTGCAGGGGCGCTTGGACCGTGCGGGCGGGGCGGGGATCGGACAGGAGAGGCATCATCGGGCGCGCAGCATACCGGCTGCCGGCCACGGCGCGCACCGCCGCAGGGCCCGAGGGCGGTTCAGGCGACCCGGCGAAGCGGTTCTGGCGAGGCGCTGCACCGCAGGCAGTATGGTGGGTACGACAAGATGCGGCAACGACGCCGGAAGGGTCGTATGAAGCGCTCTCAGCGCAGCACGCGGCAGTTGCCGAACTCGCAGCGTATCGCCAGTGCGTCGCCGCTGTCGCAGGCCACGGTGTACGTTTCGAAGCCCGGCCCCTTGGCCGCCAGCGCGGCGATGGGCTGGGCGCTGCAGGACTGGGTGCGCGCCAGTTGCTGCGCGCTGAAGCCATCGACACCGACCGCGATGGTGGGGCGCGCAGGGCCCGCCGGGAAGGGGCCTGCGGAAGGCTCGGCAGGCGGCGGCACCGGCGCCACCGCGTACGGCCCCGCCGCATACCCGTGCGCCTGCATGCAGGATTCCACCGCTTGCCGGCGGCGCTCGAGCGGCTTCAGGCCCTGGGTGGCGCCCAGGGCGCCGCCGACCAGCGCCCCGTCGCGCACCGACCCATGGCCGCCACCGGCGGACCACACCAGCGAGGCCAGCACCAGCGCGCCGGTCAGCATGCCGTCCAGCGTCTCCTGGGCCACGCCGATCTGCTGCGCGTAGCGCTGGCACTCCGCGAGGTCGGCCGCCTGGCGTGCCGCATCGGCCGGATCGGGCGCGGTGGGCGGGAACGGCGGCGTGGTGGCCGCGCAGCCGCCGAGCGCCAGCGCCAGCGCGATCGAGCACGCCACCGCCGACGCGGGCCGCGCCGCAGGCCATCGGCCCGGGGAACAGCGCGTGGTGGCGGGAAGGCGGGCATATCGGAACAGGCGCATGGGAACTCCTCGGCATGGCGGTGGGCGCGGCAGCCGCCGCGGTGGATGGCGGTGCACTGCGCCCGTCGCTGGGCTCCATTGTTCCGCGCTCTGCCAGGGCGCGCCAGCCCCGCGGCCTGCCGGAGTCCCGCGTGCCCGACAATCCCGTTCCATGACCACGATGAATTCCGCCCCTTCCGCCCCCGCAAGTACCGCTTCGGGCGCGCCGGCCCCGTCCGCTTCTGCTTCTGGTTCCGGCCGCAGCCTTTTGCCCCAGATCCTTCTCATGGCGCCGTCGCCCGCCGATCCCTCGCCACTCGTGCTCTACCACGGCCGCTGCGCCGACGGTTTCGGCGCCGCGCTGGCCGCCTGGCGCTACTACGGCGGCCAGGTGGAGTGCGTGGGCCTGTCGCACGGCCAGGCGCAGTCGGTGGAAGACCTGCCGCCGCTGGACGGCCGCTACGTCTACGTCCTGGATTTCTCGTTCCCGCCCGAACTGCTGCGCGCGATCGACGAACGCGCCGCGCGCCTCGTGATGCTGGACCATCACAAGAGCGCCGCCGAGCAACTCACCGGTTTCGCCTGCCGCTGCGGCGTGGTGCATTTCGACATGGACAAGTCGGGCGCTCGCCTGGCCTGGGATTTCTTCCACGCGGATGCGCCGCTGCCCGACCTGGTGCGTTTCATCGAAGACCGCGACCTGTGGAACTGGAAGTATTCCGAGACCGCCGGCTACGTCGCCGCGCTCGACATGGAGCCGTTCGACTTCGCGCGCTGGGATGCCATCGCCCGCTTCACGCCCGAGGAAACCCAAGCCTTCGTCGCGCGCGGGGAGGCGATGGACGAGAAGTTCCGCCACCTCGCCGCCGACGTGGCCGGTGGTGCGCAGCCGCTGGTGTTCGACGGGGAGCAGGGCCTGATGGTCAATGCGCCCGGCGCCTTCCACAGCCTGATCGGCGAGATGCTCTCCAAACAGTCCGGCACCTTTGCCCTGATGTGGGCCGTCGGCAAGGACGGGCAGGTCAAGGTCGGCCTGCGCTCGCAGCGCGGCTACGACTGCTCGGTGCTCGCCACGCGCATGGGCGGCGGCGGGCATGCGCAGGCCTGCGGGTTCCGCATGGGGCGGGACCGGTTGCCGGAGCTGCTGACGGGCACGTTCCGGTCGGGTTCGCCCGCACAGGGCTGAGGCCCGTCACGCCAGTCGCAGATCCTTCGGCTTCGCGCCCGGAAACACCCGGGCCAGAGCATTCCCGTTCAGCCCATACATCCGCGCGAAGATCCCGCCGAGCACGCCGCGGTAGTCGTTGAGCACCGGATAATCGCGGTTCTGGAACAGCGTGGTCGCCGTGAGCGCCTGCTGCTCGCCCGCGACGCGGCCACCGGCGATGCCGCCGCCCAGCACCCACATCACGCTGCCATGGCCGTGGTCGGTGCCGCGGTTGCCGTTCTCGCGGAAGGTGCGACCGAATTCGCTCACCACGACGACCGTGGTGCGGTCCCAGGCCGGTCCCATCTCGTCGGCGAAGGCGGAGAGGCCGCGACCCAGTTCCTCGAAGCGGTTGGCGAGCGCGCCCGTGGCGTTGCCCTGGCCGACGTGCGTGTCCCAGCCGCCCACGTCCACGAAGCCCAGGTTGTAGCGCGACTGCATGAGGCGCGCCATGCGCCGTGCCGTGCCCTCGAACCCTTTGGTGCTGAGCGCGTTGCGGCTGGCGGCGTCCATTTCGCCCTGCATCGTGCGCGCCACTTCGTCGCGCGTCTGGAAGCCCTCGGCCACCGGCCCCGCCAGTGGCGTGCCCTGGTACATGGAGGCGATCAGCGCGGCCTGCCGTTCGTCGATGCCGGGCTTGGCCGCACCGGCCGCGGCCAGCGCCGTGTTGGGCACGTCGTAGCCGCCGCGCAGCACCAGCGGCAGTGTGTCGGTGAAGGCCATGGGCGAGAGGTGGTCGTGCCAGCGCGGCTGCGCGCCCAGCTCCAGCGCCAGACGGTTCAGGAAGCCGGAGCGGTAGTCGCGCCGCGCGCCCACGGGCTGGCCCAGCTCGATGCTGTCCTGCGTGTCGAAATGGCTGCGCGTGAGATCGTCGGTGCCCGAGAACGGCACGAAGGCGACCTGCTTTTTCGCGTAGAGCGGCTGCAGCGAGCCGGCGAGCGCCGGGTGCAGCCCCCAGTCGGACGTGAGGGGCAGGGCGCTGCCTTCTCCGCCGGGCCGGGGGATCGCGATGTTCGGGCGGCTCTCGTAGTAGAAGTCGCTCGCGGTGGGCACCAGCAGGCTCGCGCAGTCGTAGCCGCCGCGCAGGAACACCAGCAGGAAGCGCGCGTCCGCGGTGCCCTGCGGCGTGGCCGCCAGGCTGGCCTGCAGCACGCCGGGCGCCGCGAGGGCGGCGAGCGCCTGCAGGCAGCGGCGGCGCGTGGGCGTGGTGCCGGTGGCCTCGTCGGTGGATCGGGGGGAGGTGGTAGGCGTCATGGCAGGCCTTTCCTGGAGATCGGGGGGCGGCACGGAACGTGCCGAAGTCATCGGCGGCACGCGGGGCGTGCCCGCGTGTGCCCTGGGTTGCAACGCCCGGCGCGCACCTCAGGCGTACATAAATTCGGGTGACGAGAGCAAGAAGGTGTTCCATTCCGCCGGCGAGCCCGCGCGCGCCAGTGCCACGCGCGTGGCGGGTGCCAACTGCGGCTCCATCGCGCGGAAGGCGGCGCTCTGCGCGATGGCCGGTGGCGGCACCTTCGGCGGCGGTGCGCCCTCGGCGCGGAACAGCGCGCCCGTGCCCGCGCCGCCCAGGGCACGCGCGATCTCGAAGCGCACGGCGAGCTGGCCGGAGCTGGTCCAGGCGGCGGAGTCCAGCGGGTAGCCGTCCGGCGTCACGCGCCCGTAGAGCGGCTCGGCCAGCCGCTGCAGCCAGGAGATCGCCGGGTCCGGATTGGCGAGCACGCGGTCCGCATAGCCCAGGCGCAGGCCGGCCATCACGTACTGCACCGGGTCGCGCAGCCGCGTGCCGAGCGATGCCTGGAAGGCCTCGCTCGCGACCAGCGTCTGCAGCACCGCACCGATGTGGCCATCGCTTTGCTGGAAGCGCTCGGCCAGTGCCTGCAGCAGCGCGGGCGGCGGCGCATCGCCGACGAGGTAGGCGGCCATCTTGCGCGTCACGAAACGCGCGGTGGCCGGCGCGCGGGCGAGCCGGTCGAGCGCTTCGTCGAGTTCCGCCATGCCCTGGCCCTGCAGCGGCCGGCCCAGCAGCTCCTTGGGCTGCCAGTCGTGGCGCTGCGGGTTGAACTCGTAGAGGCCCCGCCGCACGTACTGCTGCGCCCACTCGGGCCTGAGCTTCGGAGGCGGTTCGTCCAGCGGTCGCAGGGACACGCCATGCCCGGTGAGCACGCGCGCCATCTCCTGCACGTCGCGCTGGCTGTAGCCGCCGTCCACGCCCAGCGTGTGCAGTTCCATCAGCTCGCGCGCATAGTTTTCGTTGATGCGGTTCGCCGCGTTCTGGGCGTTGTCCAGGTAGCGCAGCATGGCCGGATGGCGCACCGTGGCACCCAGCAGATCGCGGAAGCGCCCCAGGGCATGCGGCCGGATCGCGCGGTCCTCGTAGTCGGCCACCATGGCGCGGATGTCGGCCTTGCCGGCGAACACGTTGAAGTGGTTCATCCAGAACCAGGTCATCTTCTCCTGCAGCTGCGCGGGCGAGTACACCGCGCGCAGCACGAAGCGCCGCTCGGCCTCGCGCTGCAGGCTGCGCATCTGGCGCTGGTAGGCGTCCTGCGCGGCCTTGCGGGCGTCCTCCGTGGGTTCGTTCTTGATCGTCTGCTGGCGGGCCTGCAGGTCGATCGCGAGCGCCTCCATCGGCGTGCGCGTGATCGCCATCGCGTCGATCTGCGCCTGGGCCTGCGCGGGCAGCGGCGCATGGGGCGCGGGCCGCAGCAGCGCCGCAATGGTGGCGGCCGGGCCGACGCGCTGCAGGGCCTCGACCGAGGCGGTGTCCGCACCCCACGTGAGCCGGTCCAGCAGCCGCGCGCTTTCCGCGGGCGAACGCGGTGCATCGCGCAGCGGCTGGGCGTCCAGGCCTTCGGCCGCGAAGGCGCCGGGCGGCGCCACCAGGGTGAGGCCCGCAGCGCCGCACAGCCCGATGGCGGCGGTGGCGAGCCATTGGCGTCGTCCCAATGCGGCGGGCGAAAGCGTGTCGCACGGGCCTGCAGCGTTCACGGAGGACAGCATGGTGTTGGAGGAGGAGTGGCTGTGGAGCGCATGGTGCGCCGCCGCACGGAGCCCCGCAAGGGGGCGCGGAAGGTTTTACCCGGCGGACACAGATGTATCGCTGCGTGCCTCCCATCTCATCAGGAGAAACGCGCCAGGAGGCGCTTGGATGCGCGCCAGTGTGCTATTAAAAAAGTAGCGCGACAGCACGCCGCGGTGCCAGGGCGCCAAGTGCCGGGCGCCCCGCGAGCCGCAGCGGACGGTCCGCGCTCAGCGCTCGGGGCCCACCGGCCCGGTGCCGAGGATCAGATCCTTCAGCCGTTCGATGGCGCGTGCATCGTCGATGCGGCCCTGCAGGTGCTGCATCACGATGTCGTTGATGTGCTGCTGCACCGAGCGTGGCGACAGCGCCGAGAACGCCGCGAGCACCGTGCGGCGCATGTTGGCGCTGCGCAGGTCGCGGATGGCCTGGCGGCCGCAGAGGTCGGCGCCGGTGTCGGGCACGTCCACGCGCGCGGGCGCGGCGCCGCTGGCGATGCCCATCTCGCGCTGGAAGTCCACGTCCATCACCATGCGCATGAAAGCGTGCTGCGTGGCCGGGTCCACGGCGGCGCCGCGCACGAAGCCGACCTGGTCGCCGATGTAGAGCACCATCCCCTGCGTGTCGGGAAAGCGCGGGCAGAGATAGTCGCGGCCGGCCTCCATGCCGCGCTGGCGCAGTTCTCCGTTCAGCCAGCTGCCCTGCATCTGCAGCAGCGCCTTGCCCTGCTCGACGAGGCTGCTGGCGCCGCTCCAGTCACGCGATGCGGCGTTCGCGCGCAGGTACGGGCGCAGCTGCGCCATGCGCGCGAAGATGCGGCGCACCACGGCTTCGTCGTAGGCGCGCCGGTCGTGCTCCAGGAAGAAGCGGCGGTAGAACTCGGCACCGCCCGCGCCGGCCGCCACCGATTCGAACCAGAACGAGTATTCCCAGGCGTCGGAGCCGATTCCCACCGGCACGATGCCGGCCTGCTGGGCGCGTTCGAGCAGGGCGATCAGTTCGTCCCAGGTGTCGGGCGCGGTGCCGCCGAGCCGGTCGAGCAGCGGCTTGTTGAACCACAGCAGGTTGGTGGAGTGCACGAACAGCGGCGCGGCGATCCAGTGGCCGCGGTAGCGGGCCCAGTCCTGCAGCGCATAGGGCACCACCTCTTCCCATTCCTGCTCGCGTGCGACGGCGTCCAGCGGCAGCAGCAGCCCCTTGGCGGCCAGGGGCGGCGCGCCTTCGCCCGCCGTCATCACCGCGGCGGGGCGCGGCAGGCGGTGCTGGAAGCGCTGGGTGAACACCGAAAGTGCGCTGTTGCCGTTGACGCAGACCGGCTGGTCGATCGTCCAGTGCACGCCGTGGCGCGCGAGATGCCGGGCCAGGACCTCGCTGCGCCGCTGCTCGCCGGGCGACGCCCAGCAGTGCCAGACGTGCAGCGGCTGCCCCTCCTGCGGAGCCTTGGTCGCATGGTCGCCGGCGGCTTTCGCGTGCGGCGTGGCCGCGGCGATCCCCGAGAGGGCGAGCCCGCAGGCCGCGATCAGCAGCCCGCCGAGCCGTCGCACGCCGCGTGGTGCGGATGGGCGTGGCGGCAGTGCAGGGTGGCACAGGCGCGAGGGAGTGGGGGCGTGGCAGGGCAAAGGCAGGCGCGCGGGGCGGGGTGGACAAGGGTGGCGCGGATTCTAGCCACCCCCCGTTTTCCCGCCGCTGCGCAGCAAGCAGGCCGCCGCGACGGGTGGCTGCTACTGGTGGCCTCTATGGCAGCCCGAGGCCGGGGCGCCGGATCCGCTCACGCGGGCAGCCGGGACAGGACCGCGCCCTCCATGCCGCCGAGGGCCAGCGGCACGCGGAACACGGCCACGGAGGTCTCCAGCCGCCGCGCCTGGTCGCGCAGGCTGGCGGCGGCGGCGGCGCCTTCCTCGACGAGCGCGGCGTTCTGCTGCGTGGCCTGGTCCATCTGCGACACCGCCTGGCCGACCTGCAGCACACCGTCGCTCTGCTCGGCGCTCGCGACGCTGATCTCGCCCACGATCTCGCTCACGCGGCGGATCTCGGCGACGATCTCCGACATCGTGGTGCCGGCCTGCGTGACGAGGCCGGCGCCTTTGTCCACCTTCTCGACGCTGCCGATGATCAGTGCGCGGATCTCTTTCGCCGCCTGCGCGCTGCGCTGCGCGAGGGTGCGCACCTCCGCCGCGACGACGGCGAAGCCGCGCCCCTGCTCGCCGGCGCGCGCCGCTTCCACGGCGGCGTTGAGCGCGAGGATGTTGGTCTGGAAGGCGATGCTGTCAATCACCCCGGTGATCTCGGCGATCTCGCGCGAGCTGGCGCTGATCTCCTCCATGGTGCTGACCACCTGCTCGACGATCCTGCCGCCGCGGCCGGCCACGTCGGTCGCGCCGGTGGCGAGCTGGCTGGCCACGCGGGCGTTCTCCGCGTTGTGCCGCACCGTGGCGCCCAGCTGCTCCATGGCCGACGCGGTTTCTTCCAGGGCGCTCGCCTGCATCTCGGTGCGCCGGCTCAGATCGGCATTGCCCGTGGCGATCTCGCTGGAACCCATGGCGATGGAGTCCGACGCCAGGCGCACGTCGCCCACGAGGTGCGCGAGGGTCGCATGCATGCTCGCGAGCGAGGCCAGAACGCTGCCGGGCACGGGTTCGCCCTGGCGCTGCATCGGCGAGAGATCGCCGCTCGCCACCTGCTCCGCGATCTGCCGCAGCTCGCCCGGCTCTCCGCCCAGGGACTGGGTGAGCCTGCGCGTGATGACGATGCCCGCGATGGTGGCTATGGCGAACGCCAGCACCGCCGCCGCGATGATGGCGGAGCGCTCGCTGGCGAGCTTCCCGGCGGCCTCTTCGGTCAGCCGGTGGGCCGTCTGCTCGGACAGCTGCGCATACTCGGTCGTGGTGGCGGAGAAGCGGTCCAGCAGCGGGCGGCATTCCCGGTTGAGCTTGTCGATCGCCCGGTCGCGCTCGCCACGCACCGCCAGATCGATGATGCCCAGGGCGACGGGCGCGTAGCTCTGCTCGATCCGGTCCATTTCCGCGACCAGGGAACGCGCCTGGTCGGACGTGTCCCGGGCGACCGCGATGCGCTCCTTCAGCGCCGACAGCGCCTGCTGCACGCGGGCATGGGCCTTCTCGCCGCGCACCTTTTCGGCCTGCACGTCGGCGGGGGAGATGGCCAGCACGGTGTTGCGGGCCGCGATCGCACGGTCGTTGATCGCGCTGCGCAGTTGCGCGGCCAACTGGTTGCGCGCATCGATGCCTTCCACGTAGCCGTTGAACCGGTTCCGGGCGTCACCCAAGGCCAGCACCCCGAACAGCGACATGAAAAAAATCAGTCCCGCCATGGTGCCGAAAGCGATCAGGAGCTGGGTTCGGACCTTTGCATTTGCCATCGGATTCTCTTTGTGGAAATGCACGATCCACCCTGAATGAACCGTTCATTCCATAGCGAGAGGCCCGTGCCGCCGAGAATCTTCCTATGCAATCGATAAAAATGCCACTCTACCGTAGTGATAATGATCAATATTCCGCTGTGCGGCGCATATCCGTGCCGTATTGCCGATAAGGCAGTCGTCACTTCTGCGGAGGCGTCGCCGCGAGAGCTCCCTGCGGCGATGCTTCCTCGAAGCGGTCCACGCGCCGCAGCGGCTTGAACATCCACGCCCACGCACCCACCACGCCGAGCGTGCACAGCCCGCCCGCCACGGCCGCCGGCACCGCCCCCAGCCAGGCCGCGCTGGTGCCGGCGCGGAACTCCCCGAGCTCATTCGATGACCCGATGAACAGCATGTTCACCGCGCTCACCCGGCCGCGCATCGCATCGGGCGTGGAGAACTGCACCAGCGAGCCGCGGATGTAGACGCTCACCATGTCCGCCGCGCCCGCCACGATCAGCGCGGCGAACGACAGCGCGAACACGGTCGAGAACGCGAACACCAGGTTGGCTGCGCCGAAGACCGCCACGGCCGTGAACATCGTCGCGCCGACGCGGCGGTTGAAGGGCCGCATGCTCAGGTAGAAGCCCGTGCCGACCTCGCCGATCGCCATCGCGCTGCGCAGCGCGCCCAGCCCCTCGGGCCCCACGTGCAGCACCTCGTGGGCATAGATGGGCAGCAGCGCGATCACGCCGCCCAGCAGCACCGCGAACAGATCCAGCGAGATCGTGCCCAGGATGATCGGCCGCGAGCGGATGAAGCGGATGCCTTCGCCGAAGCGTTCGCGCATCGTGCCCAGCACCGGCCCGAGCGGCGCGGCATGGGCCACGGGAACGCGCAGCATCAGCAGCGCGCCCACCGCGAACGCGACGAAGCAGACCGCATAGGTCGTCTCGCCGCCGCCGGCCGCGTACAGCAGCCCCCCGATGAACGGACCGCCGATCGCTGCCGTGCGCATGAGCATCGAGTTGGCGGCGATGGCCGAGGCCAGCCGCTCGCGCGGCACCACCTGCGGCAGCAGGCTCTGCAGCGACGGCGCCGAGAACGCCCGCGAGGCGCCGAACAGCACCAGCACCGCGTAGATGCCCGCCACCCCCGCGGTGCCGTGCCCCGACAGCCACCACAGTAGCGCGCTGCAGACGGCACCCACGCCCCAGCTCGCGCAGAGGATGCGCTTGCGCGGCACGCGGTCGATCAGGTCGCCGGCCGGCAGCAGCAGCGCCAGCATGGGAAGGAACTGCGCCAGCCCCACGAACGCCAGCGCCATGGGCTCGCGCGTGAGGTCGTACACCTGCCATGCCACCACGACGGCCTGCACCTGCGTGGCGAACATCGCGGCCACGCGCGCGATGGCGAATGCGAGGAAACCGGGGTCGCGGTAGATGCTGGCGGGACGGGGCGCCGGAGCGTCCGGAGCAGGGGGGGAGGGGGATCGGGGCGGTAGAGCGGACACGGCAGGCGGCCCGGAGGCACGCGGGCCATCCGGGCGGAAAAGGTATGGGGGAGCGCGCATGCTACGCCTTCGGCGCCGTGGCGCGCCGGAAACGGCAGACCGGCCATGCCGGTGCCGGCATCTGGGGCATGGCGGAACGTACCGTGCCGCCCGCATGATGGGAGGGCGACGGGCGGCTGCTCTATCTGCGGCCGCTGCCGGAGGGGCGGGGCGCCCCGAGCGACGCCGGTATCTCCGCCTCGGCCCACGTGCCCGGTGCCAGGCCCTCCAGCGTGTAAGGCCCGATCGCCGCGCGCACCAGCCGCAGCGTTGGATGGCCCACCGCCGCCGTCATGCGCCGCACCTGCCGGTTGCGGCCCTCGCGGATCGCGAGTTCGATCCAGGTGTCCGGAATGTGCTGGCGCACGCGGATCGGCGGCTCGCGCTCGCCGATGGCCGGCGGGGGCATGTCCAGGCGCCGCACGCGGGCGGGCAGCGTGGGGCCGTCCTTCAACTGCACGCCGCGCGCCAGAGCCTGCAGTGCCGCCGCGTCCGGCACGCCTTCCACCTGCACCCAGTAGGTTTTCTCCATCTTGAAGCGCGGATCGGCGATGCGGGCCTGCAGCCCGCCGTCGTCGGTGAGCAGCAGCAGCCCCTCGCTGTCCGCATCCAGCCGGCCGGCGACGTACACGCCGGGCAGCTCGATGAAATCCTTCAGCCCGCGCCAGCGGCCCTCGGGCGTGAACTGGCTGAGCACGCCGTAGGGCTTGTGGAAGCGCAGCAGGCGCGCGGGTGCGGCGGGCAGCGGTTCCCGCGCGGCCCGCGGCAGGGAGAGGGCGCTGGGCCTGCGCCCTGCGCCTGCGGGTCGCGATGGCGGTGGCGGAGTGCGGTGGTCGCGGCGTGTCATGCGGGCAGGAACAGGGCCGGGTCCACCATCGTGCGGTTCAGCATCACGCCCCAGTGCAGATGCGGCCCCGTCACGCGCCCCGTCGCGCCCACCTTGCAGAAGGGCTGGCCGGCCGCGAGCGTGTCGCCCACCTGCACGTCGATCGCGCTCAGGTGGCAGTACATCGTGAGAAGGCCACCGCCATGGTCGAGCCAGACCGTGCCGCCATTGAAGAAATAGTCGCCGGTGTCGATCACCCTGCCCGGCAGCGGCGCCACCACGGGCGTGCCGGTGGCCGCCGCGATGTCCATGCCGCTGTGCGGATTGCGCGCCTGCCCGTTGAACACGCGCCGCAGCCCGAACGAGCTGGAACGCCGGCCCGGCACGGGCTGGCGCATCGCCAGGTCCGCGGCGCGCGGCAGCGGCGTGGAGAACGTGGCCATCACCTGCTGCTGGTGGGCGCGCTCTCGCTCGTAGCGCGCGTTGTCCGCGGCGGAGAGATCGACCGTGCGCGGCGCCACTGTCAGCCGCTGCTCCTTGTAGCGCTTGGGCTCCACGCGGTAGGCGATGTCGCGTGCCGCTTCGTCCGCCGCCTGCACCCGGATCGTCGCCGTGCCCGGGGGCGCGGACAGCGCGATGCCGACGACCGCCGCCCACTCGATCGGATCGCCCAGCACCAGCAGCGGCACCTCGCCCGCATGGGCCTGCGGCCGCGTCGCCGAAGGGCCCAGCGACAGCCGCGCCACGCCGCCCGGCACCTGCAGCGCGCGCGGCCAGACGGCCTCGGCGGGCGTGGGAGCGGGAGTGGATTTCGCCGCGGCGGAAGCGGCGGCCCCGGCCGGCCAGGCCTGCAGCGCGCCGACCGCCGCACTGGCCGCCAGCACCGCGCGGCGGGAGAGGGCCCGAGGCGGGACGCGGCTACCGGCAGCGGAAACGCGTGATTCGGCGGGCGCATCCAGAGGGCTGGCGGAGAACGTGCGAAGGAAGCGGAAGATGGTGGGCATGGAGGGGGCAGGGCGCGGCCGCGTGCGGCCCGGACAATGGAACGTCCGCCAGTGTAGGCGGCTGGAGGCGTCCGCCTACAGGTCGGCGCCGCACCGGCCGAGACAATCGCCGCCATGCAGAAACCCGGCCGCACGCTGCTCACCGTCGTGCTCACCTTCATCGCCACCGCCGCCGCCGCGCTGCTGGTCCTCAATTTCACGGCGGGCGAGCCCCAGGTGCGCCAGCAGCTGCCCCGGCTCTACGGCACTTCCAGCCCGCAGTTCGAGCGCGCCATGTCGCACCTGCTCGGCCCGGGCATCGCCGGCGGCAACGAGGTGACGGATCTGCAGAACGGCGACCGCATCTTCCCGCCCATGCTCGCGGCGATCCGCGCGGCCCAGCGCTCCATCACCTTCGAGACCTACATCTACTGGTCCGGCGACATCGGCAAGCAGTTCGCCGACGCGCTCAGCGAACGGGCCCGCGCGGGCGTCAGGGTGCACGTGCTGCTCGACTGGGTGGGCAGCTCGAAGATGGAGGACAGCTACCTCGACGAGATGCGCGGAGCCGGCGTGGAGATCGAGAAATTCCACAAGCCGCACTGGTACAACCTCGCGCGGCTCAACAACCGCACGCACCGCAAGCTGCTCATCGTCGATGGCGTGGCCGGCTTCACCGGCGGTGTCGGCATCGCCCCGCAGTGGACCGGCGACGGCCAGGACCCGGAGCACTGGCGCGATTCGCACTACCTCGTGCGCGGCCCGGCCGTGGCGCACCTGCAGGCCACCTTCCTCGACAACTGGCTGAAAGTGACGGGACGCGTGCTGCATGGCGACGCCTATTTCCCCAAGCTGGAACCCGTCGGCACGCAGCGCGCGCAGATGTTCTCCAGCTCGCCGTCGAGCGGCAGCGAGAGCATGCAGCTCATGTACCACATGGCCGTCACCGCGGCCGAGGAAAGCATCGACCTCTCGGCCGCCTACTTCGTGCCCGACGAGCTCACGCGCACCCTGCTCATGGACGCGCTGCGCCGCGGCGTGCGCCTGCGCATCGTCACGCCCGGCGAACATACCGACACCGAGACCGTCAAGGCCGCCTCGCGCGGCACCTGGGGGCCGCTGCTGGAAGCCGGTGCCGAGATCTACGAGTACGGGCCCACCATGTACCACTGCAAGGTCATGATCGTGGACCGGCGCGTGGTGTCCGTGGGCTCCACCAATTTCGACAACCGCTCCTTCCGCCTCAACGATGAGGCCAACCTCAACGTCTACGACGAGGCGTTCGCGCGCCGGCAGACCGAGGTGTTCGAGCAGGACATCCGCCGCTCCCGCCGCGTGACGCACGAGGACTGGCTGAACCGGCCCTGGACGGAGAAGATGACGGAGAAGATCACCGGCCTGCTGGAGTCGCAGCTGTAGGCGGCGCCGGCGGTGCGCATCCCGCGTGCCGCCGCGGGCACGCACGGCCCGCCCGACCGCCGCGCGGCCCACCGCAGGCGCCGGGCCGCTTCGCGCCACGGGGCCCGGTTTCGGGTCTGCGTGCCGCTCTGGTGCACTGGACCGTACGCTGCTCGCGTATCGGACGGTTCTGCCAATGTGCCGGGAGGCTCCCCCATGAAGTTCAACTGCATTGTTCCCTTCGCTCGTCCGCGGCGCTCCGGCGCCCTGCGGGAGTCCGACGGCCAGCAGCCGCGGGCACCGAAGGCGCACGGCAGCATCCAGAATGGACCGCAGGCGGCGCCCCCCCGCCGCGGAACGGCCGGCGGAGCGGCCGCGGCGCCCGCGATGCCTCCCCGGCGGTCCATCGCCAACGCCTTCGGCAAGCGGACCGGCCCGCAGGCGCCCGCGCAGCCACGGTGGCAGGTAGCGGCGCCCACGCTGCATGCCATCCAGGGCACCGCGGGGGACGTGAAAGTGACGGCACTGGTCGCCCGACTGGCGGAGGCCGGCGTGCCCGACGACCAGCGTGCCCGCATCGGAGGTCGCCTCCGCCTGATGCCCGGCCCCGTGCTGCAGCGGGAAATCGACCTGCTCCAGCATGCTTTGCGCAGCCCCAATGCGGACCGCGCCGTCGGCACCTACGACCGCCTGCATTCCCTTGTGAAGGAACGTCCCGGTGCGGCCTCCCGCCTGACGCCGGAGATGCGCGAGGCGCTGGTCCGCGGGGTGGCTGACCGCAGCTCGGTGTCGGACAAGGGGCTCAAGGGCGTGATCGGACAGCGCCACGCCGATGAGATCGCGCGCGCGCTCATCGCGATGCCGCGGGCGGATTACGACCGCCTGAGCGCGACCCTGGACCGTGCAGGCCTCGATCCGCAAGGCCAGCCCGCCAGGGGCGCCGATCCGCATACCGAGCGGGCACTGATCCTCAAGGTGGTGGGAGCGCGGGCCGATCGCATCGCGAGCGATACGTCTGCCAGACGGCAGACGATGGACAAGGTCATGGAGTTCGCCCATGGGATCCGCGGCATGGACAGGCAGGTACTGGTCTTCAACACGACGGCACTCGACATCGTGGAGGGGATGGCGTCCGTCAAACCAGGCCTGGGGCTCGCCAATTACCAGCGGTATTCCAACACCTGCGCGGTAGCCAACGCCCAGACGGTGCGGGCGGAGTGGGATCCCCTCGTCGCAGCGGCGTTGCGCGCGGACTTCTTCGAGGAAAGTTCACCCACGCAGCGCCAGCAGAAGGAGGTCTACGAACGGCGCCGCTTCATGGCGGACTTTTTCCATGAGGTCTCCGTCGCGGAGCCCGACGTGCAGAGGTGGCTTGCCGACGGCACTCTGCCCCCCGGCATTCTGGAGGTGAGCCAGGGCGCGGTCGTGGATCCGGTAGGCGAGCAGGTGGAGACAGATGTGATCCCCATGCTCGAGAAGAACCTGCCTCCTGAAACGTTCCGCACTGTGTTGCGGTACGCCACGAACCATCTGCTCTCGAAGGAAGAGGACGAGAAAATGCAGGCGGACGTGGGCCACCTGTCGATAAGGAAGGCATTCAATATGATGCGGAAAAACGTGGAGACGCATCCGCTCAAAACGCTGCTCGACAGGATGCGCTTCAATTACGTGCGCGATCCGGACGGCACCACGCATCCGCAAGGATACGAGGGCGGTCCTGCCCTGTGGGAATGCCTTGCGGATATCTCGCCCGCTCCCGCAGGCGGGGAGTGGACCATCGCGCAAACCAACGGCGCTGACGGGCCGGCGGACTGGGGCAGGGGCGGCCTGAACGAAAGCGACATCCGTGAGCTGGAGGCCGTCCTGAAGACCGGCGCCGACGTGCCCATCACCATCGCCAATATCTACCGTGAGGAGGGACAGTGGACGGCCAGCCACGCACACACCTTGCTGATCAGCGACGTCCGCGGAGAGGGTGACGGCACGAAATACCTCGTCACCGACCCCAGCCATGGCAGGACGGAGTGGGTATTGCGCAGCGAAATGCGGGACCACGACAGCGGCTGGCCGAAGAAGTATTTCCTCCAGCGCGGGAAGGCCGTCTACGAACTGTTCTACGACCGGCGTTCCGAAACCGACGCGCGGAAAGCGGGTTAGGCCAGCCGCCCCGACCCGCCGCTCCTGAGCTCGGCCGTCAGGCCGCGGCCGCAGGCACCAGCCGAACCGCGTAGTCCGCGCCACCTTTCGCCCACCCCGCCAGCCGGTCGATGTTGGGGTGCTTGCCGGGATGGGCCTCGGCATCCGCCGTGTGCTCCGCATACCACTCCAGGCCCAGCGCGGCCGCCGCGGGCGTGATGCGCCCGCCATAGAGCTGTGCGAGCGCGTGGTACACGGCCAGCGAGCCGGCCTGGCCGGGCTTGTTCTCCAGCGTGGCGACGGGCTCGCCGCCGGTCCCGAGCACGTGCAGCGCGGACAGGTGGGCGACGGAAGGCAGTTGCTTGAGGCGGTCGGAAAAATTCATGGTTTTCGGGGAAAGCGAGGCAGACGGACAAAAACAGGAAAAGCCCGCGGCCCGGTGCCCGGCCGGCGTCGGGATCGCCCGGCTTGGGCACCGGCAGGCAGCGCGGTGCGGCTGGATTCTAGAGACCCGGCGGGGTCGGCTCAGGCAGGCAGCAGGCGGGGACCACCGGCCGAGGGCCGCCACTCTCAGCCTGCAGCGTACGTCCGCACCAGCCGTTCGTGCAGCGCCGCCGCCGCGGGGCTCAGCGCCCGGTCGCGGCGCTGCAGCAGCCCCAGGGTGCGCCAGAGGTCCGGATCGACGAGCGCCGCGCCGCGCAGCCGCGGATGGTCCGGCGGCAGCGCCAACTGGGGCAGGGCGGCCAGGCCCAGGCCGGCCTCCACCAGCGCCAGGGCCCCGGTCACGTGGTTGCACTCGTACCAGGCCACCGGCTGCCCGGGCAGCCCCGCCATCGCCTGGTCCAGCAGCAGGCGGTTGCTGCTGCGGTTGGAGACGGACACCAGCCGCTGCCCGGCCAGATCCGCCCACGGCACCTCGGCACGCTCCGCCCAGGCATGATCGCGCGGCATGGCCAGCACATAGCGCTCGCGCGTCAGCGCCTGGAAGCGCAGCGCCGCGTCCTGGCTGCCCGTGAAGCTCAGTCCGAAATCCGCCGTGCCGCGCGCCACCGCTGCCAGCACCTCGGTGGCGTTCTCGTCGATTACGTGCACCTGCACCTCGGGCTGCGCTTCGGCGAACGCCTTCAGCACGCGCGGCAGCAGGTGGTTGGCCACCGAGGGCACGCAGGCGATCGTCACGCGGCCGCTGCGCAGGCGCACGTGGTCGTCCAGCCGCTGCACGGCTTCGTCGAGCCCCTCCAGCGCCTGCCGCGCCTCGCGCAGGAACTCCTGCCCGACCTGCGTCAGCTCCACGCGCCGCGTGGTGCGCTCCAGCAGCCGCACGCCCACCGCTTCTTCGAGCCGTTCCACGCGCCGGCTCAGGGCCGGGGCCGAAAGGCACAGCGCTTCCGCCGCAAGGCGGAAACTCGCCTTCTCCGCGGTCACCACGAAGGCCTGCAGTTCCGCCAGATCGAATTTGATGCGCAGCATGCACTAGTTTCGTTATAAATTGCAATTCACAAATTATTGCGCGCTGCATAGGATGGCGCCCCAGTTTCCGGAGACAAGCAAACATGCAACGACGCCCCCTCGTGCTGGCCGCCGCCCTGGCCGCCGGCCTGTCCTTCGCCGGCACCGCCGCCCACGCGCAGGATTTTCCTCCCAAGAAGGCCGTGACCCTGGTGGTCGGCTTCGCCGCCGGCGGCTCCGCCGACATCGCGGCCCGCATCATCGCCAAGAAGCTGGGCGAGAACATCGGCCAGAGCGTCATCGTCGAGAACAAACCCGGCGCGGGCGGCAACCTCGCCCACGCCCAGGTCGCCAACGGCCCGGCGGACGGCTCCGTGCTGCTGTTCGGCTCCATCGGCCCCCTCAGCATCGCGCCCCACATGATGAAGGTGAGCTACGACCCGCTGAAGGACCTGGCCCCCATCACCATGGGCGTGACGTTCCCGAACGTGCTCGTGGTGCCCGCCAGCACCGGCGTGAAGACGCTGGGCGAATTCGTCGCCAAGGCCAAGCGCGAGCCCGGCAAGCTGGACTTCGCCTCCACCGGCCCCGGCTCCGCGGCCCACCTGGCCGGCGAACTGCTGAACGACGTCGCTAAGATCGACACCGTGCACGTGCCCTACAAGGGCGGCGCACCGGCGCTGCAGGACGTGCTCGGCGGCCGTGTCGCCGCCTTCTACGCCGCGCCCCCCTCCGCGCTGCCGCACATCGAAGCCGGCAAGCTGATTCCCCTGGCCACCACCGGCCTCGCGCGCCCTGCCTACCTGCCCAACGTGCCCACCGTGGCCGAAACGTACCCCGGCTTCGACGCCACCAACTGGTACGCCTTCGTCGCCTCCGCCAAGACGCCCAAGCCCCTGCTCGACCGCTGGAACACCGAGATCGTCAAGGTGCTCAACGCGCCGGACGTGCGCGAGAACCTGCTCAAGCACGGCCAGACCGCCGCGCCCGGCACGCGCGAGGACCTGGGCAAGTTCATCGGGACCGAGTACGCCAAGTGGGGGCGGATCGTGCGGGAGCGGAAGATCACGGCGGATTGATCCCCGGCAAGCTGCCGGCAGGCCATTCGTCGCGGATCGCACCGCCCCCCGTGGGCAGCGCGCCGCGATGCCTCAGCGCAGCGCCAGCCCGGCCGTCCTGATGGCCTGCGCGTAGCGCGGCTGCTCCGACCGCAGGCTCCGCGCGAGGTCGCCGGGCGAACCGCCGGCCACCTGGAAGCCCTGGGACTCCAGCTGGGCGCGCACGTCGGGCGCCTGCAGCACGGTGGCGATGTCGCGGTTGATCTTCGCCACGATGGCCGGCGGCGTTCCGGCCGGCGCGAAGTAGCCCTGCCAGCTCTCCACCGAAAACCCGGCCGGCCCGCCGGCTTCAGCCACAGTGGGCACCGCAGGCAGGGCCGGAGACCGGTAGCTGGTGGTTACCGCCAGGGGGCGCAGCTTGCCTGCGCGCACGTGGTCGGTCACTGCGGCCAGCGTGATCAGCGTCGCGTCCGTGTGGCCCGCCAGCACGTCCATCGTGGCCGGGCCGCCGCCGGGGTAGGGGATGTAGTTCACCCGGGCGCCCGTCTCCTGCGACAGGATCTCGTGCGCCACATGGGCGATGCCGCCGTTGCCCGGCAGGCCCAGGCTGATGCTTTCGGGCCGTGCCCGGGCCCGGCCCACGTAGTCGGCCAGGCTGGTGATGCCGGTGCCCGGGTGCACCACCAGGATCTGCGGATTCACCACCGCCTTGATGATGGGCGTGAAACTCCTGTCCGTGTCGTACGGCAGCCCCCGGAACAGGATGCCGTTGAGCGTGAGCCCCTCGCCCTGCTGCAGCAGGGTGTAGCCGTCCGGCGCTGCCTTGGCCACCCGGGCCGCGCCGATCGTGCCGCTGGCGCCGGCCACGTTCTCCACGATGACGCTCTGGCCCCAGAGTGTGCCGAGCCGGTCGGCCAGCGTGCGGGTGAGCTTGTCCGCGCTGCCACCGGGTGCCACGGGAACGATGATGCGCACCGGCTTCGAGGGGAACCCGGCCGCCGCGTCCGATGCGGCGTGCGAGCGGGAGGCGTGGAAGGTGGTGGCGGCGAAGGCGGCCAGCGCGAGCGCTGCGGTGGCGGCGGTGAACACGGTCTTTCGGGAGGGGAGCATGGTGCGGACCTGGGCAATGGCAAGGGAAACGAAACGGCCCGGACATGCCGGGAGCCTGCGTTCAGCCTAGGCCTACGCTCTCCGGGGGGGAACGAAGATTTGCGACTATGGATATGACGCCAGCGCCTGGCGTGCGGACGTTCGCCGCCGCGGGCAGGCCCGCCCTGCCGCATATCGATAGCCGGTTTCCTTCGTTGTCGAACAGTGCTCTGGATGTCTAACGTAGGGGTCGCTCTTGCCACAGGCCCTCCAATGACCCAGACCTCCCTCTCCCTCGACTTTTCCGGCAGCGACATCGCCAGCCGCCGCGCCGCCGCCGTCGCGGCCTTCATCGCCACCGCGCGCCGGCTGGCACCCGACCCCGAAGCCGCCACGCCCGACCGGCTGCGCGCCGTGGCCACGGCACTCGAACAGCTCGGCCTGCAGCGCGATCTGTTCCCCGCCGAGCACTTTCCCGTCTCGGAAGACAACCCCGCCCAGGTCTACCGTCTGAGCGAAGAGCCGGGTGGGCGCCATGCGCTCTACGTGTCGGCCGGCCTGCCGGGCAAGGCCCAGCCGCCGCACGACCACACCACCTGGGCGATCATCGCCGGCATCTCGGGCAACGAGCGCAACGTGTTCTACCGCCGTGCCCCCACGGCCGACCCGGCGCGCGACGCGCTCGCGGCCGAGAAAACCGTGGACGTGGTTCCGGGCGTCTCGGTGCAGCTCTTGCCCACCGACGTGCACACCATCGAACTCGTGGGCGACGAGCCCGGCCTGCATCTGCATTTCTACGGCCGCGCGCTGGACCGCATGCCCGGCCGCGTGGTGTTCGAGAGCCGCGAGGGCGGCAGCTACCGCACCTTCGGCCCCCCGAAGTCCATTCGCCATGCGCTCATCACGCCGCAGGCGCTCAAGGCCGCGCTGCACGACGGCGAGGAGATCGCCGTGCTCGACGTGCGCGAGACCGGCGTGTTCGCGCACCGCCACATCCTGTTCGCGGCCTCCGCTCCGGCATGGCGGCTGGAATGGCTGATCGACCGGCTGGTGCCGCGCCGCGGCACGCGCACCGTGCTGCTCGACGGCGACGAGACGCTGGCCCACGAGGCCGCCGCCAAGCTGGTGCGCCTGGGCTGGCGCAACGTCTCCGTGCTGGCGGGCGGCACCGATGGCTGGGCTGCCGCGGGCTACGAGATCTTCAGCGGCACCAACGTGCCCAGCAAGGCCTTCGGCGAAGTCATCGAGCATGAGAAACACACGCCCTGGATCGATGCGGGCGAGCTGCACGAACGCATCGCGCGCGGCGACGACATCGTCGTCGTGGACAGTCGCACGCCGGAGGAATTCGCGGCCTTCAGCCTGCCGTTCGCGCACAGCGTGCCGGGCGCGGAGCTGGTCTACCGCATCGGCGAGCTGGCACCGAACCCCGAGACCTTCGTGGTGGTGAACTGCGCGGGCCGCACGCGCAGCATCGTCGGCGCGCAGACGCTGATCGATGCGGGCATTCCGAACCGCGTGGCCTCGCTGCGCAACGGCACCATGGACTGGTTGCTCACCGGCCGCACGCTCGCCCACGGTCGCGCCACGCCGCTTCCCGACCCTTCACCCGAAACGCTGGCTGCCGCCCGCGGGCGTGCGGCCGCGGTGGCGCAGCGCGCGGGTGTGCAGCGCATCGACGCCGCCGGCCTGGCGCGGCTGGAGGCCGCGGCGCAGTCGCAGGAGCGCACGCTCTACCGATTCGACGTGCGCACGCGCGAGGAATACGAGGCCGGCCACCTGGAGGGCTGGCGATGGGCCCCCGGCGGCCAGCTGGTGCAGGCCACCGATGAATACGCCGCCACGCGCGGCGCCCGCATCGTGCTCGCGGATTGGGACGGCGTGCGGGCCCTCACCACCGGCGCCTGGCTCGCGCAGCTGGGCGGCCACGAGGTGTTCGTGTTCGCGCCGCCGCTCCTCGCCACGCTGGAGACCGGCCCCGAGCCGGTGCGCGTGCTCGCATCGCATGCCGGGCCCGTGCCACTGGTTTCTCCGCAGCAGGCCCGGGCCCTGCTGGAGCAGGGCCGCGCCGCCGTCTTCGACGTGGACCGGCGCGCCGCCTTCGAGCGCCAGCACATCGCCGGCGCACGCTTCGCCGTGCCCGATCGCCTCGCTGCCTTCGTGGCCGACCTGCCCGCCGATCAGACCGTGCTGCTCACCTCGCCGGACGGCCTGCTGCCCCGCACCGTGGCGCCCGAACTGGCCGCCCGCACCGGCCGCGACGTGCGCGCCATCGCCGGCGGCACCGCGGCCTGGGCCGCGGCCGGCCTGCCGGTGGAAGCGGGCGATGCCGGCGTGCTCACCGGCGACGACGACCACTGGTACAGCCCGTATGCACACCGCGACCTGTCATTGCGGGACGCGGGATTCCGCGAGTATCTGGACTGGGAACTGGGCCTGGTGGCGCAGCTGGAGCGGGAAGGGCAGACGGGCATCCGGCTGGTGGGGGCGGCCGTGTAGCCCGCTGTTGCCAGGCCGCGCGATCGAGCACGGGGCCGTGGCCGTGGCCGCAGGCTCACTGCGGAATCACTGCGCGGCCTGCTGCAGGAACCACCGCCTCGCCTGCGCCACCGCCTCCGGGTGGCGCTGCTTGCGGGGGTGCACGAGGTAGTAGCCCGCATCGGTGTGCAGTTTCTCCGGGAGGGTCTGCACGAGGCGGCCTGCGTCCAGGTCCTGGGCTGCGAAATGCTCCTGCACCAGGGCCACGCCCTGGCCCATCAGCGCGGCATCGATCGCCAGCGTCGTCTGGTTGAAGCGGATCGCCTGCGGCGCCGTGCCCCCTTCGCACCCGGTCGCCAGCGCCATCGCCTTCGCCAGCGCGTCGCGGTCGCACTGCTCGAAATACAGCTCCCAGGACGACTGCCCGTCGTGCAGCAGTGTGGTGCCGCTTGCACCGACGAGCCGTGCCTGCACCTGCGGGCTCGCCACGGCCACGAGGCATTCCTCGAACAGCAGGTCGGCCTGCAGCCCGGGGCCGAATGGCGGGCGCCCGTAGCGCACGGCCAGGTCGATCGCCTCCGTCTGGAAATGCGAAATCCGCTCGGTCGCCAGCACGCGCAGCTCCGTTGCCGGATGGGCCTGCGTATAGGCACCCAGCCGGGGCAGAAGCCACTTGGTGGCGAAGGTCGGCGTCACGCTCACCGTCAGGTGCCCGGGCTCGGGCCGCAGGCTTCGGGTGGCCTCCGCGAGCAGGTCGAACGCGCGGCGCACGCCCACCACGTAGCGCTGCCCGTTGGCCGTCAGCGCCAGCGTGCGCGGATGGCGCTCGAACAGTTTCATGCCCAGCTCGGCCTCCAGCGCGCGGATCTGCTGCGCCACCGCGCCCTGCGTCACGCCCAGCTCCTGCCCGGCCCGCCGGAAGTTGAGATGGCGGCTCGCCACCTCGAAGGCGCGCAGGGCATTGAGCGAGGGCATGTGGCCCGGGGGCGTGGTCATGGGTGTAGATTTTCTACTGAATCGGAGCAGCCGATCTGCCGCAATCTACCGACCTGAAAGCACCGCGCGATTCCACAATCATCGGACGCCCAATCGGGGCGTGCAGGACGGCAATGGCGGCGACGGAGATGGTGATGGCAGTAGAAAAAAAGGTGGCGCTGGTCACCGCGGGCGGAACCGGTATCGGAGCGGCAGCGGCATGCCGGCTGGCAGCGGACGGCTTCCATGTCGGCATCCTCTCGTCGTCCGGCAAGGGCGAAGCGCTGGCGGAGGAACTCGGCGGCGTGGGCGTGACGGGATCGAACCAGTCGCTGGAAGACCTCGGCACCCTGGTGGAGCGCGCGGAGCAGCGGTGGGGCCGCATCGACGTGCTGGTCAACAGCGCCGGCCATGGCCCCCGGGCCCCGCTGCTGGAACTCTCCGACGAGCACTGGCTGCAGGGCATGGACACCTACCTGCTGAACGTGGTGCGGCCCACGCGGCTCGTGGTGCCGATCATGCAGCGGCAGGGCCGGGGCGGCGCGATCATCAACATCTCCTCGGCCTGGGCGCTGGAGCCCAGCGCGCTGTTCCCGGCCTCGTCCGTGATGCGCGCGGGCCTCGCCGCGTTCACCCGCATCTTCGTGGACAGCTTTTCATGCGACAACATCCGCATGAACAACGTCCTGCCGGGATGGATCGACAGCCTGCCGGAATGGGAAGAGCGCCGCGCGGCGATCCCGCTGGGGCGGTACGGCCGGGTGGAGGAAGTGGCGGCGACGGTGGCGTTCCTGGCGTCGGAGGGGGCGGGCTACATCACGGGGCAGAGTTTGCGGGTGGATGGAGGGGTGACGCGGGCGGGGTGACGTTTGATTGAGGGCTGTTGCTCGGCAGCCAGTTCGTTGAGGCAGCGGTAGTCCGCTTGTGGCTGGTTGCGGTTCTCCGCACTACGGCTGTCCGCTGCCCGCATCGACCCAAAGCCGTCTCTCACCCCCTCGCTAGGCTGCCTTCCTGTCACGGATGGGCATCTCACAACGGATGGTGCGAAGGCAAGAGTTTTCAATTGCAAGAATCATGAAAGATACATGTGGCAACATTTCAATTCTACTAGGGATTGCGTATGAAATTTGAAATACAGAATTGGGCCGATATTTCTGCCAAATACGATCAAGCCACGCTATTTATGGGTAATGGCGCTAGTATTGCCATATCAGATAGCTTCAATTACGCCAGTCTTCTAGTGGAGGCCGAAAAAGCGGAAACATAAAAACTCAAGTTGCAAAACTATTTGGATTTTTTAAAACAAATGATTTTGAATTGATTCTAAGACTTGTTTGGCAGGCCGCAAAAGTCAACCAGTCACTAGAGGTCAAGGATGATGCCACCCGGCAAGCCTATATGGAGATTAGGGATAGTCTTATTAGGGCTGTCCAGCGTATCCACCCTAGCCATGATGCGGTCGCGCGCCATCTGCCAAAAATGCATGGCTTTGTTAAAAATTTTCAAACCGTACTATCTCTTAATTACGATCTGATCCTTTATTGGATGATGATGCACGGCAATGGTCAAAATGACGATCATGCTTACAAGGATTGCTTCTTGGGCGAAGGAATTTTTTCGGATAATTGGGCGAGGATGAGAGAGAGCCAATTCGCGACAAAAAGAGAACAACACTCGTGTTCTATCCGCACGGAAATTTAGCGTTATCGAAGACACTGATGGGTGCGGATCGGAAAATATTAACAAGGGACAGTGATGATCTGCTTGAATCAATAATAGATCATTGGAAACAAGGGGAGGTAACACCTCCATTCGTTAGCGAAGGTACTGCTGAGCAGAAGATTGATTCAATCTCGCAGAGTCGTTATCTTAGTGTAGTTCTCAATGAGGTTTACAGAGGAATAGGTGAATCAATAGTCATCTATGGCTGGGGCGTTGGTGAACAAGATCAGTATGTCCTTTCAGCCCTAAGGGATTTAGGTGTTAGGCCTAAGAATGTCGCAATATCTGTTTACAATGAAAACCAAGATGCATGCGATTACGCATGCAGAGCGATAACAAAAATACTCGGCACCGAAATTCATGTGCAATTTTTTCGCCGTGATAGCCCTAATTGCTGGATTTACTAATTACCGTTTGCCAGTGAACGCCATGCACCAGTCGAAATCATTGCATTAATCGTGCTCTGCGAGCGATTAGTCGCTTGCCACCGCTAGAGCGTGTTATGAACTTCACGCGGCAGCCAGTACCCGTGCGGCGGCGGGCAACATGAGCATCGCAAACACCAGAAAATGCAGCCCGCCGAGCACTTCTGGTAGTCGCTCATAGTCCCGAGAGAGTCTGCGGAACCTCGCCTGCCAGCCGAAGCTTCTCTCCACCACCCAGCGCCGGGGCAGCAGCACGAAGCCTTTCTTCGCCTCGCGCAGCTTCACGATCTGCAAATCGATGCCTTTGTCCTGCGCCGCCTTGGATGCTGCTTCACCCGTATAGCCTTGATCCGCCCAGGCCAGTTGCACCGTGTGGCCCGAGGCCTGCTGCACGTCCTCGCACAGCTTGTGCACCTGAGCGCGCTCTTGCTCGTCGGCCGGCGTGACATGCACCGCCAGCAGATGACCCAGCGTGTCCACAGCCATATGCACCTTACTGCCACGCTTGCGTTTGTAGCCGTCGTAACCTGCGCGTGGGCCGCTTTCACAGCTCGATTGCAGCGTGCGCCCATCCATCACCACGGCGCTGGGCTGGCCCTGGCGCCCCTGCGCTACGCAGATGATGGAGCGCAGATCCGAGACCATCGCCTCGAAGCAGCCTGCATCCAGCCATCGGCGGCTCTGCTGGTAAACCGCCTTCCAGGGCGGCAGATCATTGGGCAGCATTCGCCATAGCGCTCCCGCAAGCACCAGCCAGCGCAGGGCGTTGAAAACTTCGCGCAGATCGTGCTCACGTTGGGGAGCTTGCTGGTCCATGAGGATCAAGTAGGGCGCAGCGAAGCTCCATTCTTCATCGCTGACGTCCGTCGGGTAGGGCTTGCGTGGCATCTGCAAACTCTATCTCTGGCGGCACTTTCACAGAGCAAAGTTCATAACACGCTCTAACAGTGAAAGCGAAAAGGCTACCCCGACTATTAAGAACATGTTCAGAGAGCTCGCGTTTCGCTTCCACACGCGGCACCGCGACTAAAAGCTCACGCGGTTCATATATTTTTTGATTCCCTAGATGTACGCTTTGGGCCAAAAGCAGAATTCCATGAATACACCCCACCTTGAGCCGGCCACGTACTCGAAGCAACGGGAACCAAGGCAAAATTCAAGCGAGCTTTTTGAAAAATACCGGGTCGTTTAGGTGAAAGCGTGGTGGATTGCGAACTCCATCCCTGAAAAGGTTCATGATTTCAATTAACGGTTTACCAGCTTGCTCGACCTGATAAATGAGCAACCCGCCCCCAACAAGGAGTTGAGCGAAAGCCGTACCAATTACCTTTCCAGAAGCAATCCCTTCTTCCCACTGTCTCTTGGCCTCTTTGCCCGACTTGGCCTTCATTTCGTGGATCGAGCCGTCGTTCTGCATGGCCCAGTAGGTCTTGAAGCCAGTGGACTTCTCAAGTTGATCCGATGAGATGCGGTCAGCATGCTTCCACAGACGGCGTTGAACATCTCCTAGGTCCTGCTCACTGCCTTCGTACGGGTAAGGGGAAATCACCACACCCTCGAAGAGAAGCAAATCGCCAAAGGCACGGCGCTCTGCTTCTACGGCGTACTTGACCGGCAACTGCCGCCCCTTCCAGATCATCCCCTCGCACTCTTGGAGGGTGTGAGCGCCAAGCTTCGCGTTGTCCGATGTATACGCTTCATAGGACATATCCAAGAGTTCGCGACAGATCCGGCTCAGGCGAGGGTTTTTCAACTTCTTCTCAGCGAAGTGGAAGCCGTCCCTCAGGTCTGCGAACGCGCTGTCGAGGCGCGCGCGCTGATCAATCGGTTTCTCATCGACGTCGAAAGAGCGGAAATCATCTGGTGCAAAAAGAAGCACCGTGCTCCATGCGTCGTGGTACTGGCCCAATGTCTGGAAGCGAGGTATGGATAGCATGGCAAATCATATTCTCTGGTGCCAAGCGACTGGCTTGGAACAAACCGCGTGTCTGCTTGTGGCCAACAGCGGCCGGTCGTGAGGATAGCCCGAAGGTCGGCTACCGCTGCAAAGCTGTCATCGCTTCTCACGCAGCCGCCAACCACCCCCTCGCCGCCACCCTCGCCAGCGCCTGCCCCAAATCCCCGATCAGATCCTCCGGATCCTCCAGCCCCACATGCAGCCGCACCACCGGCGCGGTCCCCGTCCACGCGCTGTGCTCGCGCAGCCGCTCCGGCTGCGCCACCAGCGCCAGGCTCTCGTACCCGCCCCACGACGCACCGATGCCGAAGAACCGCAGGGCATCCACGAACGCATTCGCGCCGCGCGTGTCCACGCCGCCGTGCCCATGCATGCCGTCCGCGAACGCGAACGACACCAGCCCGCTCGCCCCGCTGAAATCCCGCTTCCACAGCGCATGCCCCGGGTCGGAGGGCAGGGCCGGATAGAACACGCGCCCGACCTGGGGCTGCTCCTGCAGCCATTCGGCCACCCGCGTGGCGTGGCGCTGGTGCTGGGCCAGGCGCACGGGCAGGGTGCGCACGCCGCGCAGGGCCAGGTAGGCGTCGTCGGCGCCCACGGTGAGGCCGAGCGCTTCGTAGGCGGTGGCGATCCGCTCGGTGAGCTCTTCCGAGTCGGTGACGACGGTGCCCTGCATCACGTCCGAGTGGCCGGCGATGTACTTGGTGGCCGCCTGGATCGAGATGTTCGCACCCAGCGCCAGGGGCTGGAAGAACCATCCGCCGCTCCAGGTGTTGTCCGTGGCCAGCGGAATGCCGTGGGCGCGCGCCACGGCAGCAATGGCGGGCAGGTCCAGCACCTCGTAGAGCAGCGAGCTGGGCGATTCGACGTAGATCAGCCGGGTGTTCGGCCGGATCTTCGCGGCCAGGTCGTCCCGCGAGGGCGAGAAGTATTCGAGCGTGATGCCCAGGCGCTGCAGCAGCGTGGCGTCCACGCGCCGCACGGGCGAGTACACGCTGTCGGCCACCAGCGCGTGGTCTCCGGGGGAGAGCAGGGCGACCAGCACCAGCGTGATGGCGGCCAGGCCCGAGGGCGCGAGGAAGGCGCGGTGGCCGCCTTCCAGCGCGGTGACGGCATCCTCCAGCGCGCGGTGCGTGTCCAGCCCGTGGCGGCCGTACGAGGCCACGCGTTCGCCCGCGGTGCGGCGGTGGTGGTGGTCCGCATAGTCCGCGGTGCTGCCGAAGCGCACGGTGCTGGTGCGCACCACGGGCACGTTCACGGGGCCGGAGCCGCCCCGCAACGCGGGTGCCCCGGCATGCAGCAGCCGGGTGGCGGCGCCGATCGGAGCGTGGTGGCCACCGTTGCCATGGCTGTGGCCGCCGCTCATGCCACGGCCTCGCTGGGGCGGAAGTAGGCCGCGTTGTAGTTCTTCACTTCGCCGGTGTCGGGGTCGATCGCGACGCGGCCCGTGAGGGTTTCCAGCGGCCGGCCGTACAGGTGGAAATGCAGCGTGGGTTCGGTGCCCACCACGGCGATGCTGTGGATGTCGTCGGGCAGGAAGGCGATGGAGGCGCCGGGCTGCACGGTGAATTCCTGCGCCAGGTGGATGCGGGCGCGGGTGGGATCGCTGCGGTCGTCGGTGCGCTCGTAGAGCCGGTTCACCTCCTGGCCTTCCACGGCCACGATCACGGCCCAGGTGGTGTGGTCGTGCGGCGCGGTGGTCTTGCCGGGATTGATCGAGTTCAGGTAGAGCGCCAGGCCGCCGTCGCCGTCCTCGGGGTTGAGCCGGTAGCGCGTGGAGGCGCCCACTCCGGCCGTCTCCGCGGGCGGCGGGAAGTCCGCCCGGCTGAACAGGTCCTTGTACGCCGCGAGTTGCTCCAGCCGTGCGGTGATGGCGGAGAGCGCGGCGCGGTCGGGCGTGCCTTGCGCGGTGAGGCGGCGCACGTCCGCCAGTGCGGCGTCGACCGCCTGGCGGCGGCGCTCGGTGAGGACGGGGAAGGTGGCGGAACGGGGGGCTGTCGTTGTCATGGTTGGGTTTCCGGTGGAGGTGGGGGTGTCAGAGTGCGAAGCGCAACTGGTTGAACGCCAGCGGCGGGCTGGCGGGCGTCTCGCGCGTGCGCGGGCCTTCGCCCAGCGCGCGCTGCAGGAACTCGCGGGTGCGCGGGCTGCGCGGGTCGCCGAAGATCTGCGCGGCCGGACCGTGTTCGACGATGCGGCCAGCTTCGGTGAAGTACACGCGGTCGCTGACTTCTTCTGCGAACCGCATCTCGTGCGTGACGAGTACGCAGGTCATGCCGTCCTTCACCAGGTCGCGGATCACCGTGAGCACCTCGCCGACGGTTTCCGGGTCGAGCGCGGAGGTGACCTCGTCGAACAGGATCAGCTCGGGCCGCATGGCCAGTGCGCGGGCGATGGCGACGCGCTGCTGCTGGCCGCCCGAGAGTTCGCCGGGGTAGGCGTTCTCCTTGTGCGACAGGCGCACCTTGTCGAGCAGGGCGCGTGCCTCGTTCCGGGCCTCGGCCCGGTCGCGGCCCACGACGCGGGTGGGCGCGATCACCAGGTTCTCCAGCACGGTGAGGTGCGGAAACAGGTTGTACTGCTGGAACACGAAGCCCACGCGCTTGCGCAGCGCGATCAGCGCGGCCTCGGTGCGCAGGGTGTGGACGTGCGTGTCGCCCACCACGATCTCGCCGCGCTGCGGCCGCAGCAGGCCGGTGATGCACCGCAGAATGGTCGACTTGCCCGAGCCCGAGGGCCCGATGATGGACACCGCCTCGCCGCGCCGCACCTGCACGTCGATGCCGTTCAGCACCGCGTTGTCGCCGAAGGAGAGGTGCACGTCCTGCAGGCGCACCAGCGGCGCCGCGGCGGGGGGGATGGCGTCGGCGGCGGGCGCCAGGCCGGCCAGGGGAAGGTCGTCTCGTTTCATGGGGTCGGTCCTGTTTTCTCCTGGCGGCGCTCCAGGGCGCGCGTGGCGCGGGCGATCGGGTAGCAGTAGGCGAAGAACAGCGCCAGCAGCGTGAAGTAGACGAGGATGGTGAAATCCGTGCGCGCCACCGTATTGCTGGCGATCTGGGCCGTATCCACCACGTCGTGCACCCCCACCAGCGAGGCCAGCGAAGTGCTCATGGTGATGCTGGCGTACAGGTTCATCCAGGGCGGCAGCATGCGGCGCACGCACTGCGGCAGCACCACGAGCCGGAAGATCTGGCTGCGCCGGAAGGCGAGCGACTGCGCGGCCTCCCACTGCGCGGCGGGAATCGACTGGATCGCGCCGCGGAAGATCTCCGCCACGTTGGCGCTGGTGGGCAGGGCCAGGCCCAGCACCACCTTCACCCAGTCGGGGAAGGGAAAGGTCCACTGCACCAGGTGCACCTCGAAGGGAAACACATACGTGGTGAAGTAGATGAGCACCAGGATGGGCGCATTGCGGAACACCTGCACGTAGCAGCGCGCGGCCACGCGGACGGCATGCACCGGCGAGAGCGACAGCGCACCGATCACCAGGCCCACGGCCGTGCCCAGGGCCACCGCCAGCACGCTGATCTCGATGTTCACCCACAGCCCGCGCAAGAGCGCCGGCAGCCATTGCCACAGGGAGGCGACGGCACGCGGCGTGGTACCGGTGGCCTGCCATGCGGCTACCACGGCCAGCGCCGCAGCGAGCGCGATCAGCCAGGGGTTGCGCACCAGGCGCCAGGCGGCCGGCAGGCCGGGGGCGCCCGGCGCGGCGCGGCGGGCCGGCGCGCGGTGGAGGACGGCGTCATTGGCCATAGCCGGGCATCCTCCAGTGGTGTTCCAGCCAGCGGCCCGCGCGACTCACCAGCCAGGTGAGCAGGCCGAACCAGAGCAGGATGAGCAGCAGCAATTCGAGCACGTTGTCGCGCTGCGACCAGATCATGATGGACTCGTAGGTCACGTCGCCCACGGCGATCGCCGAGGCCACGGCCGTCATCTTCACGAGGTCGACGAGGTTGTTCACGAGCGAGGGCAGGGCGAAACGCGCGGCCAGCGGGAGTTGCACGCGCGCCAGCAGCTGGCGCTGCGAAAAGCCCAGCGAGCGCGCGGCCTCCAGCGTGGTGGCGGGCACGGCCTCGATGCCGGCGCGCAGCGCTTCGGCATGGAACACGCCCTTGTGCAGCGAGACGACGATCACCACCCACACGAACGGCGTGAGCGGGTTCTGGCCCGCGCCCCAGTCGCGCAGCTGCTGCGTGATGAGCATGTTGAGCACCAGGAACGCGCAGTACAGCTGCACCAGCGTCGGCGTGTTGCGCGTTACCTCGACGAAGGCGCGCGCCGGGCCGGCCAGCCAGGCACGCCCGGAGGCCATGCAGGCGGCCAGCACCACGCCGGCGGCCAGGCTGCACGGGATGGTGAGCAGGGCCAGCTGCACCGTCACCCCCATGCCGCGCACGAAGGCCTGGCGCTCGGCGGCGTCGAGCACGAAGGCATAGTTCAGGCCGATGCCACGCAGCGCGTCCACGCCCTGGGCGAGCAGGCTCGGGTCGCTCATGCCGCGGCCTCGGCGTCCGGCACGCGCGCCACTGTCGAGGCCGCCGCCAGGGCGGCCTGCGGCGGGCGCAGCGCGGCCACGGCCTGGGCGATGCGCGCGGTGGCGTCCGCGAGCACCGCGTCGCTCGCCGCCGTCGAAATCCGGAAATACGGCGAAAGGCCGTAGGAAGGGCCGTCCACGGCCGCCACGCCTTCCGATTCGAGCAGCCATTCGGTCAGGTCCGAGTCGGTCCGGATCACCTGTCCGTCCGGCCGCACGTGGCCGATCAGCCCCCCGCAGTGCACGAAGGCGAAGAACGAGCCGCCGGGTGGCAGCAGCGACAGGCCCGGGACGGCATTGACGGCCTGTGTGACGAGTTCCGCACGGCGCGCATAGGCACTGCGCGCCTGGGCGGGAAACGACTGGTCGGCCGACTCCAGCGCCGCCGCCACGGCGGCCTGCGCTATTGCATTGGGGCCGGAGGACGCCTGCGACTGGATCACCACCATCGCCTGCACGAGGGCGGCGGGGCCAGCGCCCCAGCCGATGCGCCAGCCCGTCATCGCATAGGTCTTGGAGGCGCCGTTGACCAGCAGCGTGCGCTCCTTCAGGTCGGGTGCCACCTGCAGCCAGTGCGCGGGCGCCTCGGGCGTGAACCAGATGTGCTCGTAGAGTTCGTCCAGCAGCACCAGCACCTGCGGATGGCGTCGCAGCACCGCGGCCAGAGCGGCGAGTTCGGCCGCGCCGTAGAGCGCGCCCGAAGGGTTGCCCGGCGTGTTCAGCACCAGCCAGCGCGTGCGCGGCGTGATGGCGGCCTCCAGCACGGCCGGCGTGAGCTTGAAGCCCGCGGCGATGTCGCAGGGAACGACGACCGGCGTGCCATCGTTCACGCGCACCATGTCCGGGAACGAAGGCCAGTACGGCGCGGGGACGATCACCTCGCTGCCGGCGTCCAGCGTGGCGGCGAAGGCGTTGTAGATCACCTGTTTGCCGCCGTTGCTCACGATGATCTGGCCGGAGGAATAGTCGAGCGCGTTGTCGCGCGCGTACTTGGCGCGGATGGCTTCGCGCAGCGCCGCCGTACCGGCCGTGGGCGTGTATTTGGTTTCCCCGCGCTGCAGGGCGGCGATGGCGGCCTGCTTGATGGGTTCGGGCGTGTCGAAGTCGGGCTCGCCGGTGGTGAGGCTGATCACGTCGCGGCCCTGCGCCGCCAGGGCGGCGGCGCGGGCGCTGGCGGCAGCGTTGGGCGAAAGGCGGGCACGCTGCACGCGCTGCGAGAGCGGAAAGGCAGGAGCGGAGGTCATGGAGCAGGGCTTTCGTCGAAATGCAGGCGCAGCGGCGATGCGGCGGGCGGCAGTACCTTGCCGGGATTGAGCAGGCCGAGCGGATCGAAAGCGGCCTTCAGCCGGCGCATCAGGTCGAGTTCGACCGCGCTCTTATAGCGGGGCAGCAGGTCGCGCTTGGTCTGGCCGATGCCGTGCTCCGCGCTGATCGATCCGCCGTGGGCGTGGGCGCTGTCGTGCACCGTCTCGTGGATCGCGTCCTCCACTGCGAACACGTCGGCCGGCGAGCCGCCCACCGGGTGCGAGACGTTGTAGTGCAGGTTGCCGTCGCCCAGGTGCCCGAAGGCCACAGGCCGCACGCCGGGAAAGCGCGCCTGCAGGGCCTCCGCCGTCGCCGCGAGGAAATCGGGGATGCGCGAGATCGGCACCGAGACGTCGTGCTTGACGTTGCGGCCGTCGCGCTTCTGCGCCTCGCCCAGGGCCTCGTCGCGCAGGCGCCAGAGCGCTTCGCTCTGCGGCAGGCTCTCGGCAATGGCGGCGTCGGCCACCAGGCCGTCCTCGAAAGCCTGGCCCACCACGGCCTCGAATCGCTCGCGTGCATGCTCTTCGCCCTCGGTGTCGGAGAGTTCGATCAATGCGTACCAGGGCGCTCCGAGCGGCAGCGGAACCGTCTGCTCGGGCACGTGCTGCGCGATCAGGCCCATCGCCGTGTCCGACATCAGCTCGAACGCCGTCAGCCCGGCGCCGAAGCCTTCCCGCGCCACGCCGATGAACGCGACCGCATCATGGATGCAGCCGAAGGCGAGCAGGGCCGTGTGCTGCGCGCGGGGCAGCGGATGGAGCTTGAGCGTGGCGGCGGTGATGATGCCCAGCGTGCCTTCGCTGCCCACGTACAGGTCGCGCAGCGCATAGCCGGTGTTGTCCTTGCGCAGGCCGCGCAGGCCGTTCCATACCTCGCCCTCGGCCGTGACCACTTCCAGCCCCAGCACCAGTTCGCGCGCATTGCCGTAGCGCAGCACCTGCGTGCCGCCCGCGTTGGTGGCCAGGTTGCCGCCGATGGTGCAGCTGCCTTCCGAGCCCAGGCTGAGCGGGAACAGGCGGCCGGCCTCGCGCGCGGCCTGCTGCACGGCGGCCAGCACCGCGCCGGCCTCCACGGTCAGCGTGTCGTTGTCGGTGTCGATGGCGCGCACGCGGTTCAGCCGCGCGAGCGAGAGCACGATCGCCCGGCCGCTGCCGTCCGGCGTCGCGGCACCCATGAGCCCGGTGTTGCCGCCCTGCGGCACGATGGGCGTACGGTGGCGGCGTGAGAGCCGCACCACCATCGCCACCTGGGCCGTATCGGCCGGGCGCACCACGGCCAGCGCGCGGCCCGTCAGGCGGCGGTGCTGATCGGTCAGGTGGCCTTCCGCGTCCGCGCCCGTGAGCACGTGGGCGGCGCCCAGGGCGTCGCGCAGTTCGGCTAGCAGCAGCGGGTTCACGGGGTCGCCCTCCCGGAGCCGGACCACGCCGGACCGCGCGGCGCCGCTCATGGCTTCCTCGCTTCGGCGGCCGCGGCGACCGCGGCACCGGTACCGGCGGATGCGGCCCGGGCCGCGTCGTACACCGCGAAGTCGTCCGGCGCGCGATCGAACCGGCCCTGCAGCGCGCGCTGGTGGCGCTCGGCGATCCAGGTGTCGGGCACGCCGTTCTCGCGCGCCAGCTTCAGCAGGAAGCCGGAGCGGTGCCAGTCCTGCACGGCCTTGTCGACGAAAGCCTGCGTATCGGCCTCGCCGCGGCGCGTCCACACCACGGTGGGCGACGGGATCAGCTGATCGCGCGACCCGACCAGCACGAAATCCTTCCATTCGTCGCCGTTCGGGCCGTTCAGTTTCTCGTACAACGCGGGCTGCACGTGCACCGACGCGGCGCAGGTGCCACCCTTGAGCGCGAGCAGCGATTCCGGAATGCCGCGCAGGCCCTTGACCACCGCGCCGTGGGTTTCCGACAGCGGCTTCGCAAAGTTGCTGCCCTGCGATACGCACGCCACCTTGCCGCGCAGGTCCTCCCATTGCGTGATGCCGCTGGCCTTGGCCACCAGCGCCGCGCCGCCGATCAGGTCGTAGGGCGTGGGTGCGAACGACAGGATTTCGCTGCGCTCCTGCGTCCACTGAATGTTGGCGATCAGCAGGTCCACCTTGCCGCTCTGCAGGAACTGCACGCGCGTCGAAGCGGTGACGGGCACGGTTTCCAGCGGCATGCCCAGGCGCCGCGCGATGTCGGCCGCCAGGGCGGTCTGGTAGCCGCCGGTCTTGCCGGTGGCGGGATCGAGGCGGCCGAAGGGCGGGCTGGCGCCGTCGATGCCCACGGCCAGCCTGCCGCGCTGCCGGACCTTGTCGAGCGTGGCGTCGGCATGCGCGCCGGACGCGAGCATGGCCATGGCCAGCGCGGCAGCGAGGGGAACGAAACGGGCGGGGCGAGCGGAGTGGCGCAATGGCATGGCAGGTATCCGGGGCAAAGCGCTGCCCGGCCCCGCGCATGGCGGGGCTGCGGCAGCCGGGGCAGGGAAAGGAAAGGGGGAGGAGTGGAAAGGCGGGGGCGTCGCCGGGCTCAGTGGGCGGCCGCCTGAAACTTCGTCTGCAGCTCGGGCAGCAGCGGATTGGCCGGCTCGATGCCCAGGCGCTTCTCGGTGGCGATCAGCCAGCCGGTGCGGTGCCAGTCCTGCACCACCTTGTTTACCGCGGCGATGGTGTCGGCCTCGCCCTTGCGGGTCCAGACCACCGACGGCGCGGGCAGGAGTTCCGTGGTGATCGGGGCGGCGTACGGGCTCCACTCCGCGTTGGTGCGCAGCAGCGGATGGATGAGCGTGCTGTCGTGCACGGCGGCCACGCAGTTGCCGCCCTTGAGCGCCAGCAGCGAATCGGACGCGGTCTTGAAGCCCTGCACCTGCGCGCCGTACTCGGCGGTGAGCGGCTTGGCATAGCTGCTGCCCTGGGACAGGCACACCGGCTTGCCGCGGAGGTCTTCCCATGTCCGGATGCCGCTGTCCTTGCGCACGGCGGCCGTGCCGCCCACCCGGTAGAACGGTGTGGGCGCGTAGCCCAGGATGGCGGCGCGGTCGGGGTTCAGCTCCATCGATGCGATCAGCAGATCGACCTTGCCGGCCTGCAGGAACTGCACGCGGGTGGCCGTCTGCACCTGCACCAGCTCGGCCTCCACGCCCAGGCCCTTGGCCAGTGCGCGGGCCAGTTCAGGATTCCAGCCCACGAGCTGCTGGCTGGCCGGGTCGATGGAGCCGAAGGGGCCGCCGTTGACCAGCACGCCGATGGAGACTTTCCCGCGCTGCCGGATCTTGTCGAGCGTGGCGTCGGCGTGGGCGGTGGCGGCCGACAAGGCCAGGACGGCAGCGATGCCGGCAAGGAGCGGGACGTGGAAACGGGGGGCGGCGGAAACTGGGTGGAGCATCGGTGGCTGACGGAGAAGGATCGAGAAGAGCGCCCACGGGGAGCGAACAGGTCTCGATCTTCTGGTTCCGTACGGGCCGCGGCAACAAAGGTTTCCGAGGATCGATATGCGGCCGGCGCGCCTTCCGCTCGGCCGGACTCCGCCAGGAGGTTGGCGCCATCGGCCGGCAGGGCGAAGAACCCTGCGGCCGGTGGGCAGGGCCGGGACTACTTGCCCCAGCTGTCCTTCAGGCCGGTCACCCGGTTGAACACCGGCTTGCCCGGCGCATGGTCCTTGCGGTCCGCGACGAAGTACCCGAACCGTTCGAACTGGAACTTGTCGTCCGGCTGCGCCTGGGCCAGCGACGGCTCCACGTAGGCCGTCACCACCTTGAGGCTGTCCGGGTTGAGCAGCGCCAGGAAATCCTTGCCGCCCGCGTCGGGCTGCGCGTCGGTGAACAGGCGGTCATAGAGGCGCACTTCGGCGGGCACGCCGTCGGCGGCGCCTACCCAGGTGATGGCGGCTTTCACCTTCACGCTGTCCGCGCCCGGGGTGCCGCTCTTGGTGTCGGGCACGACGGTGGCGAGCACCTTGGTGACCCGGCCATCGGCATCCTTCTCGCAGCCGGTGCATTCGATGACGTAGCCGCCTTTCAGGCGCACCTTGTTGCCGGGGAAGAGGCGCTTGTAGCCCTTGGGCGGGGTTTCCTCGAAGTCTTCGCGCTCGATCCAGACGTCCTTGCCGAGCGTGAAGTGGCGCACGGGCGCCTCCTGGCCTTCAGGCGGGTGGGGCAGGGCGGGCAGCTGGCAGGGCTCGAGGTGGCCGGCGCCGAAGAGTTCGTCCCAGTTGGTGAGCTCGAGCTTCACCGGGTCGAGCACGGCCATGCCGCGGTGGGCCTGGTTCTCGAGGTCTTCGCGCAGGCAGCCTTCCAGCGTCGCGTAGTCGATCCAGGAATAGTCCTTGGTCACGCCGATGCGCTCGCAGAAGAGCTGCAGGGCCTCGGGCGTGTAGCCGCGGCGGCGCAGGCCGACGAGGGTGGGCATGCGCGGGTCGTCCCAGCCGTTCACGATGCCGTTGTCCACCAGGTGCTTGAGCTTGCGCTTGCTGGTGACCACGTAGGTGAGGTTGAGGCGCGCGAATTCGTACTGGCGCGGCTGCGGCGTGGCGATCAGGCCGCCCTCGGCCAGGCGGTCGAGCAGCCAGTCGTAGAACGGGCGCTGGTCTTCGAATTCCAGCGTGCAGATGCTGTGGGTGATGCGCTCCAGCGCGTCCTCGATCGGGTGCGCGAAGGTGTACATCGGGTAGATGCACCACCGGTCGCCGGTGTGGTGGTGCTCGGCGTGCTTGATGCGGTAGATGGCCGGATCGCGCAGGTTGATGTTGGGCGAGGCCATGTCGATCTTGGCACGCAGCACGGCGGCGCCATCGGGCAACTGTCCGGCTTTCATTTCGCGGAAGCGCGCCAGGTTCTCGGCGGGCGTGCGGGTGCGGAAGGGGCTGTCCACGCCGGGCTTGCCGAAATCGCCGCGGTTGGCGCGCATTTCCTCGGGAGACTGCTCGTCGACGTAGGCATGGCCGGTCTCGATCAGGTACTCGGCCGCGCGGTACATGAAGTCGAAATAGTCGCTCGCCTGGTAGGGCGCGGCGCTGCCGGGCGCCTGGCCGATCTGCGTCCAGTCGAAACCGAGCCAGCGCACGGCGTCGATGATGCCGTCGACGTATTCCTGGTCTTCCTTCTCGGGGTTGGTGTCGTCGAAGCGCAGGTGGCACACGCCGCCGTAGTCGCGCGCGAGGCCGAAGTTCAGGCAGATGCTCTTGGCGTGGCCGATGTGCAGGTAGCCGTTGGGCTCGGGCGGAAAGCGCGTGCGGATCCTGGCCGGGTCGGGCTCGCCGGCGGCGTGGTGGGCGGCGTCGCCGGGCGTGCCGGCCCAGCGGGCCTGGGCATAAGTGCCCTGGGCGAGGTCGGATTCGATGATCTGGCGCAGGAAATTGCTGGGCTTGGCGGCCTCGGGCGCCGTCGGGGAGGGGGCTTGCGAACTCATGGGCACATTCTAGGGCGCCGCCCCCGGCGGTAACGCTCTGCAACAAGGGGCGCTACGTCCGGAAACAAGATTGTTGGAGGTTTGTGCCATCCTGCGGGGCATGTGGTGCGTTGTATGCGCACGGGGCCCGGAATCCGACCTCCCGGCGGGGCCGGCCCACCTTCCAAGGAGATTCTCATGACCAAAAGCCGTTCCTTCGCAGCCCTGGCCGCTGCGGCCGGCATGGGTTTGGCGCTGCTGGGCGCCTCGGGCGCCGCGCAGGCGCGCGACGTGTACTGGTCTGTCGGCGTGAATTCGCCCGGCGTGTCGGTCGGCGTGGGCGCCGGCCCGGGCGTGGTCTACGCACCGCCGCCCACCTTCGTGGTCCCGCCGCCCCCGCCCGTCTATTACACCCCGCCTGCCCCCGTCTATTACGGCCCACCTCCCGTGGCGTACGTGCCGCCCCGGCCGGTGTATTACGCACCGCCCCCGGCGGTGTATGGCGGATACGGTTACTACAACCGCCCGCCGCACTGGCACCGCGGCGGCTACTGGCGCTGACGAGGCCCGCGCGGCGCGGGGCCACGGGCCGTGGCCCGCCGGTCCGCGCGCGTGACGAATCCTCCCTGGGGCGGCGTGCGAACCGCCTGCCGCCGTCCCATTGGGCCCCGTCCGCGGGGCCCTTCTTTTGGGTGGCCGCATAATCCGGCGATGTTTTTCGCGCGGCGGGCCGTGCCGGGTGCGGCAGGGCGGCCCTGGCCGCCGCAGGAGTTCCTGGAGTACCGCCCCCGTGACCACGCCCCGTTCCGTTTTCGTTCTCAACGGCCCCAATCTCAACCTGCTCGGCACGCGCGAGCCGGCCGTCTATGGCTCCCAGACGCTGGCCGACGTCGAGCGCCTCTGCGCCGAGGCCTGCGCGCGCCACGGGCTGGCGCTGCAGTTCCGCCAGAGCAACCACGAGGGCGACCTGGTGGACTGGATCCACGAGGCGGGCCGGCTGCATGCGGCCGGCGAACTCGCCGGCGTGGTGCTGAACGCCGCCGCCTATACCCACACCAGCGTGGCGCTGCTCGATGCCGTGAAGGGCACGGGCGTGCCGCTGGTGGAGCTGCACATCAGCAACGTGCATGCGCGCGAGAGCTTCCGCCACCATTCCTACATCGCCAGTGCGGCACGGGCCGTGATGTGCGGCTTCGGCGTGCCGGGCTACGCGCTGGCGATCGACGCGGTGGCCGGCTGGTGACGGCGGCATTCCCCGTCCAAGGCGCCGCGGGCGCCACTTCCTCCGGCACGCCGCCCGAGGTCGCCGCGCTGGCCGCACAGGCCCAGGTGCGGACGACGCCCTGTGGTGAAGGCTCCCTGGTATGGCACGTGTGGCAGCCCACGGGCACCGGACGGGGCGCGGGCGATGCGGAGCCGCCGCTCGTGCTTCTGCACGGCGGCAGCGGCAGCTGGACGCACTGGGTGCGCAACATCGACACCCTGCGGTCCTGGGGCCGCACGGTCTGGGTGCCGGACCTGCCGGGTTTCGGCGATTCCGCCGTGCCGCCGGGCGGCGCGGATGCCGACGCGCTGGTAGAACCGCTCGCCGAGGGCATGCGCGCCCTGTGGGGCGACGAGCCCTGCGATCTGGTCGGCTTTTCGTTCGGCGGACTGACGGCGGGGCTGCTGCTCGCGGCCGAGCCCCGGCTCGCGCGCCAGCTGGTGCTGGTGGGCGCGCCCGCGATGGGCGTGGTGCCGGAGCGGCAGTTCACGCTCAAGGGCTGGCGGCATCTGGTGTCCGCGGCGGCGCAGGAGGCGGCGCACCGCCACAACCTGGCCGAGCTGATGCTGCACGACGCCACACTGATCGACGGTCTGGCGCTGGAATTGCACCAGGCCAACGTGGTGCGCGACCGCATGCCGCGGCGGCGCCTGGCGCACACGGATGCGCTGGCCCGCGCGCTGCCGGCCGTGCGCTGCCCGGTGCATGCCATCTACGGCGCGCGCGACACGCTCTACCGGCAGTGGATCGCGGCACTGGAGGATGCCTACCGCGCCGCCGCGCCGGATTTCCGGGGTATGGCGCTGGTGCCGGACGCCGGGCACTGGGTGCAGTTCGAGCGGCCCGGGCCCTTCGAGGCCGCGCTGCGGGCGGCGCTGGAGGCCGGAGCTGCCGGCCCCGGCCGGGGCTGAGGCAGCCATGTCCGGCATTCCTGCGCGGGGGCCTGGGCGCACGCCGGTGCGGGTGGACGAGCGCGAAGTGGCGTTCACCGCGATGCGGGCGCAGGGGCCCGGCGGCCAGAACGTCAACAAGGTGTCGAGCGCGGTGCAGTTGCGCTTCGACGTGGCTGCGTCGTCGCTGCCGGACGACGTCAAGGCCCGGCTGCTGGCGCTCCCTGACGCGCGCATCACCCAGGCGGGCGTGGTGGTGATCAAGGCGCAGCAATACCGCACGCAGGAAGCCAACAGGCTCGATGCGCTGCAGCGGCTCGAAGCGATGGTGGCGCGCGTCGCGCAGCCGCCGCGCGTGCGCCGGGCCACGCAGCCGTCGTACGGCGAGCGGCAGCGCCGGATGCAGGAGAAGCGGGAGCGGTCGGGCACCAAGGCACTGCGGGGCCGGGTGCGCGACGCGGGCTGAACGGCCGATTGGCACCGTGGGTGGAACGCTGTGTCCGCCGCGCAGGCCTTCGGAACGCGTCCGTGCGCTCCCATCTGCATGGCAACATCCTCCTGTCATTTTTGGATCGCACCGCCATGATTTCGCCCGACTCGCTCGACTCGCCTGCCGCGCCGCACTCTCCGTCTCCCATCGCCTCGCCGGGCGACGGCGCCCTCTCGGCGCGGCCTTCCGTCCGCCTCGGCACCTCGGGAGAAGCTGCCCCGGCCGAAGTCCCCGCGCTGTTCGTCTCCCACGGCTCGCCGATGTTCGCACTGGAGCCCGGGGCCACGGGCCCCGCGCTGCGCGCCTGGGCCGACGGCCTGCGCGCCCGGTTTCCGGCGCTGCGCGGCACCGTGGTGATGTCGCCCCACTGGATGGCGCGCGGCGTGCAGGTGATGGCGGGGCCACGCCCGGCCACCTGGCACGATTTCGGAGGCTTCCCTGAGCCGCTTTATGCGCTGCGCTATCCGGCAGCCGGGTCGCCCGGCCTCGCCGCCGAGGTGCTCGCGGAGCTTCACAAAGCGGGCATCCCTGCGCAGGGCGATGCCCAGCGCCCGTTCGATCATGGCGCCTGGGTGCCGCTGATGCACCTGTTCCCGCAGGCCGACCTGCCCGTGGTGCAGGTGGCACTGCCGGCTGGCGCGGGCCCGCGCGAGGTCTATGCGCTCGGGGCCGCCCTGCGCGGCCTGCGCGCGCAGAATGTGCTGGTGGTCGGCTCCGGCAGCATGACCCACAATCTGTCGGAATTCTTCGGCGGAGCCGGCGGCGCACAACCGTATGTGGCGGAGTTCGCTCGCTGGATCGAGGCCGCGTTGCAGCGCGGTGACACAGAGGCACTGCTGGACTACCGCAGCCGGGCGCCGCATGCGGTGCGCGCGCACCCGGGCGACGACCATTTCCTGCCGCTTTTCTTCGCGCTGGGCGCGGCAGGGGAGGGTGCGGTCGCCCACTACCTCAGCCGCGAAGTGATGCACGGCTCCCTCGCCATGGATTCGTTCGCGCTCGCGCCGGTTTCCGACGCTGCATGAAACTCCGGGGGCGCCGGGCGCTCCAACCGAGGATGATCCCGACGCACACCGACCCGACGCCCACCGACGCGACGCTTTCCCCGCTCGATCTGCCGATGTCCTTCCTGTGCCGTCCCGCCGCCGCGGGCACGGAGCAGCCCTGGCTGCTGGTGCTCATGCACGGCGTGGGCAGCCATGAAAAGGACCTGTTCGCGCTCGCCCGCTGGGTGCCCGCGCAGTTCCACGTGGTGAGCCTGCGCGCACCCTACGCCATGGGCCCGGGAGCGAACACCTGGTTCGAATTCACCGTGGAGCCCGACGGCAGCCGCACCATCCACGAAGCCCAGGAAACGGCCAGCCGCAGCCTGCTGGCCCGCACGGTGGAAACCGCCGCGGTGCAGCTGGGCGTGCCCGCGGCGCGCGTCGTGGTCGGTGGCTTCAGCCAGGGCGGCATCATGGCAATTTCGCTGCTGCTGACGCGGCCGGACCTGTTGCGGGGCGCGATGGCCTGGCACAGCCGGCTGCTGCCCCAGGTGCTGCCGCATGCCGTGGCACCCGAGGCGCTGGCGGGCCGCGCGCTCTGGGTGAGCCACGGGCTGCAGGACAACGTGATCCCCCTGGCGAGCGCCCACGTGATCCGCGACCACGCCCTCGGCCTGCCCGTGGCGCTCACCTACCGTGAATACGCGGGCATGCACGAGATCCGGCCCGATGAGCTGCGCGATGCCATGGCGTGGCTGGACGCGCTCGGGCATCCGGCCCCGCCCTTGCGCCGGGAGGGCGCGGCGGCGGGGGCGTGACATGAACACGTGCTTACCGCCCCGCGGGCCCGCCGGCTCCACAATGGCATGCATCGGCACCGCGCGGCCGGCTTTTCCGGCTGCCGCGCCTGCCCGTGACCTGTTCGTGAAAGAGTGTTCCGCATGACCGACGACCGTTCCATGGATCTGCGCCCCCCGTCCAGCGTACCGCGCCGCCCGCCTTCCTCGTCGCCCGTGGGCTGGGTGGTCGCGGCGCTGGCCGGCGCGGCCGCGCTGGCGGGCGCCGCCTGGTGGTTCGGCTGGCTGCCGCCGACCTCGCACATGCCCCCGCCCGAACCCGTGCCGTCCGCCGAGGCCCCCACGCCTGCGGTGGCACAGGCGCCGGCCTCCGCGCCCGCGCCCGCCGCTGCCGCCTCCGGACCCGAGCATCCGATCGAAGCGGCGCAGGCGGCAGCCTTGCCGTCGCTGCAGGAGTCCGACGCGGTCATCGCGCAGTCGCTGGGCGAGTGGCTGGGGCGGGACCGCATCGCCGCACTGCTGCACCTCGACGAGATCGTGCGGCGCTTCGTGGTCACGGTGGACAACCTGCCGCGCACCCAGGCGCCCTCGCGGCTCTGGCCCGTGCAGCCGGCGCCGCAGCGCTTTCTCGTGCAGGCGCAGCCCGGCAGCGCGGTGGACGAGAACGGTGCGCCGCTGCATGCCACCATCGCACCGGGCAACACGGCGCGCTACGGTGCGCTGGTTTCGCTCGTGGAGGCCGTGCCGCGCGAGCAGGCGGTGGCGCTCTACCGGCAGCTGTATCCGCTGTTCCAGCAGACCTATGTGGACCTCGGCTACCCGAGGGGCTACTTCAACGACCGGCTCGTGGCGGTGATCGGGCATCTGCTGCAGACGCCCGAGCCGGCCAGGCCGCTGCAGGTGCAGCTCACCCGCGTGCAGGGCGACGTGCCTTCCACCCGCCCGTGGGTGCGCTACGAGTTCGCCGACCCGCACCTGCAGGCGCTGTCCGCCGGCCAGAAGATGATGCTGCGCATCGGCCCCGAGAATGCGCGCCGCGTGAAGGCCGTGCTGGCCGACGTGCGCAAGCGGCTGGTGGCGGGCGGGGCCCCGCCGGCAACGGGTACCCCCGTCCCGTCCGCGTCCGCCCCGGCGGCGGGTACCGCGCCGTGAACCAGGGCCTGCCCGGGGGGCTGGACGTCGCTGGAAGGCTGCCGCCCTCGTCTGGTGACCCGCCGGGCCGCCGGCGGCAGCCTTAGCCGAGTCTTAATCGCAGCCAGTGCCGGGAACCCCGCCCATCGGCGCGGGATCGGATGCGCATACCCTTCATCCACCGGCCCAAGGAATGTGACGATGACCCCGAACGAACGCCCGCTGCTCGACGACCTGCTGCAACGTTTGGTCCACGCCGGCCCTGTCGCCAAGGACAGCGAGGCAGACGGCCGCATCCGCCAGGCACTGGCCGCGCAGCCCGATGCGCTCTACCTGCTGGTACAGCGCTGCCTGCTGCTGGAGCGCGGCCTGGCGCATGCGCAGGAAGAAGTCGCACGGCTGCAGCAGGCCGCAGAGAGCGATCGCAGCTTCATCGGCGCCGGCCTGGAACCGGGCTTCGGCCGCGCCGCGTCGCAAGCCTACGGGCCCGGTGCCGCCCCAGCGCAAACCACGTCCATGCCGCCGCAAGCCTCCCCAGGGGGCTCTGCGCAGCCGGCACCCGGTCCGGGCTGGCGCGATCGCCTCTTCGGCAACGCCAGCGCACCGGCTGCGGCCGCCCCTGCAGGGGCGGGCTTTCTGGGCACCGCCGCCAGCGCGGCGGCCGGCGTGGCCGGCGGCATGTTCCTGTTCAATGGGCTGGAACACCTGCTGGGCAACCGCGGCAGCGCCGTGGGCAATGGCCTGCTGGGGGGCGGCAGCAACGCCGGCCTGTTCGGCGGAGCGCTGCAGCCGCAGGAAACCGTGGTGCAGAACATCACCAACGAGAATTTCTACGGCAGCCGCGGCAACGACGACATCCGCGATGCAGGCTGGTCGCCCGACGACAACGGCCCAATCTTCGACGACGATGACGGCGGAAACTTCCTCTGAGTTTCAGGCGGACGGCACCGGCAAGGGCAGGGCCGTCTTGTAGCGCACCTGCTTGAGCGCGAAGCTGGAGCGGATCTTCTCGATGCCCGGGATCGGCGTGAGCTGTTCCAGGATGAAACGCTCCAGCGCGCCGATGTCGGCCACCGCGACGCGGATGAGGTAGTCGGAGTCGCCGCTCATGAGGTAGCACTCCATCACCTCGTCGTGCTCGGCGATGCGGCGCTCGAACTGCGACAGCGCCTCCTTGGCCTGCGACTTCAAGCTGATGCTGATGAACACGTTCAGCCCCAGGCCCAGCACCGCCGGGTCCGCCAGGGCCACATAGCGCGCGATTACACCCGACGCCTCCAGCGCCTTGACGCGCGCGAGGCAGGGCGAGGGTGACAGGTGCACCCGGCGCGCCAGTTCCACGTTGGAGAGCGAGCCGTCGGCCTGCAGTTCGGACAGAATGCGCAGATCGGTCGTGTCCAGCTTCATGTGCTGCAGTCTAGTGGATGTGCAGCATGAAATGCCGGGATTCGGGGTTTGCCAGGATGCCGAAAAGCCACCCATGCCGCTCCCGCCCCGGTAGAGTCTTCCCGCATGAATGCTCCGCTGCCGCTCCATGCCCTCGGCGCCCAGGCCGCCGCGATATCGCCAGGTGCCCTGGCTGCCGACCACCCCGCCGACACCGATCCGCAGGAAACCGCCGAGTGGCGGGACGCCTTCCTGGCGCTGCTGGCCGCCGAGGGCCCGGAGCGTGCGCGCTTCGTGCTGGACGAGCTGGCGGGCCTGGCGCGCCGCCAGCGCACCGGCTGGCAGCCGACGCTGAACACGCCGTATGTGAACACCGTGGCCGCGGAAGCGCAGCCGGCGTTTCCGGGCGATCTCGCGATCGAAGAGCGGCTGGCGTCGCTGATGCGCTGGAACGCCCTGGCCATGGTGGTGCGCGCCAACCAGGCGTACGGCGAGCTGGGCGGGCACATCGCGAGTTATGCGAGCGCGGCCGACCTGTTCGAGACCGGCTTCAACCATTTCTTCCGCGCACGCGAAGGCACGGCGCCGGGCCAGCACCGGGGCGACCTGGTGTTCTTCCAGCCGCACAGCGCGCCGGGCGTGTACGCACGCGCGTTTTTGGAGGGGCGGCTCACGGAGCGCGACCTGGAGCACTACCGCCAGGAGATCGCCGCACCTGCCGCCGGCGCGCAGGGGCTCTGCAGCTATCCACACCCCTGGCTGATGCCGGATTTCTGGCAGTTCCCCACGGGCTCGATGGGCATCGGGCCGATCAGCAGCATCTACCACGCGCGCTTCATGCGCTACCTCACGCACCGCAATCTGTTGGACTGCGCCGGCCGCAAGGTGTGGGGCGTGTTCGGCGACGGCGAGATGGACGAGCCCGAGAGCATGAGCGCGCTCACACTCGCCGCCCGCGAGGGGCTCGACAACCTGGTGTGGGTGGTCAATTGCAACCTGCAGCGGCTCGATGGCCCGGTGCGCGGCAACGGCCGCATCGTCGATGAACTGGAGCGCCTGTTCGCGGGCGCGGGCTGGAACGTGGTCAAACTGCTCTGGGGCAGCGACTGGGACGGCCTGTTCGCACGCGATGCCGACGGCACGCTGGCCCGCACGCTGGGCGAGACGGTGGACGGCCAGATGCAGACCTTCGCGGCCAAGGACGGGCGCTTCAACCGCGACCACTTCTTCGGCCAGAACCCCGGGCTGGCCGCGCTCGCGCAGGGCCTGACCGACGAGCAGATCGACCGCCTGAAGCGCGGCGGCCACGATCTGGTGAAGATCCACGCCGCCTACGCCGCGGCGGCCGCGCACCGCGGCCAGCCCACCGTGATCCTGGCGCACACCAAGAAGGGCTACGGCATGGGCGCCGCGGGCCAGGGCAAGATGACCACGCACAGCCAGAAGAAGTTCGACGAATCCGAGCTGATCGAATTCCGCAACCGCTTCAACCTGCCGCTCACCGACGCGCAGGCCACCGGGCTGGCCTTCTACCGCCCCGCCGGGGACAGCCCCGAGACGCGCTACCTGCGCGAGCGCCGCGCGGCCCTGGGCGGTGCGCTGCCGCGCCGGGAGACCGTCTGCGACGTGGTGCCGGTACCCGAGATGGGCGGGTATGCCCGGTTCGCGCTGCAGGCGCAGGGCAAGGAGATGAGCACCACCATGGCCTTCGTGCGCATGCTGGGCACGCTGCTGAAGGACGCGCAGCTCGGCCCCCGGATCGTGCCCATCGTGGCGGACGAAGCGCGCACCTTCGGCATGGCGAACCTGTTCAAGCAGGTGGGTATCTACAGCAGCGTGGGCCAGCGCTACGCGCCCGAGGACATCGGCTCCGTGCTGTCCTACCGCGAGGCGCTGGACGGGCAGATCCTGGAGGAAGGCATCAGCGAGGCCGGCGCGATCGCCAGCTGGACGGCCGCGGCCACCAGCTACAGCGTGCACGGCCTGGCGATGCTGCCGTTCTACATCTACTACTCGATGTTCGGCTTCCAGCGGGTGGGCGACGCCATCTGGGCCGCCGCCGACCAGCGCGCGCGGGGCTTCCTGCTGGGCGCCACTTCCGGCCGCACCACGCTGGGCGGCGAGGGGCTGCAACACCAGGACGGATCGAGCCACCTCGTTGCCGCCACCATCCCCAACTGCAAGGCCTACGACCCGGCCTACGCGGGCGAGCTGGCCGTGATCGTTCATGCCGGCATGCGCGAGATGCTGGTGGAGCAGCGCGACGTGTTCTATTACGTCACGCTCATGAACGAAAACTACGCGCAGCCGGACCTTCCCGAGGGTGCGGCCGAGGGCGTGCTGCGCGGCTGCTACGTGCTGCAAGGTCCCGGCGCGGGCAGCGCAACCATGGGCAGGGAGCAGGGCAGGGGCAGCGAGGCGATGCCGGCCACGGTGCAAGAGACGCAGAAAGGACAGGTGACCCTGCTGGGATCGGGCGCGATCCTCACCGAAGTGGTGAAGGCCGCCGCTCTGCTGGCTGCCGAGGGCATCGCCGCCACGGTCGTCAGCGTGACGAGCTGGAGCGAGCTGGCGCGTGACGGCGTGGCCTGCGAGCGGCGCTGGCCGGAGGGCGGATGCGGTACAGGGGACGAAAGCGCGCCACCGGAGGCCGGTGCGTTGCCGTGGCTCGCCCGGGTGCTGCGCGGCACGCATGGCCCGGTCGTGGCCGCCACCGACTATGTGCGTGCCGTGCCGGAAACCGTGCGGGCCTTCGTACCGCAGGGGCGCCGCTACCTCACGCTCGGCACGGACGGCTTCGGCCGCAGCGATACGCGCGCCGCGCTGCGCGACCACTTCGGCGTGGATGCCGCGCACATCGCGCACGCGGCGCGGCAGTGCCTGCGGCAGGCGGCTGCGTCGGCGTGATCCGGCCGGATTCCGGCATTCAGGGTTCCGCAGGCGCGCGTCCGCCCACGGTGCGCACGAGGTGTTCGACGAAGAGCCGCACCGCCTCCGCGGGGTGGTCGCGGCTCCAGACCACGCCCACGGGACCAAAGCGGATCGTGCGGTCCAGCGGCAGGATCCGCATGTTGCCCAGCGCCGCCTGGTAATCGGCCATGGCCTCGGAGCACACGCCCACGTAGTCGCCCTGGTGCACCAGCGCCTGCAGCGTGGTGATGGCGGCGGTTTCCACTTTGGGCAGCAGCCAGGGCGCGCCGCTGTCGAGCAGGGCCGCGTCCAGCTGCGAGCGCATCAGCGTCCCCTTGGGCGGCATGATCCAGTTCTCGTCCACCAGCTCGGCGAGCCGCACCGGGCCCGCCGCATCCCACAGCCGGCTCGCGCGGCCGACCACGAGGCACACGTTGTCCTCGAACAGCTCGCGGTGCTCCAGGCGTGCCTGGTGGGCGCGCGCATCCAGCGATCCGATCACCACGTCGAGCTGGCGGTTCTCCAGCCCTTCGAGCAGATTGCCGAACGGGCTCTCCGACACGGTCACCGAAATGTAGGGATGCTGCGCCTGGAACTCTGCCAGCGCCTGCGGCATGCCGCGCGCCACGCCCGCCCACACGCTGCCGATGTGCAGGCGCGCGCTGCGCCCTTCGGCCACCGCGCCGAGTTCGAGCTGCGTGCGCGAGATGTCGCCCAGCACGCCGATGGCCAGCCGCTTCATGATGCGCCCGGCCGGCGTGAGCTGGATGCGCCGCCCGCGCGTGACCAGCGGCATGCCCACCAGCTCTTCCAGGTCGGCCAGCCAGTGCGACATGGCCGACTGCGTCATGTGCATGCGCACCGCGGCTTCGGTGAGCGTGCCGGCCTCGTCCAGCACCAGGAACGATTCGAGGTGCTTCACCTTCAGCCGGCGCGCCCAGGCGACTTGTTCATAAGACATGAGCAAATGCTAATGGATCCATCGGGCGAATTCGCTGGTGCGCCCGCGGCACGCCCCGAATAATTCCCATGAGCAGCGGTGCGTGCCGCGCCGCCCCGGTTCCCCCATCTTTCGGAGACTGCACACCATGAAGAAAATTTCCTGCCTTGCCAAGCTCGCGGCCGCCGCGCTGGCCTCCTGGGCCGTGGCCGGCACGCCCGCCGCGGCACAGGACGCCGCCGGCTATCCCGGCACCCGCCCGATCCGCCTCGTGGTCTCGCAGCAGGCCGGCGGCAGTTCCGACACCGTCGCGCGCCTGTGGGCCGAACATGCCGGCAAGGCGCTGGGCGCCAATATCGTGGTGGAGAACAAGCCCGGCGCGGGCGGCATCATCGCGGCGCAGCAGGTGCTCGGTCAGCCGGCCGATGGCTATACGCTGATGTTCGGCGGGGTGTCGCAGATGGTGCTCAACAAATTCGTCTACAAGCCGCTGCCGTACGACCCGGAGAAGGACTTCACCGGCGTCGGCATGCTGAGCACCGTGCCCTTCGTGCTGGTGGCGAATCCGGAGACCGGCTTCAAGTCGCTGGACGATCTGGTGAAGTACGCCAAGGCGCACCCGGGCGAGCTGAACTTCTCGTCCTCCGGCCTCGGCAACTCGACCCAGCTGGCCGTGGAACTGCTGCAGAAAAAGCTCGGCATCTCGATGACGCACGTACCCTTCAAGGGCGAGCCCGACGGCCTCATGGCGACGATCGGCGGCCAGACGCAGGTGATGGCGCCCGTGGCCGGCACCGCGCTGCCGCACATCAAGAGCCGCAAGGTGGTGCCGCTGGTAGTGCTGGCACCGTCGCGCCTCGCGGAACTGCCCGACGTGCCGGCCGCCAACGAGCTGGGCGTGAAGGACTTCGACACCATGGGCTGGAGCGGCATCGTCGCGCGGGCCGGCACACCGCCCGCGATCATCGCCAAACTGCACGAAGGCACGCGCGCCTTCCACGCGAGTGCCGAGGTGCAGTCCAAGCTGCGTGCGATGAGCGCCATCCCGATGGCCGGCCCCGCCAGCCAGCTCATGGAGGTGACGCGCCGCGACACCCGGGCCTGGGGCCCGACGCTCGACGCGCTGAACCTGAGCGGCAAGTGAGGACCGCCATGACCCAGGAAGCCATGGTGTCCTGCCCGCAGCCGGAGGCGGCCGAATCGGGCATCGAAATCCTGCGCGCCGGCGGCAACGCGGTGGATGCCGCCGTCGCCATCGCGCTTGCCCAGACCGTCGTGGACCCGCTCATGTGCGGCATCGCCGGCTTCGGCACGGCGGCCGTCTGCATGCAGGGCGCGAACGGGCCCGCGGCCCACGAATACTTCGATTTCCACTCCCCCGCGCCACTCGCCTGCCGCGAGGACATGTGGGCCGACCTGCTCGAGGGCGAAACCAAGGACGGCTTCGGTTTCATCCTGAAGGGCCGCGTGAACGACATCGGCCCGCAGTCCATCGGCACGCCGGCCACGCTCAAGGGGCTGGAGGCCATGCACCGCGCGCACGGCCGCCTGCCGTGGAAGGACGTGGTGGCGCCGGCCATCGCCTGGGCACGCGAGGGCTTCTTCGTGCGGCCCGGCATGCACGCCTTCTGGATCGACGAGCCCACCATGGGCCGTGCCAGCAACCTCGACCGCCTGCGCTACGGCGAGGAGGGGGGCGCGCTCTACTGCCGCCCGGACGGCTCGCCCAAGCCGATCGGCACGCCGCTCGCCAACCCCGGCATGGCCGGCGTGCTGGAGCAGGTGGCGGAGGAGGGGATCGTCCCGTTCTACGAAGGCGAACTCGCGGCGCGCATGGTGGAGCACGTGCAGTCGCTCGGCGGTTTGCTGACGCGCGAAGACCTGACCCGGTATGCGGTGCGCCGCACGGCGCCGCTCGTCGGCAGCTACCGCGGCCGCACCGTCACCACCAACCAGCCCCCAGGCGGCGGCGCGATGCTGCTGCAGATGCTGAACATCCTGGAGAACTTCCCGCTCGCGGAGATGGAGCACAACGGCCCGGCCTACCTGCGCCTGCTCAGCGAGGCGATGAAGAAGGCCACGTCGGACAAGGACCAGCACATCGGCGATCCGGCCTTCGTGGAAGTGCCGCTGGAGCAGTTGCTCTCCAAGGACGGGGCCGCGCGCGTGGCCAAGGAGATCCGCGCGGGCCGCCGCTTCCGCGTGGAGCGCGTGAACCCCGGCGCGCCCGTGCCGCGCGACACCACGCACCTGAGCGTGGTGGACGGCGACGGTAACTGCGTGTCGATGACGCACTCGCTCGCCATGCCCTCGGGCGTGATCACGCCGGGCATGGGCTTCTTCTACAACGGCTGCATGGGCGTGTTTGATCCGCGCCCGGGCCGCGCCGGCAGCATCCAGCCAGGCAAGAGCCGCTTCACGTCGTCGTGCCCGAGCATCGTTTTCCGGGATGGCCAACCCGAGATCGTGCTCGGCGCGCCCGGGGGCACGCAGATCGCCATGGGCGTGCTTCAGGTGCTGCTCAACATGATCGACCACGGCATGGGCATGCAGGAGGCCGTCTCGGCGCCGCGCTTCTCGTCCACCAGCAACTCCATCGACGTGTGCAACCGCATTCCGCGCTACGTCACCCGCGCGCTGCAGGCGGACGGCTACGAGGTGTTCCGCAACCCGTACAACTACACCATCGGCTGGGTGCACGGCGTGCAAATCGGCGCGGACGGCCGCCTGCACGGAGGCGCCGATCCGGGGCGCGACGGGGTGGCGCTGCGCACCGCCGTGGCCTGAGCGGCGCGGGCCTGCCGCGGCGGCGCGGTGGGCACGCCGGGCGGCTGTAGGCCGGCGCCGCGTGCGGTCCGGGCTCATCGGCAGGGCCGGTACACTGCGCGGCAGGGCGGGGTTCCGCCCCTGTTCCTCGCCCGTTCGCTTCCCGCCGTACCGCCGCGCCCGTCCCCGTGTCTCCGACCTTCATCCGCCAGCCATTCCGGACCTCATTCCTCCGCGCGACGGCGTCGCGGTACCTGCATACCCTGGCCCTGGGCGCTTTGGTGGCCTGGCTGGTCGCCTGGCACGGCGCGGCACTGCCCCAGGGCCTTTCCGGCACCGATGCGAAGACCCGGTCCGTCACGCAGACCGTGCTCGGCATCGTCGGCTACACCCGCTGGCCCGGCGATCCCCAGCCCGTGCGGCTCTGCGTGGTGGGCCCCACCGAATACGCCGACGAACTCCTGCAGGGCGCCGAGTCCCCCCATTCCCGCCGCATCGAAGTGCGCCGCCTGCGGCTGGACGATGCCACGCTCGCCACCTCCTGCGACGGCATATATGCGGGCCGCCTGGACGACGAGGAATGGCGCAGGCTGGCGGAGCGGATCGGCCCGCAGGCCGTCCTGTCCATCGGCGAGCGGCGTGAGCTGTGCCGCATCGGCTGCATGTTCTGCCTGGACGTGCGGGCGGAAGGCGTGGGCTTCGACAGCCATCCGGAGGCGGTCGCGCGCAGCGGGGTGCGGGTCAATCCCCGCGTGCTGCAGCTGTCTCGCCGGAAGGCCGCCCCGTGACGCGGGCCAGCCGGCCCGGACCCGCCCGACGCGCCTGGCAGGAAACCTTGCGGGACACGGTGCTGCGCGCTCATCTGAGCATGGCGCTGCTGGCCGTGGCCCTCGCCGGCGTGCTGCTGGTGCTGGCCGGGCTGGTGGCCCTGCGGTTCTACGTGGACAGCAATCTGCAGCTGGTGGCGCGTTCGCTGGCCTACACCGCGGAAGCGGCCGTGGTGTTCGACGACCGCGCCGAGGCCGAGTCCACGCTGCGCCGCATGGTGCAGGACGAGGGCGTCGCCGAGGCGCGGGTGACGGATGCGCAAGGCGCCGTCTTCGCGGAATGGCGCGCGGAACGCCACGACCTCACAGGGCGGCTGGCCCGTGCCGTGGCGGCGGTGGTGATGCTGGAGGCCGTCTCCGAACCGATCCTCTACGACGGGGAGCCCGCCGGATCCGTCACGCTGCGCAGCGACGGTCTGGGGCTGCTGCGCTTCGTCGCCACCGGGCTCATCCTCTTGCTGCTGTGCGTCTCCGTGAGCGGGGCGGTGGGCACCTGGATGGCTCGGCGCATGCTCCGCGACATGGTGGTGCCGCTGCAGGCGCTGGCGGGCGTGGCGCGCGCGGTGCGCCGCACGCAGGCCCGGGGCCTGCGCGTGCCTCCCGCGCGCATCGCCGAGATGGATGCGCTGGGCGACGACTTCAACGCGCTCCTGGAGGAGCTGGAGCGCCGCGAAGCGCTACTGGAGCAGCGCAACGAGGAGCTCTCGCGCCAGGCCCTGCACGACAGCCTGACCGGGCTGCCCAACCGGGCGTGCTTCGAGCAGCATCTGCAGGCCCGGCTCGCCGAGGCGCGCAGGGCGGGCACCTCGGTCGCACTGCTGTTCCTGGACAACGACCATTTCAAGTCCGTGAACGATCGCCACGGGCACGCCGCTGGCGACGCCCTGCTCGTGGCCGTGGCGCAGCGCCTGCGCGCCCAGCTGCGGGAGTCGGACCTCGTCGCGCGCCTCGGCGGCGACGAGTTCGCGATCGTGATGGCGCCGGCCCAGAGCACGCAGGATGCGGAGCGCATGGCGGACCGCGTGGTGCGCGCCATGCGCGATCCGGTGCCGCTGCCGGGCGGCGCGCGCCTGCAGGCATCGGTGAGCGTCGGCGTGGCGCTGTTCCCCCAGCACGCGCAGGACATGGCAGGACTGCTGCGCGCCGCCGACGACGCCATGTACGAGGTCAAGGCCGAGGGCCGCGGCCACCACCGCATGGCGGCCTGACGCCCGATCCACCCCCACCCAGCCGGGCCAGCCCAGACCAGACCCACCAAGAGGGTGCGGGATCAGCCGCCCGGACGGAAGTACGCGTCCAGCACCGGCATCAGCGCCGGGAATTCCTGCGCGAAGCGCTCCCGGCTGACGAAATAGGCCTCGCACGCCACGGCGAAGAACTCCGCGGGTGCGGTGGCGCCGTAGGCGTCGAGCCACGGCCGCTCGCCGCCAAAGCGCTCGGCGATGATGACGCGCTCGCGGAAGTCCTCGTACGCCGGCTCCCATGCCGCGCGCCAGCGCTCGCGCGCCGCACCCGCGCTCTGCGTGCCGAGAAAACCCACGGGCAGGGGCGGATAGCCGTCCGCGCCGCCGTTGCGCATGTCCAGCTTGTGCGCGAACTCGTGCACCACCACGCTCGTGCCGCTGCCCCGTTCGCCGGCGGACAGCGGCCGGCCAGCGCCGTCCACGGCGGGCCAGCTCAGCATCACCGGGCCGCGCTCCATGGCCTCGCCGAGCAGCACTTCGTCGTAGTCGTGCACCACGCCGGCTTCGTCCACGGCCTGCCGGCGCGCCACGGCCTCGCCGGGATGCACCACGATGCCCACGAAGTCGTCATACCACGCCAGGGCCTTGGCCGGCTCGCCCCAGTGCAGGAGCGGCAGGCAGGCCTGCGCGGCGATGGCCACCGCCATGGCGTCGGTCACCTCCAGCCCGTGGGCGCCGGTGAACTCCTTGCGCTGCAGGAAAAGCGCGCTCAGGGCGCGCAGCTTGGCCTGGTCCTGCAGCGGCAGCGTACCCAGGAAGGCGTAGCGCTGCACGGTCTGCAGCCACAGCGTGGCCGGGATCTCCGGCACGGGCGCGAGCGTGGAGCGCACGCGGCGCGAAAGCCGGTTCAACAGGCGGGTGAAGCCGGAAGCAGGGGCGGGGGAGGGGGCCGGAGCCGGTGCGGGGGTGGCGGGCATGCCGCTATCTGGGGACGAGGCGGATGCGTTCCAAGCCCGCGGCGGTGAGGCGCAGTGCTTCGGCGCGCGGCACCAGCGCCTCCAGATCCCAATCGGTGAGCACGTGGCGGGCCAGGGCGTGGCCTCCGGTGGACTCGCCCAGCGCATGGTCGGCCGGCAGGTGCGTGTGCCCGTGGATCAGCGCGTGCGTGTGCGCGGCATGCAGCCACTGCCGCGTGGCGGCGTCGTCCACGTCGCCATAGAAAGCGGTGCCCGCCTGCTTGCGGGCCTCGCTCTCGGTGCGGGCGCTGCGGCCCTGCGCGCGGCGCTCCGCGAGCGGGCGCGCGAGCAACTGCGCCTGCCATTGCGGATCGCGCGCCATGGCGCGGAACTTCTGGTACGGCACGTCGGCCAGGCACAGCGCATCGCCATGGCTCAGGAGCCAGCGGCGGCCGGCGAAGACGAGCACGGTGGGGTCGGGCAGCACGGGAATGCCCGTGGCCTGCGTGAAGCCGGCACCGACCAGGAAGTCGCGGTTGCCATGCATGAAAAAGAGCGCCCTGCGCAGTGCGGCCTCGCGCAGGCGCGCGCAGCAGGCGGCCTCGAAGCTGCCGGGCTCGTGCAGGGCATCGTCGCCCACCCAGACTTCGAAGACGTCGCCCAGCAGGAACACGGCATCGGCCGGCGTCGTGTCCAGGTAGTGGAAGAGGGCCTCCACCGTCCGGGGATGGTCCGCCTCCAGGTGCAGGTCGGAAATGAAATCGATCGCGCGCCACCTGTCGGGCGCCACGAACTCCCGGACGTCGGGCACGGGCAGGCTCATGACAGTACGGGATTCAGAAGTGCTTCGCGCCAGGCGGCGCGAAGCGACTCACGGGGGAATCAGACCAGAACGGCCTTCTCGATGATGACGTCGTCCTTCGGCACGTCGTCGTGGAAGCCCTTGCGGCCGGTCTTCACGCCCTTGATCGCGTCCACGACTTCGGTGCCCTTGACCACCTTGCCGAACACGGCGTAGCCCCAGCCCTGGGCGGACGGCGCGGTGTGGTTCAGGAAGCCGTTGTCGGCGACGTTGATGAAGAACTGCGCGGTGGCCGAATGCGGATCGCTCGTGCGGGCCATGGCCACGGTGTACTTGTCGTTCTTCAGGCCGTTCTGGGCCTCGTTCTCGATCGCGGCGTCGGTGCCCTTCTGGTTCATGCCGGGCTCGAAGCCGCCGCCCTGGATCATGAAGCCGGGGATCACGCGGTGGAACACGGTGTTGTCGTAGTGGCCCTTCTTCACGTAGGCGAGGAAGTTCTCGGTGGACTTGGGCGCCTTCTCGGCGTCGAGTTCGATGACGATCACGCCGTGGCCGGCGATGTGGAGTTCGACTTGCGGATTGCTCATTGGGTTTTCCTAGTGGAGTCCCGGGTAGGGACGGTGGGGGTGCGTGCGAGGGTGGCTCACTGGACCACGGTGGCGGACTGGATCACGACGGGCGTGGTGGGAACGCTCTGGTGCATGCCGCGGTTGGCGGTGTCCACCGCCTTGATCTTGTCCACCACGTCCTTGCCGCTCACGACCTTGCCGAACACGGCATAGCCGTGGCCGTCGGGATTGGGGGCGTTGAGGGCCGCGTTGTCCTTCACGTTGATAAAGAACTGCGACGTGGCCGAATCCGGGCTGCCGGTGCGTGCCATGGCGATGGTATAGGCATCGTTCTTGAGACCGTTGGCGGCCTCCAGCGGGATCGGCGGGCGCGTGGGCTTCTGCTTCATGTCGGGCGTGAAGCCGCCGCCCTGGATCATGAAGCCGTCGATCACGCGGTGGAAGATCGTGCCGTCGTAGTGCTTGTCCTTCACGTACTGCAGGAAGTTCTCGACCGTCTTCGGCGCCTTGGCGGGATCGAGCTGCAGCACGATGTCGCCCAGGCTGGTGGCCAGCTTGACCTTCGGCGCCGCGGCAGCGGTCTGGGCGAAAGCGGACGGGGCCAACGCCGTGCAGGCGAAGCCGGCAGCCAGCGCCAGGGCGGCGCAGCGTCGGGAAAGCAGGTTCGTCATCCAATCACTCCTTCGAAAAAGATCTGCCATTGCTGGCCCTTGCGCGTCCAGTACTGGCGCTTCACGGGCCCGGTGCGGGCGCCCTCGGCGACTTCGCCGAAGGTCACCACCATGGTGTCGGAGGCGTCCTTCCAGCGCAGCAGCGAGCGGTCCTTCAGGTGCAGGGGCCGGCCGCGCAGGGCGCGGACCTCGGTTTCCAGCGTTTTCGCATAGTCCGCCAGGGGCATCTTGCCGTAGCTCTGGAAGTCCGGTGCGTAGAAGGACATCAGCCGCCGCACGTCGCCCTGCGACTTGGCGCCGCGCCAGGCATCGAGCACGGCCTCGAACTGGCGGCGCTCGGCCTGCACGGCCTGCGGCTGCACCCATTCGATGCGCCGCGTGATCACCACCGGCGTGGAGCGCGGCTCCACCGTGCGCAGGATGCGTTCCAGATCGGGGTTGGCCAGTGCGAGGCAGCCGTCGGTGGAGAGCGGCGCGCGCGAGAACTGCTCGGACGGCGTGCCGTGCAGCCAGATGCCGCTGCCGGTCTTGCCGCGGCTCTGGTCCAGCGGATTCGGGTAGTTGATCGGCAGTGCGCCCGCGCCGTAGAAATCCTTGAGCGTCGCGGGATCGAGGCGGCTGGTGATGAAGTAGACGCCCAGCGGCGTGCGCTGGTCGCCCTCCAGCGCCTTCTCGATGCCGAGCTTGCCGACGGAGGCGTAATAGTCGGCCACCAGCTCCATACCCTGTTCGGTGTTCTGGAACAGGTAGAGCCGCGAGCGCGACGCATCCACCGCGATGGCATGGCGCGAGCGCGGCGACAGTTCGATGAACTGCGCCGGAATGGCGCGGGCCCCCGGGCGCACGCGCAGCGCGTCCGTGCGCTGGCGGGATTCGGCACGCAGCTCCGCCAGCACCTCGGCCGCATTCGGCGACGGCGGCTGGGGGGCGTCGCCCTGGCCCGCGGGCACGTCGCCCAACTGGCGCAGCGGCCGCGTGCGGGCCGAGAGCAGATCGCCGAGCGCGAGCTGCGCCAGCTGGAAATTGGGATAGTCGCGCGCGAGCGCTTCGGCCTTGGCGAGTGCTTCGCGGCCACGGCCTTCGCCGGTGAGCCGGTAGACTTCCATGAGGCGCTGCTCGGCCTGGCCGTCGCGCAGGGGCGCCTGCTGCGGGCGTGCGGGCGCCTTGGACGCAGCGCGCTTGCCGCGGGCGATGCCGCGTTCCTTGTCGCCCTGGGCCCAGGCGGCCGGGGGGCACAGTGCGCCGCACAGCACCGACACGGCGGCTGCCGCCGCCACCGTGCGGCTCCGGAGGTTCATCGCCACGGACATGCGGATCAGCAGACGGGGCGCAGGGGCGCGGCCGGGCACGTGCGCAAGCGGCGCCACGCTCGCGCGGCGGTGCCCGGGCCACGGCGTCGAGGCCGGAGGGAAGAGGGCGCGCCCGCCCGCCGAACCGCCATCAGCCGCCGGTGGACTCGCGGACGATCAGCCAACGGCCTGCCGGGGTGTAGACCATGTCGAGGGTCTTGCGGCTGGTGACGCTGTATGCGCCGGAGCTGTAGCCCTGGCGGAAGCGTGCCTGGGCCTTGTTGTCCTTCACCGTGACGTTCAGGTCGTTCACGGTGACGTTGATCTTGGCGCGGCCGACGATGCGGTCGCGGCGCTCCTTTTCCCAGGCGGCGCGGCTCAGCTTGCCCGGGGGCGTGAAGGAGGCATCGTAGGCGCCCAGGTAGCCATGCATGTCCTGGTTCTCCCAGGCGCTCGCCCAGGCGCGCACGGCGGACACGACCTCGCGCTCGGCAGCGGCCGTGGAAGACGACGCGGCCGCCGGTGCGGGCGCGGGCGTTGCCGCGGGAGCGGGCGCAGGAGCGGGTGCGGGTGCGGGTGCGGGTGCGGGTACAGGGGCAGCGGCAGGCGCCGGAGCGGGTGCCGGAGGGGGCGCGGCCGGGCGCGTGGGGGCCGGCGCGGGCGATGCGGCGGGTGCGGGAGCCGGTGCAGCGGCCGTGGCCGTTGCCGGCGCGCGGCCGTTGGCGGCGGCCACCTGCGTGCCCGTGGCCTTGGCCGTGGCGGCCTTGCCGGCGTCGCTGGAGAAGAGGTCGCGGATCAGCGCGAGCTTGGGGCGCAGCGTGCCGGCATTGGAGGCATCGAGCTGCAGCGCCTTGTTGTAGGCCTGGCTGGCGAGCTTGGCGTAGATGTCGCCCAGGTTCTCGTGCGCCGTGGCGTAGCTGGGGTTGGTGCGGATCGCCATCTCGAGCGCGGTGCGCGCCTTGTCGAGCTGGTTCTGGTTCGCGTAGAGCACCGCGAGGTTGTTGTAGGGCTCCGGCAGTTCCGGATAGTCCTCGGTGAGCTTGGTGAACGTGGCCACCGCATCCGTCTGCTTGCCCGAATCCGCCTGCGCCACCCCGCGCAGAAAGCGCAGCTGCGGATCGCGCGGGTTCGCCAGCAGGCGCTGGTCGGCCTTGGCGAGCGCTTCCTGCGGCTTGCCGGTCTTCAGCAGCTGGGTGATCTCCGCATAGTCGTCCGCATGGGCCAGCGGTGCCCCCAGCAGGGCCGACAACGCAAGCAGTCGCAGGAGATGGGAGAGTGGGCGGCGGGCGTGCGTCATGGATGGGAAGGGGGTATGGACGTGTCGATCGGTAACGGGCCTTATACTGCCGCGGATTGTAGCCGAGGGGTTTTGCCATGCCGGTGCGCTGTTGCCGCTCCTGAACCGCGCAGCGCGCAGACGCTGCGCACGCCCCGCCCGACTGGACCATGAGGTGCCGCCCGACCGCGCCGGCACGGCCCGAAGGGCATTCCCCCGGCCCACCACCCCTCTTCACTGACATCCCATGAGTTTGCGCATCTACAACACGCTGTCGCGTGCGCTGGAGGATTTTTCCCCGCTCGAGCCCGGCCACGTCCGCATGTACGTGTGCGGCATGACCATCTACGACCTCTGCCACATCGGCCACGCCCGCATGATGATGGCGTTCGACGTGGTGCAGCGCTGGCTGCGCAGCAGCGGATACCGCGTCACCTACGTGCGCAACATCACCGACATCGACGACAAGATCATCCGCCGCGCGGTGGAGCGCGGCATCACGATCCGCGAACTCACGGACGAGATGACGGCGGCGATGCACCAGGACGTCGGCGCGCTCGCGATCGAACGCCCCACGGTCGAGCCGCGCGCCACCGAATACGTGCCGCAGATGCTCGCGCTGATCGGCACGCTGGAGGGCAAGGGCCTGGCCTACCGTGCCGGCAGCGGCGACGTGAACTACGCCGTGCGCAAGTTCCCGGGCTACGGCAAGCTCTCGGGCAAGTCGCTCGACGAGCTGCGCGCGGGCGAGCGCGTGGCCGTGCAGGACGACAAGCAGGACCCGCTCGACTTCGTGCTCTGGAAGGCCGCCAAGCCCGGCGAACCGCCCGAGGCGAAATGGGACAGTCCCTTAGGCACCGGCCGCCCGGGCTGGCACATCGAGTGCTCGGCCATGAGCTGCGCCACGCTGGGCGAGAGCTTCGACATCCACGGCGGCGGCGCGGACCTGCAGTTCCCCCACCACGAGAACGAAATCGCCCAGAGCGAGGGCGCGACCGGCCAGCCGCTGGCGCGCTTCTGGATGCACAACGGCTTCGTGCGGGTGGACAACGAGAAGATGAGCAAGTCGCTCGGCAACTTCTTCACCATCCGCGAGGTCCTGCAGCAATACGACGCCGAGAGCGTGCGCTTCTTCATCGTGCGCACCCACTACCGCAGCCCGCTCAACTACAGCGACGTGCACCTGCAGGATGCGCGCTCGTCGCTCAAGCGCCTCTACACCGCGCTCTCGCTGGTGGCCCCGGAAGACATCGGCGCGATCGACTGGTCCGATCCGCATGCCGCCCGCTTCAAGGCGGCCATGGACGAGGATTTCGGCACGCCCGAGGCGGTGGCCGTGCTCTTCGACCTGGCGGGCGAGGTGAATCGCACGCAGTCCGCGCGCACGGCCGGGCTGCTGAAGGCGCTGGGCGGCTGCCTGGGGCTGCTGCAGGGCGATCCGGGCGCGTTCCTGCGCCAGGGCGTGCGCCTGGACGGCGCCGAGATCGAAGCACGCATCGCCGCGCGCGCGGCGGCCAAGGCCGCGAAGAACTTCGCCGAGGCCGACCGTATCCGGGGCGAACTGCTCGCGCAGGGCATCGTGCTCAAGGATTCGGCCGCCGGCACCACCTGGGAGGCCGCGCAGTGAGCCTGCCTTCCCATCTTTTCCGCTTCCGCTTCCTGCCCGCGCAGCAGCCTTCCGTCCCGACAAGGTAATCCGTGGCCTCCAGCAAGAAACCAGCGGGGACGGCGGTGCCGTCCACCGCCCCCGGCTACTGGGCGGACGCCTGCCGCCACCTGGTCAAGAAGGACCGCGTCATGAAGCGGCTCATCCCGCAACTGGGCGACGTGGCCCTGGTGGCGCGCGGCGACGCGTTCACCACGCTGGCGCGCAGCATCGTGGGCCAGCAGGTCTCGGTCGCGTCCGCGCAGAAGGTGTGGGACAAATTCGCCGCGCTGCCGCGCAGCATGACGCCGGCCGACGTGCTCAAGCTCAAGGTGGACGACATGCGCGCCGCCGGCCTGTCCGCCCGCAAGGTGGACTACCTCGTGGATCTGGCGCTGCACTTCGACACCGGCCGCCTGCACGTCAAGGACTGGGACGCGATGGACGACGAAGCCATCGCGGCCGAGCTGGTCGCCATCCGCGGCATCGGCCGCTGGACGGCCGACATGTTCCTCATCTTCCATCTGGCGCGGCCGAACGTGCTGCCGCTGGACGACGCCACCCTGCTGCAGGGCATCAGCCAGCACTATTTCTCGGGCGACCCGGTGAGCCGCAGCGATGCCCGCGAAGTCGCCGAGGCCTGGAAGCCCTGGTGCAGCGTGGCGAGTTGGTATATTTGGCGGTCGCTCGCCCCCCTGCCGGTGGACTACTGACTGCCCGTCCGTCCGATCAACCGTCCGCCCGCGACCCGCGCGCGTCGGGGCCGCAGCCCCAAGGAGAAACAAATTGGCGAAAAAGACTTTTCTGGATTTCGAGCAGCCCATCGCGGAGCTGGAGTCCAAGATCGAGGAGCTGCGCTACGTGCAGACCGAAAGCGCGGTGGACATCTCCGAGGAGATCGACCAGCTCAGCCGCAAGAGCCAGCAGCTCACCAAGGACATCTATAGCGAACTGACGCCCTGGCAGATCACCAAGATCGCCCGCCACCCCGAGCGCCCCTACACGCTCGACTACGTGCGCGAGATCTTCACCGACTTCGTCGAGATGCACGGCGACCGGCACTTCGCCGACGACCTGTCCATCATCGGCGGGCTGGCGCGCTTCAACGGCCAGGCCTGCATGGTCATCGGCCACCAGAAGGGGCGCGACACCAAGGAGCGCGCAGCGCGCAACTTCGGCATGAGCCGGCCCGAGGGCTACCGCAAGGCCCTGCGCCTCATGAAGACGGCCGAGAAGTTCCACCTGCCGGTGTTCACCTTCGTGGACACCCCCGGCGCCTATCCCGGCATCGACGCGGAAGAGCGCGGCCAGTCGGAGGCGATCGGCCGCAACATCTTCGAGATGGCCCAGCTCGAAGTACCCATCATCACCACGGTGATCGGCGAGGGCGGCTCCGGCGGCGCGCTGGCCATCAGCGTCGCCGACCAGGTCGTGATGCTGCAGTATTCGATCTATTCGGTGATCAGCCCCGAGGGCTGCGCTTCCATCCTCTGGAAGACCGGCGACAAGGCCCAGGACGCGGCCGACGCCATGGGCATCACGGCGCACCGCCTGAAGGCGCTGGGCCTGGTCGACAAGATCGTGAGCGAGCCCGTGGGCGGCGCGCACCGCGACCACAAGCAGATGGCTGCCTTCCTCAAGCGCGCGCTGGGCGACGCCTACCGCCAGCTGGCCGACCTCAAGGTGCGCGAGCTGCTGGACCGCCGCTACGAACGGCTGCAGAGCTACGGCCGGTTCAACGATACCCGCGCTGAAAGGTGAACACCCCCCTGAGCGGCTGCGCCGCTTTCCCCCCGCTCTCGCCGTGCTGCGCACGGCGGGCAGGGGGACGACGCCAGTGGCCCGGCGGAGCCGGTTCCACGGCGTCTGCTGGCTTGGCCTGCTCCGCGGCCTTCGGACGGGTGAGGGTGCTTCGGGTTCGGGCGCCGGGGTTCTCCGCTATCGCATGGGTTGTGAGGATGCGCTTGCCTGCGCGGCCGGTTCATTTCCGCATTGCCAAGCGAGGTGGCTCCAACCGTTTCGCAGACGAGATGGGTTGAGATGTTCGGGGCATTCGTATCCATGCCTGCCGCACGGCCCTTCGGGGCCGTTTTTGTTTTTCCTGTGCAGCGGGCGGCGCGATGACGCGGGCATTCGATGCGGCCATGGACCGTTTCCGGCCGGCGTTGCCGCTGGGGGTGGCGTTGAGCGGGGGCGCGGATTCGACGGCGCTGCTGCATGCCTGTGCGGAACGCTTCCCGGGGCAGGTGCATGCGCTGCACGTACACCATGGGCTGCAGGCCGCGGCCGATGGGTTCGAGGCGCATTGCCGGGCGCTGTGCGAGCGCCTGGACGTGCCGCTGCGCATTGCACGGGTGGATGCGCGGCACGCCACGGGTGAGAGCCCGGAAGATACGGCGCGCCGGCATCGCTACGGGGCGTTGCAGACGCTGGCACTGGGCGAGGGCGCGGTGGTGGCGGTGCCCTACCCAGGCTCGGGCTCGGATTCGGGGCAGAGCGGTTCACGGGATGGTGACGAGGGCGGCCCCAGCGCCACGGAAGCGCAGCCCGCGCTGGCATCCATCGCACTCGCCCAGCATGCGGACGACCAGGTCGAGACGGTGCTGCTCGCGCTCTCGCGCGGCGCGGGCGTGGCGGGGCTGGCGGCCATGCCCGGCCATTGGCGGCGTGGCGCAATGGATTGGCACCGGCCGCTGCTGGAGGTCGCAGGCGCGGACGTGCGCATCTGGCTGTCCGCGCGCGGAGAGGGCTGGGTCGAGGACCCGACGAACACCGACGAGCGCTATACCCGCAACCGCATCCGCGCGCGGCTGCTGCCGGCGCTGGAGGCCGCGTTCCCGCAGTTCCGCGAGACTTTTGCGCGCAGCGCCTCGCATGCGGCCGAGGCCGCTGTGCTGCTGCGGGAGCTGGCCGAGGCCGATCTGCAGGCGATCGGGCAGCCGCCACGCATCGCGGCGCTGCGCGCCCTCGGCCGCGAGCGCCAGGCCAATGCGCTGCGCCACTGGCTGCGCACCGTGCATGCGACCACCCCCTCGGCCGCGCAGCTCGGCGAACTGCTCGACCAGATCGCCGCCTGCGCCACGCGCGGCCACCGCATCCGCATCAAGGTGGGGCGGGGCTTCGTGGTGCGCGAGGGCGGGGAACTCGGTTGGTACAATTGACGGGTTTTGGTCTTCTTCCCTCACTTCGCACGAAACACGGCGGCGCGCCAAAACACCTCGGCCACAGAGCCCGTGCCCTACCGGCGCCGGCCCTTGTGAGGCCCAGGGGGCCTCTCCATCCCCGCAGGCCCGGTCCTGTGCCTTTCCCTTTTTCTCGTCTTTTGCGCCGCGGCCTTCGTACCGTCACCCCGGATATCCAATGGCATTGATCGTTCACAAATACGGCGGCACATCGATGGGCTCCACGGAGCGCATCCGCAATGTCGCCAAGCGCGTCGCCAAGTGGGCGCGGGCGGGCCACCAGATGGTGGTGGTGCCCAGCGCCATGAGCGGCGAGACCAACCGCCTGCTCGGCCTGGCCAAGGAACTCGCACCCTCGCGCGCCTCGTCCGCCTACCACCGCGAGCTCGACATGCTCGCCTCCACCGGCGAGCAGGCGTCTTCCGCCCTGCTGGCCATCGCGTTGCAGGCCGAAGGCATGGAGTCGGTGAGCTATGCCGGCTGGCAGGTGCCGATCCGCACCGACAGCTCCTACACCAAGGCCCGCATCGAATCCATCGACGACCAGCGCGTACGCGCCGACCTCGCCGCCGGCAAGGTGGTGATCGTCACCGGCTTCCAGGGCATCGACGAGCACGGCCACATCACCACGCTGGGCCGTGGCGGCTCCGACACCTCGGCCGTGGCCGTGGCGGCGGCCATGAAGGCGGCCGAATGCCTGATCTACACCGACGTGGACGGCGTCTACACCACCGACCCGCGCGTGGTCGCCGAGGCGCGCCGCCTGCACACCGTGAGCTTCGAGGAAATGCTGGAGATGGCCAGCCTCGGCAGCAAGGTGCTGCAGATCCGCTCCGTGGAGTTCGCCGGCAAGTACAAGGTGCCGCTGCGCGTGCTCTCCAGCTTCACGCCCTGGGACATCGACATCGAGGAAGAGGCCCGCTCCGGCACGCTCATCACTTTTGAGGAAGACGAAAAAATGGAACAAGCCGTCGTATCCGGCATCGCTTTCAACCGCGACGAGGCCAAGATCTCCGTGCTGGGCGTGCCCGACAAGCCCGGCATCGCCTACCAGATCCTGGGCGCCGTGGCCGACGCCAACATCGAGGTGGACGTCATCATCCAGAACCTCAGCAAGGACGGCAAGACCGACTTCAGCTTCACGGTGAACCGCGGCGACTACGCCCGCACCATCGACCTGCTGAAGGAAAAGGTGCTGCCGGCCCTGGGCGCGGAAGACGTCGTCGGCGACGCCAAGATCTGCAAGGTGAGCATCGTCGGCATCGGCATGCGCAGCCACGTCGGCGTCGCGTCCAAGATGTTCCGCGTGCTGAGCGAAGAGGGCATCAACATCCAGATGATCTCCACCTCCGAGATCAAGACCTCCGTGGTCATCGACGAGAAGTACGTCGAGCTGGCCGTGCGCACGCTGCACAAGGCCTTCGAACTCGACCAGCCGTCCGCCGCCTGAGTTCGCTGACGCGCCCAAATCTTGGGTTAGAATAGCGGGATTGGAAACGTGACCGAGTGGCCGAAGGTGCTCCCCTGCTAAGGGAGTATGGGGTGTAGAGCCTCATCGAGGGTTCGAATCCCTCCGTTTCCGCCAACCATCAGGAAAAGCTGCCAGCATGGCCTTGAAGCCATCGGCAGCTTTTTTTTCGTCCTCGTGCTGAGAGGATTCCAAGTCTTCGGTCATGGCGGCCATG